>Ga0114129_10001349_pt1 | contig 32919 bp, 35 predicted proteins | sample RhiMetdeltSRZDD1_FD_80071 | JGI IMG/M metagenome (GOLD analysis project Ga0114129, IMG submission 80071) | Populus rhizosphere microbial communities from Tennessee, USA - Rhizosphere MetaG P. deltoides SRZDD1 (version 2) (version 2) | ecosystem: Host-associated > Plants > Roots > Rhizosphere >...
ACGCTCGGCAGGGTCACGGTCGCGGTCTGCGGTGCCGTCGTCGGGGCGTGCGCCCCGCCGCCGGCCGTCGCGACGATCGGGTTGTCCTGCGCGCCGGCGTCCGTCAGGACGATCGCCGCCGTTGCACCCGCGATCGCGATCACGAGCCCTAGCAGCACGCGCCAGAACCAGTCGCCGGGATACCAGCCGAACCGCTCCTGCCAGGCACCCGACAACCGGCCGGCGAGCCCCGGCGCCGGGTGTAGCCGGTAGCCGCACTCGAGGCAGTACTCCTGCCCTGGCTCGTGGGGAGTGCCGCAGCGAGGGCAGACCGGCTCGGCGGGAGGCCTCGCCGGCGTGCTCACGACTCCCAGCGTTCCTGCGGTGGGCGCGCCGGCAGGGCCTCGGCGAGCTCGCCGGAGACGGCGTGGCCGCAGACGGCGCAGAACTTGGCGTCGGCAGCGAGGGCGGCCCCGCACTTCGCGCACGACACGACCGCCGGCGTCGCACTCACGGGACGCCCGCAGTTCGCGCAGAAGTGCGAGCCCCAGACGAGCGGGGCGCCGCACGCGCAGCGCGCGGCCGGCGCCGGCCGCCGGGCGGACACGGACGCCGCGAGCAGCGTGTCCAGCTCCTGGAGGCGCCCGTCGAGTGCGAGGAGCTCGTCGCAGCGCTCGACGAGCAGGTCCTGGCGGAACTGGTCACGCCGGAACATCTCGAGCATCAGGCCCCCGAGGTCGCGCAGCCGTTCTTCTCGCGCGCGCAGGAGCGCGCGGCGCTCACGTCGCAGCTGGCCGGGGTGCGGAGGCGAGCGGCGTGGGGGCCCGGCGGTTCGCGGCCTCGCGGTCACGGGCTCTTTGCGCCGAAGGCGTGCAAGCAGCGATGGCCGCGCCACGCGACCAATCTAACAGCGGCCTGCGACGGTTCAGCCGGGCGTGTCGGGCGTGCGCGTGGACGAGCGTCGGCCCCAGCCGGCGAGGAACACCACGAACAGGATGAGCGCGACGATGCCGATCGGGATCGAGAAGATCCACAGGCCGAGCAGCGACAGCACGATGCCGACGACGACAAGTGCGAGCACGAGGCCGATCATGTGCGCAGCCTTCCCGGCGCCTCCGCGGCGAAACTACGGCAGCTCGACGACGACGAGGCGTTCCTCCGTCATCTCGCGCACCGCGTAGTGCGGCCCCTCGCGCGTGTTGCCCGAGTCCTTGACCCCGCCGTAGGGCATCTGGTCGCTGCGAAAGGTCGGCGCCTCGTTGACGGTGACGCCACCGAACTCCAACCGCTGGGCGGCCGTGAGCGCGTTCGCGATCGAGGACGTGAAGATCCCCGCCTGCAGGCCGTAGCGGGTGCTGTTTGCCAGCTCGATCGCCTCGTCCACCGAGTCCACCGCTGTCACGGTGCAGACCGGACCGAACACCTCCTCGCAGGAGACCTTGTCCTCGCGCGCGGGGTTCGCGATCACGGTCGGACGAATGAGCTCGCCGTCGAGGTCGCCGCCGGTCAAGACGTTTCCGGACGACGCGCGGATCCACTCGAGGATCCGTTCCCGCGCGTCGTCGTCGATCACCGGCCCCACGTCAGTGTCCTCCTCGGCAGGGTCGCCCACCTTGAGCGACTCGATCAGCGGGATCAGCGCTTCGACGAATCTGTCGTACACGCCCCGCTCGACATAGACGCGTTGCACGGAGATGCAGCTCTGCCCCGCGAACGAGAATCCGTTCTGCGCCACTTTCGTCGCAGCGAGCGACACGTCTGCGTCGGCCGCGACGATCACCGGTGTCGAGTTTCCGAGCTCGAGGTTGACGCGCTTCTTGTGCGCGCGCTCACGCAGTCCCCAGCCGACAGCGCTCGAGCCCGTGAACGTGATCAGCTTGACGCGCTCGTCTTCGACGAGGACGTCGCCGAGCTCCGAGGCAGGGCCAACGACAACGTTCAGCCAGCCCGGCGGCAGGCCGGCCTCCTGCTCGAGCTCTGCGAGCAGGAGCGCGGACAGCGGCGTCTGGCTGGCCGGTTTCAGGACGACCGCGCAGCCTGCGGCCAGAGCGGGCGCCAGCTTGTGCGCGACGAGGTTGAGCGGGAAGTTGAACGGGCTGATCGCGCCGACGATGCCGACGGGCTGCCGCAGCGTGAAGGCGAGCTTCCCCGTGCCCGCCTGCGCCGCGTCCATCGGCACCATCTCGCCCGCGAGCTTGCGCGCTTCCACCGCCGCGAACGTGTACGTCGACATTGCGCGCTGCGCCTCGACGCGCGCCGCCTTCATCGGCTTGCCGGCTTCGTCGGAGATCAGGCGCGCGACTTCGTCATGGCGCCGGCCGAGCGCGGCCGCGACCTTGACGAGGATCTCGGCGCGCTTGTGCGCCGGCAGCGCCTCGCGCATCGCCTTTTCGGCCGCGTCGACTGCCTGGCACGTCTCGCGCGCGCCGGCTTTGGCGACGCGACCGACGACGTCGCCCGAGTACGGAGACCGGACGTCGATCCACTCGCCCGTCTCGATCCACTCGCCACCGATCAGCAGCCGTTTTTCCGTGAGTGCGGCGACCACGGAGCTAGTCTAGATCGCGCATGTCTCCTGCCTGGCACTCCGATGCGCTGATCGTCGATGCCGTGCGGTCGCCGATCGGAAAGCGGAACGGGGCGCTCTCCTCGATTCGCGGCGACGAGCTCGCCGGCCAGGTCCTGAACGCCCTCGTTCGGCGCAACGACGTCGACCCGGCGCACGTCGAGGACGTGCAGTTCGGCTGCGTCACGCAGATCGGCGAGCAGGGCTGGAACGTCGGGCGGATGGTTCCGCTCGTCGCGGGCTGGCCCGAGTCGGTCTGCGGCACGACCGTCGATCGGCAGTGCGGCTCGTCCATGCAGGCCAACTTCAACGCCGCGACCGCGGTCTGGTCGGGACAGCTCGACCTGGTCGTCTCGGCCGGCGCCGAGATGATGTCCCGCGTCCCGATGGGGTCCGGCGGCGGCGACCTCTCGGACAAGCTGCTCGAACGCTGGCAGATCGTGCCGCAGGGCATCTCGGCCGAGGTGATCGCGGACGAATGGGACCTCGCCCGCGAGGAGCTCGACGCGTTCTCGCTCGAGTCTCATCGCCGCGCCGTCCGCGCGAGCGACGAGGGCCGCTTCGCGAACGAGGTCGTCCCCATCGACCTCACGAACCCGCACGTCGGCGTCGTCTTCGACGTGGACGAGACCCCGCGGCGCGACACGTCGATCGAGGCGCTCGCCGCGCTGAGGCCGGCCTTCGTCCCCGAGGGCAAGGTGACCGCCGGAAACTCCTCACAGATCTGCGACGGCGCCGCCGCTGTCCTGATCGCGAGCGAGGACGCCGCGAACCGTCTCGGGCTCGAACCCCGCGCCCGTTTCGTGTCGTTCGGGCTGGCCGGCGTCGATCCGCACCGGATGCTGCACGGCAATCCGCAAGCGTGTGCGGCCGCGCTCGCCCGCGCAGGCCTGACGTGGGACGACGTGTCCGTGATCGAGGTGAACGAGGCATTCGCGTCGGTCGCACTGCAGTTCATCCGCGACACGCACCTCGTCGACCGAACCGACGACGTGAATCCCAACGGCGGCGGCATCTCGCTCGGCCATCCGCTCGGCGCGACCGGCGCGCGGATCACCGCGACGCTGCTGAACGAGCTCGAGCGGCGCGACGCGCGCTACGGCATCGCGACGATGTGCATCGGCTTCGGCCAGGCGATAGCCGCGGTCATCGAGAAGCTCTAGCCGTTACCCTCCGCGCGTGGGGGAGATGGCTGGGCGGGCTGTCGCACGCGACCCGAAGCAGATCGTCGCGCGCGGTTACGACGCGATCGCATTGCGCTACGCGGAATGGGCGGGGCGGGTGTCGTCACCGGCAATCGAGTGGCTGCGCGATCTCGATGCGCGCCTGCCCGACGGTGCCGACGTGCTCGAGCTCGGCTGCGGCCGCGGAGTGCCAGTCACGAGACACGTCGCAAAGAGGCATCGCGTCACCGGCGTCGACATCTCCGCGGTGCAGATCGAGCTCGCGCGCCACCACGTCCCGGAGGCGTCCTTCGTCCACGCCGACGCGCTCGAGCTGGAGATTGCGGCGGGGTCGGTGGATGCGGTCGTCGCGCTGTCCTTCTTCGGCCATGTCCCGGTCGACGAACAGCGCGAGCTGATCGGCCGGATCGCGCTGTGGCTGCGCGACGGCGGGCTCCTCCTCGCGACGTTCGGTGCAGGCGAGCCGGGTGAGGACGTCGACGAGGACTGGCTTGGCGCGCCGATGTTCTTCGCATCCCTCGGCGGCGAGTCATACCTCCCGCTCCTGCACGAGGTCGGGCTGACGCCGATCCGGGAAGAGGTCGTGCCGCAGCACGAGCCGGGGCACGGCGACGTCGCGTTCCACTGGGTGCTCGCGCGCGCGTGAACGAGATCCGCAAGGTCGGCATCGTCGGGCTCGGGACGATGGGCGCCGGCATCGCGCAGGTCAGCGTCCAATCCGGGCACGAGACGGTTGGGAGGGAGGTCACCGACCAGCTCGGCGAGCGCGGGCGCGCGACGATCGACCGGTATCTCACGCGAGGCGTTGAGAAGGGCCGCCTGAGCAAGGAAGAACGCGATGCGGCGCTTGCACGCCTGACGCTGACGACGGAACTGTCCGACCTGGCCGGCTGTGACCTCGTGATCGAGGCTGTCCTGGAGGAACTGGGCCTGAAGCGCGAGGTCTTCGCGGAGCTCGACCGCGTCACGCGTCCTGACGCGGTGCTAGCCACGAATACGTCCGCGTTGTCGGTATCGGAGATCGCCGCCGCAACGCAACATCCCGAACGCGTCGTCGGCATGCACTTCTTCAATCCCGCGCCGGTCCTCCCGCTCGTCGAGATCGTTCGCACGCCCGACAGCTCGGAGGCGGCGGTCGACGCGGCTTACGCGTGGGCGGAGCGCGCTGGCAAGCAGCCGGTGGCCTGCAATGACACGCCGGGCTTCATCGTCAACCGCATCCTCATCCCGCTCCTCAACGACTGCGTCCGCGTCCTGGACGAGGCGGACGTGAGTCCCGAGGACATGGACAAGGCAATGACCAATGGTGCCGGCTGGCCGATGGGGCCATGTGCGTTGATCGACCTGATCGGCATCGATGTGCACGTGCACGCGTCGGAGGCGCTGCACGGGAAGCTCGGGGAGCCGCGCATGGCGCCTCCCGAACGGCTGGTGCGAATGCAGGACGAAGGCAGGCTCGGCCGGAAGTCCGGCTCGGGCTTCTACACCTACTAGGCCGCGAGTCGCTGCGGCAGCTCGAGGCGGGTCGCCTGCGGCAGCTGCGGATGGCGCACGTGCGCGTCGCGCCAGATCTCGTCGGCCTTCTCGGCGCGAATCAGCTCGAGCGCGACGGCGCGCATCGTTGCGACGGAAGCAAGCTCGACGAGGCGCTCGGCCTCGGCGTGCCGCAACTGCGTCGCGATGCGGGCGACGGCGTCGAGCCGCGCGACGAGCAGGCGCGCGGTGCGGTTCGATCGGACGTCCTCGGTCACGCAAGCATCTTCGCCGCCGCTTCGGACGGCCCTGCCTAGGGCACGGCCAGCCGGGACCAGACGTTCGTCAGCAGGCGGTCGACGGCCGGCTCGCCGAGCGAGGCGCCGAAGTTGATCACCCCGGCCGCGAACACCTTTGCCCGGGCCGGCGTCTCGTAGTACGTCATCTCCGCCGACCGGCCCCCCGCGAGCAGGTTCGGGATGCGCGCGAGCACCTGGGTGCCCGGCGGCGAGGCGCCGGTGCGTCCATCGATCTCGATGCCATAGCGGCCGAAGACGTCACCGTCCGAAAGGCCTGTCCCCTCGAACGCCCATGGCTCGTGACTGGCACCCGTGACTGTGTAGCCCGCCTGCCGCGAGCCGTTGTTCGAGCCGACGTACTGCACGCCGACGACGGACGACTCCGGACGCCCGAGGCTGCGCCACGGCGCGCGCCGGACCAGCGTCTCGCCGACGCGGTCGACCCGGCGGTAGAGGTTGTTCGCAGCCAGAAACGCGAGATTCCCGCCAAGGTCGCGGTAGCGCTCGATCACGTCGTACTCGTGGCGCGTCACGTATTCCTCGTGGCCCGGGAAGACGACGAGGTCGTAGCGACGGGCGAGTTCGTCGCCGCTCGCAACCCGGTCGAGGTCGTCATCCGAGAGGAAGTCGACCGTGTGGCCGGTTCGATTCAGCCACGCAATGAACTCGAGGTCCCAGTCCCGGAAGCGGAAGGGCACGCCGAAGTCGAGGAAGGGCCGCTCCAGCCCGACGCTGCGATGGCTGCCGCTGACGTACCACGAGTCTCCCCAGCCGTCGCCGTCCGCGTCCTCGAAGTTGTAGGCCGCCCAGGTGTTCGTCGCGAGCACGACCGCGACGCGCCGTGTCCCGAGGACGCGCGGACGCACGATTAACGGCGCATAGCCGACACGCCCGTCCGAGCTCGTCGCGCGCACGAAGTACAGGCCGCTCGGCCAATCGCCCGCCCGCACGACGCGCAGCAGGGCGGGGCGGCCCCGGTGCGCGCTCCAGTCGATCGGGATCGGGCCGGTCTTCGCAAGGCCGCTCGTGCGCACGTCCTGCTCGCTCGGCCGGCCGGGCGACTGGTACGCGAACACCTGCAGCCGCAGAACGCGCGCGTCGGTCGCCAGCCGCAGGTCCGCCGCCTCGCCGGGCGCGTAGCTGCGCTTCGTGAACGCCGCGTCGATCCCCTGCACACGGACGACCGGCGCGTCCGGCCGGCCCTGCGGGCCGTACGCCCCGTAGAGCTGCGAGCCGACGCGCAGTCGCAGGATGTACGTCCGGGGCTGCGTCGACCGGGCGGGCCGCCACGTCAGCGTGCCCGGCCCCCTCCCGAACAGATGTGACGTGTGCCAGACAGTGGACGTGCCTCCTTCGCCCGCCCGCACCATGTTGGTCGCGAGCACGTCCAGGTCGAGGCGCGCCGCCCGCGTGAGCCGGAAATGGACGACTGCGGTGTCGCGGAAGCCGTCCCCGTTCGGGCTGACCGTCGTCAGCAGCCGGTTGTCGCCTGCGAACGGTGTGGACCCGTTCGTGACATGGAGGTCCTGGAGCGCCGGCGCAAGCGCCAGCGCGGCGAGGAACAGCGCCGTCACGAGCCCGTCAGCCCGCTTACACTTTCCTTACGTTCCACTGAACACGCGCATAAGTCGACAGTCGATACTGACGTCTATGAGGCGACTCCTCACCTTTGCCGTGCTCGCTCTCGCGCTGGCCCTGCCGGCCGGCGTCTCCGCGCGCACGACCACGTCGGCGGACGGGACGCTTTCCGTCAAGGACGCGCGCGGGGTCGTCACCATCCAGGGCCGGGGCGCCGTGATCGGAAGCTTCGCGAAGGGCTCGGTCACGATCAACGACCCGATCGACGGCGACGGCACCGGGCCGATCGTGACCGGCGACGACTGGTCGAAGGACAAGAGTGACACCGCGACCGTCTGGGGCGGCACCAAAGTCCGCTTCCGGATCATCGGCGGCACGTTCAAGATCGTCGTTCGCGGCCGCGGCATCAACCTCTCGTTCGTGGGGAGAGGCAACATCATCCTCAACGGGGCCGGAACCGACGATGACGGCTCGTACGCGGTCAACGGGAGCGAGTACAACCTGCTGCCGGCGTTCGCGCTGCCGTTCCTGCTGTCGGCCACCAGCCCGTAGCCTCACGTCGTGAGCAGTAGCACGCAATCGGTGCTCGTCGTAGAGGACGAGGCCTCCATCGCGTCCTTCGTCGCGCTGTACCTGAAGAACGCCGGCTACGACGTGCGCACGGCGACGAACGGCGCCGACGCGCTCGCCTCCGTTCAGAGCCAGCAGCCGTCGCTGATCGTGCTCGACCTGATGCTGCCCGACATCGATGGGATCGAGATCTGCCGCCGCATCCGCCAGAAGTCCGACGTGCCGATCCTGATGCTGACCGCGCGCGACGAGGACGTCGACAAGATCATCGGGCTCGAGGTCGGCGCGGACGACTACATGACGAAGCCGTTCAACCCGCGTGAGCTCGTCGCGCGCGTGAAGTCGATCCTGCGGCGCGCGGCACCCGAGCGGAAGGAGCCCGAAAGTGCTCTGCTGCGCCACGGGGACCTCCGGATCGACTCCGGCCGGCGCGAGGTCAAGGTCGGTGACGAGGAGATCCAGCTCGCGCCGAAGGAGTTCGACCTGCTCTGGGAGCTGCTCGACCACCGCGGTCTCGTCCTGACGCGCGACCAGCTGCTCGAGCGCGTCTGGGGCTACACGTTCGCAGGCGACACGCGCACGGTGGACGTCCACGTGCGGCAGCTCCGCCGCAAGCTCGGCGAGGCGTCGCCGATCGTGACGGTGTGGGGTGTCGGCTACAAGGTCGGCCCCGCGCGCGACGCGGTCAGCGCCTAGCAGTACCTTGTAACGGCCATGCTCGGATCGCTGCGCTTCCGGCTGCCGGCCCTCTTCCTGGTCGGGATCGTCGTGAGCGGGGTGATCGCGGCCGCGATCGCGCTGGCGCTCTTCCAGAGCTACGCGCACAAGCAGCTGCTCGTCAAGCTGCGGCGCGAGGCGAACGGCCTCACCGAGCTGTACCAGAAGCAGGCGATCGCCGCGAACGACACCGGCAAACACACGCTGCGCTTCGCCCCACCGCAGCTGGAGCGTGCGACGGGCGACAAGATCTTCTACGTCGGCGCGGACGCCTTTCCGGGCAGCGGTCCGACGGGCCTACGCCAGCTGCCCCAGGACGCCGTCGACTGGCGTTCGGGCAAGACGCGCACGTTCGAGTTCCGGCCGCCGGGATTCAAACGCACCTACCTCGCAGTGCTGCAGCCCTTGCGCCTCGCACCGGGCAGCGCGCCGTTCGGCGCGCTGGTCGTCGCGACTCCGAAGACGGAGATCGCGAGCGGCCTGCGGCGGCTGCTCGAGCGTCTAGGGCTGGCGCTGATCGGCGGCATCCTCGCTGCGGCGGTGCTCGGCTGGTACCTGTCGCGGCGGATCACGCGTCCCGTGCTCGCGTTGTCGAACGCGACCGATGAGATCTCGCGCGGCCACTACGACGTCGACGTGCCGGAGGTGCGCGGCGGCGGCGAGATCGGCCACCTCGCGCAGCGCTTCCGCGAGATGGCGGCCCGCCTCGGCGACGCCGAGCAGCAGGAGCGCAACTTCCTCATGAGCGTGTCGCACGAGCTGCGCACGCCGCTGACTGCGATCCGCGGGCACGTCGACGCGCTCCGCGAAGGGATCGCGGCCGACCCGGCCGTACGCGCGGCGTCGCTGGACATGATCGCGAGCGAGACGACACGGCTCGAGCGGCTCGTCGGCGACGTGCTCGACCTCGCCAAGCTCGAAGCGCACCGGTTCACGCTCCTGTCCGAGGAGGTCGACATGACGCGGCTCTGCGAGCAGGCGTACGCGGCCTTCGGTGAAGAGGCCCGCCGGCGCGACATCGACTACGAGAAGCGCTTCGACGCGAGCCCGACGATCGTGACTGACGGCGATCGCGTGCTGCAGATCATCTCCAACCTGCTCTCGAACGCCTTCCGCTGGACACCGAACGGCGGCAAGGTCGAGCTCGAGCTCGCCGCGTCGAACGGGAGGGTCTCGGTGGCCGTCGACGACAACGGTCCCGGGGTGCCGGCGGCGGAGCGCGAGCGCATCTTCCGTCCCTTCTGGTCACGGGACGACTCTGGCACCGGCCTCGGCCTTGCGATCGCGCATGAGCTCGCCGCCGCGCTCGGCGGCCGCATCGAGCTCGAATCCGAGCCGGGGGAGGGCAGCCGCTTCGAGCTCGTCCTGCCGGCGGCGCGCCGCGAGTAACCTCGTGGCCGGATGAGCGTCCCGGCCCCAGTCGTCGACCTCCCGCAGCGCCGGTCGCTGCCGCGAGCGGCGTTCGTCGCGCTGCGCCCGCGCCAGTGGACGAAGAACCTGCTCCTGTTCGCGGGGATCATCTTCGCCGCGAAGCTCGGCGACGTCTCGCGCTGGGGCGAGGCGATCGCCGCCTTCGTCGCCTACTGCGCGGCATCGAGCGCGAGCTACCTGGTCAACGACGTGCGCGACGCTCCGCACGACCGGCTGCACCCGGTCAAGCGCGCACGCCCGATCGCTCGCGGCGAGCTGTCGCCGCGGCTCGCGGAGCTCCTGGCGGCGTTGCTCATCTTCTGCGCCGTCCTGCTCGTCGCGCCGCTGGGGATCGCCTCGATCCTCTTCCTCTGCACGTTCTTCGCGCTGCAGGCCGCGTACACGCTCACGCTCAAGCACGTCGTCCTGCTCGACGTGATGACGATCGGCGGCCTCTTCGTCGTGCGTGCGGCGGCGGGCGCCGCCGCGGTCGAGGTGCGGATCTCGCCGTGGCTTCTCCTCTGCACCGCGCTGCTAGCGCTCTTCCTCGCGCTGGCGAAGCGGCGGGGCGAGCTCGTGCTCGTCGGCGCCGAGGCGACACCGGGCCGCCCGGTGCTCGAGGGCTACTCGCTCGCGCTGGTCGACCAGCTCGTGACCGTGGTGGCCGCGTCCACGGTCATCTCGTATTGCCTGTACACGTTCACGGCGCGCGGCTCGAAGGCGATGATGGTGACGATCCCGTTCGTCGTCTTCGGTGTCTTTCGCTACCTGCTGCTGATGCACCGGCGCGACCTCGGCGAGGAGCCGGAGGAAGTGCTGCTGCGCGACCTGCCGATCCTGGCCTGCATCGCCGGCTGGGCGGTGACGGCGGCCGTGATCCTCGCTGTTACGTAGCTACGACGTCGCCGCGTCGGGGCGGCGGTCTTCCATGCGGTAGACGATCGCGCCGCGCTTTTCCCGCGTCTCCTGCTCGAGCCGGTTGACGACGGCCTCGACGCGCGCGACCCGGGCGTCCACGCTCTTCCAGCCGGAGGAGACCAGATCGACGAGCACCGCAAGGTCGTCGACGCGGCCGTTGCGCTCGGTGAGCATGTCCTCCTCGAGCGCCGACAGCCGGCGGAGCAGCTGGTTCGTCAGGCCGCGGATCTCGGCGAGGTTGCGGCCGACCGGTTGCGCCTCCGCGCGGACGGCGTCCTGCACGCGGTCAGGCAGCGATCCCTCGAGCGCGGCCGTGGCTGCCGCCAGCGCCTCGACCTGTTCGCGGGCCCGGACGAGGAGGGCGTCCAGCGCGGCGCCGTCGGCACGCTGCTCGACTCGCTCCTGCGCGCGCTCCATCGCGCCGTCGTCCATGGGCCACAAGGGTAGCGTTGGCGCCGGATGAAAACGAGGGAGCTCGACTACGACCTCCCGCCGGAGCTCATCGCGCAGCATCCCGTGGCGCGCCGCGACGAGTCGCGCCTGCTGGTCTACGATCGCATGTCCGAGCGGGTGGATCACCGGAGGTTCGCAGAGCTGCCGGACGTGCTCGGTGACGCCCTCACGGTCGTGAACGACACGCGTGTCGTGCCCGCGCGGATCCGGATCGAGCAGCCACGCGGCGAGGTTCTCCTGCTCGAGCGGCTCGACGACGACGGGCTCTGGGTGGGGCTCGCGCGGCCGACGCGGCGGCTGCGGCCCGGCCGGCGGTACGGGCCGGTGGAGCTCCTCGAGCACGTGGGCGAGGGCCGGTGGCGCCTGCGCCTGCACGGGGAGCCGGCGGGGGAGACGCCCCTGCCGCCGTACATCACGGAGCCGCTCGACGATCCCGGCCGCTATCAGACGGTGTATGCGGACGAGGCCGGGTCGGCGGCGGCGCCCACGGCGGGGCTGCACTTCACGGAGGACGTGCTGCGGCGCCTGGACGTCGAGCGCGTGACGTTGCACGTCGGGCTCGACACGTTCCGCCCCGTTGTCGTGGACGATCTGCGGAAGCATCACCTGCATGGGGAGTCCTTTTCAGTCACGGGTTCTGCCTGGCACCGGATCGAACGTGCGCCGCGCGTGCTCGCCGTCGGCACGACCACGGTGCGGGTGCTCGAGACGGTCGCGCGCGGCGGGCCGCTCACGGGCCGGACGGACCTGTTCATCACGCCCGGCTTCGAGTTCGAGCGCACGGACGCGCTGCTCACGAACTTCCACCTGCCGCGCTCGACGCTGCTCGCGCTCGTGATGGCTTTCGCGGGCGTGGAGGAGACGCGCCGGCTCTACCGGCTCGCGATCGAGGAGCGTTACCGCTTCTACTCGTTCGGCGACGCGATGCTCCTGCTGTGAACGTTCGCAGGTGCCAGTCACAGGACGTGGCCGCAGTCGCCGCCCTGCTCGACGAAGCGACCGTCTGGGTCGGCGAGCGCGGGTACGAGCAATGGCCGCTGCCGTTTCCCGAGGAAGAGGTCGCGGTTGCGATCGAGCGTGGGGAGGTCTACGTCGCGGAGCTCGACCGCGACATCGTCGCGACCGTGACGCTCCTCTGGGACGACCCGGCCTACTGGCCCGGCGCCCTACCGAACGCCGCCTACGTGCACAAGCTCGCCGTCAGCCGCGCATGCGCCGGCCAGCGCATCGGCCAGGCGATCGTCGAATGGGCCGATCGAACAGCCGCAGCTTCGGGCCGCGAGTTCCTGCGGCTCGACTGCCTCCGCGACAATCCGGGAATCCGCGCGTACTACGAGCGCATGGGCTTCGAGCACCGCGGCGACCTCGTCGTCGACGGACGGGGCATGAGCATTTATGAGCGACCCGTACAGACTCCTCGCGACTGACGGCGCGGCGCGCGCCGGAGTCGTGCGCACCGCACACGGCGACGTGCCGACGCCGGCGTTCATGCCCGTGGGGACAAAGGCGACCGTCAAGACGGTCGACCCCGACGAGCTGCGCGTGCTCGGGACGACCATCTTGCTCGGCAACACCTACCACCTCCACTTCCGCCCCGGCGAGGATCTCATCGCCGAGCTGGGCGGGCTGCATCGCTTCATGGGCTGGGACGGCCCGATCCTCACCGACTCCGGCGGGTTCCAGGTCTTCTCGCTGCGCGACACGATCGTCGCGGTCGACGACGACGGCGTCACCTTCCGCTCGGTCTACGACGGCTCGCCGGCCCGCTTCACCCCCGAGTCCGTCGCGCGGTGCCAGTCACAGCTCGGGTCCGATATCGCCATGTGTCTCGACATCTGTGCGCCCGTCGAGGTCAGCCGCGCGGAGCTCGAGCAGGCCGTCCGCCGCACGACGCTGTGGGCCGCGCGCCAGCGCGCCGAGCCGCGCGCCGACGGCCAGCTCGTCTTCGCGATCGCGCAGGGCGCCTCGGACCCGGACCTCCGCCGCCGCTCGATCGCGGAGCTGACGGAGCTCGACTTCGACGGCTACGCGCTCGGCGGGCTCGCGATCGGCGAGGAGCGCCCGCTCATGTTCGAGACGACCGCCTGGGCGGCCGAGCTCCTGCCGCGCGAGAGACCCCGATACTTCATGGGCATCGGCGACCCGGAGGGCATTCTCGAGGTGATCGAGCGCGGCGTGGACATGTTCGACTGTGTCCTGCCGACGCGCACCGCGCGCACCGGCAGCGCGCTGACGTGGGAGGGGCGCCTCAACCTCCGCAATGCGGCCTTCGCTCGCGATCCGCGCCCGCTCGACGACGGCTGTTCGTGTCCGGCGTGCACGCGCTTCACGCGCGCGTACATCAGGCACCTGATCAACCAGCAGGAGCTGCTCGGCCTGCGCCTGCTCAGCCTCCACAATCTACGATTCGTGCTCGAACTGACCGCGAACGCACGGGCGGCGATCGAGCACGGGCGCTTCACCGCCTTCAAGGCCGAGGCGCTCGGCCGGCTCGCCGCCGCGACTGCGTGAGGAGGCCCGGTGGGCGGTTACATCTTCATCATCGTCATCCTGATCCTGATGTGGTTCCTGCTGATCCGGCCACAGCGGCGCCGACAGCTGGACTCGCAGCGCCTGATCGACTCGCTCGCGGTCGGTCAGGAGATCGTCACTGCCGGCGGTCTCTACGGGACGATCACGGCACTCGAGGACGACGAGGCTCGAGTCGAGATCGCCGACGGCATCGAGGTACGCGTCGCCAAGCGGGCGATTGCCGGAGTGCTCACGGAAGACGACCCAGACGAGCTATCCGAACCGGAAGAAACCCCGGGTACCCTTCCGTAGCCCGTGTCAGACCGGCGCCGACACCTCACCCTGCTCGGATGCATCGCCGCGGCCCTAGTCGCTGTCGCGCTGCTGGCCATCCCGGGCTCGCCGATCCACAAAAAGCCGACGCTTGGGCTCGATCTGCAGGGCGGCCTGGAGGTCGTGCTGAAGGCGAATCCGCCGAAGGGCCACGCTCTGACGGCGGACGACCTCACCCGCTCGATCGACATCATGCGCAACCGGATCGACAAGCTCGGCGTCTCCGAGCCGGAGATCCGCAAGCAGGGGTCGAACCAGATCGTGATCCAGCTCGCGGGCGTGCACGATCCCGCGGCGGCCGCGAAGTTGATCGGCAAGACGGCCGTTCTGCAGTTCTACGACTTCGAGGCCGACCTGACCGGGCCGTCTGTCACCACGGGCCTGCAGAAGGTGCCGGTCGCCACCGGCAGCCTCTTCGGCCTGCTGAACGCGCCGGAGACGCGGGCGCTCGCCGACAGGGGCACGCCCTCGCAGTGGTACCTGTTCAATCCGAAGAAGGTCGTGAAGGCGGGCCCCGCGCCGACGCGCGAGGCGCTGCTGAAGAGCCAGCTCGTCCAGCGGCCCGTCGCGAAAGGCGGGCTCGGCCAGCACATCCCGAAGGGCTGGACGATCCTGCGCGTCCCGAAGGACACGATCGTCGTCAGCTGCGACCCGGGCTCCGGCAACTGCATCAGCGCGAAGCAGATCACCTCGTCGAAGGCGTTCTACCTGCTCAAGCACCGGCTTCCCGACGCACAGGGCAACGGCGGCATCCCCGAGATGACCGGCACCGACCTGAAGCTGTCGGGGACGCGCGCTGACATCGACCCGCAGACCAGCCAGCCCGTCGTGCTGATGCAGTTCACCGGCAAGGGCAAGAAGGTCTTCCACGAGATCACGCGGCGCGAGGCGCAGCGCGGCTCGCTCGCCTGTCAGGGCGCGAGCAGCCAGCAGGACGTGCAGCGCTGCGCGCAGCACTTCGCGATCGTGCTCGACGGCCAGATCCAGTCGGTGCCGTACATCGACTTCAAGCGCAACCCGGACGGGATCCCCGGTGACAACGGCGCGCAGATCGACATGGGCGGCGGCTCGCTCGGCGACGCGAAGAAGCTCGCGCTCGTCCTGCAGACGGGTGCGCTGCCGGTCCAGTTCACGACCGCCGAGCGCACGGACGTCTCGGCGACGCTCGGTAAGGACTCGCTGAACCAGGCGAAGAAGGCGGCGCTCGTCGGGCTGCTCGTCGTCGCGCTCTTCCTGCTTCTCTTCTACCGCTTCCTCGGGCTCGTCGCAGTCATCGGTCTCGCCATCTATGCGGCGTTCCTGTACGCCGCCATCCTGCTCTTCAACGTCACCTTGACGCTGCCGGGCTTCGCGGGACTGATCCTCACGATTGGAGTCGCCGCCGACGCGAACGTCGTCGTGTTCGAACGCATCAAGGAAGAGGTGCGGTCCGGGAAGTCCGTGCGCGCTGCGATTTCGGCCGGCTACTCGAAGGGCTTCCACACGATTCTGGACGCGAACGTCGTCACGGCGATCACGGCACTCGTACTGTTCGCGGTCGCGACCGCGCAGGTCAAGGGCTTCGCGCTGATGCTGCTGATCGGGACCGTGATCTCGCTCGTCACGGCCGTCGCGGCGACGCGCGCGATGCTCGGGCTGCTCGCGGGGTTCTCGTGGTTCAACCGTCCGCGCTTCATGGGCGCACAGGGCCAGCAGGGCTGGAAGTGGCTGCAGATCGACTACATGGGGAAGCGCTACCTCTGGTTCGCGATCTCCGGCGCGGTGATCGTGCTCGGCATTCTCGCGCTCGGCGTGCGCGGGCTGAACCTCGGCATCGACTTCAAGGGCGGCACACAGCTCTCGTTCAAGACGCCCGTCGGCCACACGACGGGCGACGTCCGCCAGGTGATGAAGGCGCAGGGTTATGCCGACGCCGTCATCCAGGGTCGTGGCTCGTCCACGAATGGCGCGTACAAGAGCTTCCAGATCCGGACGAAGGCGCTCAGCGGCGACAAGTTGACGCAGGTCACGACGGCGCTCGAGGACCGGTTACAGACGACCGCGCCGGGTGCGACGACCGTGTCGTCGAGCTTCGGCCGGCAGATCGCGAAGTCGGCGATCATCGCGGTCCTGTTCTCGCTCTTCCTGGTCGTCCTCTACATCACGATCAGGTTCGACCTGAAGTTCGCCGTGCCGGTCATCCTCGCGATGCTGCACGACGTCCTGATCTGCATCGGCATCTATGCGCTCGTCGGGCGCGAGGTGACGAGCTCGACGGTGGCTGCGATCCTGACCGTGCTCGGCTACTCGATCTACGACACGATCATCATCTTCGACCGCATTCGGGAGAACATCCCGCTGATGCGGCGCTCGTCGTTCGCGACGATCGCCAACGTCTCGCTGTGGGAGACGATTCGCCGCTCCCTGGCGACGTCGTTCATCACGCTGCTGCCCGTGCTCGCGCTCTTCCTCTTCGGTGGCGCGACGCTGAAGGACTTCGCCTTCGCGCTGATGGTCGGGATCGCGTCCGGGGCGTACTCGTCCATCTTCATCGCCGCGCCGCTGCTGACGATCTGGAAGGAGCGCGAGCCCGAGTTCGCGCGCCGCAAGGACGTGAAGGTGACGAAGGCGGGCCTCGAGGAGGCCTTCGAGGAGGCGGAAGAGGCCGCCGCCGCGGAGCCGGTGCAAGACCTCGCGCCGGTCGCGACCGTGGACGGCGGCGACGGCAGCGACGGCAGCGCAGCCGGTGTCGCGGCGAAGCGAGAGCGGCGTCGGCAACGACGGCGCGCACGCCCGCATGGACGAGCCCGTTAGGCGGCTCTTGCTCGCGCTCGTCGGCGCGGTCGCGCTGACGGCGGAGCATGCGGACGAGCTCGCAGACACGCTCGCGGCGAAGGGTGGGATGAGCCGCGACGAGGTGCGGCGTTGGATCGACGAGGCGACGATGCGCTGGCGCGGCGACGCCATGCGCGTCGGCGAGAAGGCCGGTGCGACCGTCAACGGCGTGCTTCGCGAGCTCGGCCTCGTCACGCGCGAGGAGTGGGACGAGCTCGAGCTCCGCGTCGCCCAGCTCGAGCACCGCATCCGCCTCGTCGAGACGCAGCCGCAGCCACTCCGCAACATCCCGACGGATTAGCCCCTTTCGGCGGATTCATTCGTGCCAGGCAGGAGACGGGTCCCTTCGGGCCCCGGCCGTTCCGGGAGGTACCGTGCAGGCGTGCCGCGCGGCGAACATCTGCTGGGTGCTGCCGCCGCGATCGTCGGTCTCGTCGGCGTCGCCTCGGCGCTGACACCGGAGTTCGCGAACCGCTACGACTTCGTGCACGGCGTGCTGCCGCCGGGCGTGCCCGGCGCGGCGCGCGTCCTGGCCCTGTCGTTCGGGCTCGGCCTCGTCTGGCTCTCGCGGCTGCTCGCGCGCCGCCGCAGGCGCGCATGGCAGCTCGCCGTCGTGCTCGTCATCGGCATCTCCCTCGCCCATCTGGCGAAGGGTCTCGACGTCGAGGAGGCGACGCTCGGCTTGATCCTGCTCGTCGCGCTCGTGCGCTTCCGCAAGCGCTTCGACATCCCGGGCGACCCGAGCTCGGTCCGGCCGCTCCTCGCGACCGCAGCCGCGCTCGGTGCGCTCGCGGCGCTGGCAGCCGCCGTGGAGATACGCGGCTATGAGGGCGACCGCTGGCAGGACGCGCTCCTCGGTCTGACGCTGGTGGTCAGCACCCGCGCTCTCTACCTCTGGCTGCGACCGGTCTCCGAGCGCATTCGCCAGTCTGCGGACGAGCGCCGCACCGCCGGGCAGCTCGTGCGAAACCACGGCGAGGACAGCCTTGCCTTCTTCAGCCTCCGTCGCGACAAGAACTACTTCTTCTCCGCGACGCGTGACAGCTTCCTCGCCTACAAGGTCGTCGCAGGTGTCGCGCTCGTCAGCGGAGGCCCGATCGGCGCACGGGAGGAGTTCGGCGACCTGCTCGCCGAGTTTCGACGTGTCTGTCACGCACGTGGCTGGCGACTGGCACTGCTCGGAGTCCACGCCGACCTCCTGCCGCTCGCGAGAGCGACCGGCCTGCGTGCGATCAAGCTCGGGGACGAGGCAGTCGTTCGTCCGTCGGCGTTCTCGCTCGAGGGACGCGCCGTCCGCAAGGTGCGCCAGTCCGTCGCGCGGCTCGAGCGCGCCGGCTACTCGTACGAGGCGATCTCGGCGGCGGACATCGATGAGGACCTGCGTGCCGAGCTGCAGCGCGTGTCGGACGTCTGGCGCGGTGCGAACGCCGAGCGGGGCTTCTCGATGGCGATGGACGACCCCTTCCGCGAGCCGGAGACGGTCTTTGCCGTCGCGCGCCACGGCGCCACGATCGGCGGCTTCCTCCACCTCGTCCCGAGCGCGCACGGCTATTCGCTCGGAGCGATGCGCCGCGATCCCGCCACGCCGAACGGGTTGATGGAGTACCTCATCGTCGAGACGCTCGCCTGGGCCCGCGACGAACACGCAGACGAGCTCTCCCTGAACTTCTGTGTCTTCGCCGACCTGCTCGCGGATCCCGAAGGGCGCCTCCAGAACGCGGCGCGTGGCGTCCTGCGCGCCTGCGACCGCGTCTTCCAGCTCGAGCGCCTGCTCCGCTTCAGCCGGAAGTTCTCGCCGGAGTGGCGCCCACGGTACGTGTGCGTCGAACGGCTCACCGACCTGCCGCTCGTGGCCGTCGCCTATCTCTGGGTCGAGTCGCTGCTCACGCCGCCCGGCCCCTGGGCGCGCCGCTCGCCGGTGGAGGTGTAGCCCCGTCCAGGTGCAACACTGAGCCCATGGCCCAACCCGCCACGCGGAACCTCGGGCGCCTCTCGGAGATCGCGCAGGTCGCCGTCCGCCACGGCTTCGGCTACTGGTTCGACACCCACCGGCTGACCGACCTGTTCCCGCGCCGCGGGCCGCGCCTCGAAGTCGACGGCCAGCCCTCGCAACGCGGACAGCATCTGCGCGAGATGCTCGACGAGCTCGGCCCGACGTTCGTGAAGTTCGGGCAGCTGCTCTCGACGCGTCCCGACGTCCTGCCGCCGGACATCATCGCCGAGCTCCGCGGCCTGCAGGACGACGTCCGCCCGGTTCCGCTCGCGGACATCGAGAAGGTCGTCGAGGAGGACCTGGGCCTGACGATCGCGCAACTCTTCACCGACTTCGAGGAACGTCCCGTCGCCGCGGCGTCGATCGGCCAGGTGCACCGCGCGACGCTGCCGAACGGTCGCCGTGTCGCCGTCAAGGTCCAGCGTCCCGGCGCGCCGCGCCAGATCGAGGCCGACCTCGCGCTCCTCTACCAGGCCGCGCGCATCGCGAAGGAGCGCGTGCGCGCGCTCGACTTCATCGACGCACGGCTCCTCGTCGACGAGTTCGCGCGTCAGATCCGCCAGGAGCTCGACTACCGGCTCGAGGCGCGCAACGCCGACACCTTCCACCGCAACTTCGCCGGGCATCCGCACGTGCGCGTGCCGCGGGTCTACTGGACATACACGCGCACCCGTGTGCTGACGCTCGAGTGGCTCGAGGGGACGCAGGTCGCAGACATCCATCCGGATGAATGGTCGGTCGAGGACCGCCGCGATCTCGCGTACCTGATGGCCGAGACGTGGATGACGATGATCTTCAGGCACGGCTTCTTCCACGGCGACCCGCACCCGGCGAACATCCTCGTGCTCGGCCGTCCCGACCAGATCGGCCTGATCGACTTCGGCGCGGTCGGCAAGCTCACCGATGACGACATGTCGAAGCTGACGCGGATGTTCATCGACGCGGCGGCGGAGAACGTCGATGCCCTCCCGAAGCGGCTCGCCGACCTCGGCGTGCGCTACCCGAAGGACCGCGAGGAGGAGTTCCTCGCCGAACTGCGTGAGCTCTACTACCGCTACTACGGGGCCAGCCTCGCCGAGATCGACCCGCTGCAGGTGATTCGGGAGGCGTTCCAGCTCATCTACTCGATGAACCTGCAGCTGCCGACGCGCTTCCTCCTGCTCGACCGTGCGATCGCGACGCTCGGCTCGGTCGGCATCGACCTCTATCCGGACTTCAACGTCTTCGAGGTCGCGCGCCCATACGCGCGGGGCCTGCTGCTCGCACGCCTCGGCCCCCGGCGAATGGCCGTGCGCGCCCGCAAAGAAGGCCTCCGCCTCGGGCAGATGGCGCTGGAGCTGCCGTACCAGCTCCACGACACGCTGGAGCAGGTGCGCGACGGCCAGATCGAGGTCGGGTTCGTGCACAAGGGGCTGGACGACTTGCTCAACCGGATGGACGTCGTCTTCAACCGCCTCGTGATCGCGATGATCGTCGCCGGCGGGCTGATCGGCTCCAGCCTGATCGGGATCTTCGCCAAGGGCGGCCCGCACGTGCTCGGCATCAACGTGATCTCCGTGATCGGGTTCGCCTTCTCCGGCCTGCTCGGCCTCTGGGTGTTGTGGGGCGTGATCCGCAGCGGCCGCATCTAGCACGGCCTTCGGCGCGGACGAGTCCCAACCCGTCGCCTGTAGATCGTTCGTCACGCTTTTGCGCGAAAGGACATCTGGCTCGGCCCGCGCGGCAGCGGTACGTTCGACTGCATGTCCACCGCACTCCTGCTGACCGATCCCGAGCCGTTCCTCGAGCGTCATCTGCGCAGCGACGGCTTCGAGGTGGTCGACGACGCCGTCCGGCCCGATCTCGTCCTGCTCCGAGACTGTGCGGCGCTCGAGGAGTGCCGCGCACGTCACGGTGACGTGCCGGTGATCGTGCTCGGCGATTCGCAGTCCGACGCGGTCGACCGGGTGCGTGCGCTCGAGCGCGGCTGTGACGACTTCCTCGTGCGGCCGTTCTCCTACGAGGAGTTGCTCGCGAGAATTCGCGCAGTGCTGCGACGGACGCTGCCGGCAGCGCACGAGGTGCGCCGTGCGGGGGCGATCAGCGTCGATCTCGCGACGCGGTCGGTGGCCGTCGGTGACGTTGCGGTGCCGCTCGCGGGCAAGGAGTACGAGCTACTGCTGAAGCTGATGACCGACCCGACGCGCGTCTTCACGAAGGAGCAATTGCTGCGCGACGTGTGGGGCTTCCGCTCGCTGGGACGCACCCGGACCCTCGATTCGCATGCGTCGCGCCTGCGGCGCAAGCTCGCCGCCGCGGGAGCCGGAATCGTCGTCGTCAACGTGTGGGGGGTGGGCTACAGGCTGGTGTAGGCTCGGCGCGTGAGCGCCTTCGACGATCTTTCTTCCGTCGATCTGCAGCGAATCTGGGACGGGGTGCACGGCCGAGTCGTCCACGGTGAGCGGCTGACGTTCAGCGTCGTGGAGCTCGATCCCGACAGCGTCGTCCCAGAGCATGCGCACGAGCAGGAGCAGCTCGGCATGGTCCTCAAAGGTTCGCTCGCGTTTCGAATCGCCGACGAGACCCAGGAGCTCGGGCCGGGCGCGACGTGGGCGATCCCGGGCAACATGCCGCACGAGGTGCACGTCGGCCCGGAGGGCGCGATCGTGATCGATGTGTTCGCGCCGACGCGCGACGACTGGCGCGACGCTCCGCGCGTCGACGCACGCGCTCCTCGCTGGCCCTAGAGCAGCGCGCCTTCGAGACGAAGCAGCGACTCCTTGCGCTCGAGCCCGCCGGCGTACCCGACGAGCTTGCCGTTGGCGCCGATCACGCGGTGGCATGGGAGGACGATCGGCAGCGGGTTGCGGTTCATCACCGTGCCGACAGCGCGCGCCGCGCCCGGGCGCGCCGCACGGGCCGCGAGTTCGCCGTAGGTGACGACCTCGCCGTAGGGCACGCGGGCGAGCTCGCGCAACACGCGGCGGTTGAAGTCCGCCTGCAGCGCGAGGTCGACCGTGAGGTCGAAGTGCTGCCGGCCGCCTGAGAAGTACTCGTCGAGCTGGCGGCGGGCGGGGTCGATCGGCCGTGCGGAGCGCAGGACGCGCACGCCGAAGGCACGCGCCAGCCGCTCGAGCTCCTGCTCGGGCTCGGCGTCATAGGCGATGCGGCAAAGGCCGCGCTCGGTAGCCGCGACGAGCAGCAGGCCGACCGGCGTGTCGACGAGGTCGTAGGCGACGTCGAGCAGATGCTCCGTCGCGGCTGCGTCGCGGAAGCGGCGGTCGAGCTCTGGGGAGACGGGACTCATTGGCGTTCCTTTCGTCGGAGTCTGCGGATGCCTGCCGAGGCGGCCTGTCGCGCGGCGGTGGCATTCGAGCCGAGCGCGGCGCCGATGTCGGCGTAGTCGAGGTCGTAGCCATAGCGCAGCACGACGGCGGCGCGCTCGGTCGGCGGCAGCTCGTCGGCGAGGTGCTCGAGCTGCGCAAACGCCGGACGGCCGTCGAGCGACGCGAGCTCGGGCAGGTCGGCGTCGGCGCGGGGACGCCGGTGCTCGTCGATCGCGATCCTGCTCGCGATCGTGTACGCCCACGCGCGCAGGTGCTCGCCGTGACGGAGCTTCGGATAGGCGCGCAGGGCGCGGAGGAAGGTCTCCTGGAATGCGTCCTCGGCGCGCCCGCGTCCGAGCCGGCGCACGAGGAAGGCGTAGATCTCCTCCTTGTGCTCGTCGTAGAAGCGTTCGAACGGCGGCAACGTCATCGGCGACATCTTGAAACGTGCCAGGCACGAGACGTGTGAGGATCCGACGATGCGGGTCGCAGTCGTTGGCCACGTGGAATGGGTGGAGTTCGTCCGCGTCGAGCGAGTTCCGAGCCCGGGCGAGATCGTCCACGCGCTCGACACGTGGGAGGAGCCTGCCGGCGGTGGCGCGGTCGCGGCTGCGCAGCTCGCCCGGCTCGCAGGCTCGTGCCTCTTCTTCACGGCTCTCGGCGCGGACGAGCTTGGGCGGCGCTCCCGCGCCGAGCTGACGAAGCTCGGGATCGAGATCCGAGCGATCCCCGAGCCCGCCGCGACTCGGCGCGCGTTCACCCACGTCGACGACACGGGCGAGCGGACGATCACGGTGCTCGGCGAGAAGCTCCGCCCACGGGGAGGCGACAGCCGGCTGCCGTGGCGCGAGCTGGCCGGGCTGGACGCCGTCTTCTTCGTCAGCGGCGACGCCGAGGCCCTGCATCACGCGCGTCTTGCGCGCATCCTCGTCGCAACGGCGCGGGAGCTCCCGACGTTGCGTGAAGCGGGAGTTCAGCTCGACGCGCTCGTCGGGAGCGGGCAGGACGACGGTGAGCTCTACCGCCCCGACGAGCTCGACCCGGCGCCTTACGTGGTGGTCACGACCTCGGGCGGCCTCGGCGGCTGGGTCCAGCCCGGTGGTCCCTTTCGGCCTGCGCCGTTGCCTGGCACCGTCGTCGATGCCTACGGCTGCGGGGACTCCTTCGCCGCCGGTCTGACGTTCGGCCTCGGCCGCGGCGACTCCGTCGACGAGGCCGTCGCCTTGGCGGCCCGGTGTGGCGCCGCGGTCATGACCGGCCGCGGCCCGTATTCGGCACAGCTCGACCGGCCCTAGCCCGCAGGAAAATCCCCCTTCCGGGGTGGACATGTGGGGGGCGGTGGTTTAAAGTGGGGCGAAGTGGAAATCCCTATCCGGCCCCAGGATGCTGCTCGGCGCACACGACCACACGATCGATGACAAAAACCGTCTCACTCTTCCGGCCAAGTTCCGAGAAGCCTTCCAAGACGGTGTGGTCGTCACGCGAGGCTTCGACGGCTGCCTGTACGCCTACCGTCGTACGGATTGGGATCGACTCGTCGAGTCTCGACTCGCCACGATGGATCCGCTCAGCAAGGAAGGGCGCCGCATCCACCGCTTCTTCTTCGCCGGGGCGTCCGAGGCCGACCTCGACAAACAGGGCCGCGTGATGATCCCCGCCCAGCTCCTCGAGCACGCGAAGCTGGGCAGGGAAGTCGTCGTCGCGGGCGTCCATGACCACCTCGAGATCTGGGACCGCGCCGCCTGGCGCGTAGAACTAGCCGAAGTCGAAGGGAGCGCGGAGGATGTTGCCGAACGCCTTGCAGACCAGCGCGACTGACCACGTCCCCGTCCTCCCGGAGGAGGTCCGCGAGCTCCTCGCGGTCGAGCCGGGCGAGACCGTCGTCGACGCGACCTTCGGTGCCGGCGGTCACGCCGCGCTGCTCGCGGCGGACCTCGGCGACCGTGGAAAGCTCATCGCGATCGACCGCGATCCCGGAGCCCGCACGTACTTCGAGCGCCTCGCGAAGCGGACGCCCGTGCAGACGCGGTTCCTGCGCGGCGACTTCGCGGTCGTGCTCGAGCAGCTCGCGCAGAACGGGGTGGAGGCCGACGCCATCTTGCTCGACCTCGGCGTTTCGTCGATGCAGATCGACCGCCCGGACCGTGGCTTCTCATACGCCGTCGACGCGCCCCTCGACATGCGGATGGACCCCTCGGCGGACGTCACGGCCGCCGGGATAGTGAACGAGGCGGCGGAGCGCGACCTCACGACCATCTTCAGGCGCTACGGCGAGGAGCGCTACGCGAAGCAGATCGCGCGCGCGATCGTGCGCCGACGTAAGCAGCAGCGGTTCGAGCGCACGAGCGATCTCGTGGAGACGATCAAGGGAGCGATTCCCGCTCCGGCACGCTTCGGCGACGGGCATCCCGCGAAGCGCGTCTTCCAGGCACTGCGCATCGCCGTGAACGACGAGCTCGGCTCGCTCGAATCTGCTTTGCCGTCGGCGTTCGCGATGCTCCGCCCCGGCGGTCGGCTCGCCGTGATCAGCTTCCATTCGCTCGAGGACCGGATCGTGAAGCGCTTCATGCGCGACCTCGAGCGCGGCTGCGAGTGCCCGCCGGACTTTCCGGTGTGCGTCTGTGGCAAGGAACCGCAGCTGCGTTCGACCTCCCGCAAGGCGATCCGTCCGAGCGCCCGCGAGACCGCCGCCAACCCACGCGCATCCTCGGCGCGCCTGCGCGTGGGAGTAAAGATCTGAGTGGCCACCTGGGCTGCAGAAGCCGAACGGCCGGAGCCGAGGCCGCGCCCCGCCCCGCGGGCCGTGAAGCGGCAGCGACGTCTGACCGGCGGTGTCGTCTGGATCGGGGTCGTGGCGGCGCTGCTGGCGGGCGTGGTCGCGCTGAACGTCACCGTTCTGCGGCTGAACATGCAGCTCGACAAGCTCGGGCGCGAGCGCGCCGGCCTGCGCGCGCAGAACGCCGCGCTCTCGTCGCAGCTCTCGAGCCAGGCTTCCGCGCCGCGCATTCAGGGCCTTGCCGCGAAGCGCCTCGGGCTTGTGCAGGCGACGCCGGACCAGGCCTCCTACGTGACGCTGCCGCACTAGCGAGGCCCGAACGGTGAACCGCCTCGTCAACCGGCGGATCAGGCTCCTGCTCGCAGTGCTGACGTTCGCATTCGGCGGGCTCCTGCTCCGTGCTACCTGGCTGCAGGGCGTGCGGGCGGAGTCGCTCGCGCGGCTCGGGCAGACGCAGCACCGCGAGTCGGTGGCGTTGCCGGCCAGCCGGGGCACCATCTACGACCGCGCCGGTGTGGAGCTCGGGCTCGGCGAGCCCGCGACGACGGTGTATGCGAACCCCAAGCAGATCGTGAACCCACGCGCTGCTGCGGTCGCCGTCGAGCGGACGCTCGGGCTCGACGCCGACCACATCTATCCCGAGCTGGCGGACCGTACTCGCGGCTTCTTGTACGTCGAGCGCCAGGCCGATCCCGCACAGGCCGCGGCGCTCCAGCGCCTGAAGCTCTCCGGGTTCGGCTTCTATCCGGAGGAGCGGCGGACGTATCCGCAGCGCTCGGTCGGCGCGCAGGTGCTCGGGTACGTCGGGATCGACGGCAACGGCCTCTCGGGCCTCGAGCTGCAGTTCGACAAGCAGCTCGCCGGCCGTGCAGGGCACGAGACGATCGTCAAGGATCCGAGCGGGCACGTGATCGACGTCGAGCAACAGCGTCCGGAAACGGCCGGTCGCGACGTTTTCCTGACGCTCGACCACACGATCCAGGCGAACGCGGAGGAAGTGCTTCGCGAGACGGTGCACAAATGGCAGGCGAAGAGCGCGAGCGCGATCGTGCTCGACCCGCGCACCGGCGCGGTGCTCGCAATGGCGGTGCAGCCCGGGTACGACGCCAACCGTTTCCCGACGACTCCGAGCGATCTGCAGCGCAACCGCACCGTGACTGACACCTACGAGCCAGGGTCGACGTTCAAGCTGGTCACGGTCGCGGCCGCGCTGTCCGAGCGGCTCGTCTCGCCGTCGACCCGCTTCACGCTGCCGTACTCGCTGAACGTTGCCGACCGCGTCGTCCACGATGCAGAGGAGCGCGGCACCGTCAACTATTCGGTCGCGCAGATCCTCGCCCACTCGTCGAACATCGGTGCGATCGAGCTCGCGGAGATGCTCGGCAGGACGCGGCTCTCGTCCTGGATCAACCGCTTCGGGTTCGGCCACGTGACCGGCATCGACTACCCCGGCGAGAGCCCGGGGATCGTGCTGCCGCCCGCCAAGTGGTCGGGCTCGACGATCGGCAACGTCCCGATCGGGCAGGGCATCGCGGTGACGCCCGTTCAGATGGCTGCGGCGTACGCCGCGATCGCGAATCGGGGAGTCTGGTCGCGGCCACACATCGTCGATCACGTCGCCGGCGGCGGACGGCCTTCCCTCTACCGACGCCGGCTCGTCTCGCCCGGCGTCGCGTCGGAGCTGATGCTCATGCTGAAGGACGTCGTCGCGGAGGGAACCGGCACGTATGCGGCGATGCCCGGCTACGAGGTCGCGGGGAAGACGGGAACCGCGCAGAAGCCGGACTCGCACGGCGGGTACGCAACCGGCCGATATGTCGCGTCCTTCGTCGGCATCGTCCCGGCCTCGCGGCCGCGTCTGGTCGTGCTCGTGATGGTCGACGAGCCCCAGGGCGCGATCTGGGGCGGTATCGTCGCGGCGCCCGCGTTCCAGCAGATCGCACGGTTCGACTTGCAGTACCTCGAGGTGCCGCCGGACTCGCCGACCGGGTGACGCCGACCCCTCGTTCTTTTCGTCACACATCCGCCACGAGTACGCCCCAGATACGTCACACCTCTCGCCGTAGGCTGTCGGTGGGTGGGTGCGGTGGGACCCGGTTTCCCCCGCGTACAGGTAATGCCCGCGGGAGCCGCTACTAGACTTGGTCGGCGATATGCAGCTGGAGCGGCTCATCGCTGCGCTCGCTCCGACCGACGTCGTTGGAGGCGCAGCCGTCGAGATCCGCGAGCTGGCGTACGACGCACGGGAGGTGCCGCGCGGCTCTCTTTTCTTCTGCGTCCCCGGTGCGTCTGCCGACGGCCACGACTTCGCCGACGACGCGGTACGCCGAGGAGCGGTCGCGCTCGTCGTCGAGCGCCCGCTCGAGCTCGACGTGCCGCAGCTCGTCGTGCCGAGCGTCCGGGACGCGATGCCACGCGCGGCGGTCGAGCTCTTCGGCGATCCGACCGCCCACCTTCCCGTCGCCGGCGTGACCGGCACGAACGGCAAGACGACGACCGCCTATCTGCTCTGGTCGATCCTCGACGCTGCCGGCGAACGTCCCGGGTTGCTCACGAACGTCGAGCGCCGTGTGGGCGACGGAGTGCGCTCCGTCGGCCTCAACACGCCCGAGTCGATCGACCTGCAGCGCCTCCTTCGCGAGATGCTCGACGCGGGCAACCGTGCCTGCGTGATGGAAGCGACCTCGATGGCGTCCGTGAAGGGAAGGCTCGAGGGCACGCGGTTCGCCGTGCTCGTGTTCACGAACCTGACGCAGGATCACCTGGACTTCCACGGGACGATGGACGACTACTTCGAGGCGAAGCGCCGACTGTTCGCGCAGGCGTCGCGCGCCGTCGTCAACGTCGGCGACGAGTACGGCGAACGCCTCGCGGCGGAGATCCCCGATGCGGTCACGTTCAGCCCGGTCGACGTGCTCGGCGGCATCGACCTCAAGCTGCCCGGCCGCTTCAACCGGGAGAACGCGCTCGCGGCGGCGGCTGCAGCTCGAGCCCTCGGCATCGGCGAAGGCGCGATCAAGTCCGGGATCGAGGCCGTCGAGCGCGTTCCCGGACGCTTCGACGCCGTCGACGAGGGACAGCCGTTCACGGTGCTGGTCGACTACGCGCATACGCCGGGAGCCCTCGAGGCCGCGCTCGAGTCCGCTCGCGAGCTCTCACGCGGACGTGTGCTCTGCGTGTTCGGCGCGGGCGGTGACCGGGACCGCGACAAGCGCCCGCTGATGGGACAGGTCGTCACGGAGCTGGCGGACTTCGCGCTCGTCACGTCCGACAACCCGCGTAGCGAGGATCCCGCGGCAATCGCGGCCGACGTCGTCGACGGGCTCGACCTCGAGGTCGAGCTCGACCGCCGCCGCGCGATCGAGCGCACGCTCGAGCAGGCCCGGCCGGGCGACGTCGTCGTCATCGCCGGCAAGGGCCACGAGCAAGGCCAGGAGATCGCGGGGCGCAAGCTACCGTTCGACGACCGCGAGGTCGCCCGCGACGCTCTGCGACGGCTGAAGGCGCCGGCGTGATCGCGCTCCGGACAGCGCTGCTCGCCGACCTCGGCCGCGTCGACAGCCGCGCCGACGAGCTCACCGGCGTGCAGGTCGACTCCCGGCGTATCCGTCCGGGCGATCTCTTCATCGCCGTCGGCCGCGGCGGTGAGTTCCTGTCCGACGCGCTCGAGCGTGGCGCCGCCGCGACGCTCGTCCCGGACGACGCGTTCGCCGCGCTGGCCGAGATCGGCCGGACGGTCCGCGACCTGAGCAACGCTCGCGTCGTCGGCATCACGGGCTCGATGGGGAAGACGTCGACGAAGGACATCCTCGCCGCGCTGTGCATGCCGTCCGCACGCACGATCGCGGCCGAGGCGAGCTTCAACAACGAGATCGGCGTGCCGCTCACGCTCTGCAGGCTCGAGGACGACACCGAGGTGTGCATTCTCGAGCTGGCGATGCGTGGCTTCGGGCAGATCGCTGCGCTCTGCGAGATCGCCCGGCCGGAGATCGGCGTGATCACGAACATCGGGCCGGTCCACCTCGAGGTCGTCGACTCGCTGGACGGCGTCCGCCGCGCGAAGGGCGAGCTGGTCGACGCGCTGCCGCCGGGCGGGACTGCGGTCATCCCGCCGGACTTTCCGATCGAGCGGGACGACATCGACGTCGTGCGGGTCGCGTCGCCGACCGCGACGCCCCAGGACGGACGCACCGAGATCGGTGGCGTCAGCTTCAACTTCACCGCCCGCCACCAGGCGCAGAACGCGGCGACAGCGCTCGCTGCGCTCGACGCTCTCGGCCTGCCGCGACCGGCACGTGTCGACGTCGACTTCTCGCGCTGGCGCGGAGAGGAAGACGAGCTGCCCGGCGGCGGCCTGCTGATCAACGACGCGTACAACGCGAACCCGGTCTCGATGCGTGCCGCGCTCGCGTACCTCGCGGAACGAGCGGGCGACCGGCGCCGCGTAGCGATCCTCGGCGACATGGCCGAGCTCGGCCGCACGGCGCCCGCGTATCACCGCGAGGTCGGCGAAGCAGCCGCGGAGGCCGGCGTCGACGAGCTGCTCGCGGTCGGCGAGCTCGCGCGCGGCTACCTCGAGGCCGGCGTGCCGGGCCGCTGGTTCCCGAACGTGCACGAGGCCGTGCGCGCTGTCGGGGAGGTCGTGCGCCCTGGCGACGCGGTGCTCGTGAAGGCCTCGCGCGCGGTCGGTCTCGAAGCGGTCGCTGCGGCCCTGACAGAGCTCACGACCGCGTGATCCGCGTCCTCGCCGCGGGGGTGATCGCGATGATCGTCTCGATCGTCATCGGTCCGAAGTTCATCGCGTTCTTGCGCCGGAACGAGTTCGGGCAGCACATCCGCGAAGAGATGCCGGAAGGTCACCGCGTCAAACAGGGAACGCCGACGATGGGCGGCCTCTTGATCCTCGTCGTCGCGACGATTGCCTTCCTCGCCGTCTCGAAGTACAAGGTGCCGGCGCTCACCGTGCTGTTCGTCACGCTTGCGTGCGGCGCGATCGGCTTCCTCGACGACTTCATCAAGCTCAGGCACCGGCGCTCGCTCGGCCTGCGCGGCCGCTGGAAGCTGCTCCTGCTCGCGCTGATCACGGTCGGCGTCGGCTTCGCCGCCGACCATCAGCACCTGCCGACGAGCGTATTCATCCCCGTCGTGCACTGGAACGTCGAGCTCTCGTACGGCTGGTACGTCCTGCTCTTCCTCGTGATCGCGGGAACGGTCAACGGCGTCAACCTGACCGACGGGCTCGACGGGCTGGCGGCCGGGACGGGGATCATCGCCCTGATCACCTTCACGGCGATTTCCGTCGTGACGTACATCCGGTCCGGCAATCCGGGCGGGCGCTTCGACAGCCGGCTCGATCTGGCGATCGTCGGCGCCGCGTTGATCGGGGCCACGATCGGATTCCTCTGGTACAACGCGTTCCCGGCCGAGGTGATCATGGGCGACACGGGCTCGTTCGCGATCGGCGGCGCGCTCGCCGCGATGGCGATCTTCACGAAGACGATCTCGCTGCTGCTGCTGATCGGCGGGATCTTCCTGATCGAGGCGCTGTCGGTGATCGTGCAGGTGATCTCGTTCAAGTACTTCCACCGCCGCGTGTTCCTGATGGCCCCGATCCACTACCACTTCGAGATGAAGGCGTGGTCGGAGACGAAGATCATGGTGCGCTTCTGGATCGTGACCGCCATCCTCTGCGCCGTGGGCTTCGCGCTCTTCTACCGCGACTTCACCTTCTTCCGGCGCTGACCACCGTCGTCGCGATCGGCTCGAACGATCTCGCCGCGCTGGCGGAGCGCGTCGCGCCCGACGGCGACGTGCTCGTCGTCGACGAGTCGGTGGAAGTGCTCGAGGAGCTCCGCACGCGAACGCGCGCACCGAACGTTTTCTACTTCCTCGGCTGGCCGGAGGTGCTCCCCTTGCCCGACGGCAGTGTGGACGAGGTCGTCGGCCCGCCCGCTAGCGGCGATGCGCAGCGCGAGCTCGCGCGCGTCCTGCGCACATGAGACTCCCGCGCCGAGCTCTCGTCGTCGGCCTCGCCCGGTCCGGCCGGGCCGCCGCCCTCGCGCTCGCCAACCGCGGCGTCCCGACGGTCGCCGTCGACCGCGCCGACGGTCTCGACGCCGGGAGGCTTGCCGCCGCCGGCGTCGAAGTCCACCTGGGGACGGAGGAGGAACGGTTGCTCGAGGGAGTCGACTTGCTCGTCAAGAGCCCCGGCGTGCCGGGAGAGTCCCCGCTGCCGGCGGCCGCGCGCACACGCGGCATTCCGGTCTGGAGCGAGATCGAGCTCGGGTTCCGCCTCCTGCGTAACCCCTTCATCGGCGTCACCGGAACGAACGGGAAGACGACGACGAGCGAGCTGCTGGGCGCCGTCTTCCGCGCGGCGAAGCGTCCCGTCGCCGTCGCCGGCAACGTCGGGCGTCCTGTCACCGCGCTCGACGGCACGCTCGACGACGACGCCTGGATCGTCTGCGAGCTCTCGAGCTTCCAGCTGGAGGACGTGCACCGCTTTCGCCCTCGCATCGGCGTCCTGCTCAACCTCGAGCCCGACCACCTCGACCGGCATGGCACGTTCGACGCGTATCGCGCGGCAAAGCTGCGGCTCTTCGAAAACCAGACGGAGGCAGACTTCGCTGTCGTTCCACGCGGTTTCGGCGCGATCCCGGGCGGCGCGCAGCATGTCGAGTTCCACGCGTCGGACGAGCTCCCCGCCGAGCCGCTGATCCCCGGCGCGCACAACCGCGAGAACGCGGCCGCGGCGACGGCTGCGGCGCGCGCCGCCGGCATCGCGGACGACGCGATTGCCGAGGCGCTGCGGACGTTCCGCGGCGTCGAGCACCGGCTCGAGCTGGTCGCGGAGATCGACGGCGTCCGCTTCGTCAACGATTCGAAGGCCACCAACACGGCCGCGGCGCGTCGCGGGATCCAGGCATACGCGGGTCAGCCGTTACGGCTGATCCTGGGCGGTTCGCTCAAAGGCGAGTCGTTCGACGAGCTCGCGGAGTCGCTCCCCGCCACGGTCCGGTCGATCGACCTGATCGGCGAGGCGACCGAGCAGCTCGCAGCCGCACTCGGCCGCGCAGGCCGCCTCTGCCGGCGAGCAGGCGATCTCGCAACTGCAGTCGGCGCCGCCGCGGGCGAGGCGGAGCCGGGTGACGTCGTCCTGCTTTCGCCCGCGTGCGCGAGCTACGACCAGTTCCGCGATTACGAGGAACGGGGCGAGACCTTCCGCCGGCTCGTCGGAGACCTTTGGTGAAGAAGGGGCAGCTCGAGTCGCACGTCCTCGTGCTCGTGACGCTCGCCCTCGTCGCGTTCGGGCTCGTGATGGTCTACAGCGCGACGTCGGCGCCCGCCGCGCTCGCGCAGACGGATCCGATGTCGTACCTGAAGAAGCAGGGCGGGTACGCCCTGTTCGGCGTCGCGCTGATGATCGCAGCGTCGCGTTTCGACTACCGCCGCCTGCGGCTGTTTGCGCCCGCGCTCGTGCTCACCGCGCTCGCCGGCTGCCTCGCGGTGCTCGCGATCGGCGCGCGCATCAACGGGGCCCGGCGGTGGATCGAGCTCGGGCCTGCAACCTTCCAGCCGTCGGAGCTCGCGAAGCTCGCGGTCGCAGTGTGGGCCGCCGCGTACCTCTCGCGCCGTCCCGCGCCGCGAACGCTCCGCGAGCTGTGGCGTCCGATCGGCCTTCTGTGCGGGCTCTTCTGCCTGCTGATCCTCGCCGAGCCCGACCTCGGCACGGCGATCGCGGTCGTCGTGGTCGTGCTCGCCGTCCTGGTGGCGTCGGGCACCCCCGGCGTGACGCTCGCCTCGGCCACCGGCATCGCGGTCGCCGTCGGGCTGCTTGCGATCTGGTTCGAGCCCTACCGGCGCGCGCGCATCTTCAGCTTCCTCGATCCCTGGAAGGATCCGCAGGGCGCCGGCTTCCAGACGGTGCAGGCGCTGATCTCGCTCGGCTCCGGCGGCCCTTTCGGCGTTGGTCTCGGCCACGGCGTCGCCAAGGTGAACTACCTGCCCGAGGCGCACACGGACATGATCCTCGGCGTCATC
>Ga0114129_10001350_pt1 | contig 32916 bp, 27 predicted proteins | sample RhiMetdeltSRZDD1_FD_80071 | JGI IMG/M metagenome (GOLD analysis project Ga0114129, IMG submission 80071) | Populus rhizosphere microbial communities from Tennessee, USA - Rhizosphere MetaG P. deltoides SRZDD1 (version 2) (version 2) | ecosystem: Host-associated > Plants > Roots > Rhizosphere >...
CCATCCATGGCACAGCATGTTTGCGAGCGCACATAGGCCCATGGATTGAACCAGTAGCTATTATCGCTTGTCTCAGCTGTCCAGCGGGTTTGTTCCCAAGCCCATAACCGAAAGAAGTTATGACTGTTTGCCTGCAAAAAATCCAGATACCCTCCGTAATCGAACGCGGGCGGCGGATATCCTCCCCCATTGTCCACAAGATTCGACCATGTATGTGATCCCGTCAGCAAAATCGCCCTTCCACTGCTATCCATAAAGTAGCGCGAATTATTTGGATTTATGCGCAGAGGACCACTCGCAATGGTCGCCGCACTGGTATCGGTAAATGGTGTAACCGGCGATCCTGTCGTTGTCAAATTAAGCTTACCAATATTCGAAATCCCCCAAAAATAGATCGTCTTGATTGTTTCCTTTGCCTTCCATCTGGGTATTGCCAGATAAAGAATAAAGCTTATGACCACGACTATCAGGGCGATTGCTGTAAAACCGATAGACTCGAACTTGTGGCCAAGAACAGGTCTTTTCTGAGGTACCATATTTTCTCTTTTCTAGCCAACAAAAGTTTGGCTTAATCTAATAAAGGCTCAACTTAAGTGGAAGCGAAAAGTGGCTTCGAGAGACACTCTTGTAAATACTGCAGAAGACCATATCTTCTTGGGAAGAAAAGCAACCAACATCCGGAACAGATATTCTTCGCACGTTTCACCATCCCAGGATTCTTAGCACAGTGCGTGCAAACAAGCGAACAACTCTATACTGGAATTTGGGACTCATTTTCAATCCTTCTCTGTTTTTCTCAATGAACTTATGTAACCAAACTTCATAAGGAGATCTTGGATCTCGATAACCACCTTTTCGATTCAAGAGTTCTGCTTTTTTGTTCCAATCGACATCCCAAATATTAAGCTTACGGAATTTTTCAACTCCGTACAGGTCAAAATAGTTAAGAACCTCCGCATCATACCAATAGACATCCTGTCCTTGTTGTTTATCATCTTTATATTTATCTAGCCAGCTATAATCTTCCAGCCATTCATCCTTCACTGGAATGAGCGGCGCATCATACGTTTTGTACTTTGTGTCCTGATAATATACGTCGAGCGCCCAGGGTTTCTTTTTGAGTTCGATGAACTCATAGCATTTGTAATATCGATGCTTGCTAAATATTTTCACAGGATCAATCATTGCATAATGCAACAGCTTTATATTATACAGTTTTGTCAATCCAAACCGTGTGATTGGAACTCTTGATTCATGAATGCTTTCTCCGGACGGATATTCTGAACCATCATCCACAAAAATTGTCGGCATCCAAAAGACAGATGCATCCCTAAGTCCTGGGAGAAGTTCAACCCATTCAAAAGAAAAGCAAACTCCCGGCTCGGCATTCAGGATTGTTTGCCAATCCGGACTTTCAGACCAATTTGCGGAAATCATCTCGTCCGAATCCAGAGTGAAGATTATTCGAGGACCTGGTATCTTTCTTGCTTCAGCTAACAATTCCCTCCTTCTGCTCAGGAAACTTGAAGAGGGTCGATGAGAAAACGTTTTCACGAAATCGAACCGTTGAGCAATCTCCACGCTGTTATCCGTGGAGTTATGGTCTCCCACGATTACCCAGTCCGCCCATTTTTTGGCACATTCCAAAAAATTATTCAGAATCCAAGAATCATTCCTGACAGAAACGACACATATAATGTTTGGCTTTGACATTTATCCTCTTAAAATACTAAAAAAGCATTTTCCGGCAGTAATAAGCTTCCGCATATCCATCGGAAGATTTGCATTCAATCCCGCGCAAGCGCATTAACGCGTTGAAAGTCTCCGGCGAAAACCAGTGCTTATTCGCCTGCGTTCGGAAAAAACGCATCAATAAATCAATCTTTCTTTCATAATGGTCGCGGTCTAGAGCAAAAAATAAATTTGGATTTCCCAGATCACCGTCATATTTTGGGATTTCATACTCCAGAATAAGATGATCACGCCAGGTATTCCATGTCAGTTCACAGAGGACACGATGGTCCTGATGCGAGTCAAGCCGATAATGTGTAAAAATTATGTCCGGTGTGAGCTCGTGCTTCAGCTTCTCAAAAATATCCTTGATCTCAGCGCCGTGATAGGGAAAGTATCCATCCCTGAATTGATAGCTAATTACCTGCTTATATTGGACATCCCTCAGGAATTCGTGGGCGCTCTTTTTGGCCTCTTCGCCCCTCTCCCCCAGTGCACTGAACACTACCCAAGTAATTTCAATCTCAGGATTCTCATGCGCTAATCGGAGAACGGTCCCGCCGCAACCAATCTCAATATCATCACTGTGGGCGCCAAGAAATAAGACTTTGAGAGATTGCGAATCTGTTTTCTGTATTTGTAGTTTCAGCATTTTGATTCTGTTTAGATGAACACAAAACAGGATTGGTCATTCCATCGGTTTTTTAGGAATGCCTGCGAGGTGCTAACGGAAGACTTGCTGTAGTTATAGCTTTTTTTCATTGCCAGCCGAATTCAGGCGATAACGCGCATTCCGGGGATTTGTATCCCATAATGCCCAGGGTGTATCGCCGCGCGCAAACATTTCGTCGAACATCACTTTTTCCCTGAAAGTATCAATACTTGCAAAAAATCCGTTATGCTGGTGAGTCATCAGCTGTCCCTGCGCGATGAGGCGACCGAAAGGCTCATAGACCAGTTCCTCCCCCTCCTCAATGTAGTCGAAGATCTTCTTCTGGAAAATGAAGAAACCTCCATTGATCCAAATCCCTGCCTCGGTCTGAGGTTCGATGCTCTTGACCTGTCCATTTTCATCTGAAGAAACCACGTGGAATGTCATGGATGGCTTTACACTGAGAAAGCAGCCGATCTTATTGCTCCTGCAAAAATTGTCGAGGTACAAGTTCAGATCTAGATCACAGAGTCCATCGGTATAGTTTGCCATGAAGATATCCTCGTCGGCGAGGTGCTCCTTCACGGCCAGGAGTCTCTGCCCAATATTGGATTGGAGCCCCGTATCGACGAAGGAAATAGACCAATCTTCAATGTCGTTGTTGTATAACTTTAATTCCTTGCCGCCTTTTCGCATCTCAAAGTCATTTGAAAGCCACTCGACGTAATTCAAAAAATACTTCTTGATGTAATCACCTCGATAGCCGAGACAGAGGATAAAATCCTTGCAGTCAAAATGAGCATAATAACGCATGAGATGCCACATCAGCGGTCGATATCCAATCTCTACCATAGGTTTGGGGATGGTATCTGAGTATTCCTTCAAACGCGTTCCCAAGCCACCACAAAACAAAACGACTTTCATTCGTTCCTCCATAGGAATCGTATTGGTTCAACAAATCAGTTATATTTGCGCACAGCAGGTTTTATGGGCTGCCCCACAAGATATTTTTCGTAACCCTCATCCAATGCTTTTCGATAAATATACAGAGCTTCATTGATGGCATCCAATGTTCGATCGATATCTGCATCGGTATGCGAATAACTCACCACCAAGGAGGGTGCGATGATCCCATGTTTAATGATCTCCTGCAGGAATAATGTACGCATCGGTTGGGATGGCTGCTGATCCAGGTCGCGGGTGAAGTATAGCAGGTTGCATGGCTTGCCCAACACGCCAAAATTGTCCTCCAAATGATGCTCCTGCACAGATTGATGAATGCCTTTGGCCAATCTTTCCCCCTGGCGAAATAGATGCTCAATCACTGGCTCGGTTTCATAGATTTTCATAGTAGCCAACGCGGCAGCGAGTGAATGAGTTTCCGCTCCATATGTTGTGGAAAGGAGAAAAACCTTTTCCTTCTCATGATGCAAGCCGCCCAGTTCCATGATCTCTTTTTTCCCAACCAGCGCAGAAATGGAGAAACCATTTCCCATGGCTTTTCCGAATGTAGAGAGGTCGGGGACAATTCCGTGATACTTTTGTGCTCCTCCCAAATGCCAACGAAAGCCGGTAATGATCTCGTCAAAAATCAATAGAGCACCATTGGCATGGCAAAGGTCTTTGACCTTCTGCAGGAAATCATCTTTTGGTGGTTCCAGCCTTTCCACCTCCATGAAGAGACACGCGATCTGATTCGGGTACTTTTCAAACAACGACTTTACGTCCTCAAGCTCGTTGTAATGGAACTTGACCGTCAGATCCTTGATCACCTGTGGAATTCCGGCTGACATATCCGTGGTTCCGATAAACCAATCATCCACAGAATAAAATGGATGGTCGACACAGATGGCAACCAAATCCCGGCCCGTACATGCACGCGCGAGTTTCACAGCCGCGGTAGTAGCGTCCGATCCATTCTTGGCAAACTTGACCATTTCCGCACCGTCAATGAAGCTGAGCAACTTCTCAGCGCACTCCAATTCAATCGTCGAGGGGCGATTAAAGTTGATGCCCATCTGCATTTGCTTGTAAGCTGCCTCAACGACCGGCTCGTACGCGTGACCGAGAGTGACCGACCTTAACCCCATGCCGTACTCAATAAATTCATTTCCATCCAAATCCCAGACGTGACAACCCTGGCCCCGCTCCAGGAACCCGGGTGCCATTTCAGGATATTGGTCGTCCGCTTTGGCATACGTGTGTGCTCCGCCGGGTATTAATGCATGGCTCTTACTCTTCAGCGCGTTCGATTCATCGAAGTTCATTGTGTAGTTCCTTTATACTTTCATTGCCAGGATTTTGGGCTAATTCATTTGCCGGGAAGTTCATCCGAAAGACATTTATGAGGTGTGTTAACTATGCCTCAACCAGCAAGCCGTGCTCGAGCAACATCCGGGCTGATTCCTGAATGAGAGGAAATGCGTCCCCTGATTTCTCTGCAATATCGAGCAAGGAATGTTTTCCATCAGACAGATTTAATACCCACAGCATTGCCATCTCATACACGTTCGAATTTTTCCGACCGCCGAAGGCCCCATATAAACCGCGTTTTCCCAACTGAGGTTCCCCAAACGGATTCGTACTCGAATAGTATCGATTGCCTTCGATGACATCGATCACTTCCACATACTTCGCAAACGAATCACTGAGCGCATCCGGACTTATAAATTCAAGGTTATCCGCTGAAGTGTGGTACTGCGGAAACTGTCCGTGCGGTGTTCGTGAAAGGCTGCCAACAGCCAGGTTAAAACCCGGAGAGCAATACTGGCGCTCATCATAACCATAAGGGAAGAAATCAACGATCTTGTAGGCCTGATTGGAATGCCTCAGCACATGAGCGACAGCCCGATCGATCTCGGCGTCATCACGGCGGCTCTTTTTATAATGCAGGTTCCCTGTATCGCCGACACAGGCAACGACCAATCCATGCTGGATCTTTGAGGCCCGATCCTTGTTCATTGCCAGCCAGGTAATGGAGCCAATTGTTCCGGGTATAAAAAGGAACCGATAGGAAAATCGTAATTTTCTTTGGCTGAGATGCTTCGCAAGATGAACAGCCAATCCCATTCCCGAAAGGTTGTCATTGCACAATGAAGGATGACAGCAATGGCAGGAAATCAGGAACTCGTCCTCTAGCTCACCTTTTATGAGGGTTTCCCCGTATGTTAGGTAGCCGTCCTCAAGCGAGGAATCGATGAAAACATCATATTCGTCGTCGGTCATGTTTTCCAATTGCCGTTGCGTGACGCAAAACCCCCAGTTTTCCTTGTAGTACGAGGTTCGATAAGGAATCCAATCCACATACTCTGGCAGGGAATAAAGATGGTCTTTCAATTCCGCACGTTTTACTTTTCGATTCAGGGGTGTACTGTAGTTTAGAACATGTAGGTTCGACTTCTGAAAGTCAACGACCTTCTGGCCTGTGGAATCTTTGATCCAGGCGTCACGGATATTCCACTCCTTCGGAACGACCCAATCAAGCACGCGCGTGCCCGATGCCACTTCAGATACTTCGAGCGGGACATGCTTCTGCAGAATCCTTATGGACTCGCGAAAACCATTCCCTGTGATACTCCTGCAGATCGGGTAGAGTTCTCCGATCAATTCGTAAATGTTATTTCCAATGTTCCGGGTATCCATAAAAGAACTTTCTTCAGTGTACGAACGATCCAGCCGGCTGCTGAATCGTGAGACGAGGAAACTTCAGCCCGTACTTCAAAATATGTAAATAAACTACTTTAAGAGATCCGGTGAAAAATCCGGGTAGTTGGCATCTCGTTCGGACAGGATGCTTGGCTGCACAGGCCATTTAATCTCAAAAGCGGAATCATTCCATCGAAAGCCTCTGGCGGATGTTGGTGTGTAAAACTCGGACATTTGGTAAAAAACATCCGTATCGTCTTCGAGTGTGATAAAACCATGCGCGAATCCTTCTGGCACATAGAGCAGATTATGTTCCCGTGCGGAAAGAGTAGCGCCTACATATTCCGTGTAGGTCGGTGATTCAGGGCGAAGATCAACGATGACATCGAAAATTGAGCCCCGGACGCTTTGCACGAGTTTGGCCTCCCAATACGGATTCATCTGAAAATGCATTCCACGCAAAGTTCCTGCCTTCCGGTTGTAGGAGATGTTGCACTGTACAAGAGTAGGATTCAAACCATGTTCCCGAAATTCAGACTGGCAGAAGGTACGGGCGAAGAAGCCTCGCTCATCCTCCACGCGCTGTAGCGTGATAATAAACGCGCCCGAGAGTTTTGTCTCTGTGAATATCATGAATAAATTTTTACTTCGGGAATGGGAACCACGAATCGTCCACCCCACTGCCTGACGCCTGCCATCTGGGACATGATCTCGTCCTTGAAATTCCAGGGGAGAATGAAGATGTAATCCGGTTTCGTTTCCTGAATCTTCTCGGGCGGATAGATAGGGATATGCGTTCCAGGCAAGAATTTACCATGTTTATAGGGATTTCTGTCAACAGTGTAATCAAGGAAATCGGTTCGGATACCACAATAATTCAACAAGGTGTTTCCCTTTCCCGGGGCGCCGTATCCAGCAATGGCCTTACCCTGCCGCTTGGCTTCGATGAGAAACTCGAGTAATTTCCGTTTGGTTTCCTTGACCTGTTCTCCAAATCTGGAGTAATGTTGCATGTCGGTGAAACCAGCCTTGTTTTCTCGTTCACGCATTTCCAGCGCGCGCCCTGTGACAGGAAGCGCATCATTCTCTGTATGACACCCATAAATGCGCAATGAGCCACCGTGGGTGGGAAGTTCCTCCACGTCGAACAAGGTAATGCCATGCGCAGCAAATATCTTTTCGGCCGTGATAAAACTGAAGTAGGAGAAGTGTTCGTGATATATCGTATCGAACTGATTCTCCTCCATCATACGCATCAAGTGCGGGAACTCGATCGTAATGACGCCGGTCGGCTTGAGAAGAATCTTCAGACCCCCCACAAAATCGTTGATATCCGGGACCTGTGCCAGGACGTTATTCCCTGCAATCAGGTCCGCCTGTCCGCTTTCTTCACGAATTTGCTGGGCAAGTTTTTCCCCAAAGAATTCCGTCAGGGTCGGAACGCCTCTTTCAACTGCCACTTTTGCAACATTCTTCGCAGGTTCGACCCCTAAAACCGGGATATTTTTCTGGACAAAATATTGAAGCAGATAACCATCGTTGCTGGCCACCTCAATGACGAAACTGTCCTGGTTGAGGTGGAAGCGTTCGGCCATAAGATTTGTGTAGTTCTGAGCGTGCTGGAGCCAGGAATCTGCATAAGAGGAGAAGTATGCGTATTCCGTGAAGATGTGCTCCGGGCTGACGTACTCCTCCAGCTGGACGAGATAACAGCTTTCACATACGAATACATGAAGCGGATAGAAAGGCTCCATCTGATTAAGCTGCTCGAGGCTAAGATAACTCTCGCATAACGGAGACATGCCCAGGTCAACGAGCGTGAAACGCAAAGGTTCACCACAAAAACGGCACTTACTGGTTTTATTCTCTTGGAAATTCTTGTTATCCATGGTAATTTTCCAACTTGCAAATCATGCTTCAACTTTCGTCCAGCGCAACGTCCGATCCAACAGCCCATCGCTGAGCAACTTCTTAATGTGATCAATGCGTTTATATTTCGGACCTTCAAATTCATCCACCTGCAATTCCGATTTTCGATAGGCTCCGTAAAGCTCCTGCGCACCCAGGTGTGCATCCCAAACCGGCTTGAAATCAGGAATCATTTGCTCAATCTTACTGAAATCAACGCGATAAGTGCGTTTATCGGGACCAGCATCGGCTGCATATTCGATCTCACAATTGGGGACAGTTTCTCGAACGATTTCAGCCAGCTCGCGGATACGATAGTTTTGATCATTACGCCCAACATTGAACGCCTGATGATGTGTGACGTCGCGAGGCGCGTTGAGGATCGCGATAAAGGCGCGAGCAATGTCTTCGATATGAATGATTGGACGCCAGGGCGTTCCATCACTTTTGATAAGTATCTTACCGGTTGAATAGGCCCACGCCACGAGGTTGTTTAGAACAATGTCAAAGCGCATGCGCGGGGAAACTCCGTAAGCTGTGGCATTTCTCAAAAAGGTTGGGCTGAAATTGTCATCTGCCATTTCTGCAACTTCTTTTTCAGCCAATACTTTTGAGTGGCCATAAGGAGTTACCGGATTGAATTCGGCGTTTTCCGTCAACATCTCTTCACCGGCGGCACCGTAGCTGCTGCACGATGACGAGAAAAGAAAACGAGGAACGCCCATTTCTTTCGCCAGTCTAGCCAAATTCACCGAAGCACGATGGTTAATTTCATACGTAAGATCGGGATTCAGATTTCCCAAGGGATCGTTTGAGAGCGCGGCTAAGTGCATAATGGCATCAAATCCATCTAGATCTGCTGCCTCGACATCCCGCAAATCCTTACGAATTGATTTAACTTTCGGCAATTCGTCACCATACGTGCAACGCTCGTAGAGATCTGAGTCCAAACCGACAACGTCATGTCCCTCCGAGACCAGCATCGGCACAAGGATTGTGCCGATGTAGCCTTTATCGCCTGTTACTAGAATACGCATGAGTTTCTCCTGTATTTTGTTGCCTTCCATGCACAACCATGTGGCAAGATTGGGCCCCAAGAAATTCAGTCAGCGTGGGAGCACTTTTCTCCACCGCGACTTTCGCTACACTTTTTGTCGGTTCAATCCCCAAATCCACAAATGTGAATCGCAGAGGTTGATTGCAAAATCTATGTGTAGGATTATTGTTTGAAGCAAGGTTCATATGATGTTCTTATCCTCCCGGGATTAAGGAGTTTTCAGATTTTTGTTCACAAGAATATTACGGTATTGTTCGTCTAACAATTGACGGTATTGTTGGTTCTTGGTGTGTATCCGCTGCACGGCTTGCTCCATATCTAACGTGTAGCAGCGAAATTGCTCGACCAGTTTTTCGACTGTAAATTCTTCGATATGCTGGTCGTAGCTCTCCAATCCCATTTCGGCCATCAGATTGGCATTCTTTTTATGATAGCCCAACGAAATTACAGGCCGCTCGAGCATCAGAGAACACAAGATGTTATGGAAACGGCTTGCGACGACGACATCAGTTTTCCCGATTTGAGCGAAAAGCTCATTAACATTTGCGATGTTTTCAACGACCGCCTTTTCCTGCCAGTCCTTATTTTCGCGCAAAAGATGATCCATCAAATCCTGAACAGGTCTTTGATCGACTGCATCACCTGAGATAATTCGGATCTGATACCCTTCTGCCAGCAGCCAAGACGCAAATTTCTTTATTTTCGATATATATTCCTGGTAAATCGCCTCTCCGTTTTCCGGATCATGACCCCAGCCATAGTAATTGATCAGACCTAACCCCACAACTTTGGCATGATTCGACAATTTCACCGACGTAAATAACGATTCAATGGGCAGGCTAAATACAAGATCGGGATATAAAACATCTCCAGACGTAACAAAGCCAACGCTGTGTAAAAAACTGAAAGCAGCTTTTTCACGATAAGAACGATAATTGGCCATTCGCAAAGCCCTCAGCATCAAGATACGGCTGACACGATTCATAATCGGTCCGACGCCCACGCTCAGAAAAATAACCTGTGCCCCGCCCAGTTTAGCCACACTGCACCATTTGTAGAGCTCATAGGGTGCGTTCCAGGGATGCTTGACCGCCATATCGTCAACCGCCCCCGTGCCCACAATAATGAATTGATCGCCGCGCTGAAACCAGGAAGGGCGTGTCAGCCAGAAAATGAATTCCCCGAGCAGACGGGACCACACTTTTTTCAGCCTGGATTTGTTATCAGATTTATCATCGTTCCCCGAATGCGATTCATCAATGGGCAAGGTCTTGATACCAAAGGAATCCCCGATCACCTGGGGTCCATCACAGATACAAATCACCTCTAAAGTTGGCTGATATTTTCTAATGTGATGAAGCATCGCCTCCAGCGAGCTATCATTCCCGATATTGCCAGAACCAAAATGTCCGTAGAGGATTATGCGTGATTCGCGCAAGGATTTACCGCCTCATAAATCGACGCACACGGCCACCGAACTTGCCCAGCAGGATCCGTTGCAATTGAACATAACTCTTTATTTTCTCGCTGAAAGGAATGGACGAGTTTGCTACAGAAGTAAAGTAATTTCCGAACACCTTGAACGCCGCAAAACGCTCATTCCAGTCCGTGCCGGGATCAAGGAAAAACAGCTCTTGTAAGCTACGCCCAGAGTAAACCGCCGCGCCTAACGCCTCGGGATAAATTCTATGGAAGAATAAATACTCGGGGATCTCGAAGATTTTCCCGATCAGCGCAAGCTCCGCCAGCGTGTTGCGGTCGCAACCGTAATAACCGACGAAGACTTTCGTATCGCGCAAGGCTTGCGCTCTCATCACGCCATACAACTGGATACATAAATAATCGACGCCGATCACATTATAGAGGCGCACCGATGGACTTGACGAGATCGTATCAATTTTCGCGGCGAGCATTTTGGAGATCCGGTCATCGTCCAGCCTGGCTCCCTGCCCATCAATGATCTGGGTCTTTGAATAGCAGACCATAATGGTAGGATCGCGATCAAGTACGGAAATGCATTTCTCCATGTAATCCGCAGCATAGAGATCGTCGTGCGCGGCGGATGCGAAATATTCGCCTGAGGAGAGATCAAAGACCCGGTACCAGTTTTGAGTCGCTCCAATGTTTTTGGGATTCCGATGATACTTTATGCGTTTGTCCTTCATCGCATACGTGCGGCAAAGGTCTTCCGTGCCGTCTGTGGATGCATTATCAGAAATAATGAGTTCAAAGTCGGTACAGGTTTGGGCGAGGATGGATACCAACGCTTCTTCGAGATAGTCTGCTCCGTTAAAAACAGGCAAGCCGATCGACAAGCGCGGTGTCATGGGATCCATATATTCTCCGAATTGGCACCTAGGCAAACAATTGCGGCCGGAGTTCCTTCACAACTTTCGAAACACCGTTCACAATCGTGGAAAACTGCTCCTCTTTATGATTGGCGACGCCAGGTACGTTGAAGGTCTCATCTCGAAAAATGCGACCTGCTTTATGAATTTTTGGGTTTTGAATTCCAGTCTGGCTAATAACTATGAAATCGCCCAAATACTCTATGGCCTCAGGCATATTTTTGTCCCGTTGTTCAAATATCTTCACCATTTCAAAGTACTGCTCCACATGCGCTTTCGTGACCGCATAAATTTCGGTCAGGTAGTGGACATCAATGTTCTCCCGCTGTCGAAACTGAAGATCACCATTTTTCATATGGACCATGCCGGAAAGCCCGTGGGGGATTTTGGGTTCCGAGAGAAGATGCTCAAAAAGTACTTTTAACTGCCATGGAAAAAAGACGATATCGTCATCGAGGACGATCAGATATTCAGGAGAGAACTCCCTTGCAACGGACCAGCGAAAGCCGCATGCCTTTCGAACACTTTGACTTACTAGGGTCAACCGTGGGTCGTGAACATTCACATAGTCCTCGATCTTCACATCCGGATTGTGACAGGAAATGATCACCCGTTCGACAAATTCACACTTCAACAAATTCCGAATCTGATGATTCATATGTCTGAGTCGCGCAGGATTGAAGTAGGTAATCAATACCGTGAGCTTTTGGGATGTTCGCGAGCCGAGTTTAAAACCCACATACCCATAGAGAATCCAAAGATAATAAACCAGTCTTTTTGCTATTTTCTTTATCATTTTCGCATTCCAGTATGATGAAGCGCCCCAGATCAGGATTCCGAAGTCCGAAGCGTCTGCTGTCTCTCTGTCTACCCCAGTGCAAAGGCTTCGCTTTCATGGGGCCTCATGATGGCCTTCCAAAAATCCTTCTTGAACAAGGAGCCAGGAACGGCCTTCAACCATGCAGCCATTCCATGCAGAACGCGACTCAGCGCTGTAAAGAAATTTCCGCGAGGCAGATTCCACGCGGCAGAAGTTAAGAAGAGACTCACAATCCTGCCGCGCTAATATGCATTTTAGGCCGACTGCCAAAGTCGCCGATCCACGCCAGTTCCGTTGAGAATGAGTTCGTGCGCTTCACGTCCTCGAGCTGGGCCCTGGCTTGGTTTGTCGTACTGCGTTCAACCCCCAGTCCTACTCCTGCTACGAGCTCACCCGTGCCGTGGAAAGAGCAGGATATCATCATCCATGACGATCAGGTATTGCGGAGAAAATTGATCTGCAACCAACCAACGATACCCACAGCCGCGCCGGACATTCTGGTTCAGTAGAACGAGCCGTGGGTCGGAAACCGTGGCGTACTCTTTAAATGTATAGAGCCGGGTTGTGGTTGGAGATGATCACTCTTTCAACGAACTTGCATTTCAGCAGATTGCGAATCTGATGATTCACATGTTTTAGCCGCGCCGGATTGTAATAGGTGGTCAAGACCATTAAAGTCTGAGAGGTAGCCAAACCTAATTTCCAACCGAAATAACCGTTGATGACCCATAAATAATAAATGAGTTTTTTTTGCAAATACTTTGATCATGGATCTGATTTCTTTAGGAAGCTGCATATAGATGCCGAACCAGGCACGGATCCGGAAGGTCGATTACTCATTATTGATGATTAGCAAACAACTATATTTTATTTGGAACATTTGTTGTTTTGATACCCAACGATTGATTATATAGTGAGATCAATCTTTCCAATGATATTTCCAGGGAGTAATTATGAACAACGCTTTTGTGTCCACTTTTACCAAGTTCGGATCGAACAGCAGGGTTCTCCAGCAGTGTACAGATTGCATTTCGTAACGCATCCAAATCATCCACAGGCACAATCCATCCGGTTTTACGATGCACAATCATTTCGGGTACTGCCCCCACCGGAGTAGCTACAACCGGCAGAGCACATGCTAATCCCTCCAAAGTAGAGAGAGAAAAGCCTTCATAAACGGAGAGCATCACCAGGATATCCGATGCTTGAAGAAATGACACCACATCCTCGGTTTCTCCAAGAACAAATACCCCTGGAATTCTTCGACCACGAAAGTCCTGCTCATATTCGCCACTGCCAATCACTAATAGGCACGCATCGCTAAATTTGTCCCGAATTGAGGGCCAGATTTCAAGCATGTTTTGGACTCTTTTTTCCCACACCAGGCGACCAGACATGACGATTATTGGACCATTCGGTAAATGAAGATCCTGGCGTAATCCACATTTTGCATCGTCTCCGACCGGGGCAAAGCGAGTCATATCAATACTATTCGGTATTCTGACTTGTTGGCTGGCAGGTATGCCTGCTACGCTCATCTCTGTCTCCAACACCTGGCTAATTGCAATAAATTTATCCACCAACTGGCGGAATATGAACCAGCGAAATTTTCCCAAGCGGGCACGCTGGACTACAGCAATATCACCAATAGAAGGTCCCTGCGTATGAATCGTAATAATAAGGGGAATTCGGAAAATTAATTTGGCTAATACAGCGACCAAACTCGGTAAATAAAGTTCGTGCGAATGAATAAGATCTGGCTTTATGTAAAACACATAGGCAATTGTCTGTTGAATAAAGCGGATCGTAGAAAATCTTTTTGATCTCCGTGTCAATATACGTTTCACTCTTACACCCGTTATGATCTCCTCGGCCGGGGCACCTGTGGTATCTCTTGTTAAAACATGAACCTCAAAACCGGCCCCTGCCAATGTTCGAGCCAGGTCGGACACATGTCGGGCAATACCACCCGGTGACGGCGGGTATGTCGCACACAAGAATAGGATCCGTTTTTTTTGTTCCAAACAGCTCACTCCTCTACCAAGAAAAACCCCAGTACCCAACCACCATCAATTTTTTCAACGATAGATCTCTGGATTTATGTTGGGAAGTATTGATGCCTGAAAGAATGCCGATTGATATAGCCTGAAAGTGATATCGAACTCACGCGTGAAGACTAGTTCAACTTTAGCTGAGCGACCGCATTTAATCCAATACGTCAGGATCGCTTTGCCGTTCCGCATGCCCACGCGCAAAAGCTTGACTTTCATAAGGGCTGGCAATGGCACGCCAGAAATCGCGAGCAAAGATAGAGAAAGAGGAAACCATGGCAGCACTTGCATGAAGCGCACGACTAATTGCAGTGAATAACGTCCGGTGTGACAGATTCCATACTGCGGAGGTCAGATATAACCGAACAATTCTTCCCCACCAAAAGGAGATGCCCGCTGATTTCCAAAGCCTGCGATATACGCCTGGCTCATTCAGGATAAGTTCACGCGCCTGACGTCCCTCCAGACGGGCCCTTCCCTGGTTGGTGGTGCTGCCTGCCACTCCCATTCCGACACCCGCGACCCGTTCCTCCATCCCATGAAAATCAAAATGAAGAGCCATCCTGCGGGCCAAATCCACATCCTCAATGCCAGGGATTAAAGGATTAAATCCACCCACTTGATGGAAGCTTTTGCGGCTTATGAGGGAAGACTGTAACGGAATCCATTCCCCGGCCATCACCTGCACAAAGCAGTTTGGCGGCAAACGGTGTACCAAATGAATATTTGGCTGGCCATCGCGATCAAAGAGGATTGTCCCGCCATATAACCAGGCGCCGTCCGGAAAACGCTGGGACAGCTTGCAGAAAGCTTCCAGTGCGCCGGGCAACAGCCAATCATCATCATCGAGAAAATGCAGATATTTGCCTTTGGCAAGCGCTGCCCCTGTATTGCGAGCAACGCAGCGTTCACAATGATCGGTTTCCACCACCTTTACCTGGGGGGAATGCTGCCAATCCTCAACGGCAAGCGGCAGGCCTGAATCGTTGACCACGATCACTTCGTAATTATCCCGAGAGAAGCCCTGATCCAATACACTTCGGACCGCGCGCCGCAGTGTCTCACGTCCTACTGTAGGGATTATTGAGGTAAGAAACATAAACTTCGATTTGATACCTGAGGATCCAAAACGCTAGGCTTTGGATGTATCACACTCATTCCATAACTCAGTCAGGAAAGCTGTAATTCCCTGCACTACTGTTTCATGAGCGTAATTCTCATCTATAAATCTCCGGCCGGCTCTTCCCATTTCCCTAGCGAGATCTTCGTTTTCCCACAAAGTCTTGATCGCCTTTCGCATGGCATCCACATCGCGAGGTGGGACCAGAATGCCGGTTTTCCCGTCCACGACATATGAATCCATTCCGCCCGTCTGCGTTGCTATGACAGCCTTGCCAGATGAGCTTGCTTCAAAAACAGAAGTAACCCCAGCCCCTGTATGAGATGTGGGCATTAAGGGAACCACTACAAATCTGGCCATCTGGTAACGGCAAAGAAGATCTTCGTCGGAGATTCTTTCAGGAAACTGGATCCACTCAACAGCCTTCTTGACCTTTTGGCCACGATATTTGTCTCCATACTTGCTGGATACAAAAATCTCGGTTTGATAACCCGGCAGCCCGGATAATGCTTCGATCATCGTATCGTAATCGCGTTTTGCGACGCCGAGGCTGAGGATTGGACCATGTTCCGTGTAGCGATCATCTTCTGCCGGTTTAAATACATCAGTCCTGGCGGCATAATATTGAAATATCCTCTTCGGGTTCACGCCCAGTTTGGACTGCAAAAAATTTCTGGCTTCTTTGGCAACAATACCAATTCCGGCCCATTTTTTGGCGATGCCAGACAGTTTCATCAGCAGAATTCGCAACGGCGATTCGGGATATTGCAGAATGACCACGAGGGGTTTTTTGATATTGAGAAAACTTAGTGGAATGCCAACCTTTTCCGAGTTGGCCCAAATGATGTCATATTGATGAGCAATACTCCCGACCTTAAATGCAAGGTATAAATCCATACGCAGGAATTGCTCAATCCAGCGCCACCACTTTGGGATTTTGTTATATACCTGGTAATCAATAAACTCATCAGTTGGGAAATACTTGTAGGTTTTTTCCAACCAACCGGTTTCGACCTTTAACATCCTGGGATTTTTGTTCATTATTCTGGGAGCAATAATAGGAAGCTATCTCGACGTCATCTATGATTTGAGAATCTACCTGCTGCTCTCAGAATCCAGATTCGGCGCGTACTGGGGTGTTCTCTTCGTGATTTGTTCAAAGACGTGCAGCAAGGAAAATGCTGCAAACGGGATCAACACTGCATCGATGGGAAGCCGGTAGCGAATCAAGGCCCACGTAAGTAGATGGACAGCGGTGTACATTCCAGTGAATAAGATCAACAGACCAGAAGGAGATACAAGTAGATCGAGCATTTGCTTTTTTCTCACGCTCAGAAACAAACCGTATAACATGAATGGAAACATAACGCCAAAACTGCTGACACGTGAGATGTTGCTCAAGAGGCCCGAATCGGAGGATGGCCAAAACACAAAGTAGGCTGGAATACGACTTAACGAAAGTAGCAGGTATCGTTTGGGGTCATCGAACACAAATTGGATGCCACGCTTTAACAAGGCCTGGTCGAGGGCAGCTTCATCTAAATTGCGCAACTCCTGCGGGACGAGAGATAGATACGTCTCGCTCGGAAGGATTGGAATAAAATGCGTCCCATACATGGGATGGTTGCCCCAGAAGAAGGCATATCCTGAATTTGTGTTGAGGAGGACGAACCGCCCGAAACGGTATTGATTGTACAACGAGATCGGCAGGACGCAGAGAACAACAAGGCCCAAGGTCAAAATTGTCGAAACGATGGGCAGCCTCAGGCGGAGTCTGAGTCGCGTGATCCATATCCATAAAAACATAAATGGAATGAAAAGCAGAAAAACCTGACGCAAAATTATGGTAACCGCAATTGCCAATCCAAGGCCGAGGCCAAGTTTAATATCCTGCTTGGGGTCGTCGGTTTCGGCAATTCGCATGGTAAGAAACAAACTCCATAAGATGGCGGTAATGTAGAAAGGCTCTGTCATGAGTGCGCCGCCGTAATAGATGAAGTAAATGTAAATAGCTGAAATTCCGGCCGCGATTAAGCCAATCGTTTTGGAGAAGGTTTTTTCAGCGATGAGATAAGTCAGATAGGTTTGTAATCCTCCAACGATGACCGCCTGCAACAATCTGGCAATCACCGGTTGATGGCCAAACAGGGCGTAAATTCCCGCAAGGTACAGCGTATATAAGAAACTCCAATGGGCTGTCGGTTCGCCTGCACGCGTCAGTGGCCAATGGTTTTCGGCAAAGGAAAAACCATAGCCGGCGACAACGCGGCTAGCAAGACGATCATACGAAACCTGGTCATAAATGCCTGGTAGTTCCGTTACTTCATTCCCCTGAAGAAAAGCCGAAGCCAGGCGCAGCACGATGGCAATTCCTGCTATCGCCAATAGCATCCTATGCAGCGAGATAGTATGGCTTCTGCGAAAAAGTCTTATTCTATATTGAGATTGCGAAGCAGGTAAGGTCATATGGTCAGGTTCATTCTTGAAATGGAATCCATCAATCGTTGTCCGAGATTTCAATTCGGTTTCGGGTATTGGTTGATCAGCAAGTACCAAACCAGTCTGGATTGATTGGCTATTCGTTGAAAAGAAGCTTTCCGATCCAACCAGTTGATGAAAAGCAACCGCCTAAGAATACCGAGGCTATTGCCAATGGCCAAACCAAGACGCAACAAAGTCGCGACCCAACTCCCATGGTTTTTTTGAAAGTAGAGAAGTTTAGCCTGGTACAGCCGAACGAGCTGGGCAGTACTTCCCCGATCCGCGCTTCCTCCGCCGATATGATAGATCTCGGCGCCTTCAAAATACCATACTTTCCAATTCCCTTTCTTTATCCGAAAACACCAGTCAGTCTCCTCCGAATAAAAGAAGTAATCTTCATCCATTTTTCCTACATCGCTGATCGTTTCTGATCTGACCAGCATACAGGCGCCCATGATCCAATCCACATCGTGCATATTCGGAACATTCGGCACCGGCCGCCGGATTCTAAAATTTCTACCAACCAGTTCAGATACGAAACTGGGGAAACTAGACCAGGATTTCTGCAGCGTTCCGTTCAGATTAAGGAGCTTCGGCCCGATCACCCCTACTTCTGAATGGTGATTGACTGCTTCAACCAATGCATCAATGGCGCCTGGCAGAACAATTGTATCGCTATTCAGCAACATGAAGTATTGTCCCTGCCCGGTCGCCAGCCCTTGATTATTCGCGCACGCAAAACCAAGATTCTTGCCATTTTTCAAAAGGATCACAGAAGGAAAACATTCCTCAACCATAGATACACTATCATCACTGGAGCCATTATCTACGACGATAACTTCAAAAGAGAAACGACAGCCGGTTTCATAGATGGAGTTCAGACATTGACGTAACAGTCCTGATGTATTCCAACTTACAATAATAATAGATAAGTCCATTGCCACGCCCATTTGTACAAATGAGTTTTTTAGATCATTACACCCTGAAAAGCGCCGTTCTGCCGGAACCACCAAATGGATGATTCGACAGACAGTGTTCTAAGCTCGCCATGAATAGCCTTGCTCATGAGAATTTATTTCCTTGTGTTTTGGGATCTTGAAGCAGCATTTGTTCCAGCGCGATCACACCGCCCATAAATATCCAGGGCAAGATACTTGCACGGAATCCGGGTAATCCGACATTGTAGACAAAAGGCAAGACCCAATCTCCGAGATATGCCGCCACTAATGTTGCGACTATCCCTGCCAAAACGCCGTATGAATAGGCCTGCGCGAAGCCCTTTGGTAATCGTCCAGCAACATTAAAACTTAAACGACCCAGTGCGAAGAACACCCAGAAAAAGGCAAGCAAACCCAGGTAGCCTGTCTGAGCGATCAGATCAACATATTGGCTGTGTGAATTGAAACTGACACTCCAGCCGCGAATGGGAAACAACGGTGTATACCAATAATAGTTCGAGAAGCCCATGCCCAGTAAAGGACTCACACGGCTGATCTCCAGAATGATCCTCCACGCATCCGTACGAGTTCCCCAGCTGTATTGGTCAGTCGCGATCAGGTCAATTGCAAGGTACAATGCGATCATAACGACGATGGGAATTGCAAAGACGGCCAGGCGCCGATACCGAACTCCAAGCAGAACCAAAACAGCCACAATTGGAGGTACCCACCCGGATTTCCAATCGAACCCCTGGAAAATCGCAACGTAGAAAGTAAGTACGACGAGTGCGATCAGCATCCCCCTAGTACGGCGCGTCAACTGGTTGTTGTAAATGATCTGGCTGCTCGAAAGCGCTATTAACCAGGTCCAAAACATGCTTTGTGCCGAAAATCCCCAGTGATACAGACGAATGATTGTGGAGAGACCGACGGCGCGGCCCAATATATAGATTGACGAAAGACCAAGAAAAACCCACACAATCACCTTCAACCAATATACGTCCTTGATCAAGTGGGCCGAGAGGGACAAACCTCCAATCGAGAACATAAAAATCGCAAAACCACCCACCTGGGCATCGATGGGGGCCTGCCGGGCGAAGACAAACCAAGGAATTTGCCCCATGCCAAAAGCGACCACTCCGATTACCAAAAAAGTGAGGATCGGAGTCAGAACCGGGGAGCGCATTAGTGCAAAGTATCGCCGCACGACGACCATATCTACGATCCAAAGCCCCAGCATCAGCGCAATCATCACAGTCGCCATACTCAAACCGCTGGGGCCCGTAATGGGAATAAACATTGCACCGAAGAAAGTGAAGATAAATCCCAAATTAGGCTGCCGTATTAAAGCCACAGTAGCCCCAAGGCCCAGTAGCAAAACGATAACCAATCCCAGGATGATGGGTGATCCCCAAAAAGCAACCACCACACTGGCCATCATTGTAGCTGTAACGATACCAAATTGGATCCATTCCCACTTGATCGATAGGGTCCGCGTGATTGAAAACAAGTTGAAACTAATAGTGAAATTCATTGGAAATTAGACCGCAGTTGCCTTTTCAAGAAAACCGAGAAATTTCGGTATCATCGCTCTCCAATCATAATGGTTTTTTACCAATTGCAGGGCATTTGATGCAATAAAATCTTTGAATTCCCTTTCGGACAAAATCCTGATCACAGCTTGGGCAAATTTCTCAGGCTGGTCCGCAATTAGAATATTCTCCCCATTTTCAATCTGCAGACCCTCTGCACCTTTGGAGGTGGCTACAACCGGCGTGCCCAACGCCATTGCCTCAAGGATCTTCAGGCGGGTGCCACCGCCGCTCCACAGTGGTGCAATACTGACGTTACAAGAGGCGATCATCGACTGAATATCATCCACGTAACCGGCCAGAGTAATATTTTTGGTTTGCGGCAGAGGCAGGTTGGCATGATCTCCCGTAATCACCAATTGAACGTCCGGAATTTTTTCCAGAATCAGGGGAAAGGCGTAGCGAATGAACCACTGCATGGCATGATAATTCGGACGATAGCGAAAAGAACCGGAAAATATCAACCTGCTGCCTTTTATAGTTTTAACAGTTGCCTGGTAGTCGTCCATGTTTACGCAATTTGGAAGAACTTCGATCTTTTTCGCATGCTGTGGAAAATTCTTTATGACGATTTCCCGCTCCCGGTCGGAGACCACCGTGCACAGGACAAATGAGTTGAGGAGCTGCAGGAAATATCGCTCGAGTTTGAACCAGGTTAGCCTGCCTCTGAACTGTTCAAACCAATTTCCGCCATGGAGGGCTTGGTCGATGTACAACCCAAGCTCAATTTCCTCAAAAATCGCAGGCAAGCCTCCAAAAGCGGGATAATACGAAGCCATGGTCAGTTGCGAGGCGATGATCACATCGAACTGCTCATTGGACAAAACTTCACGAATCAAGGATTCCATTTGGGAGGAATGAGTGTCCAACAGTGAGCGCGGTGACTTACTAAATAACCCAATTCTCGCTCTTTTACTCTTTGCATCGAAGGGCTTCCAGGGAACAACTTTCAGTTGCGTACAATATGGATATCGTTTTATCGCATCCAAAGACGATTCCCCTGGATCATAGAAGGAGAACAATGTCACCTCATGATGCGCTGACAGCCCTTTCAAAAGGTTGTGAATCCTGATCTTCGACCCATTATCAGCTGGAAACGGAAACCATCTGGATAAGAACAAAATCTTCATAACGATCAGGAAGGCATCGGCCCCAAACGATGCTGAAGAAAGTCGACTAATCCCTTCCACATGGCGTTTCGGTGTTCGCGCAGGGAACGCCACTTTGGCTTTACGGACCAACTCAGCAGTGTCTGAGAGATTTGCAGGATTGCAACAAACCATGCAGCCCACGGCGCATGATGCTTGCCCAATGTAAAAAGACGATTGCGAGTCACATAATAAGTAACATAGGGTTTCGGCTGATAATTGCGTTGAACGCCCTTATGCCACAATTTTGCCTGGGGAACATGATAGATACGCCACCCAGCTTTGCTGGCCCGAATGCACCATTCGGTTTCCTCCCAATAGAGGAAGTAATCTGAATCCAATAAGCCAACTTGTTCGATCAATTTACTGCGTACAAGGATGGCACAGCCCGAAATCCATTCCACTTCTCGCGCTGCGTTGAATTGACCATGATCAGTTTCATCTTTTCCCAGGTGTGTGTTCACCCAGAATCTACCTAATGCCCCACCTGCAGATTGAATGATGTTGGGTTCGTCAAAGTGATATACCATGGGGCCAACCATGCCAGTTTTTAGATCGCTTTCACCAATATCGACGAGGGACGACAGACAGAACGGGTCCAGTACCGTGTCGTCGTTCAACACGAATATCCAGTCCGCGTTCTGCTCCAGGGCGGCTTGAATCCCGATATTGTTATTGCCGGCATAACCCAAATTTTTGCGCAGCTCAATGATCTGCACATCCGGATATTGCTGACGGACAGCTTCAACGGAGTTATCCGTTGACAGATTATCCAACATGATAATTCTGAAATTCTCATAATCGTTTTGGTACAAAGATTTGATGCACTCAAGTACATCGTTACAACGATTGTTATTTAAGACAACGATATAGACAAGCGGTTGGTGTATAGACATTCGGCTAAAGTGGAGTTCCAATGCTGGAATCGAGACTAATGAACATGGTAGAGCATATGGTTTTCAAGCTGTTCGACGGATTTCTCCCAGGACCATTTCTCCAAGACGTGCTTGCGCGCATTTTTTCCATACTGGCCAGCTAGGGTACTATCTTCGAGCAGCCGTTGCACGGCTCTGCCAAAGCTTTCAGCATGACGCTCAACCAGTACTCCTGTTACATGATTGAGCACTGTTTCTTTCACTCCCCCCTCATTCACCCCCACCACAGGCTTGCCACATGCCATGGCTTCCAGAGGGACGAGCCCGAAAGGCTCGTTATATGGTGCATAAACGATGAAAGTGGCTGCATTATATCTCTGGACGAGGGTTGCCTGATCCACGCCCACTTCAATACGGAGATTGACTCCTTTTTCTCTGGCCAATGCCTGGAGGAGGTTCTTCTCCGCGGCATTCTCCATATTGCCAATCAGGTACAGGGCGGGACGCGCGGCCGGATCTACATACCCAAGGCTTTCGATCAGAAAATCAAATCCCTTGTGCGGTTGAATGGCCCCCACTGAAAGCACGTGTTGCTCGGCCGCATCCGCAGCATTCGGAGAATACAGATCCGTATCGACCCCAAGGTAGCAAATGATGGAATCGATGCCGTAAATTTGTTTCACGCGATCATGAATAAAGGTTGAATTTACCAGCACCGATTTTGCTGCTTGCACTGCCAATCGGTCCAAGCGTTGAGCAGTGGTGCGGTAGAGTCGGATCAAGGGGTCTGCTGAATCTAAAGCGCCACGCCAACCCGATTTTGCGTTCGAATCGCGATACTGATTTTCGTACAGGTGGCGAGGTGGTTCATGGCAATAATAAAGCGTGGGCGTACGGAGGTATCGTAGCACGAGCGGAGCCTGTGTCCACATACACGGCTGCGCAAATACGATATCGTACTCTCTATCGTCAATCTCTCCGGCAATGCGGCGGGCTAATTGATCCAATTTCTGTAGGTCGCGCCAGCGTTGCAGTTGATTGAGCCTTCCAAGAGGACTATGAAACCGTTTGAATGGCGAGAAGTGAAAAACATATTCAGCATTCGAATATGGCCTCAGATCACAGAAGTCCCTGTCGGCTGTATCGAGCGTGTAAACATCCAATGTGTGGCGTTGTGAAAGCCGTTTCATCGACTCATACAACGTCCGTTTTGCCCCGCCGGACGGCAGGTCATGGTAAACTGCGATCTTCATTCGCCTTTTCTCGCATTCCAACAATTTTCGCAGGCACTCCAACCGCAATCCCATAGGAGGGGACCGATTTTGTTACGACAGATCCAGCACCAATGATTGCTCCAGCACCTACAATCACTCCATCCAGAATGGTCGCCTTTGAGCCAATCCATACATCGTCCTCAATCACAATGCCTTGATATGAAATCCCCTGGGCCCGGATCGGCATATCACCAACATCAAAATTGTGACTTTCTGAATGCATATTAACGGTCTGTCCGATCAGCACATTATTTCCGATTCGGATGCCTCCCCCACCAGCTCCCAGCACTGCATTACATCCGATGTACGAGTGATCTCCGATCTCAAAAAAACCCTTGCCAGTTCCTTCCACACCGCCGCAACTGAGCCAGGTATTTCGATCGATGCTGGTGTGATTTCCGATTTTTACACCACGGCTGGAGATACAATCGAGATAGGAGAAATCCGCAACGGTCACATCGTTTCCGGCACAGAAATAAGCTGGATATAAAAACCGTGTGCCAACTCCCAGTCCAAAGTTTGCTCCCACTCTTGCCCCACGCCACCGGAGAAAATAGCCCCGTAGCAGTTCAAACTTCCGATTGACCGCCCGTTCGAGTCGGTTCAGGGGGGAAGCGTTGTTCTCATCCATGGAACTATTTATTGTATCCCGAGTAGTTTTTGAAGGCGCACGGAACGTGAATCGCCAACAGAGGCTGCCTTCTTTACAATCTGCAAGAACCCGTGCCAGGCAGTCACGAACGCCAATGCCACCGGACGACCAACACTCAATGTAGATATCAATATTCTCGTCTTCCGATCAGACGGATTCAGTTTCAGTGATTCCTCTAAATAGGATCTCACCTCGGCAGGATCTCCCCCATTCTTCAATGCATCAATTCCAACCATCCGCCAAAGATCCGCTCGCTTCGAAACAGCCATTCCTGCAAATTGAGGACTCTGAAGTATTTGTTGTTGGCTCACAGAATCACCTGATAGGGTAACCGTAAGCAAATCGAGAAAAAACAACTCCTGGGTGGCAGGCGAAAGCCTGCCAAACCACTCGGCATTCATAATTTTCATCCGTTTATAAATCCGATCCTTCTTGCGTTTTCCCGATCCCGTCGTCCGGGTAATGTTTGTCGTGTGGATTCGGTATCTGCATGTTAATTTATCGAGGTACCCAAATTCAACATGCACGGCCAGACGAATCCAGAAATCCCAATCCGTACCGATTAGATTGTTTTCTTCGTCGAAATACAAATCATATTCCCTGATTTTCGAAATGCGGGTCATGGTACAGACCGGGACGGTGATCACACTGGGAGACACAACCAAGGGATCAAGTATGTTTCCGGTATAAATTCCGGGCCTGACATCGGTTAAACGCATGAGTTGGCGGTCTTCCTGATCACAGATATAGCCATCCGAAAAAATTGCGTCGAACTGAGGATTAGCATCGAGATAGGAGGACAGATCATGCAAAGCGTCCGGCAGGTAGGTATCATCCGCATCGAGAAAAGCCATATACTCGCCCGTCATCTGCCGCATTCCTGTGTTGCGGGCACCTGCCTCCCCTCGATTGGCCTGCCGTATCACCGTGATTCTCTGATCTGTATATTGTTCAAGGATCTGGGGGGTTCGATCTTTTGAACCATCGTCGACAACGATCAATTCCCAGCCGTGGAAAGACTGAGCAAGCAGACTATCGATGGCTTGCTGCACGAACAATTCGCCATTATATACCGGCATGATTACACTGATCTTTGGCATACCCTTAGCTCTCGCACCACATGTCCTACGCTTCAGTGATGGAAAATTTCACGGGGATGAGCCCATCCGCACCCACGCGGATGTTTTCTTTTTCGGTTTCAACTACTTCAAACAGGACGGCCGAAGGGATGTAATCATGAATCTCGCCGGGAGGATCCGCGACCCATAACCCAATCGTAAACATGCCCGGATTCAAGTGCAATTGATCCATTCTCAACTGCAATTGGTTTGCACCCTGTCGCAAGTTAATCGACCTGCCATAAAACAGCGTATCAGCATTGACAAGCTTCGTGCCGTATCGGTCAAAAATGACCACGGCTACACTGCCGACAGCACAGGCGGTTTTGGCGAGCAGGGTCAGGGAAATATTGAGCGGTCCATCCGTATATGGATAATACCGTAAAGAAGGATCATCCCCCGCGTACGATACAGATTCAAACTGCACCTTTCCGGTGCCATCGCGCTTTTGAGCGGATAAATCGATCCGCTGGTTGGGACCAATCGATTCTGAGGAAACTGCAGTCAAATATTGTTCGATGATTTTGCTCGTCTTATCCTGTGCGACCAGTTTTCCGTGGCTGAGCAGAACCGACTGCGGACACAAACGCTGGAGGGCATTCATATTGTGACTGACGAAGATCACCGTGCGTCCCTGCTGGGAGACACTTTCCATTTTTCCCAGCGACTTCTTTTGAAAGCCCACATCTCCTACGGCCAAAACCTCGTCAATCAGGAGGATCTCCGGCTCCAAATGGGCCGCGACGGAAAATGCAAGCCGCACATACATACCACTCGAATAATGCTTAACCGGTGTGTCAATAAATTGTTCGATCTCCGCAAAATCGACAATCGCGTCGAATTTGCGATCAATTTCGGATCTGCGCATCCCGAGGATGGAACCGTTCAGATAGACATTTTCACGCCCGGTTAACTCCGGATGAAACCCGGTTCCAACTTCAAGCAGCGAGCCAACGCGGCCAAAGACATCGGCATAGCCGGTCGTTGGTTCGGTGATCTGTGACAGGATCTTCAGCAACGTGCTCTTTCCCGCGCCGTTGTGACCAACGATCCCTGCGATCTCACCATGCTGGATTTCAAGGGAAATATCCTTAAGCGCCCAAAAATCCTGCTCCAGATCGGATGCACCGCTGTGCCGTCCCTTCAGTAAATTCCCGGCCCTTCGAAATGGAGAGGCCACCATCTCGACGAGTTGATCGCCGAATCGGCTGGAACGTTTCTGTTTTCCACCGATATGATATTTTTTACTTAAGCCTTCCATACGAATTGCAACATTACTCATGCCAAATTCCTAAATAACATCCGCAAAGATTTTCTCGACGCGCCGGAAATAATAGACTCCGCTGATGAGAAGCGCCAGGGCAACAAAAAAGGAAACGAAAATCATTGGGCCTGGACCGGTGCCCGTCCCAAGGAGCGCCCAACGGAAACCTTCCACAACGCCCACCATCGGGTTCAGTCCATAGATTGTGTGCCAGGGCTCAGACAACAAACTGCTCGGATAGGCCACCGGCGTTGCAAATAGCCAGGCCTGTATGATGAAAGGCACCATGTATCTCACGTCGCGAAATTGCACATTCATGGCTGCAAGCCACAGGCCCACGCCCAGGGCAGTCATCATGGCAAGCAATAAGAAAAAAGGAAACCAGAGAATATTGATGGTCGGAACGAATCCGTAATAGAACATCATGAGCAGCAGAATGATGAATGCCAAAACAAAATCCAGGAGCCCGCCTAGTACGGAGGCAATCGGCATGGTCAGGCGCGGAAAATAGATCTTCTTGATCATCTCTGCGTTATTGACCAAACTATTGGAGGCCTGATTGATGCTGTTGGCGAAGAATGTCCAGGGAACTAAAGCTGCGAAACTAAAAATGGGATAGGGAACATCATCGGACGGAATACCAGCCAGGCGCCCAAAAAAAATGCTGAATATCACCATGGTGAGGAATGGCTGGATGATCGCCCAAAGCGCTCCAATAACAGTTTGACGATAACGGACTTTAATATCCCGCCAGATAAAAATGCTCGTCAATTCACGATGGTCCCAGACTTCTCTCAATTTCAAGGAAGTCCATCCACGGGTAGGCTGAATGCGAATAACGGGTTTTGCATCCGTCCCATTCTCGGGCGGCGGGATTGTGGCTTTTTGTAAAGGTTTATTTGTTGCTGTCATGGTTGAATCGGATTCTATTTATTTCTGTTTTGAGTACGGGAAAAGATGAATATTGTTGCCAGCAAAATGAGAAGCACTGGAACGACTCCAATTATTATGGAGAGCTGTGGATTGAGCGCCAAACCAGGCGTGTCATCAGTCATGTTAAGAACCGGGGTGGCTGTCACAGCAACTTGCACGGCAGTCGATGGAGTGAAAACTGTGGATGTAGCCGGGGGTATCTGCGTGGGTTCCTGTAATGCGACACTCGGCAGCGCGGGCGCATCGACCTGTTTATAGGAGTACCAGACTCCATTTTCGCCTGCAAAACCATCCGTCGTCCAGGCTACCAGGATTAAGTTACCGTTACTGACGACAGCTCTTGCCGCACGTGGATCAAATCCATCTCCACCGATTACATCCCTGACTTGCGGACCCCTGACAACCGGTTCAGGCTCAGTCCATGTGTATCCGGTCCACAAGCTTAGCCACATTCCGTGGTTTAAGTCATTAATACGTTCGCCAAAAAAGGCATACAAATTGTTCTGACTGTCGACCACAAAGGACACCCGGCCATTCGTCCCCACATGATGCGATGAAACCTGGCTGGGAATGCTCCACGACTTTCCGCCATCCCCGGAAATCCTCCACCAGTTTCCGTTCACATTGAAATGATAATAGCTAACAATAATTTGGTTCTCATATTCAATCACATCTGGCGTTCGAATTCCCGACGAGTCCAACGGTATTGGCTCCGTCCAAGTGTGCGTACCTGGATCATACTGGCCGTAGTATCCTGGACCGCCAGATCCGTTATCTAAAAATGTACTCCACACCGCATGGAAGAGGCCCGAGCCTCCTGCGTACAAAGCCGGGTCCGTCACCACGACCGTTTCATCCCCTGTCAAATAGACAGGATAAGGATCTGACCAATTATTGCCATAATCGGACGAACTTACTGAATAAAGACCCTTACCGACTTCTGATCCGCTATAAACTACAACAAGATTTCCATTGCCATCCGTTGCAATAGCGCCGATAATCTCAAATCCAATACCCACATGAGTTGCCTGACTGGCAAGCAGAACAGGCGGCGACCAAGCGTTACTGTTTCCTGCATTGCCAAGATATGCAACCGTCAAATAGATATTGAAATAATCCTTTTCAAATAATAAGTAAACCGAACCTGTAGAATCGCTGGTGACACCTAATATATCAACCGTTCCACCAGCGTTATCATAAATAATATCGTTCGGGCTTGTCCATCCACCTTCCTTTGTCCATTGACGATAAAAAATGGCCTTTGGCGAATTTTCATCATCCGGCCGAAGCACCTGGGCGTTGAAGGCATGAATCGTATTGTTTTGATCAGCGATTAAGTATGGTGGCTCCTGCGTAAAGTCGGGGAAATCTGGAATTCTTTTCTGCTCAGACCAGAAAAATGCGACCTGTGCCTTTGGTCCGGAAACATTGATAAATAGGAGGAACAGAACTGTTATGAGATATTGCAGGCTAACTTTAACAGACCGCCATATAATGCTTTTACGAAAAATGCTCATGTTTTATTGTAATACGAATAAAGTGCAGACCAGTGTGAAATCAAAGAAGATGAAGTAGCGCTGACAGACGTGCGAGCATCGTGCATCTATTCAACTTTCTTGGCTGGCTTCGTCCCACGTGGCTTTTTCGATCGTCCGGGAAGAAGAAAGAGCAAGATTAAGAACGCAATGGACGAGATCAATATCAGCCCAACAACATTTTTATTGATTGGCGCTGGTGTATCCGGGATGCCGGCTAATGGTGATACCTGGGTCGGAGTTGCCAGGAGAAGCTGCGGCGGCGTAGTGGCAGGCAATTGAGCGGACGGCGTGGAGATGGCCGCGAGCGAGGGCACCACTGCCTCCGTCATTTCCAGGGATCGGCTGATATTTAGGAGATTCGTTTCAACGCCCTGTTCCAGGGGATCTTCAAATTGAAGAACCGCATATAACTTGCCTCCGGGCGTTATGCCGCTTGCAAGGGATACTTGCGATTCCGGTGTTGGAATACCAAGCTTACGTGTCTCTGATAGCTGCCAGCGCTCATTCTCCCAATCCCATTCCTGCAGAGTCTGCGTACTCTCCTTGACCATTTGCAGCAAATATATTTTTCCTGTCCCATCCATGGTTATGGCAGGCTTCGAAATAACAGCTGCCTCCGTTGGAATTGATTCCGCCGGATTCCAGGTGTTTCCAGCATCGGAAGAGACCTGATGAAAAGTACGCACGGCTGTTGAATTTGTTTCCTGCCAGAATCGATGCAATGTATTTCCAGATGCCACGATTTCATTCCATTGAACAGGCTGTTCACTGATGACTTCTGGATCCGTCCAGGTTGTACCCCCATCGGCGGATTGTGAATAATATGCTCCGATGGGCTGTTGGTTGCCCAGCAGGGAATATTTCGTAAAGAGGATATGCAATTTTCCATCTTCGGTAACAGCCAGTTTTGGCCGATCTACCATGTCCCAATTGGCTGCAACCGCATCGAACACACGAATCGGTTCGGACCAGGTTTCTCCAACGTCGGTGGATTGCACAAGATAGATTCCACGATTTTCGTTAAGCGTAATAGCATAGGCAATCACGGTACGATCGGATGAGTCCACCAGGATATCGGGAGAATTCGTGAGCGCGGAGGAGGAAGATACCAGGGCAGGTTGTACCCACTCGACTGGTATGTTTGCTCTTTCCGAGTTTGCCCAGGTAAACAACAAATCTCCGGTTTGCTGATTGACCCACGACAGCAATAATCGATGATGACTGTCAATTGCGAGCGACAAATTTAGAGGCGGACCACTCAAATCACTAAAGATCGGCGCCGGTTGTGTCCATTCGCTTCCATTCCAACGCGCGTAGACGATTCTTGGTTCAACGGGATTCGTTGTCGATCCCGAAGCCTGAATCCAAACTGTGTGAACATTGTTGACATCATCTGCATCGGACGTCAGGGATGTAATTGTTTGAGACACTGTCGTCACAGTCGTATCCCCTCCCCATGCCGAAGGAATTGGGAAGAGCGATTGCAGCGGTTCAAGCTTCCTGCCGATGAACCACACGTCACCACCCGAGCCTTGATCACACCCCGCGACAAATAACCGATCCTGATAGACAGCTGTTTGCCGGCAAGCAAGCTGAACCCGATCGAAGGTGGCAGGATTCGTGATTTCAGAAGGTCCCGTCTGGATTTCCGGATTACTCCACTGGGTGCCATTCCATGCGCTTATTGAAAGCTCTCCTCGAATTGTGAAGAGGAGCACGGAATATGCCGGGTCTAGGGAGATAAATTCGCTTTTTTCCGGACACTGGGCCGATTCCGACAAAATGGTAATGGGCGTACCCCAGGTTTTTCCACCGTCAGATGAGGTCGCGCTGAAAGGCGTACACCGAATTCCGGGCTCACCAATGTCCCAGGTGAGGATGAGACTGTCGCCTAAAACGTCAATATCCGCTTGATAAGGTGTTCTGAAACCGGTGCTTGCCTCCGGTTTTAGGATCTCTTGAATTGGTTCCCATGTGTCACCGCCATTAAGAGAGGTCGCCATGAAAATCCGTTTCTGCGGACGATCGTCCCAGACGGCATATACGTTTGTGTCTTCGGGTTTATCGGAGACGGACAGGCGAATCCGAGCCTGATCGGGAGTCAGAGATCGAAAGTATGATGATTCATATAATAATGTTGCACCCGACCACGAACCTACACGAGCCACCAGTCGACGATAAAACACTCCAGCCTTTCCGTCATCGGGGGCCGGATTCTTCACATAGCCCAGATGCAAGCCACCCTGAGTATCCATGACCACATCAAAGTCAAAGACATGTGCATCCAAGTGAGTCGTTCGCCATGAAGAAGGAGAGTCCAGGCTCTGAACCAGAGCCTGAGAGTACGACAACTCATTCTTCTCGCTTAACCAGAAGATATGAATCACACCTTTCGCATCACTCAATAGCACGGGCGGCGCTACTTTCGGCGAGAAAGGAACGTTCAGCGTTAAAGGTGATGTCCACGTTACGCCGCCATCGGCGCTTTGCGCGTATTTATAGCCATCGAACTCATCAGCCCATATCGCATACAGAACACCGCTGGTATCCACAACCAGGGATGGGTTGGAAGCAGATCCCGAATTTGATAAATTCACAGGCTCTGACCATTCCTGGATCGACTGGGCGTCGCCATGCCGAACGCCGCCAAAAAAAGAAGCGGCCAAAGTCACCAGGATGAGTGATTTTATGCTAACGGAAAATATCTTTTTTACCATTCATGACCTGTTTAGGGCTGGTTCGTCTGCATATCCAAGCGAGACCCGAATTCAAATGCATAGATTGCGAGATCCTGTCGCCCCTGCACACCCCACCACCAACTATATACACCTATTTCCTGTTGTGATTCAGGGATTTGTTCGAGCAACGCTTTGGCCTTATCCATTTCTCCCAGCCATACATAACAATATCCCAGATTCTTGATAATTCCTCGATGCGAAGGTGAGCTTACGTGCGCTTTCTCCAGATACACTGCCGCGGATGTAAAATCCTGCCGGAGCATGGAGATCAGGCCAAGGCGATAGTTTGCTGTTTGGTTATTTGGATCATATCGAAGTGCAGAACGAAGAGATGTGTCTGCCATTGTTAGTTCAGGCACTACCGCTGAAGTGGCCCACTCATTCGTTGGGAAATGCTTGAGTTCAACCTGTGACATTTGAACAGCGCCAAGATCGGCGTACCAAAGTGCTGCTAATTTATCCCGGCTTAGAGCCAGCAGTACAACAATGCCTAGGATTGGAATAACGATCATAGCTCTACTCGGTATGGACGCTGTTTTCCGGGGTTGAACAATTTGAGCTGTCAAACCATTTATATGGCCAACAAGCAACGTTACCATACCGATTGGAAACAACAACAGCACAGTTCCTGCCCCATTATATAAATAGTCATAAAATAATCCGTGCAGAATGGTAACTATTAATGCAAATACGCTCAGCCAGCCAAGAAATCGCAGTTCATTCGACTCAGCTTTCATCACTGCCCGGGCAGCCAGCCACAAATTGCCCAAATAAACCAGGATCAAAGCCAAACCTCCAGCCAATCCCTGCTCGATGGCCACATCGAGAAACACGTTATAGCTGTTAATGTAGTAAAAGTGCGGAATTACCAGGACATATTGTGAATACAAACCAGGAAACGAGTCCAGACCGCTCCCGGTCATCGGGTACTCCGAAAGAAAGTACGTCCCGCGTTCGAACACTTCTGCCCGGGTATTGTTACCATATTCGCCTTGCCCTGCGCCAACAGTCCTGGCGGGCCCAAGGTAGACAA
>Ga0114129_10001351_pt1 | contig 32905 bp, 19 predicted proteins | sample RhiMetdeltSRZDD1_FD_80071 | JGI IMG/M metagenome (GOLD analysis project Ga0114129, IMG submission 80071) | Populus rhizosphere microbial communities from Tennessee, USA - Rhizosphere MetaG P. deltoides SRZDD1 (version 2) (version 2) | ecosystem: Host-associated > Plants > Roots > Rhizosphere >...
CTTTTTTAAAAGTGCCTTTCAACTGGTTCTGATAAGGTTCAACACCGGCAAAAGAATGTAAGCTGCTTATCACCATAAGCAGTAATAATAGGAACCGGTTTAGCCTGTTTTGGTGGATCATGAGTATGGTGATTTGATCGGTGATCGGTTATCTTTTACTGGTTAATCAGTTCATATTCGTGGTATGCCGGGGCAATAACCCATTCATCCTGTTTCTTCTGAACAAATTTGTGTATGCTCAGGTATTGACTTGCATCAGGATCATCATTCCAGTCTTTTACAACCAGCGTTATCCATTTTTCTTTATCGGCGTTCATAGGATCGGTTACATCGGCCTGGCGCATAAATATTTTTTTCACCTGCCTGCTTACACTATCATACTGAACCGATAATTCTTTATAGGAAATATGGTTAGGGTTTTGCATGATAATAGTAGACAACCTGTTGTTGCCTGTTTCTTTTGTAAACACGAATCCTTCGCTATGGATATAATCGTATAATTCATTTACGGGCAAACCAGGCGACTGCACCACCTCTTTGGCTTTTGCCAGCATCATTTTTTGAGCAGCATGATCAACAAAAAAATAATGTTCGTCGTTGTTGATGGTTTCGGTTTTTCCCATCTGCAGATAGAATTGTTTTCCGTTTTTACATACGGTATAAGCAACATCTATCATGGCATTGGCCGAATCTGTTTTGTCGAGGGCAGTCAACAGGCCATTGAGGTAATAACTGGTATTCGTGGTATCGAATGGTTTTAGCCACGACAACATTTCATTCATTAATGCCACCTGCGCTGCGTCTTTTTTGTTGGTTGCTTCTTCTGCGACGCTGCTTGTTTCAGGTTGCCGGTCTAACCACTTCTTTATGCCGGTTGTATTGGCCACTGCAATAGCGCCCGCAATTACAGGAACTGTAATCAATAACAGTATGCGTATTTTTTTTGAAGTACTCATAAGCACTTTTTCTTTTTTCTATTTTTATTACTGCTTTCTTTTATACGATGACCTGTTTTCTTTTATGGTCATAATGCCTCTTTCAGTTTCTTTTTTCACCCGAACCAGCGAGCCTTCATCATCGTATTCGTAGAAGGTGGCGAAGTTGTTTTCATCCATTTCTGCCATCAGTCGCATGGTTTTATCATCGTAGGCATAGGTTTTCATATGCGCATCGAACGGATGAATGCGCAGGTCGTCGAAGTACACAATGCCACCGGCAGGCTGTATCAGCAAGCTGATATTCATGTTACTTGCCGCATTGGTTAAGTCGATGATGCCTTCTACCTGTTTCCATTTTTCAACAACCGCTTTCATAGTGAGTGTTACATCGGCGCCGTTCAGCTTTAATGTAATACCCGGCGTATTGGTGGTAGGCTGATTGTCTTTTACCCATGCACTGAATACATATTTTTTGCCAGGCTGTGGTTCAAAACCAATCGGGTAAATACCGGTTCCCGGCTGGGTGCTGTATTCTCCTTTACAGTTGTTAATCAAATAAGGTGTTTGCTTTGTTTCCTTATCATGGATAGTAGTAGTGAGCAAAATGCCTGCTGCCGGTAAGCTGTCTGAATAATTACCGGAGTGTGTATTCGTACCGGTAATTTGTGGCAGCATATCACCACCCGGATTTACTCTGAAAACAGGATCGCACACATCGGGCGAATTACCGCTGCTGCAGCCCGACCTGAAGCGAAAATCTTCAAAGCTTTCGTAATAAATTTCCCTGAATTTTGAATTGGAGGCAACAGCGCCGGGCAAATCGCCCCTGAATACAAAACCGGCAGCACTATAACGGCCAAGGGCATCTTTGTTTTCCAGCTCCTGACCATATTTGTCATATAACGTGATGGTATTCGCTGTCACCCATTCTTTAGCGGTTGTAGAACCCCATTTTGCATTACCGTAATTATAATTGAAGAAGGGCCTGAATAATTCAAAGTAACCGGCGTTTTTAACGTCAACTCCCAATGGCTCCGGATTAAAGAGGTCGTTGTTATATTTTCTGTTAACCTGGTACACTTTGCTTTCTTTCGGACGCCAGTTGCCACGGAACCCGTTTATATAAGGATTGATCACCTTGTTAACCGGTACCTGGCAGCTTTTGCAAACATCCATGGGTAAACCATTGGGACAGGTATACCGTGCAACAGCATTTGAAGTACCAACTTTCCTGAACACCTGCACATCGGTGGCGCCCATAAGTGAAGTTGTTGAAAACAGGATTTTGGCCTTTTGAGCGATATCGCTACTTATAAGCTCTTCGAAGGTATTATTGTAAATCTCCACGCCTACAGAAGCCGGTCCCAAATCGTTTTTAAATTCAACCCTTAATGTATGTGTGCAGCTTGCTGAAAGTGTTATTGGTTTTACATGCCACGAATTAAAGGCATCTGCATATTCGTAATTCGGGAATTGATTCCACAATCCTCCGTCGATAAATATGCGTATTCTGTTGTCGCCGGCATATCCAATATAATATGTTTTTGTTTCGGGAATTGAAAAACATCTTTCAAAAGCAAGCCATTCACCTTCCGGCAGCGAGTCGGTACAAGGCCAGATACCAACCCTGGCCAGTTTGCCGCACATAGTACCACAGGCAACATTGGGTGTTTGATTCGTTCTGACACAGGTTTCAGATGGCACGGCGGCTGCTGAAGTCGCAACAGCTACACGGGCATCAGATGCAGGCGCACTTGAATCGTATGTGGTAGTCATTCTGGCTGCTATGCCTGCGGAACATGGTGCACAGGCTCCTCCCCAGTAATCTGATTTTATTATTACACTGTCTCTTCCATCCGGGGTAAAAATTTTTCCTCCGCTATTGCCATAAGCCACCAGCCATCCTGCACACAGTTTAAAACAGTATTGGGTATTTTCAACCGGCTGCGCTACACAGGTTAATCCATCCGAACTCATTGTATAACCGTCAGGACAGGTAGCGCAGGCAGGTTTGGCCCCCCACTCTTCTTCAAAAACAGTAGCCGATGCCGTTAATACTTTAAGAGATGTACGGTCAACATCATTAGATAACAGAACATATTTTTTTCCGGTAGACTGATCTGCTGCAGCACTAATAGGATCATTCATGCACACAATACCCGTAGCCGGTGGGGTAAGCATATTGCGGTAACCCGAGCGAAGTATTTTTATAGTACTGCCAAAATTGTTGACAATATTTCCATACCTGTCGACCAGTTTTTTGGTTGATGCCAGATTAGGATTGCCATCCGGGGAACTTTGAATGATCCAACATATATTGCCGTTTGAAATATCAACCAGCTCATCGCCGGGATACAGTAAAGCATTATACGTGCCATTTGAAATTGTTCCATCGGGATTAACACCAAAATTCTGGATAAGGGTCCCAATATTTTTGTAAGAACCTCCCATTGCAGGATATATCCAGTAAGCAGGGAAATTAACCGTATACACCGGCTTATCGAATTCGTTTTGTGTTTTTGATATCACTACCTCACCGGTTAAACCATCATAGGCAACGTTTTCTGTGGCAATGGATGAACCATTCTCGGTTTTCACAACCTTATCTATGATGCCATAATATTGTATCACCTTCATGGTACAGGCACTGCGGAACAGCTTGTAATCATTATTTTCCTTATAGGGCCAGTGCGGTAAAAAGCCCGGCACGCCAAAGAACGGCAGCGGAAATACATCTACACCTATTCCAATGGTTTGCCCGTTATTGGTCGTTTCCTGTTCACGCATGTCGGTGAACATCTCTATTTCACGACCAATGATCTGGTTTTCTTCAACCTCGCCTTTTTCATTAACAATCTTCACCACATTTTTCAGCTTCAGTTCTCCGGCATTTAATGTTTCGGTATTATAGTAATATTCTGTTGTGGAAATTTCAGCATTGCTTTGATTGAATACCCGTGTGGCTTTGGGTTTGCCATGCATATCGTTCAGCTCGATAGAATATCCCTGTGAAAAGGTAAGCTCATGAACGGTGTTTGAACCAAGCAGCGAATACCATCCCGAAGGTCCTCGCTGGTTCATTTTATTGGCAAGCGCTTTAACAATAACCGGAAATTCTTTCGCTGTGTAAAATTCATTGACTACATACCCTGTTTTCTGCTGCGGATCAGGATTGCCGGTTGCATCAAGATCAAGCACCGTTACCTTGCTGTAACCAACACTCGCACCGGGGAACAAGGATTCTCCAAACGGTTCCTCGAGGTTATAAAAGTTATTGATCGCTCCTTTTATTTTTTGAACATATGGAACCGGCTGATGTATGGGATTTTCATCATTACCTACCGATGGTTCGTAACTGGCTACGCCGCTGCTGATCTCTTTATCGCCAACCTTAGTGGTATATTTATACTCCTGGCCGTATGATGCGCTGATGGTGCTCGCATTGCCCGACATGTCGGCCCATTTATCAGAGATAGCGATCTTTTTAACCCTGCAGCCGCCACCGAGTTTTATTCCATCAACTTCTGTTATGCGTACAAAACTTTTGGCCAGGTTAAAATTGTTGCAAAACCTTTCTGCGGAGGCCCGCTGGTAAAACGAACGGCGTAATTCATCGAGGTTTTTGGCAGCATTCACGATTGCCGTTACAGCTGCTTTAACTGCTTTGGCTGCATCACCTGCTTTAACCCTGTTTTTATAACCGGGATAGGCGTAGCGCGGATATTCCATACGCAACTTTTGCCAGGCCGCGAGCAAAATGGGGTTCATGGTAACCTTGCCATCTGTTGTTTTTTCAAATATTACCCTTACCTGCGTTCCTGATGAGTTTGAACCAACCACTTTTACATCGGTCACTTTAGCATAACAGGGAACGAAGTCGTAATAGGTTTCATTGAGGGGTTGGCTTTTGGCATCTATTCCACCTTCATTTACAAAAAACTTTGTATACAAGTAATCGGAACCATTCAGGTACCTCTTTTTAAACCATTCCCTGTCAATGGGCGGGTCATTTGATGTTTTTCCCTCCGGTACAGTTAACGTTAATCCGAACGCATCAATTAAACCTGATGCTGCCGTGCCATTTATATCCCGAATAAGGTTGTCGAAATGAATCATCGACATGGCCTGCTTATTCTGCACATACGCATAATCGTCACTTTCGTAGTTTACATTAATTTCTCCACCGGTTGGCAACTCAATTTTGGATAACTGCCAATACCCTGCAGCAATATCCGCTGCGGCTTTATTAACCTTATTGGCATCGTTTTTATCATCCTGGTGAACATAAGGAAATTCATCATTGCGCAGGGGAAATCCGTTATTGCTGTTCGCGTCGCGCGATTTGTAAGTTCCCCAGCGGTCGGTTTGTAAATTACCATACACCGGATCAGTTCCATAAGCAACATCGCCGTCGCTGTTATAATGAAACACGTAGGGATGTGCTATACCTTTCGGTGAATTACCATACTGAAAATATACTTTGTCTAAAGTTAACTTGCCCTTTCTCACTGAACTGCCCAAATTATTCGGCACATTTTTGCACAGGTTGTATTTATAGTCAAGCTTTACTATTTTGATAGGCCGGGTTAAATCGGCTTTTGAATAAAGCCGGATCTCCTTTAGTACTTTTTGTTTTTTATTTGGATCAGGTTCACCCCATACGTTAGCAACACCAAACGCATCCTCTCTGTCGCCGGTAATGAAATAGGCAATCTTTGTTTTGGTTTCAATCGAATGCAAATACCAGAGTTCCTTTTGGCCATATACAAAACTGGCTTTGTCATCATCGGGATCGGCCAGTAACCCTTTGCTGATCGTTGCTTTGTTACCAAAATTGGTGGGGCCATACGGCGAGCGCCAGTTGAACAACCCCTGCATTTTTGAATAGTTGAATTTAATAGCTGTGCCCCTGTCATCGTCGGAAATACCATTGCCGGTTACATCCATATAATCGGGCGATAATATAGCAGAAAGCAAATAGCTGGTTGCATAACCCGGCTGTTCGTCTTTGTGTAAATAATGATCGCTTTCATCGCCTTCATCACGGGCAATTTGCCCGGTAGTCATTTTCAGTAAATTATTGTCCTGCTCAACATTTGATCCATATTTCGACGGATTACCAATGGCAAATGAATATTCTGTTTGTCCGGCATTATATACCGGTATGCCGTATACACTTCTTTTTCCGCCTTCATCGGTTACCGTAATCTCTGAAATATGATGTTGTTTACGGTATTGCTTACCTTCTTCACCTGCTCCCGTACGGTTTTCTGTTTTCTGAGTACCTAACTGATGACAATTTTGGGGTGTAAATGTTTGATCGGCAGATATAAAAGGATACGAATTAATTGTTTTATCCAAACCTGCAACGCTGGCTTCTTTGGCAGTGAGATAAGAAATAGCAATGCGTTTCTTTTGTTTATCTGTTTTTTGAATGGTTGAAACAGGTAATGTACCGTTCGTATTATTAATTCTGAAATTTCCCGTAGCTGTTTTGCCGCTGATGTCAAGGGCTACAGGTTGCGTTCCTTTTAACAAAGAAACCATGTTATTGTCTTCCAGGTTTTTTTCACCCACCTGTTTAAAAAATACATTCTCTGCATTCGGGTTTGTTGTGGGCGCATCCTGAAAATCACCTTTTGCCAGATACGAGTTGTCTTTTGTCCATTTTTTGGTGGCGTTCTTTACCGATTGTTCATAATAAGTAATGCCACCATGCGCATAGCCTCCGATACCGGCATCAAAACCGAGCGTTTGCGTAGTAGATTCATCAATGGCCTCGTTGTCGAATAAAACGCCTGAACCTCCACGATATAATCTGAACTGGCCACTGCCGCCCTGACTGGTGTACGAGAAAATATCAGGTGTAGCAACCGGTACGGCCAGGTTTGGCAGTTCGGGCATGATCATATTTTCCTTTTCGCGTAAAAAGTCCATCATGGCATTAGTCTGCTTTTTACCGCGTTCGGCATATAAATATCCAAAGGCGCTATTGGTCAGTATGCGTGATTTTACTTCACGAACGGATTTATACCCTGTGCCGCCGCCGCCGCCAAAGATCAGCCAGGCCGCACCTCCTATATCAAAGCTGAATGATCCGAAGTTAGACCGGTAAGGTATTTGAATTTTCGGTTGCACCGGATCGGTATTATATGAGATGGTAGAACCGCCTAATTCGTAACTGGCGCTTCCATTTTTTACTTTATCTTTTTCTGTTTCCTGTTTTTGTCCCGAAACAGAAAAGGAAGCACCAAGTGTAAGTCCTTTCAATCCGCCACGTGTATTATAGCCAATCGAAGCAGATAAACCTGGTGAAACAGTGGTATTATCTGCTACCTGCATTTTATACGAAAGCGAAAGCGAAGGAGTAACATCAACACCGCTTTGGGTGCTCGACATCAGTCCCAGACCCATACCTGCCGTAAGGGCGCCGCTTCCCGCAAAAGAATATGAAATACCCGCATTGGCCCCCAGTTCGGCGCCGATACCGGTGTAGTTATCACTGAATACACCTAATGAAAAAGAACCATTGACGCCCAGGTCTTTCAAAACACCTTTTCCTTTTATTTCCACTTTGGCTGTTAAGCGGCCGCCAACAGTTACTTTGGGTTTGGTGTAATGTTCGGTAACATAAGCATCGCCGCTCATATCATCGGGAATACCACGTAACTGGCGGTTGATCGCGCCCACATTCAAATTCCAGCCAAGCCCTACCCAGCTCGCTTCGTCATCAATACCTGAGCCAGATGAGTAATTGAGGTTTAGCGGATACCCGTCAACATCCATAACGGGCAGGTTATAACTAAAGTTACCTGAGAACAGGTCAACCATGTCGCTCACACCGGCTTGCTTAAACGAAGAGGCTTCGGGTTGCGAAGGTCCCGAGGTTAATGCCAATGCGGTTACAGGCAACAGGGTTTGTACTCCTATAACTATTAACATGAAGGCGGCAATAGGTTTCCGGTACTTTATTCTATGCTTCATTTGCATAACATTGCAATGTTTCTATTTCATCAATTTTGATTCGGTCAAATACAAATACCTGTTTGGTATTGGTGAATAAACGGTCGAAGAAGATCACCTTTACCTGTTTGCCAGGCTTAAAATCTTTTTTGGCAAACACCAGCAGGTATTCAAAACTTTTATGGCTACCGGTAACTACCGGTTCTACCAAAACGGGGGTCAGACGTGGCTGCGCTTCGGACGTGGCAAACAAACTATCCAATCCGTAATAAAGCGCTGTTTTATCGCCTGCCGTTTGTGCATTGTTTTCAGGACATACAACCTGTAATTTGAAATAATAAAAAGCTGTATCCCTTTCCGCAGCCTTTGCTCCCTCTTTCATTAATATCGACGAAGGCACGTAAGATAGCTGCAGCGAGAATTTGTTCACCTCTTTTTGCCTGGCCAGATCCTTACGGTCGGCCGAATATATGCGGGCAATTTTTTCTTTGCAGGTTTCTTTGCAGCCCGTAGCAATAAGCAGTGCCGTAAAACAATAAGCTGTTAGTTTCATCCGCATTGAGTTGATTAGTTTAAGCAGGACGGATGTATGTTTCATGATCCTGATTTATATAAAAACCGTAATTTTCTTTCGGTGTTATTGGGCAATCTCACCGTCATTATATAATGATACCCATCGGTGAATGAGTCGTTTTCCGACACATCGATCACAATATTGTTATTGCCTCTTTTCAGTTTAACCTTTGGAAGATGCTTAACGGCCTGGTCGGGTTTGTTCAAACATAAGATCGAATACTGCAGATTGGTTTCTTCGTATGCATTGTACACGGCAAACTTTATTTTGCCATTGGCGATGTAGTAATTGCCTTTCGCCAGATCTTCGATATCCCTGAAGCCATCTTCCGGTTCCACTTTAGGTGTGTCGTTACATTTTATCGTAAACTCCCATATCTCAGAACGGTTCAGTATCATTCCTTCTTTATATACTGTTACCTGCCATGCATAAGTTTTCCCTTCTTCGAGCTCTTTGGCAGCAGGAGGAAAGATTAACATGGGCGACAAAATATTCGATTGATTGATAAGGGGAAGATTATATACCATCGCTTCGCTGGCCGGCTGACCCGATTTCATTTCGGCTACTGTAACGCGGTATTGCGAACCCGGAATGGCCGGCAACGAAGGCTGCCAGGTAAAAGATGGGCGTTTTTCGCAGATCTTTTCTTTTAAATAGGGTTCAATCAAAAACAGCGGGGTCAGGGGTTCTACCAAATAATCGAAACACTGTTCTCCCAGCATTTCGCCCCTGCCCGTTTTATCATGCCGGTACATCTGAAAGCAATATTCGTATTCACCTTCGGGAAAAACACCGCTTTGCCTGAGCAACCGGGCAAGGTTATTTTCTGAGAATCTGATAACCGCTGTAGATGCCGCATTTCTGTCGATACTGTTTACGCCAGGCATCAGGTTAAAAGGGGCCGTGCTGATCACCACCACTTTTCCCGACTTTTTTTCGGTTACAGCAATGTCGATCGAAACGGTTTTTGTTTCAGCAGTTGCATTGGTAAATTTTGCCAGCAGTAAGCCATCGGTAGTGCGTCCCTGCAGTTCAGGTACAAACTGAACTATTATTTGCGAACGGCTAATGGTACACAGGCAGGTGCAAAAAATTATTATAAATAGATTTCTCATAATTCAGCGTCATTTGATCTGGTAACGAACAGACAGCTCGCCGCGGAAACTGCCATACAAATAAGCATTAACAGGTGTAATAAGATTTTTACGGCAATCGATATATAAACCTACTGAACAGTTTTTCAACACCATGGCGTTCACCGATTGTCTGATACCCACCTGGCGTGCTGCTATGGAATTGTTCAGATATGTAAGTGATGAATTGAGCGATAGTGTTTTGAACAATGGATACCCCGCTCCTATTTCGGTGGTAAGCAGGTCGCCCATTAATTCGTAATCGGCAATTTCTTTATTATAGAATGTGTTCATCATCAGCACGGTTGAACCTACAGGTACTGACGTTGCCCATTGCATTAACAACAGATTGCTTTGACCACCCTTTTGAACGGCGATGTTATTAAACTGCTGCCAGCCGAGTGAAAAACTGGTGCGTTGCGACAAGCCCTTTACCGCTCCGGAGTATTGTGCATCTGCTGTTACCTTGCGGCTTACAAACATTTTTTCTTTGCTGTCGGCATCTTTACGCACGAGCTGGTACTGGTTGAATTTGCCACCGAGTGTAAGTATGCGGCTGAAGCGATAACGTCCCTGCAGATCAAACTGCATGTTGTTCCATTTCAGATTTCCGTCGCCGGAATAATTGTACATACGGTTGGCAAAACGGGCCTGTACATAACCCTTGCGTGTGATCTGCTTGCGCAATTGCATATCATATTGCCACGAACCTTTTGAGGCGGAAGGATTGCCGGGGTTGGTATAACCAAAACCTGCATACGCTACATGCACATTATGCGAAAGACCTGCTTTTTCCCATTCATCCATATACCGAACGCCTGCCGAAAGTGTCTGGAACAAATCGTCGGTATAGCTGAACACAGCGCTTTTATGTTCCATTACCGTATTGGCATCGGGCGATACGGTGTTTTTATATTGTGTAGCCGATTTTGATAGTTCTGCTTCTACCAGGCCGGCCCTGCGTACTTTAATTGTTTTTGAAATGGTACCGGCAAAAATATTTCTGGGTAATGCCACTTGTGAAAAATAAGCTGTATTGGGCGACGTGGTATTGCTGTTCATTACGGTAATGCGGGTGCTGTTCTTTCCTTCTTCACCCTTACCGAATTGCAGGAACTGCATAAACGAAGCTGAGCTCATGAGCGAATTTTGTAAACCGGCATCTTTTAAAAAGCCGCCATCTTTCACCTGGCCCAAACCACCCGAGAACGTATTTTTATTTTTAAGGACCGATAGCGCCGCACCTCCGCGAAGTAATGTATTTACACCTCTTTCACTTCCGTTCATGCCAAATGTACCGGCATTCATGGAACCAACATTGGTAAAGAACCTTTGCAGCCCGTTTAATGGTAATAAATTAGAAGCTGCTTCTTTTATTACCTGCGGTTGTTTCAGGTTTTCGTCGGCTTTGGCATTCATATGCTGTTGCAGGCGTGTAACCTGGTTGGCGTTTATGCCGCTGGCTGCCATTTTATTTTTAAACGAACCAATTTTATTGCTGAGCTGCTCCATTGAAGACAAATAGTCTGACTGGTTTTTCATTTGCTGCAGCAATGAATCTTTTTGCTGAGCCGTCATAGAAGCGCCATGTTCATCGAGCAATTGTTGCGATCCCTGCAGGCGTTCGCGAAGGCCCTGTATTTCACCGGCAGGCATTAGCTTTTCTTTTATCTGGTTATTGTCGAGCTTCAGCAGTTCATCATTCGAAATCCTTCCTTTTACAAAGGCTTCCGGATCGGGAATTGCATCGGTTGAAACACCTTTTATCTGCTGCGACAATTCGCTGTCGAAATGGTTTTTCACATACGACAGCATGTCCATGTCTGCCAGCAGGTACTTCTTCATATTATAATATTTTCCAAGCTTTTGCTGCAAGCCCTGCTGATACCCTTCTTTATCGAATGATACTTTCATGAGGTTATTGTACTGCAGCGGCGTATAGTCGTTTGAAAGATTGGAAAACCCTACCTGAAACGGTATGTCCATCAGCATAACCTGATCGCTTACCTGTAGCTGGTGCATCCACGGCGCCGGGGTTATTTGGGTATTGTCATGTACAACATTGTATTCAACACCGCTGAAATGATTGTTCAGGAATTTATTGAACGAAGGGATCTTAAACGATTCCATACCATTTACCGAGTAAAAACCGCGTATTTTGCTGCCAATAAAGTTCTGCAGTGAACCTGAGTCGCGCGAAACCGAAAAGTTCTTTACTATTTTGTTTACCCGGTCTTTCCCAAAATTGTTTTTTACATAATAAAGGAACTCTCCCATCACAGAATCCTTCATTCCGCCAAAAGCCGTTTCTTTTAGTTTGCTTTTGAATAGTGTATCCAACCGGGTTTGACTGGTTGCAAAGCCGTTCGGAAATAATTTTCGGTGATTCAGCGAATCGACCAGGTTGTTATACAAAGTTTTATCAGTAAGTGAAGGCAGCGCCACACCCGAAGGCAAAGAATCCTTTGCCGGCAGTTTTAAACCGGTTGTATTTTGGGCCTGTACGGTGATAATACATGATAACAGCAATACCGTTATCAATGCACTTTTTCGGTTGCCCGAAATAGATAATATATTTTTATAAGGCATATAAATTCTTTACAGCCAAAAACTGGCATAACAGCAATTATGAAAAAGGGAAAGCCTTTCGCAGCGTTATGAAAAAAACAATGGTGGTAGCAGTTGTATTTAACTACTATGAATAATCAGGTGGTAAAAATGCTGACAGGAAATAATGATCAAAACAGAAAGTATTAACAGGCAAAATGGTGCTGCGCGAAACATGAGGATAAGTGGTTAACATGGTCTCGGTTTCGTTTTGGTTGGTTAGGTAATTAAATTAACAGGCCGTTGTATTGGTGTTTCTGAGTACAACAACAATTTAAAAGTAACACTTTTTACATACCACCAAATTCTTTTTGTTATTCGCGCAGTTTAACCAATAAGTGTGCAGTTTTAGGCAATAAGTGTGCAAGAGATTAGTAGATATTGCATTATTAAAATACCTTATCTGTTATAGTTATACCCAATCCTGGCTGATCAGAACATATAACTTTTCCATAATCAAATTGTAAACCGGTTGCACTGTCTTCGGCGAGTAACAAAGGGCCATCCATATCAACATAATCGAGCAATGGAGCGAGGTGCGCAATAGCGGCAGAACCAATAGTGCTTTCGTTCATACAACCGATCATTACCTGCATGTTAAGTGATCGGGCGTTGGTGATCATGCGGCGGGCGGGTGTAATGCCGCTGCATTTGGTGAGCTTTATATTAATGCCATGAAAATGTCCGTGGCATTTTTGCACATCTTCTTCGGTTACACAGCTTTCATCGGCTATTAATGGCAGCGGCGATTGATCAAATAACCGTTTCATTCCTGCCCAGTCATCTTTTGCCAGCGGCTGTTCTACCAGTTCAACACCGAGGTCTTTAAGCGCCGGTATTTTTTCCAGGGCTTCGTCAACGGTCCAGGCAGCATTGGCATCTACCCGAAAAACAGCGTCGGTATGTTTTCGTAAGGCGCTTACAATGGCTATATCCTGATCGGTGCCTACTTTGATCTTATAAACAGGCCACGGTTTTTCCTGCATCTTCTGCACCATTTTATCAATTGTATCAATACCAATGGTGTAATCGGTGGGCGGCGCTTTTTCTATATCAAGGCCCCATAGTTTATACAGTGGTTGCTGACGAATTTTTCCGTACAGGTCCCAGGCTGCGATGTCTAATGCACAAACCAGAAAATTATTTTGCGGATAAAGATGGTGCAGGTAATGCCAGTAACGTTCAGGGTCGGTAAACGCAAATTTTTCAACGAACAGCTTTTTGCGTTCAAGGTCTTCGATCATTTTTTCGACCGGAATATTATAATAGGTAATGGCAGGCGCTTCGCCATAGCCATATAAACCGCGGTTTTCGAGCTGAACTATTAATGATGGCTGATGGGTTTTGGTTCCCTTTGAAATGGTAAAGGGATATGTGAATGGGAAATTAATCGATTTGTATGCAATTTTCATAATATCGAATATCGAATGTCAAATATCGAACTTTAAATACCAAATTTCGAAATTCAACATTCAACATTCGATATTCAATATTTTTATCTGCCGGCGTCCTTTATGTACTCTTCTATTTCGGAGTTAAACTCTTTCTCCTTTACCAATTGTTCCAGCGTAATGTGCATGCGATACCGCCAGTAATGTTTGGGAATGGCGGGTACGTTTATGCGCTCCTCATGCGCGTTTTCCCTGCGCAAAGTTTCATTCATGCCCAACAGGTCCTGCAACTGGAAAGTTGCCCACAATGCAGGCGATTCAAGATGTTGAATAACGATGGCCTTATTGATCCAGGCTTCGCAGGTGGGCGGCGCATCGCCCCACTGACCTAATACATTGTTATAAAACCGTTGCGTTTTTATGCGGTCTTCTTCCCACCATCCGCGAATGGTGCTCATGTCGTGGGTTGAGGGCGTAACTACCGACAGATATGGCGCGTGTGCGGGATGAAAGAATTCGGTATGTATATCTTTCGGCATGCGTTGTATTTCAAGACTTACAATGCCAAGCTGTTTCATTACTATCGGTACGCAATTGGGCACCATGCCTAAGTCTTCACCGCAAATAAGCATATTGGTCGACTGCTTCAGCGCCGGTAATTTTCGCAATCCTTCTTTCATCCAGAAGGGGTCCTGCCGGCGGTAAAAATAATCTATGTACAGGTCTTTTAGTTTGTCCTGTATGTATCCTTCAAGGTGTCTGAAAGAAGCGGTGCTTTCGATACTTATTCTAAAGTGATATTCCTTACCCTGCGAACCGGGTTCTTCAAATAAAATAACATTCGATATCAGGTCATATAATCCCTGCCGCAGGTGATTGTTCTCTTCGCTTATTTCGAGGTTGTTGAAATATGCTTCAACCAACCGTTGCGTGGCAAACTCAGGTTTTAACGTGTACTGGTTTACGGTACCATCTAAAAATTGTTTGAATTTTTCTGAATTCGGGCCAAACAGTTCCCACAAAACGGTATCGTTGATAAATGGCTGGCAATACCTTACCTCGTTAAACCAAATACCCCGTTGTTCAAATTCTTCAACGCGTATCGGACTGGCATGTACAAAATGGCCCATGATGCCTTCCACGGCATGCAAGGGAATGCTCCATATGCGAAAGAAACCCAGAATATGATCTATTCGAAAAGCATCGAAATAATTGCTCATTTGTATAAATCGCTGGTGCCACCATTCATAGCCATCGGCTGCCATGCGGTCCCAATTGTAAGTAGGAAACCCCCAGTTTTGTCCCTTTACAGCAAAATCATCGGGCGGCGCACCGGCCTGCATTTCCAAATGATACAATTCGGGTTCAACCCAGGCATCGCAGCCATACCGGTATACGCCAATGGGAATATCGCCTTTTAAAATAACGCCATTCTTATGGGCATATTCAGCAGCATCCTGCAGCTGCCGGTGAAGGTGGTATTGTGTAAAATAATGGATGCCTATGTAATCAGCTGATTTGCCTTTTGCTGAAGCCAGTTTCTCAATGGCTTCTTTTTTGTATTCGTTGTATTGCTTCCACCTGTTAAAATCAGAAGTGCCATTAAAATCGCGCAGATAGCAAAAAACCGCATAAGGCACCAGCCAGTGTTTATTATTCTCGAAAAATTCAAGATAGTCAGCGTCTTTTGCCAACGCTTCTTTTTGCACCGTGTACAATTCCTTTATGGCAGCGAGCTTTAGTTTCATTACTGATTCATAATCCAGCTCGGCCAGGTCGTTGAGTTGTTTTTGCTTTTTCTTCAACGGTTTTAATAATTCGGCAAATTCCTTTCCTGCTACTTTGGTAAGATTAAGGTACAAAGGATGCAATGCAAAAGCCGAAATAGCAGCATATGGATACGAATCCTCCCAGGTATGTGTGGCGGTTGTATCGTTCACCGGTAAGATCTGGATCATTTTCATACCCGTTTTTGCGGCCCAGTCGACCAGTAATTTCAGATCGGTGAATTCACCGGTGCCGAAAGAATTTTTGCTGCGCAAGCTAAAAACGGGAATCACTACACCGGCGCCCTTCCAGGTGGTGTTGGGTAAATGCACAAAACCATCGTGTAGTACAGTGAGGGTGTTCATAGTGGCATCGCCGTGCAGCCAGCGATTTTCACCAACTTCGTACCGCTCAAAAGTTTTGCTTTTTGTGTTGTATACGCCGTATTTGTATTGAATGGGAAATGATTCTTTGGGAAGATGCAGTTTTATGGTCCACCAATTGCCTTCGCGGTGTAGTAATACGGGGGCCGATTCGTTCCAGTCGGCCAGGTCCCTGGAGCCGCCCAATAAACAAATCACCTCGTTTTTTTTAAGCAGCGGTGCTTTTACATTAAAAACATGGGTGGGGTGTTTAACAGCTTTTGCTTTGGTGCGGGTGTCGTTTTCTTTTAGCAGAATTTGCTGAAAAGGATCGGTATAAAACGCATTTTCAAACTCGCCGGCATGGTTCCAGGTATCGAGCACCTTTATTTCCTGCATGGGACTTTTGGTGATGTCGATGGTTTTATGGTCGTCCCATTCCAGCACGCTGAACCCTTCTTCGTTTTTAAAAACATAGCTGTAGTGAATGGTATCGGTTTGGGACGCATTGATCGTAACGGTGCCTGTCCAAAGGTCTTTGTTGAGCCAGGTTAAGGGGATCGCTTTTTCGATGGTAAAATTTCCTAATTCTTCGGTATTGCCGGTTACCAGCAGAGATTCGCCGGGCCGGGTATAAAACCTGATAAAAAAATGAATCGTCATAATGCAGTGTTTAAACTGTACGCTTTTAACCTGTGAACTTTTCCTCTTTCCTGTGGCAGGAAAGCTGGTGATCGTTAACGAAATTATTACAAAGTGTACAAATTCATGTAATTATAAGTTTTAAAAGCAGGCCGCAACCGGGGGGGAATCATCAATAAGGCACGGGATTTAAGATACAAGGCATAAGGCTCAGGGAACAAGGTGCCTGCTTTCGTGTTCCGGCGCAGGCGCCAATGGTTGCGCGTCCGCTAAAGATTCAGCGACACGCGGGCGGCGGTCAAGCAAGGTCAAGGTGCCCGCCTTCGCGCTCCGGCGCTGAAGCTCTGGCGCAGGCGCCTAAAGCTTCGGCGGTCAAGGCCGGGAAGGTAGCAAAAAATACAGCATAATTTTCTACCTGAATCAGAAGTTTCGCCCTATTTTTGCCGCAAATTTTTACCATATGGCTAATGGAGCAACAAAATTTTTATATTGGATACTGTTTTTAGCATCTGCTGCCCTTTTTTGTTTCGCAATCGTTGCGCGATTTGAATATCTTACCCTGATCCTTCCTTTTGTTTGTACATTTTTTGTAAAAGCAATGGATATTATTTAATTGTGAGTAGTGAATGGTGAATGGTCAATAGGCCGTTCAGCAATCAATTCTCCGATTTAAATGGTAACAGGTTTACATTTCATCACGTCATTTCGTTCTATATAAAAAGGAATGCCACCAAAACGGTGGCATTTCTTTTTACTATCTTTTTTAAAAAACTACTTTATTTGCTGAACAAAATTGCATTCGCGGGTTCTCACTCACAATTCACCACTCACCACTCACCACTCACCTATTGGTTACTAGTCGCCGGCGCCTGCCGATTCACGACTTCCGTTTCGGGCTTTTCGATAAAAATGGTTTGTTTTAATTTAACGGCTACCGTTTGTTCGTGCTTAATGGCGGGCGCCCATTGCGGCATATTTTCAAAGGCCTCAATAAGGCGATCGTTCAGGTCGTCGTTTCCGCCTTTAATAACATTGGCATAGATCACTTTTCCCTGTTTATCGATCACAAACTCAACCATGGCAAAGGTTTTGGCCTGGCCGTTTTGCAGGTAAGGCACCATGTCTTTGCTCAGCTTTTCGATAAAAGCCTGAAATTTTTCGTTTCCACCCGGGAACACCGGCAGGCGTTCAACTACGGCGGAAATTTCATCCTGGTTGTAGGTTTTAAGCGGACGGCGTTCCTTTTTTGCCACCACAGGCGCCACTTCTTTGGGAAGGGAGCCTTCTACCAGATAATCGCCTTTTTTCGATACCATAATAACCGGAAGGTTACGGGTTTTTTCGAAATACAGGTATGCGTGTTTTAATTCTTCACTCAGATCGTGGTATTCCGGAAAATCCTTTACGTATTTTTTCAGGTATTCGCTGCTGCGCGGATTATCGAACCGTATGGGGAAAATATGCACCGGAATAAAATCCTGTCCCCTGTTTTTGGCATGTGCAGCCAATATGTATAATTCTTCAATCTGCTCGTTATTTACCGGAATGCAACCGGTTGTTACGCAACTGCCGTGAATGTAAATATCACCGCCTGGCATCAATGAATCGCTGAGTATTCTATCTGATGCATTGGGGTAATTTAAGCCGAGCGACAGGTGGTAGTTGCTTTTGGGATTAAACTCATTGATATAGTAAAATCCTTCGGGCACCTGGTAATCGCCAGCCATTCTTTTAGGCCCAAGCGTACCAGCCAGTGCGCATACCCGGTAGGTTTTAAACAGTTTAAACTTTTCGTTCATTTCCTGTTTAACCCATACTTCTATCTGGCTGTCGTATTTGAACGAACGGATATAAATGTACCTGGCGGGCCAGGTTAATCTTTTATCCTTAAACTGCTTCATCAGCGTATCTTCCTTATGTTTTAGCGCTTCACTGATACGCGGAAACGACCTTTGATAGTCGATAAAATTATAACTGGCAGCAGCCGCCATTTGCGCTGTTGCTGTTTTTGCCATTCCCATGGCTGCCAGTAAAATTATGGTTAGGTATCTCATTGAAGGTAACTGCGATTAAAACGAAAATTAGGTTATGATTATTTAATGCACAATGCCGATTTGGTGTTAAAATTAATACAAACAAAGCACCAAATTTCATTTTAGCTTATGCACATTGTGGAAAACGGGGAAAAATCTATAGGCAGGCATCGCAATTAACACAAGCCGGTTTTATCACCTGACTTTCTTATAAATTATAAATTAACCTTAATCAATATTCATACTCAGGTGTTTCAAAAATAAATACTAATAAATGGGTAGGCGAAGCATAGTAAAAATACATACGGTTTTAAATAATGTTTCCTGTTTTGGGATATTTGATTTTTTCAAATAAAAAGTCCGAAAGAAAGATGCCTTACGGGGCAGCTGCTTCCGGACGTTGGTCTTTATTATGGCTATACCAGAAATGACTATTTCTACAAATTTCCTCTTAATTCCTGCTCACGTTCAATAGCTTCGAACAAAGCTTTGAAGTTGCCTTTACCGAAGCTTTTGGCGCCTTTTCGCTGAATGATCTCGAAAAACAAGGTCGGCCGGTCTTCAATAGGCTTGGTGAATATCTGCAACAGGTACCCTTCGTCGTCGCGGTCGACCAATATGCCCAGTTCTTTCAACGGGGCAAGATCTTCGTCGATCTTCCCTACCCTGTCGATCAGATCATCGTAATACGAAGTGGGCACTTTCAGAAATTCTACTCCCCGGTCGCGTAAACCGGTTACGGTTTCTACGATGTTATTGGTAGCAAGGGCAACGTGCTGGCATCCTTCGCCATCGTAAAAATCGAGGTATTCTTCAACCTGCGATTTTTTGCGGCCTTCGGCGGGTTCATTAATGGGGAATTTCACAAACCCGTTACCATTGCTCATTACCTTGCTCATAAGGGCCGAATATTCGGTCGAAATGTCTTTATCATCAAAGCTCAGGATGTTCCTGAAGCCCATAACTTCTTCATAAAAACCTACCCATTTATTCATCTGGTTCCAGCCTACATTGCCCACGCAATGATCAACATACTGCAGGCCGGTTGACGTAGGATTGTATAACGTTTTCCATTCAACAAAACCCGGCATAAATGCGCCGTGGTAGTTTTTTCGTTCAACAAACAGGTGAACCGTTTCGCCATAGGTATGAATACCGCTTAATACTACTTCGCCATGATCATCTGTAAGGCGGGTAGGTTCCATATAACTTTTACCGCCCCGGCTGGTGGTTTCTTCCCAGGCTTTGGTAGCATCGCCTACCCTGAGGGCTAACATTTTTACGCCATCGCCATGTTTGTAAATATGATCTGCTATGGCATTGCCTGCACGCAGCGGTGTGGTTAAAACAAAAGTGAGCTTGTTTTGACGAATGGCGTAGCTGGCACGGTCTTTAACCCCTGTTTCGGGGCCTGCATAAGCCAGGGACTGAAACCCGAAAGCTGTTTTATAAAAATGAGCGGCCTGTTTGGCATTGCCTACATAAAATTCAACATAGTCGGTTCCTTCGAGTGGCAAAAAATCGGTTTTTGTATCGGCAGATGCAGACGCCATTAATGTCTTTGACATAATAAAATGTTTTGATAGTATAAATTATACGTTCACGTGTGCAGTGAATTCGCAATAAGCAGCGTAGAAGAATAAAAGAAAGATTACAAACAGCTGTCCATGGCTAATGCTTCCATGAGCAGGCAATAGCCCATGCGTTTGTCGTTAAAAACTTTATGTGGGTAATCGGGTTGCATTTTGCTGTACAAAGATAGAAAAAATCAGGGAAAGGCCCTGAGCGAAGTCGAAGACACTTTAGGCCGCACTTCAACTTCGCTCAGGATCTTCATGGCTGCTTATAAATCCCAAACGTATGTATCGCCGCACTGGCCTTTCCGCCGGTGATGCACAGGCGTACATAGGAGGCTGTTACCGGGTTGCATTTAACCAGCCATTTGTAACCAATACATTGTTTGCCGGTTGCTTCGGGAATGGCCTTCCAACTGCTGCCATCGGTTGAATAATCTACCGACCATTCCGTGGTACGATGCCCCAGTTCAATCACTTCCTGCAACATCAGTACATCAAATGTTTTGGACGAAGTAAGTTTAAAAGTGATGGTATCGGTGGTAAAAGCATCGATTGTTGCATAATACGTGCTCTCAACATTATCAATCATATTGGCAGCCTTAAATTTTGCGCCGCGCGGATGAAGCGTTTGTATGGTTGCTCCTTTGGCAAGATTGTTTTTAAAGGTATTGTTGATAAGCCAGCGCAAACTATCGGTCCTTTGCGCATCAATGGCCGGAACGAGGCCTTGTTTATCGGGCGGATAATTCAACAGTAAAACACTGTTGCGGCCAACTGATTTAAAATAAATATCCCACAGCGTAGCCACACTTTTTACCTTATCATTTTCTTCGGGATGATAAAACCAACTGGGCCGTATCGACACATCTACTTCGGCCGGAACATATGCTGTACCATTTATTTCTCCTTCATTTAATTCTTTTATGTGATCGGCTTCTTCTTTTATTGAATTTGGATTTATGGTCGACCAGCAGGGCTCGCCCGAATACCCCGATTCATTACCCACCCACCTGCAATCGGCAAAGCGATACGAATTCTTGGTTCCAAAAACAACACATTGAGGCTGCAAACGGCGAACCGTATCGGCCCAGCGTGTATACAGGTCCGTTGTTAGCTTATCGGCTCCTGCCCCATCCCACCATATTTCCCAAATGCGGCCGTAATTTCTTAACAGCTCCGACAACTGGCCGGCATAGTAATCACCGTAAGCCGGTGTTCCGTACCGGGCATCGTGGCGGTCGTGCGGACCGAGATAAATAGCGGCTTTGATACCGGCAGCTTTGCACGCATCGGTAAATTCCTTTACTACATCACCCTTGCCATTTTTCCAGGGACTGTTCTTTACCGAATAATCGGTATAGGCCGAGGGCCAGTTGCAAAAGCCATCAGCATGTTTAGCTACCAGAATAGCACAGGGAATGCCGGCTCTTTTAAGAACGCTTGTCCATTGTTTGCAGTTCAGGGCAGTTGGATTGAACAATTGCGCACTTGCTTTTCCATCGCCCTCGTTATCATTGGTAAAAGTATTCATGCCAAAATGAAAAAAAGCTATGATCTCACGATGGTACCATTCAATTTGCCGCGCATTGGGCACCGGACCTACAGGTGTTGGGGCCGGCTGGGCATACATTGATAAGGGGATTAATGAACAGGCTGCCACAATGAAGGCCTGGTATTTTTTTACAGATAATACAATTTGTTTGAAACTCATGTTATGCTTGTTAATAAAAAATTATTCCGGGATTTCCTCAGTAAGGCAACACAAGCACCCATTTACCCTTAATTTCAAATGAATTTTTCCAGCCATTGATAAACCTGTTCCCCAAAGGTGCATCCCTTATACAGGGATATAGAGCCGGAAAATTCAAAAAAAGATTAGTTGGTTGACTTTTTTTGGCCCATTTGACACTTTTGACTCTTTTGCCCTGTTTGACCGTTTTCACCGGGCAGACTTTATCTTTGCCCCTCAATAAAACTAACCATGCAAAAAATTGGTATCCTTGGGGGCGGACAATTAGGAAGGATGTTATTACAGGCAGCAGCGAATTATCCTGTTGAAACCTTTGTGCTCGAGAACGATGAACAATGCCCTGCAGCGCATTTATGCCACCGGTTTGTAAAAGGCGATATTCGCAATTTCGACGATGTGTACAATTTCGGCAAAGGCCTCGATGCGATTACCATAGAAATTGAATCAGTGAATGAAGAGGCATTGGAAAAACTCGAACAGGAAGGCGTGAAGGTGTATCCACGCCCCTCGGCCCTGCGCACCATAAAAAATAAAATATTACAAAAGCAGTTTTATAAAGAACAACAAATACCTACCTCACCCTTTATAGTTACCCAAAGTCTCGCCGAACTAAAAAGTAATGCTTCTTATCTGCCTGCGGTACATAAACTGGGCCTGGGCGGATACGATGGCCGCGGCGTACAATTGCTTAAAACAACCGAAGACCTCGCCAGGGGATTTGATGCTCCGGCCGTGCTGGAGAAAATGGTTTCCATTCACCGCGAAATATCACAGATCATTGCCGTAAATGACAAAGGCGAAACGGCTTTGTATCCACCGGTAGATATGGTTTTTGATACACGGTTAAACCTGCTCGACTACCAGATAAGTCCGGCCGAACTTACCGAAAAAATATTGTGGAAAGTTGAAGCCATATCACTGGCAGTAGTAAAAGGATTAAAGAGCCCGGGCATATTCGCTGTTGAATTGTTTATTGATAAGCAGGGAGATGTTTTTGTAAATGAAACAGCCCCGCGTGTTCATAACAGTGGCCATCATACTATTGAAGCCAATTACAGTTCGCAGTTTGATATGCTGTGGCGTATAATGCTCGGTTACCCACTCGGTAATACAGAACATATTTTACCCGCTGCCATCGTGAACCTCATAGGCGCCGCAGGCTTCGAAGGTGAAGCAAAATATGAAGGTCTTGAAGAAGTACTGCAAATGGATAACGTATTTGTTCATTTGTATGGAAAAAAACAAACCAAACCAGGCCGCAAGATGGGACATGTAACCATCGTCAATAAAGAAAAACAGGATTTGACGTATAAAGCTAACCGGATTAAAAACATATTAAAAGTAGTGAGTTAGCCTCGGTTCAGCCTTCCGTTCATCCCCTTTTTACGATTCAGCCATTGTGAAAGCATTAATTTTGCGGGGCAAGCACATGATTTGTAAAACGGCAATCGGGAAAGCCATGCCCTCATTAAGTAACCTTATTGATTTGGGAATGTTTTCGCGTTTGCCGTTTCACATTTTGCCGGCCTGCCCGCCTTGCTTCGCCGAAGCTACGCGAAAGCGCAGCCGGCTGGCGGGTTTAGGTAGTTTTTAAATTTAAGTAACATCAGATGAAATTTAATTGCCGGATTTTACTCGGATTTTTTCTGTCTTTTATTTTTATTTCCTGCGAAAGCAAAAAAAAGCCTGATGCACCTGCCGGTGGCCGTTCGGGTGGCGATCGTCCTGTACAGGCAGAAGCATTTGTTGTAAGAACAAAATCGCTGAGCGAAAACCTCGAAATTCCCGGTACCCTGTTACCGTTTGAAGAAACTGAAATACGTCCTGAAATATCGGGCCGCATAGTTTGGTTGAACATTCCCGAAGGAAGTTTTGTTCAAAAAGGAACGCTGCTGGTTAAGTTGTTCGATAATGATCTGCAGGCGCAGATAAAAAAATTACAGGTGCAGTTACAGATCGCTCAAAAAACAGCCGAACGCCAGAAGGAATTATTAAAGATCAATGGCATCAGTCAGCAGGAATACGATTTAAGCGAACTGCAGGTTAGTAATCTTAAAGCCGATATTGAACTAACCCAGGTAAGCATCAGTAAAACCGAAATCAGGGCCCCCTTTGCCGGAAGAATTGGTTTGAAGAATATCAGTAACGGAGCTTATATTACCCCTACTATACTGCTTACCACCATCAGCCAGGTGAGCCAGTTGAAAATGGAATTTTCTGTACCTGAAAAATACAGCGAAGACATGCGTAAGGGCCGGCAGATAAACTTTACGGTGGGCGGAAGCGATGCCAGATTCACGGCATCGGTAATTGCTACCGAATCGAATATCGAGGCCAATACCCGCACCTTAAAGGTACGTACCGTAGTAAACGGCAGGCATAATTTGCTGGTGCCGGGTGCTTTTGCTAAAGTATCTTTGCAGTTGGGAAAGAACGACCGGTCGCTGATTGTGCCCTCGCAGGCCATAATACCGCAGGCGCGCAACAAGCGGGTGATCATTTACAAAGGTGGTACCGCCAGTTTTACGGTTGTTACTACCGGCATGCGTGATTCTTCATTTGTTCAGGTTTTAGATGGCGTGAAAGAAGGAGATACAATAGTTACAACGGCTTTGCTTACCATACGCCCCGATAGTAAAATAAAATTAACCAAAGTACAATAAGGTTCCCATGAACATTTCTGAGCTGAGTTTACGGCGACCCGTGATGGCAACCGTACTGAACATTGCGATCGTGCTGTTCGGTGTGATCGGTTTTACGTACCTCGGAGTTCGTGATTATCCTGCTATTGATCCGCCGAATGTTAGTGTGCGCACCAGTTATCCGGGCGCCAATGCCGAAATAGTTGAATCGCAGATCACCGAACCGCTCGAAAAAGCAATCAATGGTATAGCCGGTGTTCGTAATATCACTTCTACCAGTAGCCAGGGCGTTAGCAGCATAAATGTAGAATTTGATCTGAGCATCGAATTGGAAGCTGCAGCTAATGATGTGCGTGATAAGGTATCGCAGGCGCAACGGTCGTTACCCGATGACCTGCCGGCGCCACCTGTGGTTTCAAAAGCCGATGCCAGCAGTGATGCCATTATTTCCATGACGGTTCAAAGCAATACCCGTAACCAGTTGCAGATTACGGAGTATGCCACCAATGTGTTGCAGGAGCGGTTGCAAACAATACCGGGAGTAAGCGCCATTCAGATATGGGGCGAAAAACGGTATGCGATGCGTATATGGTTCAATCCTGCCAAATTAAGCGCCTATGGCTTAACGCCGGGCGATGTACAAACTGCATTGACCCGCGAAAATGTTGAACTGCCATCGGGTAAATTATCGGGCAATAGCACCGAATTAACCGTTCGAACCTTTGGTCGGTTAACTACTGAAGAAGATTTTAATAATGTAATTGTAAAGAATGTAAACGGCAGCGATATCCGTTTGAAAGATGTGGCCGAAGCTGTGCTTGGCCCCGAAAATGAAGAATCGATCTTAAAGGAAAGCCGCATTCCGATGATCGCTCTGGCGCTTGTGCCGCAACCAGGTTCGAACTATGTGGCTATCAGCAACGAATTTTATAAACGTTATGACCAGATAAAAAAAGAAGTGCCCGGCGATATTAAACTGGGTATTGCACTGGACCAAACCAGGTTCATTAAAAAATCAATTTCCGAAGTGCAGGAAACGCTCATCGTGGCGCTTTTACTGGTGGTGCTCATCATTTATTTGTTCTTCCGAAGCTGGTTAATTGCCTTGCGTCCGATGATCGATATTCCCGTTTCGCTTATCGGCGCCTTTTTTATTATGTACCTGAGCGGATTTACCATAAATGTGTTATCGTTATTGGGTATAGTGCTGGCAACCGGTTTGGTAGTGGATGATGGTATTGTGGTTACCGAAAACATCTTCAAGAAGCTTGAGCAGGGCATGAACAAATACGAGGCGGCGCGTGAAGGTTCAAAGGAAATATATTTTGCGGTTATTGCTACCTCCATTACTCTGGCGATAATCTTTTTACCGATAATCTTTTTACAGGGTTTTGTAGGCCGCCTGTTCCGCGAGTTTGGTATTGTGGTTGCCGGCGCGGTTTTGATCTCAGCCTTTGTATCGCTTACTTTAACCCCGGTACTGAACGTAAAGCTTACCCGAAAAGTAATAAAGCATGGCTGGTTCTATCATAAAACAGAACCTTTTTTCCGCTGGATGGAAAACGGCTATCACAATTCGTTGAAAAGATTTATGCGCGTGCGCTGGGCGGCGCTGATAATTGTGGTTGTTTGTTTTTGCATTATCTACTTTATCGGTAATGGCCTGAAGTCGGAGCTTGCGCCCATGGAAGACCGCAGCCAGTTTCGTTTATCGGTTACGGCGCCTGAAGGCACTTCGTACGATTATATGGACCAGTACATCGATCGCCTGTCGCAGTTCATGCTCGATTCTGTGCCTGAAAACCGCACCGTGCTTACGGTGGTGGCGCCCGGCTTCAGTGGTTCCGGTGCAACCAATACCGGTTTTGTACGCTTAACACTTAGTGAACCCAATGAAAGAACCCGTTCGCAACAGCAGATCGTTGATATGGTGAACCGCAACCTCGGTAAGTATTCCGAAGGAAGGGCGTTTGCAATACAGGAACAAACCATTTCGGTAAACCGCCGTGGTGGTTTGCCAGTGCAGTTTGTAATTCAAAATAATGACTTTAGTAAGATATCGCAGGTATTGCCCAAATTCCTTGAAGAGGCCAACAAAAGCCCGGTATTTCAGGGTGTGGATGTTGACCTGAAGTTCAATAAGCCCGAGGTGAATATTGAAATTGACCGTATTAAAGCAAGTCAGTTGGGAGTAAGCGTGGCCGATGTATCGCAAACCCTGCAACTGGCATTGAGTAACCTGCAGCTGGGATATTTTTTCAGGGCCGGTAAACAATATTCAGTGATAGGTCAGGTGGCGCGTAACGACCGCGACGATCCTACCGATCTGAAAAATATATATGTGCGCAATAACCGCGGCGAAATCATTTCACTCGATAACGTGGTGTCGATCCGCGAACAAACGACTCCTCCCACCCTGTATCATTTTAACCGGTATAAGTCGGCCACTGTTTCTGCAGGCCTGGCACAGGGGCGTACATTGGGAGAAGGTATAAAGGAGATGCAAACTATTGCTGATCGCTTGCTCGACGATACATTTGCCACTTCGCTGGCCGGTTCAAGCCGCGACTTTGCCGAAAGCTCGGGCAATACCATGTTTGCCTTTATACTGGCCCTGGCGTTGATATTCCTGGTGCTGGCAGCACAGTTCGAAAGCTTTATCGATCCGCTGGTGATCATGTTAACCGTGCCGCTGGCGATCGCCGGTGCTGTATTATCGTTATGGTTATTCGATCAAACCCTGAATATATTTTCACAGATTGGCATGATTATGCTTATAGGACTGGTTACCAAAAATGGTATCCTGATCGTGGAGTTTGCCAATCAAAAGCAGCTGGCAGGTTTGCCCAAAAGACAGGCGGTTATTGAAGCGGCGAGCGCCCGTTTGCGCCCGATCCTGATGACCAGTTTGGCCATGTCGCTGGGTGCATTGCCAATTGCTTTATCGTTGGGTGCAGCGGCTACCAGCCGTATACCATTGGGTATTGTGATCGTAGGTGGTATTATGTTCTCACTGATATTAACCTTATATGTGATACCCGCCATGTATTCGTTCCTGAGCGGCAAAAAGAAAAAGAGTGAGCTGGAACTGATGGAAGCAGAGGTGCATAGAGCATAACCATAAACAACAAATTACAAACTATTTCCCGCATGAAATATGTTCCAGTACTTATCGTTTGCCTGTGTTGTACAATTCAGTCAAACGCACAGCAATTACTTACCCTTGAAGATGCTATTTCTGCTGCGCTGAAAAACAATTACGATATTTTGATGAGCCGGAACGATTCAACGTCCTATGCGCTGGACCGTTATTATACGTTTGGCGCTTTTTTACCTCAGTTGAATGGCGTGGCAACTACTGTTTGGAATACCAATAATCAAAAGGTAAAGTTTGTAAGCCGTGTATCGGGAAAAGACAGTATTGTTTCGCGCAGCTCCGTACGAACTTCTAATCTCAACTATGCGGTAAACCTGAACTGGACCTTATTCGATGGCATGAAAATGTTCGCTACGCGCGAAAAGCTTATCGAGCTGGAACGCCTGGGCACATTGGGTGTAAAAAGTCAGATGGTGAACAGCATTGCAGCCGTGATCAATAATTATTTCAATATTGTTCGCCAAAAGCAGCAGTTGAAAGCCGTAGAAGAGCAAATGTCGATCAATGAAGAAAGAGTAAAACTGGCCGATAAAAAATTATCGGTTGGTTTAGGCAACAAACCCGAGCTGCTGCAGGCAAAGGTTGACTACAATGCGCAGAAAGCGGCTCAGTTGCAACAGTTAACATTGATAGCCCAGTTACGCGATCAACTGAATCAGCTCGTAGGTTATAAGAGCGGCTCGATATACGAGGTAAGCGACAGCATTCCGCTCAATACAGCCTTACAGTTTGGCGTATTGGCGCAGCAATTCGAGCAAACCAATCCTACGTTACTGATGGCCAAAAAGAATATTGATATTGCCAACATCACCGTTAAAGAACAACGGGCAGGTTTATGGCCTACCCTTTCATTCAATTCGGCCTATAATTTTGCACAAACCAACAACAGCGTGGTGGTTAACCAAAACCAGCCCTTCTTTAACCAGAACAAAGGGTTTAATTACGGGTTGGGGTTAAATGTTCCCATCCTGAACGGTTTTAATACGCGCCGGCTTATTAAACAAGCCCAACTGGATGTGCAATACCAACAACTGAACTATAATAATCAGCGATCGCTGGTTGATGTTGGCCTTACCAATGCGTTCAAGGATTATGAACTACAAAAGCAGTTGTTAACACTCGAAGAAGATAATATTGCCTTTGCAGAAGAAAATGTAGTTATCGCTCTGGAACGGTTTAAACAGGGGGTATCTACCTACCTCGAATTGCGCGAAGCCCAAAAAAGTTTGCTCGATGCCAAAACCCGGTTAATTGCCGCCCGCTATAATACCAAGGTAGCCGAAACGGAGTTGTTGCGGTTGAAAGGAGATTTATTGCGTTAATTTCTTTTCTTTGCTACTTAACTAACCAGCTATATGGAGCCTACAATTGGTATCATTATGGGCAGCGACAGCGATTTACCGGTAATGAAAGCTGCCGCAGAGGTATTGACTGAATTGAATATTCCCTTCGAATTAACGGTAGTATCGGCCCACCGAACACCCCTACGAATGGTGCAATATGCCACCAAAGCACGCGAAAGAGGGCTTAAAGTAATTATAGCCGGGGCCGGCGGGGCCGCCCATTTGCCCGGTATGGTAGCTTCCCTTACCCCCTTGCCGGTGATTGGCGTACCTATTAAATCGAGTAATTCTATCGACGGATGGGATTCGGTATTGTCGATCTTACAAATGCCCAACGGTATACCCGTGGCTACCGTGGCTTTAAATGCCGCTAAAAATGCCGGTATTCTTGCGGCTTCGATTTTAGGGGCTTTTGATGAAAGCATTGGAAACCAGGTAGCTGCCTATAAGCAAAAACTTGAACAGGAAGTAATGGGAAAAATTGAAAATCTGAAAAAACAAGGGTGGGAAAACAAATTTGATTAGGCAATTATTGATCATCCTTGTAATTTGCGCGTGGTATGAAATTGAAACTGATTGATTATAAAGAGTTACCGGATTTACCCATTGGCTCAAATCTTGAATTTTTTAATGATTACATTTACCTGGTAGATGATGATGCCAGTGACATGGTTGTGCTTAATAAAAAATGGCAAACCCATGCCATGCATCAGCTGCTGGTAAATGGTGATCCCAAAATTGCTCCCAAAAGTAAATCCGACTTTGAAGCAACCACCATTGTTGAGGTGAATAGTATTCCCCGCTTGCTGGTATTGGGTTTTGATGTAAAAGACAGTCATCACAAAGCAATTCTCATAAATCTTGATGATCATACCAAAGAAGAGTTTGATATCTCTGAGTTTTACAACCGGCTGAAAGAAACAGTGGGGATTATTAATATAGAATCGGCCGCTATTGTGTTGGGAAAACTGATTTTATGTAACCGCGATCATAAAGCTTCGCCCGAAAACCACATTATTGTAACAGACGCTGATTTCTATAGAAACCAGTCGGGCGCCGAAATAACCACCATTAGCTTTGATTTGCCGCAAACACCCAAACAGGTGGTTGGTCTTTCGGGACTTGCTTATTCTTATAAGAACGATTGGCTGGTTGCCACCCTGCTTACTGAAAGCTCAACCGACCCTGAAGGCGCGGTGGGCGACAGTTACCTCGCAGTTATTGAAAACGCCTCGCGCAAAGTGGTGCGCAAAAAAATGAAAGTAAATACGCTATTTCATTTGAGCGAAACTGATCAGGCGTTTAACGGATTTAATATGCAATCGGTTTGCGTACACCGAAAAAAATATGCGACTGAAACTGTATTTACTGGCCGAAAATAGAACAGGATCGAACAGTGTGTTTACTGTTCGGGTGAAGGAATAAAAAAATTAAAAATAAGGAATGAGGAATGAAAAAGTGAATACACTTCTTCATTCCTCATTTTTCATTTATAATTTCTCATTTATTATGGTAAACTGCTGTTCGAACGTGGGCGAGTGCTCGTATACTTTCTGAATAAATGACTTACCCCATAATGCATACCAGGGCATGAAGTTATCGATACGTTCCTGTAAACCATTGCGCGGAAACAAAGCCGACTGAATAGTATGTATTTGCCGTTGCTCGGTTTCGTATTTTCTTTTTTCGGCACGAAGTAGTTTCTTTTCGAGTTCCTGCAAGGGCTTTAATGTTCGCGCCTGTAATGCTTCAACATGTTGTAATAGCGATTTGTCGACCGCGGCGGCTTTGTTCTTTAATAATTCATACACCTGCATAGCGGCTTCCAGTTCATGCTTCAGTTTAAGCTCGCCGTTTTTATGCCTGCTCACCAATATCGTAAGCAGTTGTTGTTCCGGCTGAAAAAAATCGCCCGGCTGTAAGCCCAGTTTATGGATCTTTTCCTCCCATTTCTTTTCTACGATCAAAAACGAATTGCGCACTATCAATACAGGGAAAGGAACTTTATAGTAGTTGAAAAGGTCTTTCAGTTCGAGCCAGTAAGCCGTTTCACCGCCGCCACCTACAAAAGCAATATTGGGCAAAATGGTTTCCTGGTACAATCCGCGCAAAATCACATTCGGACTAAACCGTTCAGGATGGTTGTTTAATTCGGCCAGTATTTCTTCCTGAGTAAAGCTTATCGTTGTATTTCTAACATCATACTTCGTACCCTTTACTTCAATCAGCTCCCGGATATTATCTTTCAGGTAAAACAGATTAACAGCGCGCGGGTGTGCCTGTACTTTATACTGTTGTGATAAGTTCCCGATTGTCTTTGAAACTATACCGGCGGCCGTTTGCTGCAGCAAGTCTTCGCGAAATACCGGTTCCATTACTTTTTTCAGCGCGGCATTATCGGGTAACACCACGATTAAACCAAATTCTGCAAACAATGCATCGATCAGTTTAAAAGTAGCGGTTTGTATATCGGGGCTTTGCAGGTAACAGGTTTTCAGTAATTGAACCAGCTCCTTACCGTAAGGCTGTACCGATAACTCCCCTTCTATGCGATGGACCAGTTTATCGAGCCCTTTGGTAATCATGCGGCCAACCGCACCCGTTTGTTTAGTATCCCATACCAGCTTTTCGCCAGTCAGATAAAAATGTCCCAGTTCATCGAGGTCGGCATCTTCACTACCCATCCAAAAAACAGGAACAAAATTATTTGATGGAAATTCCTTTCTGCACCTTTCGGCCAGTTTAATTACATGAAGAATTTTGTAAATGAAATACAGGGTGCCTGTAAAGATGGCCGGCTGATGCGCCGTGGTAATGGTAAAAGTATTGGGCTGCAACAACAGCTGAATATTTTGCTGCACCGTATTGGTGGTGTTTACAGCTGCGTATTGTTTTTGTAATTCATCTACCAGCAACCTGCGGTTTGTATTCACCGGTTGCCGGGCACTGATAGCTGCTGCGATACCTTCAACAGAAACAGGATGCTGATAAAAAGGTTGTACAGCCGGTGACTGGTTCAGATAATCTGTAATGATCGTTGAAAAATAACCCGTCTGCTGGTAAGATAAATTGGTAGAATTACAATCCATATTCAAATAAAATGCGAACATAAAAGTACAATCACTCGCACGAACGCCACAATCGGTCATCAATTTTAACGTTCCATTGTTACTTTAGTTCATAGGCCACGATTTTATTTTTCCAAAAGGTAGGAACAAATACGGTCCTGTTTTTGGCATCGTAACCAATATCGGCCGTATTAATTTTTTGGTCGCGGGTATCGAGCAGGTTCTGTTTGGTGCCATCTGCGTTCACATACCATATTGAACCCTGCCAGCAGCTTACTATAAAATCTTTACCGGTTACATTTTCAACACCGTCGGTACCGCCTTCCATGCCATCGGCCAGTTTGGTCAATGATTTATCTTTCTCTACTTTATACAAGGTGCCGGCATCCAGCACATACAGGTCATCGCCATTGATCAAAACGCCGTTGGGGCCTTTCAGGTTTTCGAGCCAGGTGCTCACCTTGCCGTTTTCGATGCGGTGTACCTTTTTGTTTTTTGAATCAGAAACGTATACTATTCCTTTTTTGTCGACCGTTAAATCGTTCAGCCCCTGTGCGCCTTCAACCGGAATAGTGAGTTCAATAGAAGCGGTTTTTGTATCGATCACCGCTACTTTATCAACATCAGCTACATATAATTTGTTCTTATATAATCCCAGTCCTTTTGGCGCTTCCAAACCGGTTACCCAGTCAACTGCAATGATTTTACCATCGAGCCCCACTTTACCAATCGATCCTTTGCCGTCTTTTTCCCAGGGTTGTCCGTCGATATTCGATACATACAGTACTTTACCCGCGGCATCATACAATACCGATTCGGGCACTTTTAGTAATGTATCTGTTTCCCATTTTTTACTGAGTTCGTGTCGTTGGGCAGTTGCGAATAAGGTGGCTAATAATAAGGAACCGGTAATTACCTGTTTTTTCATATGTATCTGTTTTTGAGGATAGTAAAGATA
>Ga0114129_10001352_pt1 | contig 32900 bp, 30 predicted proteins | sample RhiMetdeltSRZDD1_FD_80071 | JGI IMG/M metagenome (GOLD analysis project Ga0114129, IMG submission 80071) | Populus rhizosphere microbial communities from Tennessee, USA - Rhizosphere MetaG P. deltoides SRZDD1 (version 2) (version 2) | ecosystem: Host-associated > Plants > Roots > Rhizosphere >...
CACGATGCCCGGCGCGGTGAAGGTGACCGGTCACCTGGGCGCCGGCCCGATCGACCTGCGCGAGGTGACCGAGGTGTCGGTGAGCACCGACGACGGCGCGATCGTCGTGCACGACGCGGCCGGGCCGGTCCGGGTGCGCAGCGGCTCCGGTCCGATCACCCTGCGGGCCGTGCCGGAGGTCGTCGCGCAGACCGACGACGGTGCGATCACCGTGCACGAGGCGTCCGGCCCGGTCAGCGCGCTGGCCGGCTCCGGGCCGATCGACCTGGCGGCGGTCCGGAAGGTCACCGCCCGCACCGCGGACGGGGCGATCACGGTACGGGACGCCGCCGGCGACGCGGTCGTGCGTACCGGCTCGGGGCCGGTGCACATCACGGACGTGACCGGCGCGGTCGAGGCGCGCACCGACGACGGCGCGATCACCCTGGCCCGGATCGGCGGGGCGGTCACCGCGCAGACCGGTTCCGGCCCGATCGACGGCGAGGACCTGGGCGGGACCAGGACGGTGGCGCGCACCGCGGACGGGGCGATCCGGCTGGTCGTCCCGCCGGCCCCGGACGGGTACCGGGTGCAGACCCGGGCCCCGGCCGGCCCGACCCAGGTGCACATCGCGACCGACCCGGCCGGCGGGCGCCTGCTCAGCGTCAGCACCGACGACGGCGCGATCACGATCGACCCGCGCTGAGCCCGGCCGGCGTCGAGGCCGGCGGATAGACTGGCGCGAGCCGATCTCGAGGCGGGTGGCATGGTTCGCGCGGCGTACCGAGCGCTGGTTCTCACCCTGTTCCTGGTGTCGGCCGCGCTGGTGCTGTCCGGGTCCGCCGCGGTACGCGAGGTGAGCCGAGCGCCGGTGAAGGTGCTCCAGCTGAACCTCTGCGGCAGCGGCATCGCCGGCTGCTACACGGGCCGCTCGGTGACCGAGGCCGCCACGGTCATCCGCGCCGCCGCGCCCGACGTGGTCACCCTCAACGAGGTCTGCGACGGGGACGTGACGCGGCTGGAGCGGATCCTCGCCGACGTCCACGGTGGCGGCGTGGTCTCGGCGTTCAAGGCGGCCCCCGACCGCCGGCTCGGCGGCGGCGACACCCGGTGCACCAACGGGATGGCGTACGGGGTCGGCCTGCTGGCCCGTACCCCGGCGACACCCGGCGCGGCGGCGGTACACGGCGGGATCCACCCCGTGCAGGACGTCGCCGACCCCGAGATCCGGGTCTGGCTCTGCCTGCACGCGATCGGCGGGTTCTACGCCTGCACCACGCACCTGGCCAGTACCAGCTCAACGGTCGCGCTGGCCCAGTGCCGGTACCTGCTGGAGATCGCCGTGCCGGAGCTGCGCACGCGGTACGGGTACCAGCCGACCGTGGTCGCCGGCGACCTCAACCTGCGCTACGGCGCGCGGCCGGACGTGCGGCCCTGCGTGCCGTCGGGGTACCTGCGCTTCGGCGACGCGGGTGTGCAGCACATCCTCGCGACGAGCGACTTCGTCGTCAGCTCCAGCGCATCGATCGACATGGCCGGCACCACCGACCACGCGGGGCTGCTCGTCACGTTCACCATGTCCGGAGTGTGAAGGAGGCACCATGCGGCGGTGCGGGACGTTCCTCGGGTTGCTCGGCCTCTGCGGCGCGCTGTCGGCCACGCCGGCCCTGAGCGGCACGGCCGTGGCCGCCGCCAGCTGCGCCGCGTTCGTGGTCACCGGCAACCCGCGCACCACGACCGGGGCCACCTGGACGTACCGGTCGACCGATGCCGGCGTCCGCTACGCCCTGGAGGGTGTGCTGTTCGTGCCCACCGGGACGGGACCGTTCCCGGCGGTCGTGGTCAGCCACGGCAAGGGCGGGACGCCCCGCGGGTACTCGGCCACGATCTCACGGACCATGGTCGGCTGGGGCCTGGTGGCGATCGGGGTGATGTACACCCACGCGCCGGACGCGGAGGACCTGGGTAACGCGCCCGATGGTCCGGACGGTGCCTCGACCGCCAACGTGCAGCGGGCGCGCAAGGCGCGGGAGCTGCTGGCGTGCGTCGGCGGGGTCACGCTGGCGCGGGTCGCGGCGCACGGGCACAGCATGGGTGCCTTCGTCACCGGCCAGCTGCTCGGCACGGTGCCCGGCCAGTTCCGCGCCGCGTCGCACACCGCCGGCGGGGTCAGCGACGGGCCGAACGCGACCAAGCGGGCCGCCGCGGAACAGATCGTCACCCCGTACCAGCTGCACCACGGCGACGCCGACCAGGTCGTCCCGCTGGCCTTCGACCAGACCCTCGACAGCATCCTGGCCGCCAGCGGGACGCCGCACCAGTTGCACGTGTACGCCGGCTACGACCATCAGCGCATCACGTTCGACGCGCTGATGCTCTCCCGGGTCCGCTCCTGGTACCAGACCCGCGGTGTGCTCTAGCTAGAGCGGCACCACCCCGAACTGGCCGGTCGCGTAGAAGCACCCGGTCGTCGGCAGGCTGCTCGCCGCCGGCGGGGCGAGCCCGTCGTAGATGGCGAGCAGGAAGGCCTGCGGGCACCGGCGCGTGCTGCCGGTCCGGATGCCGAAGTGCAGGTGCGGGCCGGTCGAGTTGCCGGTGTTGCCGGTCAGCCCGATCTGCTGGCCGGCCGCGACCGTCGCGCCGCCGGCGACCGACCACGCGGAGAAGTGGCAGTACGTGTAGACGGCGCCGTCGGTGCCGGTCAGGTTGATGCCGGTACCGCAGGAGCTGTCGCTGATCCGGACCACGGTGCCGGCCCGGACCGCGAACGCCGGGGTACCCGTGGGCACCGGCAGGTCGATGGCCGGGTAGTCGTGGTGCGGGTCGTCGTACTCGCTGCGGGGCAGCGCACCGCGGGGCACCGGGAGGCTGAACGCCGGACCGCTGGACCCGGTGATCCGGACCGCGTCCGCGATCACGTAGCCGGCGCCGCTGGTCCACCGGCTCACCCCGACGACGTTGCGGTCGCCCGCCCCGATCGGGAACGTGCCGATGCCCACCCACCGACCCCCGTTGGTCCGCTGGTCGACCCGTACCGTCTGGGTGCCGCCGGTGGTCGCGACGAGGAACGGGGTGGAGTCGTTGTAGCCGGCGTCGGCCGGGTACCACACCTCGACCAGGTAGCTGCCGGTGCTCGGCACGTTGATGGCGAACCACGCGACGTCGCTGGCGCTCGTGTCGGGTGTCGCATAGCGGTAGTCCGCGCCGTTGCGCTGGGCCGACCAGGACGACGTACCCCAGTTGGCACTGGCCGTGAACCGGCCCGGGGTGGCGTTGTCCACGGTCACCGTCGCCGCGGCGGCCGGGACCGGGTTGCTCAGGATCATCGCCAGGGCCGCCACCGCGGCGAACGCACTCCGTCTCATTGAAATATTTAACCAGTTAGATATTTCGTTCGAAAGACTCCTTCAGCGGCACCGGCGGTCCATCCGGCAAGCTGGGATCATGCGCCTGGCGACATGGAACGTGAACTCGGTACGGACCCGGCTGCCCCGCTTGCTGCCGTGGCTGGCCCGGACCAGACCGGACGTGGTCTGCCTGCAGGAGACGAAGGTGGCCGCGGCGGCGTTCCCGGCCGCCGAGGTCGCCGAGCTCGGGTACGAGACCGCCGCGCACGGGGACGGCCGGTGGAACGGCGTCGCCATCCTCTCCACCGCCGGCCTGGCCGACGTCACGCTCGGCTTCCCCGGTGGGCCCGGGTTCCCCGACGTCGAGGCCCGCGCGGTCGGCGCCACCTGTGCCGGTGTGCGGGTCTGGTCCATCTACGCGCCGAACGGCCGGACCCCGGACTCGCCGCACTACGCGTACAAGCTCTCCTGGTTCGCGGCCCTGGCCGCGGCGATCGGGCCGGAGATCGCGGCCGCGCCCGAGCTCGCCGTCTGCGGCGACTTCAACGTCGCGCCGACCGACGCCGACGTCTGGGACCCCGCGGCGTTCGCCGGCGACACCCATGTCACGCCGCCCGAGCGGGAAGCGCTGGCGCGGCTGCGCGAGGCCGGCCTCACCGACGTGGTGCCCACCCCGATGAAGGGGCCGCACCCGTTCACGTACTGGGACTACCGGGCCGGCATGTTCCACCGGAACATGGGCATGCGCATCGACCTGGTGTACGCGACCGCGCCGCTCGCCACCCGGGTCACCGCCGCCTACGTGGACCGCGAGGCCCGCAAGGGTACGCTCCCCTCCGACCACGCGCCGATCGTCGTCGACCTGGCGTAGCGGGTAACGGCTGGCGGCCAGCGGCTGCGACTGTCCACAGTGGCTCATCGGCCCCAGCGCGGTGGCCCGGCGGCAGACCCGGACCACGAGGTCGATCGCCCGCGCCGTGCTGAACGTGAACGCCGCGCTGCCGTCCCGGATGGTTCCGGCCACCACCGCCAACCCCATGATCGTGGCATCCGTCACCTGGGCGCGCGGGGCGGCAGGCGGTGCAGCGTCACCTCCGCCAGCTGACCGCCGTCGAGTTCGGCCGTGATGAACGTGGCGTACGGCTGCCGCCGCCGGTCCGTCGGCGAACCGGGGTTCAGCAGGCGCAGGCCGGCCGGTGCCACGGTGTCCCAGGGAATGTGCGAATGGCCGAAGACGAGCAGGTCGGTGTCGGGGAACCGGGCGGCGCACCGGGACTGTCGTCCGGTCGCCGGGCCGGTCTCGTGCACCACCGCGACCCGCACCCCGGCCAGCTCGACCCGGGCCACCTCGGGCAGCCGCGCGCGTACCGCCTCGCCGTCGTTGTTGCCGTACACGCCGACGAGCCGGCGGGCCCGCGCCTCAACCGCGTCGAGCAGCCGGACGTCCACCCAGTCCCCGGCGTGCACGACCACGTCGGCGCCGTCGATCGCGTACCACAACTCCGGCGGTAGGTCCCGCGCCCGGGTCGGCACGTGGGTGTCCGCCGTGATCACCATCAACACCGGCGACCACGATAACGCCCCGGGCAGCGGCCGGTGGCGGGGCTACCGGGCATAGACCTCCATCTCGTACAGGGAGAACCCGTAGGACGTGGCCCGGGTGAGGCCGAACATCCGGACGTACCGGGCCGTCCTTTGCGGGAACGCGATGATGTCGGTGCCGCCGTCGCCGGTCGTGGTGGCGAAGGCCGTGCTCCACGTCGTGTTGTCGGTCGAAACCTCGATCCGGTACGACCGCCCGTACGCCGCCTCCCAGTGCAGGGCGACCCGGCCGACCGTCTGTGCCGAGCCGAGGTCAACCTTCAGCCACTGGTTGTCGCTGAACGAGCTGCCCCACCGGGTCGAGTCGTTCGCGTCGATCGCCCGCGCGGGGGTCAGGTTGGTCAGGAACTGGGTGCTCGACGCCGAGGCCGTCCGGCCGGTCGCCAGGTTCGTGATGTTCTCCCCGCGGCGCGCCGGGAACGAGACCACCTGCTGGTAGGTCGGCCGGTTCTGCCACGAGATCGGAGCCTGGGTGATACCGCCCAGCGCGGAGTGGACGATCGAGTCCGCGCACCACTGGTTGCCGGCTGCGCAGCTCGCGTCACCCGGATACGTGGTCGACGCCGGCGTGGCCGCCGCGGTGGCCAATGTGGACAGCAGCATCGACCGGCAGGCGGCGAGGCTGCCGCTGCCGCAGTACGTCTGCGGCAACGGGTTCGTCACCGGCTGGCCCAGCACCGAGCGCAGGTCCTTGCTGACGTAGCCCCACCAGCCGTACTGGAATGCGGAGCCCCGGTGCGCCTGGGTCTCGTTGGGCGAACCGGAGCCGCCGGCCGGGTCCTGCTGGCCGCCGGACGGCGACTCGTTGATCTGCATGGCCCGTACCAGCGCGGTGTAGAGCCCGTCACCGAGCACCGGCTTGAACTCGGCCTGGACGAACAACGGCCACCATGCGTCGAAGATGCGGATCGCCTCCGCGTCCCGGTAGACGCGGCTGCCCGGCGCGGTCTCGATCCGCCGCGCCCCGCCCGCGTACCACGCCTGCAACGCGGCCACCCGGGCCTGCTGCGCCGGGTCGGTGACCGGCTGGCTGGTGATCACGGCCAGCAGGTGACCGAGCAGGTACCGGCCGCGTAGGTCGGTGACCCCGGCGTCGGCCATGATGCGGGTCAGCCCGGCCCGGTCCAGCTTGGCGCCGCCGGCGGTGGCCGCCCGGATCCCGTCGTCGAGCAGGTCCGCGCGGTGCACCGCGCCGAAGCTGAAGTTGCCGTCCGCCGCGCTGTAGCCGAGCGCCTGCTTGTTGTTCCAGCTGACGTAGAAGTCCTGGTTCACCGACTGCGGGTGGGCGCTGGCCGGCGCGTACGTGGCGGTGTTGTCGGCCGGGTTCCAGCCCACCCACTCGTGCGCCGGGTCGGCGCGCTGGGGCAGGTTCGGGTCGGCCACGGACTGCCGCACCGGGTTCGCGCCCGAGTTGAAGTACGCCGCCTGGGTCGAGTTGACGTAGAACCAGTTGAACGCGTACCCCATCGTGGCGGCCGCGGCCATGAACCCGGCGGCGTCGCCCATGGCGGCCGGCTCGTTGAACATCTGGAAGCCGATCGCCGAGTCCGCCTCGTGCCGGTAGGTCGAGCGCAGCGAGGTGAACGCGGTCGGCACCCCGCCGACGAGCGCGGTATGGGTGACCAGGCCGTACGCCGTCCGGAAGGTGACCAGCGAGTACGAGCCGGCCGGCGTCGGGTCGGCGGCGGTGGGGCTCCACGAGTTGTTCTGGCGCAGCACATCCATCGCCGTGCAGGCGCCGCGGAACAGGTAGGCCCGCGAGTTCACCGTGGCCGGGCCGCCGCCCGGCTCGCACAGCTGCACCGCGTACGTGTCGGTGAGGTCCTGCGCCGCCGACGTGGCGCTCCACGCGTAGTCCTGGCCGCGGCCGAGCTGCACGTAGAGGTTGAGGCCGGCGAACGCGGCGCCGCGGGCGCTGATCCCCGGGCCCTGCAGTTCCTGGAGCATGAGCAGCTGCGGGGAGAAGTAGCCGGTCTGCGGTCCGAAGACCGCCACCGGGTGGCCGCTGCGGCTCAGCGCGCCGGAGACCACCAGCGCGTTGGACATGCCCTGCTTCTTCTCGCCGATGTTCAGGTGCGGCAGCACCCCCCGGGCGCCGTTGGGTGCGGCCAGTCCGGTCGCGCTCCCGGTGGCGTCGAAGACCACCGGCATCGCGGCCGTGGTGCCTCGGTCCGGCAGCACGACCCCGGTCGCCCCGGCCGGGGCCTGGCCGTACGGGAACGTCGCTCCATTGTGGATGGTGAGCACGGTCTCCGGGTCGTTCTGCGAGCGGAACGCCCGCCATACCTGGTCGCCGAGGGTCACCCCGTAGCGGGCCTGGGCCTCGACCCGGACCAGCGCGGAGAGCACCTCGCCGCCACCGCCGCCGCCGAACAGGCCACCGACGACTCCGGAGATCGCGACGATGTCGGTGACGCTGAACGGCTGCGGCCCGCCGGCGTTGGTGATCGGGTCGAGGTGCCCGGTGAGCACGTACTCCCCGGGACAGGTCACCGGCCGGTCGGTCATGCACCTGGTGATGTACGCGTTGACGCCGGCGATGTAGTTGATGATGTCCGCGTTGAGCTGGGCACCCCGGGGACCGCGGGCGGCGAGCGCGGTGACCTGGGCCTGCAGTTCCGCCTCGGTGTACGGCGAGTTGCGCCACACGCTCTGTTCCAGCGCCTGGTTGCCGGCCGCGCCGCCGGCGAACGAGGTGAGCCGGCCGCGGCCGACGTGGCGCAGCAGGTCCATCAGGAACAGCCGGTCGCGCGCGCCGGCGTAGCCGGCGCCGAACATCGTGCCGGCCCGGGTGGTGCCGGCGATGTGCGGGACGCCGGTGGCCCGGTCCCGGGTGATGGTCACGTCGGAGCGCGGCCGCTCGACGCTCTCGACCCGGCTAGGCGGTACGCCGAACGAGGCGTCGTTGAAGAACTGGTTGACCTTGTCCTCGGTCAGGCCGGAGTAGTTGGTGACGAGGTTCGCGTACGGGCCGAGCTGGTCCGCCGAGTGCGCCGGCCGGGTGCCCAGGCTCTGGTGGAGCAGGATGTCGGCCAGGGTCGCGTTGCCGTTCTCGCCCGGGGGCAGGATGTCGCTGCACTCGCCCAGGCAGAAGTCGATGGGGGTGAAGTAGGGGCTGGCCGCCGCGGCGGGCGCGGCCGGTGCCACCGCGACGACCGCGATCCCGAGGATCAGCGCGGCAGCGGCTGTGGGGACCGTCCGGAGGGAACGAAGGACCATGTGTCACTCCTCGCTGGGTACGGGAGGTACATGAGATCTGCTCGCATACTGGACGGTAGTCAGAATTCGACGTCCGTCAAGATGTCAGTCGGCTTCCCCGGTGCGCACGAGCACGACCTGGCGGCGCATCAGGTGCCGCCCGGGCCACCCGCTCGCCTCCCCGACGAGCGTGAGCAGCGACGGTACGAGCAACGACCGGACGAGGAAGACGTCGATCAGGATCCCGGCGGACAGTGCGAAGGCCAGCTCCCGGAACGGCCGTAGCGGCACGAGGGCCAGCAGGCCGAAGCTGACCGAGAGGGTGAAGCCAGCGGTGCGGATGGCCCGCGCCGACTGCGGGATGGTGACCGCCAGCGCCTCCCGGAGCGGGCGTACCTGGGCCTCCTCCCAGGCATGACCGACGCCGAAGATGTTGTAGTCCGAGCCGAGGGCGACCAGCAGCACCGCGGCCGCGAACGGGACGTAGAACGTGATCCCGTCGCCGCCGAGCACGCCCTGGAACAGCCAGGTGGTCAGCCCGAGCGTGGCGCCGATCGCGAGCACGTTGCAGGCGAGCAGCAACACCGGCGCCACCAGCGCGCGCAGGAACAGGACCAGGAAGAGCAGGTTCACCAGCAGCGTCGCGAGCGCGATCCGGCCCAGGTCATGCATGGTCTGGTCGACCACGACCTTCGCGATCGCGGTATCCCCGCCGAGGCTGGCCTCCACTCCGGTCAGGCCGGCGTCGGCCAGCAGCGCCGGCAGGTCCTCCTGCAGCCGGGTGAGCGCGTGCACCGCCCGCGCGCCCAGCGGGCTGTCGGAGAGGACCAGCAGGTACCGCACCGCGGTCCCGTCCCGCGCGTCGAAGAGGTGCATGTTCTCCGGCAGGATGTCCTGGCCCGGGCCGAGCACCGCGGCCACACCCGGCTCCTGGGCGAGGGCGCGCTGCAACGCGGACAGCTCCGCGGTCCGCGAGGCCACGTCCGGCCCCTGCACGAGCAGTTCGGTCGGCGACAGGATGCCGTCGGCGAAGCCGGCCTCCGCGTGGTCCGCGGCTGTGCGGGCGGGGTGGTCGGCGGGCAGCGCCGAGGTGAACGAGACGCCCAGGGTGAGGTCGCGCGCGGGTATCGCGGCGGCGACGAGCGCGCCCGCGCAGAGCAGGAAGACGATCCCGGCGAACCCCGGATGGGTCAGCCGCCGCGCCCAGCGCGCGGATCCCGGCCGGACCCTCTCCTCCGGCGCCGGCCGGCGGTGCGACGGCCAGAGCGAGACCGGTCCGAGGATCGCCACCAGCGCGGGTACCAGCGTCACCGCCACCAGCATGCCGATGAAGACCGCCAGCGCCATGCCAGGTCCGAATGCCCGGAACGCGGGCGAATCAGCCACGATCAGGGCACCGGTACCGGCCGCGGCGGTGGCTCCGGCGACCACGATGATCGGGGTGAACCGCGCGGTGGCCCACTCCGCCGCGGCCAGCCGTCCCGTGCCGGCCGCCAACCGGCTGCGCATCGCGGACAGGTAGAAGACCGCGTAGTCGGTCACCACGCCGAGCAGCAACGCGACGAGCAGCGGCTGCGTCTCCTGCGGTACCGCGATGCCGAACCGTTGCGCGGCGGCGCCACCGATGTGCAGGGTGAGGAGGATCGCGGCCCCGGCCACGGTCAGCGTGAGCAGCGGCGCGACCAGCGACCGGAACGCGATCGCGACGATGAGGAAGACCGCCGCAACCGTCGCGATCTCCAGCAGGGTCAACGAGGAGAGCACGATCCGCCCCTGCTCGACCCGGGCCGGTACCGAGCCGGTCACCCCGACGACATGGTCGTCGGCGTCGAAGTGGTTGGCCACGAACGTGTTCGCCGCCTCGATCTGCTCGGCGAACGTCACGTCCGCCGGCGTGAACAGCAGCGTGATGACCGTCGTGCCGCTCTCCTGCGAACCCGGTAACAGCTCGAGCGTGTTGAGCACCGGCACGGCCGCGACGATCGGCTTCGCGTCCGGGTACTCGCCCCGGCTCACCGCCCTGGCCCGCTGCACGGCCTCGGCCTGCGTCGCCAGCGACAGCCCGCCCGGGTCGCGTTGCACGACCGCGATCCGGCTGAGCAACGGGAAGCCGAACTTCTCGAACGAGCGGATCTCGCTCTGTATCGCCGGGTTCTCCGCCGACACGAGCTGGTCGAGGTCGGTGCCCGCGTGGCCGACCGCGGGCAGCATCACCACGGACGCGCTCACCACGACCATCCAGAAGGCGACCACGAGCCACCGCAGCCGGACTATCAGACGGGCGTAGCCGCCGACGATCCAGCCGGGTTGCCACCGCCGGCGCACCGCTCGTAGCTTAGTCATCGGCACCGGGATTACCCGGCGGCCGCGGTTCGAAACCGCGGCCGTATCCTCTCGGGATGTCCCAGAGCACACCGCCGGTCAGCTTGCCGGTCATCGTCGGCGTCGACGGTTCGCCGGAGAGCCTGGCCGCCGCGGGCTACGCCGCGGACGTCGCGGTCCGCCGCGGGCGGCCGCTGCACCTCGTCCACGGGTACCTGCATCCGCAGGGCTACGGCGCGTTGGGGTTCAGCCAGTACACGCCGGCGGTACCGGAGCCGCGGGCGGACGCGCAGTCCATGTTGGACGAAGCCGCGGACCGGTTGCGCGGCGCGCACCCCGGGCTCGAGGTCGAGGCCCGGCAGGTGGCCGGCGGGCCGGCCGCCACGCTCGTCGACGAGTCCCGCAACGCCGACGTCACGGTCGTCGGCAGCCGGGGGCACGGCGGCTTCGCGGGCCTGCTGCTCGGCTCGGTCAGCGCGCAGGTCGCGGCGCACGCGCACGGCCCGGTCATCGTCGTGCGGCCGGTGGCCGCGACCCCGCCGACCAGCGCGCCGGTGGTGGTCGGTGTGGACGGTTCGGAGGCGGCCGCCGCCGCGCTGGAGTTCGCCGCCGCGGAGGCGGCGAGCCGGAACGTACCGCTCGTCGCCGTCCACGTCTGGTGGGCCGATCCGCTGGACAACCTCCGCCGTCCCGGCGACGACCCCGAGCCCGCCGCGCGGCGCGACGCGGCCCGGCTGCTCGAGGACGCGCTCGCCGCGGTCGGCGTGCTCGACGCCGAGCCACGCCTCGTGCACAGCCTCAATCCGGAGGAGAGCCTCGTGGCGGCCTCGCGGGAGGCGGCTCTGGTCGTGGTCGGCTCGCGTGGGCGGGGTGGCTTCGCCGGCCTCGTGCTCGGCTCGGTGAGCCAGGCGCTGCTGCACCACGCGGCCTGCCCGGTCGCGGTCGTCCACCGCCGGGACTGACCTCCCGCTGCCCGGACAGACCACGCGCGAGGGTTTGCCTGTCCGCTGTCGGGAAATTGGTGAAGCATGGGATTCACACTCGCGGTGAGCCCACCGCAGGACGGCACGGTCATCGTCGCGCTGGAGGGCGAACTGGACGCCAGCACCGTACCGGAGCTGCGCCTGGCCGTGGCCGCGGCGCTGGAGACGCGACCCGGCCGGATCCTGGTCGACGCGAGCGGTGTCACGTTCGCGGACAGCGTCGCGCTCGGTGCGCTCGTGGCGGCGTACGACTCCGCCCGGGTCGTCGGTACCACGCTCACCCTGACCAACACCGGCCCGTTCCTGACCCACCTGCTGGATATCACCGGCCTCGCCGCCACCCTGACCCCGGCGGCCGGCCGGCACAACGGCGCCCCGGACCGCTAGCCGGCCCCGGGGTGCCGGTACGCAATGGACGTCCGGGACGTGGGACCACCGACGGGCAGCCGGGCCGGGCTCGCCGCCCCGCCGCCGGTCGAGTCCACTGTGGATGACGAATGACCGGGGAGACCGCGCTGCTACGGGTACCACCGGAGCTGCGTTTCCTGTTGCCGGCCCGGCGCCGGCGCGGCGAGGTCGTGGTGCCGGTGGACCCGACGGCGAGTCTCGGGCACGTGGTCGAGGCGGCCGGCATACCGCGTACCGAGATCGGTGGTCTCCGGGTCAACGGCGCGGCGGCGCTCCCGCAGACCCGGCTGCGCGGCGGGGACGTGGTCGACGTGCTCGCCGTGCCGCGCCCGCAGTGGATCGCGCAGCCGCGGTTCGTCCTCGACGTCCACCTGGGCACGCTGGCCCGGCGGATGCGGCTGCTCGGCCTCGATGTGGCCTACCGCAACGACGCGGGCGACGACGAGCTGGTGGTGCAGGCCGCCGAGGAGCAGCGCGTGCTGTTGACGCAGGACCGTGGCCTGCTGCGGCGGCGCGCTCTGGTCGCCGGCGCGTACGTGCGCGGCGACCGTCCGGACGACCAGCTCGCCGATGTTCTGGAGCGCTTCGCGCCGGCGCTGCGCCCGTGGTCGCGCTGCCCGGCCTGCAACGGTCCGCTGGAACCGGTCGCCAAGGAGCAGGTCGAGCACCTGCTGCCCGCGGGCACCCGCCGCTCGTACACCGAGTTCTCCCGGTGCGCGGCGTGCGGACAGCTCTACTGGCGCGGCGCGCACGCCGGGCACCTCGAAGCGATCGTCGAGGCGGCGACGGACGGCTAGGAGCGTCACCCGTTCCCGACATCGGCTGCCAGCCGGGCGACCGCCCGGGCCAGGATCCGCGCGCGTGCCTGCGGGGTACGGGCCTTGAGCAGCGGCAGGATCACCGCGTACCGGCCGGACCGCCCGAGCCGCTCGAACGCCGCGCCCGCGCGCGGGTCGGCGGCCAACGCGGCGGCGAGGTCGGGCGGGACCTCGGCGGTGCGCTGCGACTGGTACGCCGCGTCCCAACGCCCGTCGGCCTTCGCGGCCGCCACCTCGGCGAGTCCGGCCGGCCGCATCCGCCCGGCGGCGGTCAGCGCCTCGACCTTCGCCACGTTCACCTTCGACCACGAGCTGCGCGGGCGGCGGCGCGAGTACCGCTGCAGGAACGACACCTCGTCGTACGCCTTGCGCTGCCCGTCGATCCAGCCGTAGCAGAGTGCCACGTCGAGCGCCTCGGCCGGCGTGATGGAGGTGATCCCCGAGTTCCGCTTGGCGATCCGCAGCCACTCCTCGGCGCGTACCTCGTGGTGCGCCGCCAACCAGGAGTCCCACTCCGCGACGTCGGGAAAGTCCAGCATCCAGCTACGTTAACGGCTTGCTGTCTAGGTGACCTTCACCGCCGCGGTCACCGTGGTTTGGTCGATCTCGGTGAGCCGCACGGTGAAGCGGAAGACCCATGTGCCGGCGTGGGGCAGCACGATGTCGCCGAGCGCCTGGTTGTCCGTGATCGGTAGCAGTGGGATCCCGATCGGCTCCAGCCCGGTGCCGTCCGGTGCGGCGCTCGCCTTCCACTCCGCGACGGTCTTCGGTCCCTCGTCGGCGGTGGTCGCGTACAGGCGGACCGTGTTGCTGCCGGTCCGGGCGGGGGCTATCTCCACCCGGAGGTCGACGAGGTTGCTGGTCAGCATGGTCGTGTAGGGCATGGCCGGAACGGCCTCGGCGTCGGTGGCCGCCGAGGCCGTCCGACCCGGCGTGGTCTGCACGAGCGCGGCGGCGACCGCGACCACGACCGCGGTACCGGCAATTTCGACACCGACGAGCCGCCGAAGTCGGCCGGGCCGATCCGCCGCGGTGCCCGCCTGCACCATCCGGCGGGACCAGTACGCCACGCCCAGGACGGCCGCGACGAGGCCGACCTTGGCCAGGATGAGCCAGCCGTACGTCGTCGTCAGCAACGCCTTCGGCGTCTGCACCTCCACGACGGCGTTCAGCGTGCCGGCCAGCACCAACGTGCCGACCGCCGCCACCGCCCAACGCGACCAGATCGGCAGGATCGCGAGGAGCTCGGTCTGCCCCGCCTGCCGCAGCAGGAAGCCGATCAGCATGACCAGGCCGCCCAGCCAGACGGCCATCGCGGCGAGGTGGGCCGCGTCGGCGAGCACCGTCACCGGCGGCACCGGCGACACCGCCGGGTGACCGGCCAGCGGCCAGGTGGCCAGCCCGACGACGGCGAGGATGGCGAGCAGCGCGCGGCCAGCGATCCCGCCCCTGCCCGCCAGCAACGGACGCAGCAGGAGTGCCGCGGCGCCGAGGACCGCCAGGCGTACCAGGTACATGGCGCCGAGGCTGGTGCCGAGCACGTCGCGCACCCCGCCCGCGGTGATGCCCGTCAGCGGCGTCCCGGTGGTGTACGGCGCCTGCAGCAGGAGCCCGGCCACCGTGCTCAGGCCGACCAGGCTGACCCCGAGCCAGACCAGCCGGGCGGGCTTGCGGCGGGGCAGCCGCCGCGGCCACAGCGCGATCAGCACGAGCGCCGGTCCGATGATGAGCACGAGGCCGGCGTACCCGAGATACTTCGCGACCGGGATGAGCCCGCGCACCAACGGATCGGTACCGCTCCCGGAGCCCTCGTCGCGCGCTATCGGTATGGCCGTCCGCTCGCGCACCGAGTAGGAGAAGGCGCCGCCGATGGGGTGGCCGTCCGCGGAGATCACCCGGTAACTGACCAGGTAGGTCCCCACGGGCGCGCCGGCACCCACGGGGATCACCACCACGCTGCCGCGCGGGACCGGCTCACCGCGGTCGGCCCGCTCACCGTCCGGTCCGACCACCTTGATCCTTCCGGCTACGGCGGAGACCGGTTCGCTGAAGGTGAGCAGCACCTCCGGCGGCCTGGAGCCGACGACCGTGCCGGCCGCCGGCGTGGTCCGCACCAGCCTGGCGTGCGCGCTGGCCGGAACCGCCGGGGCCAACGCGATCAACAGGCCACACAGGACCCCGGCCAGTGCTGCGGCGCGCCGGGGCCGGTACCTCACCGCGCTCCTCCTTCCGGTCAGTGGGCAGGCGCCGTTCAGTGGGTGGGCGCCGTGGCGGCGGCGCCCACCTGTGAACAGGTCCCGGTCGGCCACTTAGAAGGCGGTGAAGGTTGCCCCGCCGGTCGTTCTGACCAGGTACCCCTCGTTGCGCATGGGTGGCAGCGGGTAGTTGGATCCCGGTTTCATCGTCCGCCCGTTCACCGTCACCGTCTGCCCGGGCTGCAGGCTGGGTACCACGATCGTGAGCAGCTGCGACATGGTCTCGTAGTAGGTGGTGCCGCTGGTCGGGGCGGGCCGGAAGCTGCTCCCGTCGGGCACGGTGAACTCGATCGCGTTCTCGGTGATGCCCGCGCTCGGCATGGCGTGTACGGGGTGGCAGACGGCCAGCGCCGCAGCCAGTACCTCCCGCGCCTCCTCCTCGGTCCCGTTCTGCCCGATCTGGAAGAACTCGGCCGTCTCCGGATCGTTCGGGTCGCAGAACTTGACGAGCTGACCCTTTGCCGTCATCGGCAGCCGCTCCCAGAGGTCGGGGCGGGTGGGCGGGGTCTGGCCGGACCGCGCCTGGTGCACGTGCCGGGCCGCGTACAGCTGCCCGCTGTGCAGCACCCGGTCCTCGACCGCGTAGATGATCTGCGGCTGCCAGCTTCCGTTGTTGTTGTTGACCCGCTCCCAGAGGTCGAACCGCGCGGTCGGCGGCTGGTCGGACCGGGAGGTGTGTGCCACGCGCACCCGGTAGTTGATGTTGTTGTGTGCGACGATCTTGCCCGCCGGGTAGCTCACGCCCGCCTTCCACTTGAAGACCATCGGCAGGGGGCGCATCATGTCGTGGTCCTCGTGCCCGAGCATGTGGCAGTGCCACACGTAGCCCGGCCCGGTGACCGGGTCGGTGGAGGCCGGGAACTCGACATCCACCGGGTACCTGTTCTCGCCCGGCGCGACGCCGCCGGTCGGGATCTCCTGCGGCGCCCAGCGGGTGAGCAGTCGCGTGACGAACTGCGGGTCGGCCCGGGCCGTGTCCTTCCAGCCGATCTCGTTCGGATCCGGCGGGATCGGGTCGCCGATCAGGTAGCCGGCCATCGGGAGCACGATCGGCCGGGTCATCGGCCGGCGGCCGTTGATGAGGAACCAGTCCTGCAGGAACCGCTCGTTGTCGAACCGCTGCCGGTCCTTGATCTGGAACTCGAGCAGGTGCAGGTGGATCATGTGGGCGCCGGCATCGGCGTCGTCGTCGGGGTCGTTCGTGTTCACGATGTCCCACTGCTCGGTCGAGCCGATGAGCGGGAGCTCGGTGACGGGTGAGGCGAAACCGATCCCGTCGATCGTGCGGGTGCGGTCCGATGGGGTCACGTGGTCGGGGTCGTCCCGGAAGCGCACCGTCACCTTGGTACGGGTCGGCGCGTTGGGGATCAGGGTCGCCCGCGGCGGGAAGAGCGCCGGGTTGAGCACGGGTGGAGACACCGGCGTGCTGTCGACCACGGTGAAGCGCATGACCTGACCCACGGTCTCCGGGTCGGGCACGATGATCTCGCCGTCGTCGTCGACCTCCAGCGTGTTCCGCATGAGGATCTGCGTGCCGGCGGGGAACCGCGAGAAGTCGAAGAGGACGTCGTTCCGTTCGGTGATGCCCGCCTTGAACCGGTCCACGACCACCGGCCTGGGCAGGTACCCGCCGTCCGACCCGACGATCGTGAACGGCAGGAACTCGCCGTCCAGACTCCCGAGCTGGAACTGGAACTGCCACAACCGCATGTTCGACGCGGCCAGCACCCGGAAGCGGTACTGCCGCCGCTTGACGTTGAGGTTCGGCCACACCTTGCCGTTGACGACGACGACGTTCGACTCGTCCTCGGCCTGCCAGTACGGCAGGTGCGGGTTGTCGCTCTCCCGCGGGAAGTCCAGCTCCCCGTCGGTGAAGAAGGCCCGGTCGGTCACGGTGAGCGAGACCTCGAACTCCCCCCTCGGCAGCGGAGAGCTCGACCGGTCCAGCGGGCTGTTCGGATCGCGGATGAAGTAGGCCGCCCCCACCAGCCCGGCCATCACGTTGAGCCTGGTGATGCCCATGGCGTGGTCGTGGTAGAACAGCTGCGTGCCCGGCTGCTCGTTCGGAATCTCGTAGACGTTGCTCACGAAGCTGGCGCCCCGCTGGCCGAACTGCGTGAACCACTCCTCGGCCGTACCGTCGAATTGCGGCTTGACGACGAGGCCGTGCGTGTGGGTCACCACCGGCACCGGGAATTGTGCCGCTTCGTAGCCGGGCGGGAACGGCGTGTACGGAACCCCGGGCGCCTCGAAGGCGTTGGGGTTAGCCCACATCAGGACCGGGTCAACCGCGAAGATGTGCGGCCGGTTGATGTTGTTGCGCCAGGTCACCCGGCTCGGGATGCCCCGGACGGTCTCGAAGACCGGCCCGGGTGTCGAGGCGAAGAACTCCGTCGAGTTCGAGCCCGGAATGAAGGTCCGGCCGCCGAACGCCCACACCGTGGTCTGCGGGTAACCCGGCGGGAGGATCTGCGTCCGGATCACGTTCTGCGACATGTCGTAGTCGTACCGGACGGGCCTCCCGAACGAGTCCCGGATGATCGTGGGCGCGAGTACCCGCGGGATGGGCAGCTGGTTCACGTACTTCGGAATGGTCAGCGGGTCGAGCGGTTCCTGTTCGATGAGCGCTTCCTGCCGGGCGAGCGCGTCGGAGGCGAACAGCCACGGCACGGCGCCCACCAGACCGGCGCCCACCAGGCCGCCGCCGGTGTACCTCAACAGCTTTCTTCTCGTCAGGTCCCCGCCCGGCACGGCTTCGCCGGCGGCGTCGTCCCGATACACCCACGGGGACCGGCTCCTGCGTCTTCCGTGTGGACTCATCGCTCCTCCCTCACGGACCGCGCGCGACGGCCAACACCGGCCGTCATCGACGATCTAGAAGGAGATTGACATGGATGCGTCAGATCGGACAGAAACGTCTTTCCCTGAGGGAACGGGCTTCCATTGGGGGCAGCAAATCCCCTTGGGGCTCCTTCGGGTGGGCCGCGGCGCCGACGCTACGGTCAGGCGGAACGGCGTTCGAGCAGGCCCAGCCGGTGCGCGATGGTCAGCGCCTCCTTCCGGTTGCGCGCGCCGAGCTTGCGGTAGAGCCGGGCTTGCGTGTTCTCCACCGTCTTCGCGGCGATGCCGAACGCCCGCGCCGTCTGCTGGATGGTGTTGCCCGCCGCGAGGGAGCCGAGGATGTCGCACTCGCGGGCGGTCAGCGCGGGCACTGTCGGTGATCCGTTCGCGAGCCGTGCCGCCATCAATTCGGCGATGTCGTCCAGGAGGGTGGCGTCGACCGCGAGGTATCCGTGCGCGACCGCGGGCAGTACGGCCGGGAGGTCGTCGGCGACGTCCTCGACGCGTAGCAGCGCATGTGCGCCGCGCAGCAACAGGTCGACGAGTGTGGGCAGGTCCGGTTCCTCGGTGAGGACCACGATCGTCGCACCACCGATCCCGGCCGGCACAAGCCAGTCGTCGTAGGTCGGGTCGACGAGCATGGTGACAACCGGGCCGCGGTGCCACTGCGCCCAGTGCTCGCGGTCCAGCGGCGTCAGCAGATGGATCCGCACGAACGGCAGTGCCGCCTCCAGCAGCGCCTGTTGCACCGCCTCCAGACCGGGGCCGGTGGGGCCGCGGACCACCACCAGCGTTGGTCGTCCGCCCTCTTCGTGACGGACCCGGCCGAGGAGACCGGGTGCGTCGACCAGTCCGAGCGTTATCGCTCGGGCCACGGCGTGGCTGGAGTTGCGCACGTTCAGCTTCACGTACAGGCGGCGCTTGTGGTTCTCCACGGTCCGCGGGGTGATCCGCAGCAGCTTCGCGATCTCCGGGACGCTGTGACCGGAACTCATCAGCGACAGGATGGCGGCGTCGGACTCGGTGAGCGCGACCCCGTCCGGTCGCTGCCGGCCGTCCGGGCGGGCCTGTTCCCGCACCCGGCGCAGCACCGCGTCGAGCCCACGCGAGCAGGGCAGCACGGCCGTGATGCCGCCGTTGACCGCGGTCCGCAGCGCCTCCGGCGACGCCTCGGCGTACGCCACCACCAGCTCCACCGCGGGCGCGGCGGCGTGCACCCGCAGCAGGTCCTCGACGGTGCGCCCGTTCAGGTCGATGGTGTCGACCAGGGCCACGTCCGGCCGGCGCAGCTGGCACAGCTCGGCCAGCGCGCCGATGGTTCCCGTTTGCCCGACGACCGTGTAATCCGGCTGGCTCGCCAGGTAGGCGTACATCGCGTCGCGGACCAGCCGGCGCTTCGACTTGATCACGAGCCGGATCGGTCTCCGGGCCTCCGCAGTCCGACCCGCCGCGGTCCTCGCCTTGCGCATCTCGGGCGTGCCGTCGTCGACGATGACCCCGTCGATGGCCAGCAGGCTTGCCACCGCCGCCGCGACGATCGACATGCCGGCGGTCGACAGCAGGCTGCTCGCCACCGGCCGCCACGAACTCCAGGCCGACCGCCTCCGCGCGCGCCTCCAGAGTTGCTCGTACATAACGGCCCGGCCCGTCCTCGGTCGCGTGCTCGATCACAACCGCCGTCGATTTCCTGCCCGTGACGATGGACCACCCCTGCGCGTCCGTCAAGGGTCCATGGTCGTGGATCGACCAGATTGGAATCGCTCCATTGGCGGCGCCGAGACGTCCACTATAGACGGTTGAGCCGGGTGGAAGGGACGCCGCGACCGCCGCGGCACGGGCCGCTGGCGGGCCGGCAGCTACCGCTGCGGGGATGGCCTGGCCTGGACGACGGTCGCCACCGCGTAGCCTGTCGAGTTGGGCGCGGGCCGTTCGTGTAGAGGGTGAGCGGTCCGGTACGGGCCGACCGCCGGAGCGGGAGGTGTGACAGATGCGCACGCTGGTGCTGGTGGAGTTCATCACGCTGGACGGGGTCATGCAGGGCCTGGGGTCGCCGGACGAGGACCGCGACGGCGGCTTCGAGCACGGCGGCTGGTCGGCGCCGTACTTCGACGAGACCCAGGGTGCCGCCGCGACCGAAGGTCTCACGTCGACGACGGCGTACCTGTTCGGCCGCCGCACGTACGAGAAGATGGTCGCGTTCTGGCCGGCCCAGCCGGACGGGAACCCGATGGCCGCGCACCTCAACGCCACCCCGAAGTACGTGGCCACCCGCACGCTGACCAGCCTCGACTGGGCGAACGCGCAGGTGCTCGACGGCGACCTGGTGCCGGCCGTCCAGGACCTCAAGGCGCAGGGCGACGGGACGATCGCGGTGCTGGGCAGCGGCGTCCTCGTCCAGGAGCTCATCGCCAACGACCTCGTCGACGGGTACCGGTTGTTCCTGCACCCGCTGCTGCTCGGAACCGGTAAGCGACTGTTCCGCGAGATGGACCGGCCCAGGCGGCTGCGGCTGGTCGACTGCACGCCGACCTCGACCGGCGTGCTGATGCTGAACTACGACGCGCTGCCCTGATTTCCCGCGGTATCCGAAGATCCATATTGGACAGTGTCGCGCCCGGGTTTGACCGCCGGCGTCTGTGGATACCGACCCACCATGGCGACGTGGCGGGACGCGGCGCTGGCCGCCCTGCGGGACGCCGCCCGCGAGCACACGCGGATCCAGGCGGAGGTCGGTGAACCCCCGCTGGCCGCGCCGGGCGACCTGCTGCACCAACGGTGGGAGGCGACCACCCGGCGGCTGGTCGAGGCCCGGGCGCAGGCCCGCGCGGCGGGCGCCACCGAGGAGGAGATCGAGCGGGCCGAGCGGCCGCCCGCGGCACCACCGTGAGCGGGCGCTACCGGCGGCGGGTGGACGTCATCACCCAGTTGGTCTCCCAGGTGCGCCCGCCGTCGGTGGAGAAGGCCTGCTCCCAACGGGCCGACACCGGCGTGATGTCGGACCAGATGAACCGGACCCGCACCGGGATCTCGCCGTCGGTGTCGTCGCCATAGAACGTGCCGACGCCGTCCTCGAACCGGCCCACCACCGGTGGAGTGATGAGCCCGTCCCAGCTGTTCATCCACCAGATCGACCATTGCTGCCGGTCCGGGTCGTACGTGCGTACCGTGGCACCCGAGAATCCCCTGGTCGGGAACGTGATCTCGTCGAAGTTTCCGGCGCCGGCGAAGAAGCTGTAGGCGACCGAGACCGCGGGGAACAGGTCCCAGTCGTCGCTGCCGACGTGGCGCTGCTGGAGCCGCCGGTTGGCCACGTCCCAGGTGCCGGTGTAGAAGTCGAAATCTCCCATGCGCGGCACCGTAGGAGCGCTTCCCTGACAGGTACTGTCAGCGAATGCGCGCCAGTCGCCTGCTGTCCATTCTGTTGCTGCTGCAGGCGCGCCGCCGGATGACCGCGCAGCAACTCGCCGAGCAGCTCGAGGTCTCGCCTCGGACCATCTACCGCGACGTCGAGTCGCTGCATGCCGCCGGGATACCGCTCTACGGCTCGGCCGGGCACGACGGCGGGTACCAGTTGCTCGACGGCTTCCGTACCCACCTGACCGGGCTGACCGCCGCGGAGGCCGACACCCTGATGCTGGCCGGGATGCCCGGGCCCGCCGCGGAGCTCGGCCACGGCGCGGCCGTCGCCGCCCTCCAGCTCAAGCTCCAGGCCGCCCTGCCCCGCGAGTTACGGGTACGGGCCGAGCGGGCCGCCCGGCGCTTCCATCTCGACCCGTCCGGCTGGTTCCAGGACGGCGACCGGTCCGACCACCTGGCGGCCACGGCGGACGCGGTCTGGCACGAGCGACGGATACGGGTGCGCTACCGCGGCTGGAGCGGTGAGGTGACCCGGGTGCTCGAACCGCTCGGGCTGGTCCTCAAGGGCGGGCGATGGTACGTGGTCGCCGGTCCACGGCTGGCCACCTACCGGGTGAACAAGATCCTGTCGCTGACCCCGTTGGACCAGACGTTCGTCCCGCCGGACGGGTTCGACCTGGTCGAGTACTGGCAGGCGCACGTCCGCGACTTCCGCGACCGGCTCCGGCAGGGAGAAGCGGTGATCCGCCTGTCGGGGCCCGGCCGGGAGCGGCTGCGGGAGCTGATGAGCGACACGGTGGTCGCCGCGGTCGAGGCGAGCGCCGGTCCGCCCGACGCCGACGGCTGGGTGACCGCGGTCGTCCCGATCGAGTCGGTGAACCACGCGCACAGCGAGATGCTGCGACTCGGTGCCGAGGTCGACGTGCTCGAACCGGCCGACCTGCGCGCCCTGATGGCCGCCACCGCGCGGGCGCTCAGCACCAGGTACGCGTGACTCAGTTGGGCGCGTGGAACGACGGGGTCACCAGCCGGGGCAGCGCTCCGAGCACGTCCATGACCCGGCACACGGTGTCATTCGGGTTCGCGATGACGAAGTCCACCCCGATCTCGCGCGCCACCTGCCTGGTCTTCTGCAGGATGCCGACCGCGGACGCGTCGAGGAACGTCACGCCCTCCAGGTCGACGACGAGGAGCCGGCCGCGGGCCGAGACGACCGCGTGGTACATCTGCTGGGCGAACTCGGCGCGGCGGGCGATGTCGTACTCGCCGCGCGGGCAGACCCGGACGGCAGCTTCGCAGTGCGAGGGCAGGACCACGGGACCTCCTACCGCGCCTTCGTGTCGTCCCGCGTGTCATCGCGGCTCCGCCGGGTCCTCCGGTCACTGTTCCTTGATCTCGATGCGCCGTGGTTGGGCATCGCCGGCCCTGGCGAGCCGGACGGTCAGCACACCGTCGGAGAGGGCGGCCTCGACCCGGCTCGGGTCGACCTCGCCGGGCAGGGTCACCAGGTGCTCGAACTCGCCGACGCGGCGCGCACGGCGGCGCAGGACCCCGGTCCGCTCGCGCTCCTTGATCTCACCGGTGATCCGCAGCTGGCTCTCGCGCAGCTCGAGGTTGATGTCCTCGCGCTTCACGTTCGGCATGTCGATCTCGACGATGTACTCGCTGTCGGTCTCCTCGATGTCGACCGGCGCGGTCCACTCCGGGAGCCGCACCGCGGCGGTGACCGCGGTCTCGCCGAAGAAGTCCTGCATCAGCCGGCCCATCCGGTCGTACACGTCCTCCATCTCGTAGATCGGGTCCCAGCGGCGCACCGGGGCGCGGCCGGTTCGAGCCCGTTGCGGGACACTCATCGTCATCGTCATCACTCCTGTTGTCGCGTGATGCCACTACCGCGATCGTGCGCGCGGCCCGGGTGAACGCGGCTCATCCCGCCGGGATGAGCCGCTGCCGGCGCACGCCCGCTCCGGACGGATGCGCCGGGACCAGCGGGAACCTGGCCATCTCGCCCGCCAGGGATGACGACGCGTCACCCGATCGGCTCCCACGATCGCGGGGACGAGCAGGACCGGAGGCAATGACGGGAGGAGAACTGTCGACAACAGCATCGTCGTGGAGCCGTGAGGTGCCCGGTCGCCGGGTGCACGGCGAGCTGGATGGCCGCGGACACCGGTAGGGCGTCGCGGGCTGCGTGGAGGCGGTGGTCGCCGCGGTGATGCCGGCGCTGCGGACCACGTCGCTGCCGCGCTGTCACCCGCCGGCGGGCCCGCCGTTTCTGGAGCGGACATGGGCTTCGGGAGCGGGATCTTCCTGATGGCGGTGGGAGCGATCCTGGCGTTCGGTGTCGTGGTGGAGCCGAGCTGGCTCGACCTCGACGTGGTCGGCGGCGTGCTCATCCTGGCCGGCGCGACGGTTCTCGGGCTGAGCATCTGGCTCTGGTGGGCGCGCCGGCGGCTCATCCCGCCGGGATGGTGACGGTTCACCCGTCCCCGGTGGACGGTGGCACCGTGAAGTCCACCGCCACTCCTTGAAGTTGAAAGGACCGAGGTCCCGACCGTGATGCGGTCGGGACCTCGGTTCCCCGATGGAGGCCCGGGGGTGAGCGTTGCCGGCAGAGCCACCAGCCGGTGGGTGCCGGGCCAGCGGCCGGGGCCGGCGGTCGCGGCGGCGGACCGACCGGCCACCCTGGTGCCGGGTCGGCCGGTTGAGGCAGCGCCGGCGGCAGCGGCGGTGGGGTGTCCCACGCCGCCGCGACCAGCGCGTCGAACTCGGCCCGGACCAGGTCTTCGTCCTGGTAGACGAGGTCGATGAAGGCATCGCGCTCGGCCACCAGAGGCCGCCGAATGTCCGTTGTGGACACCGTTCGCCGCCGTCAGACGTCGATGGCCTTGCGGTTCTGTTGCCCGGCGACCGCGACCTTGCGCGGCTTGGCCTGCTCCTTGACCGGGATCCGGAGCAGGAGCACGCCGTTCTCGTACGACGCCTGGACCTGGTCGGTGTTGAGCGCGTCGCCGAGAAGCAACTGCCGGGAGAAGACGCCGAGCGGTCTCTCGCTGAGCTGGACCTCGGTGCCCTCACCCAGCTCCGGCGGGCGGCGCTCGGCCTTCACGGTGAGCACGTTGCGCTCTACGTCGATGTCGATGGCGTCCGGCGCCACGCCGGGAAGGTCGAACACGATGATGAACTCGTCCCCGCTGCGGTAGGCGTCGACCGGCATCGTCGTGGGCCGGGACCAGGTGCCCGGCTGCGCGGCGGCGAAGAGCTGCTGGGCGAACCGGTCGAACTCGCGGAGCGGATCGGTGCGCATCAACATCTGGTCCACCTCCCAATCCGACGGCTAAGGGTCTGTCAATGCGCTCTGCCCTCGTTCTATCATGTCGTCGTACGGATGACAAGAGAGTTCGTCAACAAAACGATGACGCATGAGGGATCTTGGTGAGGGCTGACGAAGACGACCTGCTCGCTGTGCTGGACGGCGCCGCGCAGCTGGTGGATCGCCCCGTGCGCGAGCCCGACGGGCCGGCCGCGGAGGTGCTCACCGGCCTGGCGAGGCTCCAGCGCGTGCGCGAGCGCCTCGACGCGTGGGAGCCTCGACTCATCGCCGCAGCCCGCCGGGCCGGCGCGAGCTGGGCGGAGCTTGCCCCGGCGCTCGGGGTCGCCAGCCGCCAGGCGGCCGAGCGACGGTACCTCCGCCTGCGGACCGCCGGGCCCGACGACGCCGGCACCGGCGACCAGCGGGTCCAGGCCGTGCGTGACCGTCGCGCCGGCGACCGCGCGGTCGATGCCTGGGCCCGGACCAGCGGCGCCGAGCTGCGCCAGCTCGCCGGACAGGTCAGCGCCCTGACCGACCTCGACACCACCGCCCGGGCCAGCCTCGACCGGCTGCACCACGCCCTCGGCGACGACGACCCGGCCGCGCTGGTGCCGCTGCTGGCCGACACCCGGCAGTACCTCTCGGCCGGTCACGCCTCGCTGTCGGACCGCATCACGGCCGTCGCGGAGCAGACCGAGCACATCCGCCGGGCCACCCAACGGGACCGGACCCGCTGCCGGGCCGACCGCTCACCTGTCCTGGATGGAGAGTCAGAGACCAGGACCGGGTAGGGCACCATGGCGGTATGCCCGTTGTCGAGGCCACCGTGGTCGTGCCCGTCGTACCGGAGGTCGCATTCGCCGTGTCGCAGACGACCGGCGAGGTGCGCTACCGCTGGGACCCGTTCGTACGCCGGCAGTACCTCCTCGACGGCGCGACCCGACCGGGCAAGGGCGTGCGCACGTTCACCCGGTCCCGGCACGGGCTGACGATGGTCAGCGAGTACGTGTCCTACGCGCCGCCGACGACCGTGGGCATGAAGATGGTCCGCGGCCCGTGGTTCCTGGAGATGATGGCGGGCGGGTGGCGGTTCGCGCCGGCCGAGGAGCCCGGTCACACCCGGGCCACCTGGCGGTACCACTTCCGGACCCGGCCCGCGCTGATCCGGCCGGTCGCCGACCGGATCGGGCGCTGGCTGCTCGGCCGCGACATCCGCGCCCGCATCGACGGGTACGCCCAGGGCTGCCGCGATCCGGAGGTACTGGCGTCGATCCCGGCTCGGGCGCAGCCGGACACCAGCATCGGCCCGCGCCCCTCCTCGTAGACGCGCGCTCGGGCGCCCCCGCCTCGGCACGGTCGGCAGGAACGACCGATCACCCGCCGGCCGTCAGGTGTTCCTGGAACCAGGCGGTGGCCCACTCGGCCACCTGTTCCAGCGCGCCCGGCTCCTCGAAGAGGTGGGTCGCGCCGGGTACCAGCCGCAGCTCGTGGGGTCCGCCGAGCAGATGGGTGGCTTCCCGGTTGAGCTCCACCACCGGACCGTCCCGGTCGCCCACGATCAGCAGGGTCGGCGCGGTCACCTGCCGCAACGCGGCACCGGCCAGGTCCGGCCGCCCGCCGCGGGAGACCACCGCGCGTACCACCTGCGGGCGGCGGGCGGCGGCCACCAGCGCCGCGGCCGCGCCGGTGCTGGCGCCGAAGAGACCGGGCGGGAGCCGGCCGGTGTCCGGCTGCCCGGTCACCCAGTCGATCATCCCGACCACCCGGCCGGCGAGCAGGTCGATGTCGAAGCGCAGCCGGGCCGTCCGCTCGTCCAGCCGCTCCTCCTCCGCGGTGAGCAGGTCCGCCAGCAGCGTGGCGAACCCGGCGGCCTGCATCTGCGCGGCCACCTGCCGGTTGCGCGGACTGCGCCGGGAACTGCCGCTGCCGTGCGCGAACACCACCACCCCGTGCGGCCGGTCCGGTACGACGAAGTCAGCGTCGAGCACCACGCCGGCGGTCTCGACCTGTACCGCCTCCTGGAGCATGGCTACCACCTCCCGTGCGGGTCTCCCTCCCCCTACCCCATGACGTTCGTCCTATTCAGCCAGGTTTGGCCGGCCGACGCGCTCCCCGCGCGCGGGAGCGCCGCCCGATCCACCGTGGACCGGTCAGTGTTTGCGGACGACCTGCTCCGGCTGGCCGGGCTTCCAGACCGTGATGTCCAGGTGGCCGTCGACGATCTCCACCGCCGAGGCGCCGGTCAGGTCGGCGGCGTAGAAGTGGTCGAACTCCTGCCCGCGCAGGTCCATCCCGGTCTCCTCGAACAGCGCGCCGGCGAACCGCTGGTGCAGGTCCCCGTCCCGCACGTCGGTGACGGCGCCGAACAGCTTCGCGTCACCGTCCGAGACGTGCGGGTCGACGGTCGCGGTGTGCAGGCAGAACCGGGGGTCGCGGTCGAGGTCGCGGAACTTGGTGGTGTTCGGCATGCCGATGATCAACAGCTGGTCCTCGAAGACCCGCGGTTCGATCGGGCTGATCCTCGGCGAGCCGTCCGACCGGAGGGTGGCCAGCAGGCACAGGTTCCCGGTGGCCGCATGGCGGCGGGTGAAGACCGCGGCGATCCGGGGCGCGCGCTCGGTGAACTCTGTCCACGTCGTCATGGGCCCGACGCTACGACAGGCCCGCGGCCCGGCCGGCGAGCAGGTCGTAGCCGGCCGCCGACTGCCTCGGGTCTGTCGATGTGTGCCCGTGCCGGGGCCGGACGTCGGGCGGGAAACTCCCTGAGCGCCGTGGCGTGTCTGCGGTACGGTCCGCCGGTGGATGATCAGGACGGTTACTTCGGCGAGCCGGTGGCGGCCAGGTACGACGACCCGTCGGCGGAGGTGTTCCAGCAGGAGCTGGTGGCCGCGACGGTGGACGTGCTGGCGGAGCTGGCCGGCGGCGGCCGGGCCCTGGAACTGGGCATCGGCACCGGGCGCGTCGCGCTGCCCCTGGCCCGGCGCGGGGTCGAGGTGCACGGCATCGACCTGTCCCGGGCGATGGTGGCCCGGCTGCGGGGCAAGCCCGGCGGCGACGCGATCGGCGTGACGATCGGCGACTTCGCCACGACCAGGGTCGACGGGACGTTCTCGCTCGCCTACCTGGTCTTCAACACGATCATGAACCTGACCACGCAGGCCGCCCAGGTGGCCTGCTTCCGCACCGTCGCGGCCCACCTGGAACCCGGCGGCTGCTTCCTCATCGAGGTGATGGTCCCCGAGCTGCGCAAACTGCCGCCCGGGCAGACCGCGGTCCCGTTCCACGCCAGCCCGACCCGGTGGGCGTACGACCTCTACGATGTCGCGACCCAGGCGCTGAGCTCCAACTACGTCGAGGTCGTCGACGGGCGCGGCGAGTACCGGTCGATCCCGTTCCGGTACGTCTGGCCGGCCGAGCTGGACCTGATGGCGCAGATCGCCGGCCTACGGCTGCGGGAGCGCTGGAGCGGCTGGAGCCGCGAGCCGTTCACCAGCGAGAGCTCCAAGCACGTCTCGGTCTGGGAGAAGCCGGCCGGGTGACGGGTGCCCGCGTTCGTCGCGCGCGGCCATCTCCGAGTTCGCCTATATTTACCCTGACCGCTCTCCCCCCGGAGGTCGCGATGAGGCGTACGCGGACACTGACAGTTGTCTTCCTTTCGGCGGTCGCTTTCTCGCTCGCGATGGGCACGCCGGCGCTCGCCCAGGTGGTCGAGCCGAACCAGGTCCAGGACCTGACGGTGCGGCCCACCGACGGGTTCGCCACGCTGGCGTGGACCCCGGTCGAGGGAGCGACGGACTACCAGATCGAACGCACCCCGGTGGACGGTACCGACACCGCCACCGGACCGGCGGTCATCACCGGGCTGTGGCGCCCGAACCGCCAGGTACACCAGGAATCACCGACGTTCGCCGACGCCGGGTTCAACCCCGGTGACCGGTTCCGCTGGCGGGTCCGGGCCCGGATGGGCACGGTCGAGCAGCCGTTCTCCACCCCTGTCTTCGCCACCACCCCGCCGCCCTGGGGCGACCCGACCGTGCCGGGCCAGGGCCTGCGTACCCAGTGGGAGCTGACCGGCGGTGCGCAGTTCACCAGCGACGTCAACGAGTACGCGTACACCGCGGAGATCGACGCGCTGAGCGACCGGGTCCGGGTGGTGGAGATCGGCCGAACCGTGCTCAACCGGCCGATCAACATGTTCGTCATCGGCCATCCCGCGCCGCCCCCGACGCCGGCGGCGGTCGCCGCGACGTTCCCGCTGTTGATGAACTGCAACGTGCACGGCAACGAGCCCGGCGACCGCGAGGCCTGCCTGATCCTGGCGCGCAAGCTGGCGTTCAGCGGCGACACCCGGACCATCGACCTGCTGTCGCACACCACCGTGCTGATCGTGCCGACGATCAACGGCGACGGCCGCGCCGCCAACACCCGGGGCAACTCCACCGGCCAGGACCTCAACCGCGACTACTCGCTCGTCCGCCAGCCGGAGACCGCCGCGTTCGTCCGGATGGTACGCGACTACCGGCCGGTGGCCGGCTACGACGGGCACGAGTTCGGCAACAGCAACGCCGGTGACCTGCCGATGCTGCCGCCCCGGCACCAGAACGTCGCACAGTCGATCTTCGATCGGTCCCAGGACATGATCGTTGGTCACATGTACGAGCAGGGCGCGCAGGACGGCTGGTGGCCATGCCCGTACGGGTGCGCGAACGGCGGGAACGTGGGGCTGAGCGAGGAGACGATCCTGCGCAACACGCTGGGCCTGAAGAACGTGGTGAACTCGCTGCTGGAGCTGCGCAGCGCCGGTGGCCCGACCCGGCCCGACGAGGGCACACCCGCCAACAACCGGCGGCGCAAGTCGTACTCCGCCCTGTGGACCTTCAACGAGTTCCTCGACTACCACCGGGCCACGCTCGGCGCGATCACGCAGGCGCGGCGGGACGCGGTCGCCTTCCAGGTCTCCAACAGCGGTCGGATCGTGTTCCGCGGGTCCCGCCCGATCCCCGCGTTCCCGGCACCGCACCCGGGCGAGAGCCCACCGCCACCGGACGCCCCGGATCCGGACGAGATCCTGAACGACCCGCCGTGCGCGTACCGGCTCACCGAGGCGCAGTACCGCGGGCCCCGCACCGACGGGCCGGGCGGGGTCGGCACGACGGTCGCGCAGCGCCTGGAGACGCACGGTTGGAAGGTGGTCCCGGCCTCCGACGGGTACGTGGTCCCGCTGACCCAGCCGGAGCGCGGGCTGATCCCGTTGCTGCTCGACGCCCAGGCCGCCGAGGAGCTGGTCGGTGGCGAGCGGCTGGCCCCGACGCTGACCGGTCGGCGCGACGGGCCGCTGGTGATCTCCTCCGGGGTCGCCTGCCTGGTCGGTGCGACCGTGCTGGGCCCGGTCACGGTCGGCCCGGGCGCCACGCTGATCGCGACCGGTACGACGTTCGCCGGCCCGGTCACCGCCACTGGTGCTGCCGGTGTGTTCCTCACCGACAGCCTGACCCTCGGTGCCGTGCGGATCTCGAACACGACCGGTGCGGTGATCCTCGCCGACAGCACCGTCGGTGGACCGGTGCTGCTGACGGACAACACCACCACGGGCGGCGCGACGCTGGTCGCCGGCAACGCGGTGGCCGGACCGCTGCGCTGCACCGGCAACACCCCGGCACCGGTCAACCTGGAGATCCCGAACTCGGTGGTGGGTCCCCGGACCGGCCAGTGCGCGGACCTGTGACCCGGCCGGTCCAACGCCCCGTCGCCGTCAGGCGGTGAGCACCACCCGTCCGACGGGGTCGCCGTCGGCGAGGTACCGGATGGCCGCTCCGGCCTGGCTGAGCGGGTAGGTGCGGTCGATGACCGGGGTGAGGTCGCCGGCTTCCAGGTGCGCCCGCAGCGTCTCCATCGCCTCCCTTTTGCTCGGGGCACGGGATCCGCTCCGGCGCAGGTTCCGGACGAACAGCGACAGCACGGCCAGCCGCCCGAACCGGGGCAGGCTGCCGAGCCAGCGGCGCCCGACCCGGCCGTAGTGGTCGTGTCCGATGAGGACATACCTGCCGTCGGGGGTCAGCACGCGGCGGCACGCGGCGAACGGATGGTTGCCCGGGATGTCGACGATCAGGTCGTACCGCTCGTCGCGGCGGGTGAAGTCGTCCCGGGTGTAGTCGAGGACCTCGTCGGCGCCGAGCGCGCGGACCAGGTCCAGCTTCCTGGTGTGGTCCACGCCGGTCACGTGCGCGCCGCGGGCCTTGGCCAGCTGCACGGCGAGCGCTCCCACGCCGCCGGCGGCGCCGTTGACCAGCAGCCGGGCGCCGGGTCGCACCCGGTTCGCAGGCAGGTTCAGCAGCAGGATGTACCCGGCCGTCGGCACCGCGGCCGCCTGCTCGAACGTGACCGTGGCGGGTTTGCGTGCCAGCCCTTCCTCGGGTGCGGCCGCGTACTCGGCGAAGGCGCCGCCGTTGCGCCAGGAGAACCCGCGCAGGCTCTCGCCGAAGACCTCGTCCCCCGGCCGGAACCTGGTCACCGTCGAGCCTACCGCCTCGACCACCCCGGCCAGATCGGTGCCCGGCACCGGGTACTTCGGGCGGCGCAGTCCCGAACCCATCATCCGCAGGATGACGGGACGGCCGCTGACCACGTGCCAGACGTCCGGGTGTACGGACGTCGCGCGCACCCGGACCAGCACCTCGTCGTCCCCGACCTCCGGCCGCGGGACGTCCCGCAGCCGCAACCTGTCGGGGGAACCGTACCGATCCTGGACGACCGCCTGCATCCCGCCAGGGTACGGCCGGCCGGCCAGCGTCGATCACCGCGACCGGCCCCGCGACAGTCGGGCACTTCTGCGCGTACCCGATAAATCAGGTTTAGCCGGTGAGCCGCGAGGTAACCCCACGGGATGCGGAAGATGATGGCAGGCGCGGCGGTGGCCACGGTGGGCGGCGCGGTGGTGGGCGGCCTCGCCGCCCGGCGCCTTCTCGACGCCCGCCGGCAGGGCACCCGGTCGCTGCTCCAGCCGGGGCGCGACGGACAGCCACGCTGGCACGTGGTGACCGTGTACCGCCCGATGGACCAGCTCAGCCAGCTCCCGGAGCCGCTGACGGAGCTGGGTGCCGACGTGGAGACCCGGCTGCGTCCGGCGCCCGACGACCGGGGTACCGAGATCGCGGCCCGACCCCGGGGCGCCGAACAGATCCACGGTGAGGATCCCCACCGGGCGGTACGCGGGGCGCTGCGGCGGGCCAAGCAGCTGGTCGAGACCGGTGAAGTGCTGCAACCGAACCGGCCCGCGACGACCCGGCGGACCGTGCTGAACCGGCCGCTGGAGTACGCGACGCGGCATGGCCGGGAGGAGGGCCGGATATGAAGGCGATCTGCTGGGAGGGCGTCAACAAGGTATCGGTCCGGGACGTCCCCGAGCCGGAACTGGTCAACAAGCAGGATGCGATCCTGCGGGTACGACGCACCGTCACCTGCGGGTCGGACCTGCACCTGCTCGGCGGGTACATCCCGTTCATGCGCTCCGGCGACGTGCTCGGCCACGAGTTCCTGGGCGAGGTGGTCGAGGTCGGACCCGCGGTCCACGAGCGGCGGGTCGGCGAGCGCGTCGTGGTCTCCTCGTTCGTCGCCTGCGGGCGGTGCTGGTTCTGCGCGAACGGCCTCTACGCCAGCTGCGACAACGGCAGCACCAACCCGGCGATCACCGAGAAGCTGTGGGGGTTCGCACCGGGCGGCTGTTACGGGTACTCGCACGCGTTGGGCGGGTTCGCCGGCAGCCACGCCGAGTACGTGCGGGTCCCGTACGCGGACCACGGCGCGTTCCCGGTGCCGGACGAGGTGAGCGACGAGCGGGCGCTGTTCGCATCCGACTCCGCGCCGACCGGCTGGATGGGTGCCGACCTCGGCGGGGTCAAGTCCGGCGACGTGGTCGCGGTATGGGGTGCCGGCGCGGTGGGCCAGATGGCCGCGCGGGCCGCGATACTGCTCGGTGCCGCGCGGGTGATCTCGATCGACCGGTTCGACTACCGGCTGGAGATGACGACCAAGCACATCGGGTCGGAGACGATCAACTACGAGCGCGACGACGTCGACGCCGAACTGCTGGAGCGCAGCGGCGGCCGGGGACCGGACGTGTGCATCGAGGCGGTCGGGATGGAGGCACACGGTCCCGCACCCGACCACCTGTCCGACAAGATCAAACAGCAGCTACGGCTGGAGACCGACCGGCCGCACGCGGTACGGCAGGCGATCTACAACTGCCGCAAGGGCGGGACGGTCTTCGTCCTCGGCGTCTTCGCCGGCGTGGTGGACAAGTTCCCGCTGGGCGCAGCGATGAACAAGGGCCTGACGATCCGCAGCGCCCAGCAGCACGGGCAGCGGTACATCCCGATGCTGCTGGACCGGATGGCCCGCGGCGACCTGGTCACCGAACACCTCGCCACGCACGAGCTGCCGCTGCAGGAGGGGCCACGCGGGTACGAGATGTTCAAGGA
>Ga0114129_10001353_pt1 | contig 32898 bp, 31 predicted proteins | sample RhiMetdeltSRZDD1_FD_80071 | JGI IMG/M metagenome (GOLD analysis project Ga0114129, IMG submission 80071) | Populus rhizosphere microbial communities from Tennessee, USA - Rhizosphere MetaG P. deltoides SRZDD1 (version 2) (version 2) | ecosystem: Host-associated > Plants > Roots > Rhizosphere >...
GATGGAGAGTGCGGCGGTAGCGGCCGCGCACGCGGCCGGCGATCCGAAGGGAGCAGCGCCCGGCGAGAAGGGCCTCAAGTCGAACGCGATCGGCTTCTTGTCGAACGTCGTGATCGGTGTGGCGTCCGTGGCGCCGGCCTACAGCCTCGCGGTGACGCTTGGGTTCATCGTCGCGGTCGCCGGGGTCGGCCTGCAGGCCCCCGCGGTGATGTTGGTGTCCTTCATCCCGATGTTGTGCATCGCCTTCGGGTACCGGTACCTGAACCAGGCGGACCCGGACTGCGGCACCTCGTTCACCTGGGGCACGCGCGCGTTTGGGCCGTATGTGGGCTGGATGAACGGCTGGGCGATCGTCGTCGCCGACGTGATCGTGATGGCGACGCTCGCCCAGATCGCCGCGATCTACAGCTTCCTCCTCTTCGGCTGGGACAGTGCAGCCAACTCGACGTTCGCCATCATCGTGGCGGGCGTGATCTGGATCGCGGTCATGACCGCGATCTGCTACATCGGGATCGAGCTCTCGGCGCGCACGCAGCAGTTCCTGCTCGGGGTCGAGCTCTTCACGCTGGCTCTCTTCGCGGTCTGGGCACTGATCAAGGTGTATGTGGACGATCCCACCGGGTCGCTGCACGTGCATCTGTCGTGGTTCTCGCCCTTCGCGGTCGACAGCTGGAGCGCGCTCGTCGAGGGCGTGCTGCTCGGAGTGTTCATCTACTGGGGCTGGGACAGCGGTGTGGCCGTCAACGAGGAGACCGAAGACAAGCGCTTCGGTCCCGGGCGGGCGGCCGTCGTGAGCACGCTCGTCCTGCTCGGCATCTATCTCATCGTCTCGACGGCCGCGCAAGCCTACGGAGGCCCGAAGCTGCTGATCGACAACGCCGACGATGTCCTCAACGTGCTCGGGGGCAAGGTGTTTCCGTCCCCGCTCGACAAGCTGCTCATCATCGCGGTCTTGACGTCAGCGTCCGCCTCGACCCAGACAACCATCCTGCCGACGGCGCGCACGACACTCTCGATGGCGCGCCAGGGTGCGATCCCCAAGAAATTCGGCGAAGTCCATCCACGCCACCAGACCCCGGGCTTCTCGACGCTCCTGATGGGCATCGTGTCGATCGGATGGTTCGTCGCCGTGATCGCGATCAGCACCAACGTGCTCGGTGACTCGATCCTCGGCCTTGGATTCGCGATTGCCTTCTACTACGGGCTCACGGGGTTCGCGTGTGCCTGGTACTTCCGCAAGGCGCTCTTCAAGAGCGTGCGTAACTTCGTCTACGCCGGCCTCATACCGTTTGCCGGGGGCGCGATGCTCACCGGGATCTTCATCAAGTCGTACATCGATCTCCATCCGGCTGACTCCGGCGCCTCGAAGGCGATCGCGGGCATCGGCGCGCCGGTGGTGATCGGCGTCGGATCGCTCCTTCTCGGACTCGTCGTGATGGTGTTCGCGCGGATTGCCTATCCGGCCTTCTTCAGACGCAAGCCGGACGTCGGCGACCCCAAGTTCCTCGAGCCGGAAGCGGAGCAGGCCCAGGCGTCGGTGGCGAAGGGCTGAACGCGCGCGAGCGTATCGGCGCCGCGATCGTGCGGGGCGTCGCGGCGCTCCCGCGATCCGTGCAGCGGACGCTCGCGGGGCGGCCTGTGGTGATCGACGCGCAGCGGCTCGACCCGGAGATCCAGCTGCTGATCAGGGTGCTCCGCGGCAGTGCGAGCGAGCCGTACTCGACGCCTGCCGAGGCACGCGCCGCGCGTGCGACCGACGCCGTGGTGTTCCGGGGCGAGGTGTTTCCTGTGGACCGGGCCGAGGACCTGACGGTCCCGGGTCCCGCCGGGCCGTTGCGCGCGCGCCTCTACGTGCCGGAGGGCGGGGCGGGGGGAGGGTCCTTGCTCGTCTACCTCCACGGGGGCGGCTGGGTCCTGGGCGACCTCCATACCCACGACAACCTCTGCCGCTTCCTCGCCGGCGAGGCAGGTACCCGCGTGCTCTCGGTCGACTACCGGCTGGCACCGGAGCACCCGTTCCCGGCGGCGGTGGACGACGCGGTCGCGGCCTTCCGGTTCGCGGCCGAGCAGGCCGGCGAGCTGGGCGCCGATGCCCGCGCGGTTGCGATCGGAGGCGACAGCGCCGGCGCCAACCTGGCGGCGGTGGTCTCGCACCTCGCGGTGTCGGAAGGCGGTCCGGTGCCGGTGTTCACGCTGAGCCTGTATCCCGTCACCGATCTATCCACGAAACGTGCGTCCTACGCGCTCTTCCGGGAGGGCTTCCTCCTGACCGAGCAGCACATGGACTGGTACCGGTCCCACTACCTGCTCGACGACCGCGCGGCCGAGGACCCCCGGGCATCGCCGCTGCTGGCGGACGACCTGTCCGGGCTTCCGCCGGCCTACATCGCGACCGCCGGCTTCGACCCGCTGCGCGACGAGGGCGAGGAGTACGCGCAGCGGCTGCGCGACGCGGGCGTGCCCGTGGCCCTGAAGCGCCACCGCGGCCTCGTCCACGGCTTCGCGAACGCCGTGGGGTCGACGCGCTTCGGCCGGCTCGCGATGCAGGAGGCGGCCGGTGCACTGCGGACCGGCCTCGCGACTCGGCTAGGCTCTCGCGCCTTGTGAGCACGTACGCCAAGCTCGCCGACCTCCCGGTCCACATCGACTCGTACGACCTGAGCGGCCTCGAGGTGGACGTGTCCAGCGACTTCACCCGGCTCACGACCGTGATCCGCATGCAGGGCGGCGGTCACGAGGGGGTGGGGGAGGACGTCACCTACGACGCCCTCGACCACGTCGCGCTCCAGGACGCCGGGCCGAACCTGCCGCTCGCCGGCGACTGGACGCTGGGCACCTTCGGCGAGCGGGTAGCGGAGCTCGATCTCTTTCCCGCTGATCCGGTCCGCGAGGTGTCGCGCCTCTACCGCCGCTGGGCGTACGAGAGCGCCGTGCTCGACCTCGCCCTGCGGCAGGGCGGCATGTCGCTCGCGCAGGCACTCGGCCGCGAAGCGCGCCCGGTGACGTTCGTGGTGTCGCTGCGGCTCGGCAAGCCGGCGACGCTCGATCCGGTGAGCCGCCGGCTGGCCGCGTATCCCGCGCTTCGCTTCAAGCTCGATCCGACGACCGAGTGGACGGACGAGCTGATCGCGGCGCTGGTCGATACGCGGGCGGTCGACTCGGTGGACTTCAAGGGCCACTACAAGGGCACCGTGGTGGACCAGCCGCCGGACCCCGATCTCTACCGGCGGGTGGTGGAGGCCTTTCCGTACGCCTGGATCGAGGACCCGGCGCTCACCTCCGAGACGCGCGCCGTGCTCGCCGGGCAGGAGGACCGCATCACCTGGGATGCGCCCATCCACTCGATCGCAGACATCGAGGCGCTGCCCTTCCCGCCCAAGATGGTGAACGTGAAGCCTTCGCGGTTCGGCAGCCTCCAGGCGCTCATGGACGCGTACGACTACCTGGACGAACGCCGCATCCAGGCGTATGGAGGCGGCCAGTTCGAGCTCGGGCCGGGCCGCGGCCACATCCAGTACCTGGCCTCGCTGTTCCATCCCGACACGCCGAACGACGTCGCGCCCACGGGCTACAACCTGCCGGACACGCCTTCGGGCCTGCCCTCGAGCCCGCTGCCGCCGCAGCCGAGCGAGACGGGCTTCCGCTGGGGCGAGTAGCTCCGGACCCGCGAATCGTCCTCATAGAATCAACCTCATGGCCGGCCACTCGAAATGGGCGCAGATCAAGCGCAAGAAGGGCGCGGCGGACGCGCGGCGGGGGCAGCTCTTCACGAAGCTCGCGCGCGCGATCACGGTCGCGGCCCGTGACGGCGGCGGCGATCCGGACGGGAACGCGACGCTCGCGAACGCGATCGAGAAAGCCAAGGCGCTCCGGATGCCGAAGGAGAACATCGAGCGCGCGATCGCGCGCGGCACCGGGGCGGGCGCCGACGCGGCGGCGATCGAGAGCGTCACGTACGAGGGCTATGGCCCGGGCGGCGTCGCGATCCTGATCGAGTGCCTGACCGACAACCGCAACCGCACCGCGGCGGACATTCGCCATATGTTCGCGCGCGCGGACGCGAGCCTGGGCGAGCCGGGCTCGGTGTCGTGGATGTTCGACAAGAAGGGCGTGCTGCTGGTCGACGCCGGTCGCTGGAGCGAGGACGACCTGATGCCGGCGATCGACGCGGGGGCGGAGGACCTGGCGGACGAGGGCGACTCGATCCGGATCACGTGCGAGCCGGGTCAGCTGCGCGACGTGCGCGAGGCGCTCGAGGCTGCGGGAGTGGAGGTGCAGTCGACCGAGCAGACGCTGGTGCCGAGGTCGGTGGTCGAGGTCGACGCCGGCGATGCGCGCAAGCTGCTCAGGCTGCTCGATGCGCTCGACGAGCTCGACGACGTGGACCAGGTCCACGCGAACTTCGACATCCGCGCGGACGTTCTGGAGGAAGCAACTGCGGCTTGAAAATCGCGCCAGGAAGCAACCGCGGCCTAAGGGCGAGCCCAGGCGAGAAGTGGCCGATCCCTCTCCTCGCCTGAAGCTCCCTGTCGCGTCCGTCCGCAATCCCCGCGGACCCCTCTGAAGAAACCCATCCGTGGAAGGCGAGCCGAGCCTAACTAACCCGGTGGTCACCGTCAAGTGCGGAATCTGACAAGCAGATACGAGACGTGCTTGTCTTATTCTTACGGGGCAATTGACCGATCAGATGCCCGGCAATTGACCCTCGTCGCGGGCCTCTCGGTGTGTGAAACTGGACGGCGAAGATTCGAAGCAGGGGAGCATGAACAAGACTGGGGCCGCGTCGGGCACAAACACGAGAAGGCGGCGCCTGCGCGCTGAGGAGCGGCGGGAGAGCATCCTGAGCGCGGCCAACACGGTGTTCGGGCAACGCGGCTATGACACCGTGCGCATCGACGACGTGGCAGCTGCGGCCGGCATCTCGAAGGCGCTCATCTACGAGCACTTCCGCAGCAAGCAGGAGCTGTATGCCGAGCTGATGAACCGCGCTGCGCTCGAGATGCTCGATCGCATCGTGAGCGCCGGCTCGGAGCCCGACGCCGAAGGCGTGGCGCGCCTCGAGCGGGGCGCGGTTGCCGGCTTTTCGTTCGTGGCCGAGAAGCCCGAGGCGTTCCAGATGTTCGTACGCGATGTCACCGATCCCGAGGTCGCGAAACAGCAGGCCGCCCTCCGCCGAGGCGCCGTCGCGGCAATGGTGGGGTTGATGGAGATGGAGCCCGCCAACACCCGCACGGGACTCGAGCGGCGCAACCTCGAACAGCTCGCGGAGATGGTGGTCGGCGGTTTCTACTCGCTCGGCGAATGGTGGCTTCGCAACAGCGACGCGGACGTGTCCGAGCTGGTCTCGATGATGGTGAGCTTCATGTGGCTCGGGCTCGGCCGCATGCAGCAGGGTGAGCGGTGGGGCCCCCCGTCGATAGGTGGGAACCACGTCGCGAACGCAGAACACGACTCCCATGAGAGTCTCGCCTCGCCCGGCCCGCCGGTTTGATCACGGCTCCGTCGTTCTCGGCATAGACCCAGGCACCGCATCGACCGGCTTCGGCGTGGTGGAGCGGCGCGGCGGGACGCTCGTCTCGCGCGGCGGCGGCGTGATCTCGACCAGCGCCGACGATCCGCCGGAGCGTCGCCTGGCGGCGATCTCGTCTCGCATCCAACAGCTGATCGCGGAGCACCGCCCGGCCGCACTGGCGGTCGAGGACATCTTCTTCGGCCGGAACGTGAGGACCGCATTCGCCGTCGGGCAGGCGCGCGGCGCGGTGCTGGCGGCCGCCGGCGCCGGTGGCATTCCGTGCTTTGCCTACACGCCGCAGGCGGTGAAGCTCGCGGTCTGCGGCAGCGGCCGGGCGGGCAAGGACCAGGTGCAGCGCATGGTGACGGCGCTCCTCGGTCTCGGCGATCCGCCGGCATCGGATCACGCCGCCGACGCGCTCGCCCTCGCGATCTGCCACGCGAACCAAATGCCGTTGGGGGCGGAGGCATCCGCCCTCGGGGCCAGAATCTCGAACACATGATCGCTTCCGTCTCGGGCACCGTCCAGGCTCGCCGTCCCGATCACGTCGTGATCGACTGCCAGGGGGTGGGGTACCGCATGAGCGTCTCGTCCAAGACGCTCGAGCAGGTGCCCGGCGCCGGTCAGCCCGCAAGTCTGCTCGCGCACCTGATCTTCAAGGACGACGGCATCCAGCTGTACGGGTTCGCCACCGAGGCGGAGCGCGAGCTGTTCCTGCGGCTCATCTCCGTGTCCGGGATCGGCCCGAAGATGGCGCTCACGGCGCTGTCCGGCTCGAGCGTGAGCGAGCTGCGCAAGGCAATCGCGGGCGGCGACGCCAAGCGCTTCCAGGTCGTGCCCGGCATCGGGCGCAAGACCGCCGAGCGCGTGATCGTCGAGCTGCGCGACACGATCGCCGCGGAGCTCGACGGAGAGGGGCGGGATGCTCCGGGCGCCGTCGACTCGCCGCGCGTCCTGGCGCGGGACGGCCTCGTCGGTCTCGGCTACGACGCCGTCGAGGCGGAGAGCATGCTGGAGGCTGCGGCGGAGGCGACCGACGAGGGCGCGGGCCCCGAGGCGCTGATCCAGGCCGCACTCCGTGAGGCGGTAAAGGCGGCTTGAGCGCCTTCACGCCCGCCGACATGAGCATCCATGTGCCGGCCACCAAGCCCGGCGAGGAGGAGTTCGACCGCACGCTCCGGCCGCGCACGCTCGACGACTTCGTCGGTCAGGAGCAGCTCAAGGGCCAGCTCGCCCTGTTCATCGAGGCAGCCCGGCGCCGCGGCGAGCCGCTCGACCACCTGCTGCTGGCAGGGCCGCCGGGTCTGGGCAAGACCTCGCTGGCGCACATCACCGCGCGCGAGCTCGACGTGCCGCTCGTGCAGACGGCGGGCCCCGCGCTCGAGCGCAAGGGCGACGTGGCCGCCTTCCTCACCGCGCTCGAGCCAGGTTCGGTGTTCTTCATCGACGAGGTGCACCGTTTGGCGCGGGCGGTCGAGGAGACGCTCTATCCGGCGATGGAGGACCGCCGCCTGCCGATCGTCCTCGGGCAGGGCGCCGGGGCGCGCACCGTGACCCTCGACCTGCCGCCCTTCACGCTCGTCGGAGCGACCACGCGCACCGGCTTGCTCACCACGCCGCTGCGGGAGCGCTTCGGGCTCTCCCACCGGCTCGAGCACTACCCGCCGGTCGAGCTGGCCGAGATCGTGCGGCGCTCCGCCGCGATCCTCGGTGTCGCGATCGACGACGCCGGCGCGGACGCGATCGCCTCCCGGGCCCGCGGCACCCCGCGCGTCGCGAACCGGCTCCTGAAGCGGGTCCGCGACTTCGCCGAGGTTCGCTCGAGCGGCACGATCAGCGGCGACGTGGCGGCGGACGCGCTCGCGCTGCTGGAAGTCGACGCCGAGGGCCTCGAGCGTCTCGACCGGGAGATCCTCCGGGCGATCGTCGAGAAGTTCGAAGGGGGGCCGGTCGGGCTGTCGACGCTCGCGATCGCGGTCGGTGAGGAGCAGGACACGATCGAGGACGTCTACGAGCCCTATCTCCTCCAGCGGGGGCTCATCAAACGGACCCCGCGGGGCCGCGTCGCCACCGCCCGCGCCTACGAGCACCTGGGTCTCGACGCGCCCGAGCGCAGCGGCAGCCTTTTCTGAGCTCATTCGCCGACGCCGTTGCCCGATATAGAGAGTGGAGGCCGCAACCGAATGCGTGCGCGGCCGGGCTATCTAAACTCGCACCATGCCGATCTTCATCTGCCCGAACTGCGGATCTCGGAGCACTCCCGCCGAACGCACCGCCGGCTTCAGCAGCGCCCCCCGCGGTTGCCAGAAATGCGGGTTCGGTTTCCTGTTCGAGCTGCTGGACGACTACTACCCGGACCCCAACGCGGCGTTCTTCGTCTGCGACGCCGAGGGCCGCGTGATCGGCTGCGGGCGCGGCAGTTTCGAGCTGACGGGTCTCAAGGACGAGTTGACGGTCGGGCGTCCGGTGAAGGACGTGCTCGGACTGAGGTTCGCGGACGGTGAGGACCCGATCGACACCTCGCTCGAGTGGGGCGTGCGGGTGCTGGGCCGCTCCGTGCACGTGGAGGCCGAGGGTGACCTGCCGGCTGAGGCCACGGCAGACGTCTTCCCGGCATACGACGAGGACGGCGGCCTGTTGCTCGTGCTCACCCCGAAGCGCTGATCGCCGCCGGGCGGCGCGTCTAGAATCCCCCCGGGACGAGAGATGACGTCTGAATGACCTCGCGCCGCCGCAACCTGTTCGTAATTCTCCTGATGCTCGGCCTTTTGGCCGCGTCCGGTGCCGTGATCGCGCTCAAGCAGACGCGCCTCGGCCTCGACCTCAAGGGTGGCGTCGAGCTCGTGTACCAGGGCGAGCCTACGCCGCAGAGCTCGGTGACGCCGGAGGCGATCAACCGCGCGATCGACATCATCCGCACCCGCGTCGACCAGCTTGGCGTGGCGGAGCCGGAGATCCAGCGCCTCGGCTCGAACCAGATCTCCGTCGGCCTGCCTGGCATCAAGGATCTCGACCGGGCGAAGAAGCAGGTCGGCACCACCGCGCAGCTGCAGTTCTACGACTGGGAGAAGAACGTGATCGGGAACCCGCGCACCCCGATCAACGGCCTCTACGAGGCGGTCACGAAGGCGGCGGCTCAGCCGCCGGTGATCGACTCGAACAACACCACCAATGGCCAGTACTACCTCTTCAAGCCGAATCATCAGCTCGCGGAGGGCCCGGACGCGCTGCGCAAGGACACGCTCTCCCAATACAACGGGAAGATCCCGAGGGGTTACCAGCTGATCAAGATCCCGCCGGGCACGGTCGTGCTCCAGGGCGAGAAGCCGACCGGCTTCCCCGACAACAAGGTGTGGGACCGCTGGTTCGTCCTGCACGACAACCCTGAGCTCAAGGGCACGGACCTCAAGAACCCGAAGCAGAACTACGACCCGCAGACGAACGCCCCGATCGTCACCTTCGAGTTCACAGACAAGGGACGCACGGCGTTTCACGACGTCACCAAGCGGCTTGCGCAGCGGGGTCAGCTGAAGCAGGTACCCGGCCAGCCCGTCGAGAACTCGTTCCAGACCTTCGCGATCGTGCTCGACCAGAAGGTCGTGTCACGGCCGTTCATCGACTACCGCGAGAATCCCGACGGCATCGACGGCCGCACGGGCGCCCAGATCTCGGGCGGCTTCACCCTTCAGGAGGCACAGGACCTCGCGGACGTGCTGAAGACCGGTGCCCTGCCGATCACGCTCAAGCCGATCAGCGAGGTGCAGGTCTCGTCCACGCTCGGGAAGCAGGCGCTCCACCAGGGCCTGATCGCGGGGATCGTCGGCTTCGCGCTGGTGCTGCTCTTCCTGCTTTTCTATTACAGGCTGCTGGGCGCGATCGCGGGGTTGGCGCTGTTCACCTACGCGATCCTCTTCTTCGCGCTGATCAAGCTGATCCCGATCACGCTCACGTTGCCTGGCATCGCCGGCCTGATCCTGACGATCGGCGTCGCGGCAGATACCAACATCATCATCTTCGAGCGCATCAAGGAAGAGTTACGCGCGGGCAGATCAGCGATGGCCGCGATCGCAACGGGCTATTCGCGCGGCATCAAGACGATCGTCGACGCGAACGTCGTCACGCTGATCACCGCATTCATCCTCTTCATCGTTGCCACGTCCGGCGTGAAGGGCTTTGCCTTCACCCTGGGTGTCGGGACGCTCGTCTCGCTGTTCACCGCGGTGCTCTTCACGCAGGCGGTGCTCGGGTCGATGGGACGTTCGCGGATGCTGCGCAGCCGTGCCCTGCTGGGCGCGGGCGAGCGGCACCTGCGGTGGAGGTTCGACTTCATGGGGAAGAGCCGCTACTTCTTCGCGATGTCGGGCATCATCCTCACGATCGGCTCGGTCGCGGTCGCCACCAAGGGACTCAACTTCGGCATCGACTTCCGCAGCGGCACGCGGGTCACGGCAGACCTGATCAAGCCCGCGACCGTCGAGAACGTGCGCAGCGCGATCTCGCCGATGGGCCTAAAAGACGCCAAGATCCAGCAGGTCAAGAACAAGGACCTCGGGCCGCACGCGGTCCAGGTCTCGACATCCGAGCTCGGCCCCGGCGGCGTCAAGAAGCTCGAGGACACGCTGCGCTCCAACTTCGGGGTGACGACCAACGGCTTCTCGAGCGAGAGCGTCGGCCCGACGTTCGGGAAGACGGTGGCGCGCAGCGCCACGATCGCGATCATCGCGTCGCTGTTCCTGATCATGGCCTACGTGGCGCTCCGGTTCGAGCCGAAGTTCGCCGTCCCGGTCCTGATCGCCCTCTTCCACGACATCCTGATCACGGCCGGCGTGTATTCGCTGACGGGCCGCGAGGTCACGACATCGACGGTGGCCGCCTTGCTGACGATCCTCGGCTTCTCGTTATACGACACCGTGATCGTGTTCGACCGCGTGCGCGAGAACGCGCCGCGCATGCCGCGCGCGACCTTCTCCCAGATCGTCAACCGCTCCATGAGCGAGGTGCTGACCCGATCCCTGGCAACCTCGTTCTGCACACTGCTCCCGATCGCCTCGCTGCTGTTCTTCGGCGGCGAGACGCTGAAGGACTTCGCGTTCGCGCTGCTGGTCGGCGTGGCGTCGGGTGCGTACTCGTCGATCTTCATCGCGAGCCCGGTGTTGACGGAGTGGAAGGAGCGCGAGCCGACCTTCGTGCAGCGCCGCCACCGCATCATCGAGCAACTGGGCCACGTGCCCGCCTACGCAGTCGCCACGCGTGAGGGCGTGCCCACCACCGCGGCCCCGGCTGAGGCGGAGCTCGAGCCGGTGGCCGCCCGCACGTCCGTGCGACGGGCCGGCGCGGATGGCGCGGGACGCCGGCGCCCCGAGCCCGAGCCGGTCCCGAACGGCGCCGATTTCGACGGCGAGCAGCCGGAGGACTTCGAGGTGGACGGCGCCGAGGAGGCTGGCGTGGAGCCCGCCGAGGAGGCCGCCACGGTGCCCGGAGGCACGCGGCCGTCCGAGCCCGAGGCGCGCCAGCGCGCCCTCGACGCGGTCAGAGCGGAGCGGGCCGAGCGAAAGAAGCGTGCGCGCCAGCGCAGCCGGCGCAAGCACGGGAGAAGGCGATGAAAACGGCAGGGCCGAGATGAACTTCCTGGTCTGGCTCATGATGGGAATTGCGATCTGGCACTTCGCCGTTTTCGTACCGGATCATTTCTGGGGCGGCATCGTCGGAGCGTTCGTGTTCGCGGCGACGGGGGCCGTGATCTTCGGACTCGCGCTGGCCGGCGGAGCGGTCGACAACGCCACGCTCAAGACGGCGCTGGAGGCCGTGCCCGGTGCGCTGATCGGGTTGACCGCATCGTGGTTCATCGGCAGACGCCGGGAGGACCCGCGGCTGTCGCGCTCCCGGTAGCGGCCGCAGCTCCAGATACAGGTTCCGTCCACCGGCCTTCCTAGCATCGGCCGGTGACCGTCAGTTGTAACGGCCGCTGGCAGGCCGCTCCGTACTCGTACGCCGAGGCGCACGAGCTCGCCCGTGAGTTGGCGCTGAGCGAGACGGTCGCGACCGTGCTCGTGCGTCGCGGGCTCGGGGACCCGGCGGCCGCGCGCGCGTTTCTCGATGCCACGGAGACGCATGACCCGTTCGCGCTCGCCGGCATGCGGGATGCGGTCGACCTGGTGCTCTCGCATGTCTCGCGCCGGAGCCGGATCGTCGTGCACGGGGACTACGACGTCGACGGCGTGAGCTCCACCGCCCTGCTCGTGAGCGCGCTTCGCGATCTGGGCGCCGATGTGAGCACGCGGCTTCCGAGCCGCTCCGAGGACGGCTACGGGCTCTCCCGACGGACGGTCGAGGAGCTGCACGCCCGCGGTGCGGCGCTGCTCGTGACGACCGACTGCGGCATCGGCGCGGTTGAGGAGGTCGCACTGGCGCGGTCGCTCGGGATGGACGTGGTGGTCACCGACCATCACCGGCCGGGCGAGCGCCTGCCCGACTGCCCGATCGTGCATCCGGTCGTGGGCGGCTATCCGTGCGTGGATCTCTGCGCGACGGGCGTCGCCTACAAGCTGGCGCAGGCGCTGTTCACGAGCGCGGGCCGCGATCCATCCGCGCTCGAGCGCGAGCTCGACATCGTGGCGCTCGCCACGGTCGCCGACCTCGTGCCCCTCCACGGCGAGAACCGGACGCTGGTGCGCGCCGGCCTGCGGGCCCTGCACGGCGCGCAGCGGCCAGGCTTGAGGGAGCTGATCCGAGTTGCCGGAGTCGACCCGCAGAGCGTGACCGAGCAGACGCTCGGCTTCGCGTTGGCACCGCGCATCAATGCCGCCGGCCGGCTTTATCGCGCCGATGCCGGGCTCGAGCTGATGCTCACCGGCGACACCGGCCGCGCGCGCGAGATCGCTCGCGAGCTCGATGCCGTCAACGCGGAGCGCCAGTCGGTCGAGACGGGCATCCTGCTCGCGGCCGAGGAGCAGCTGGCGAGCGCCCCCGAGCGCCTCGCCGATCCGGTGCAGGTGCTTGCCGGTGAGGGTTGGCATCCCGGTGTGGTGGGGATCGTGGCGTCGCGCCTGGTCGAACGGCACCACCGTCCCTTCGTGCTGATCGGGCTCGACGGCGCCGGGCGGGGGCGCGGATCGGCGCGCAGCATTGCGCCCTATGACCTGCACGCCGGCCTCGCGAGCGCTGCCGAGCACCTGGAGCGGTTCGGCGGTCACCGCATGGCGGCGGGCCTCGAGCTCAGCGAACAGAATCTCGCCGCCTTCCATGCCGCGCTGCTCGCGCACGCGCGCGCGGCGCTGAGGCCGGAGGACCTGGTCCCGGTCGAACGCGTCGACGCAATCGTCCCCGGAGGCGCCGTTTGCCTCGAGCTCGCCGAGCAGCTACAGGCGATGCGGCCCTTCGGAATGGGAAATCCGGCCGTGCGCCTGCTCCTTCCGGGCGCGCGGCTGGCCGAGCTTCGCCCAATGGGCGAGGGCAAGCATGCACGCTTCACGATCACCTCCGCAGGCGTGCGGGCGCGCGCGGTCGCCTTCGGGGTCGGCAGCACGCTGACCGAGACGGTTGGAAACGGCGGCCACCAGCCCCCGCGCCACGACGTGACGGCGCGCCTCGAGGTCAACGAGTGGGCGGGATCGGTGGAGCCGCGGCTCGTGGTCAACGCCGTGCATCCGCTGGCGGCTCGCGACGGCGAGGAACCGGGCGCCTGCGCGGACTGCTCGTGCCGTGCGCGGGGAGAGGATTGGTGGGACGCCGTCTTCGCGGAGCTCGAGACGCCGCCCGGCCTGCCCGCGGTTCCACGCGTAGAGCTGCCGAGAACGGTTGTCGACCGCCGAGGCGATGGTGTGCTCGGCACTCTGTCGGAGCTGCTCAGCACCGGCGAGCCGCTGCTGATCGCGTGCGCGGACATCTCGCGTCGCCGGGCTCTCTTCGCCAACGAGCTGGCCGCGGAGCGTTTCGGGCGACCTCCGGTGGAGTGCGTCTCGGCGCGGTGCGCTCGCGACTCGGTCACCGAGCTCGGCCCGTTCGGCGCCACGGTGTGCGCCGTCGAGCATGCCGCGCTCGCGTACGACCCGACCCTTCCGACCCGTTTCAGGCACGTGTTCGTGCTCGACCCGCCGCCGTTCGCGCATATCGAGGCACTGCTCACGGAAGGCCCCGGTGGGGCAACTGCCGGGTTTCTGCACCTGGGCTGGGGCTTGGCCGAGCTCGATTTCTCGCGCAAGGTGCTTGAACACGAGCTTTCGTTGCGCGGGTCGCTCTCCACGCTCTACCGGGCGCTCGCCGCCGCCGCCGGTGGGACGCTCGCGGGCGATGCGCTCGAAGCTGCGCTGACCGGCCCGGGCCCTCACCCCAGAACCCCCGCGCACGCGGCCCGCTGTCTGCGCGTCCTGGGCGAGCTCGGCCTCGTCGCCGTCGAGCGCTCAAGCGCTACCGTTAGCTGCACGATCATCAGTGAAGAGCGGGTGGAGCTCGAGCGCTCGCGCGCGTTTTGCTCATATGCCCGCACGTGCGAAGAGGGCATTCGATTTCTGAACGAGCTGACACCACCAGCGGCACCCCTGACGGCAGCGCCAATGGCGCCCGCGAGCAGGGAGCAGCAAGCGGCGTAGCCGGCAACGGCGGCAACGGCGCGGCTGAGGACGCGAAGCTGCGCGAGGCCCGCGTGCGGGTCGGCCTCATCGATGAGGCGCGTCCGGCCGCGCCCACCGACGCCGAGCTGGCCGAAGGCCTTCAGGACCAGGAGCGCGAGCTTTTGATCGACCTGTTCGCGCTCATCACCGAGCACGCCGACGACGCGGTCGAGCCGGTCGACAAGGTGCGCGTCGCGAACGCGTTCCGGTTCTCATGCGAACGTCACGCCGACCAGCAGCGCAAATCGGGCGAGGACTTCATCACGCATCCGGTGGGCGTGGCCAAGATCTGCGCCGGCATGCGGCTCGACACGGACACCATCTGCGCCGCGCTGCTGCACGACACGGTCGAGGACACGAGCGCATGTCTCGAGGACGTGCAGGCGCAGTTCGGCGAGGAGGTCGGCCAACTGGTCGACGGTGTGACGAAGCTGACCGGCATCACCTTCCAGAGCCGCGACGAGCAGCAGGCGGAGAACTATCGAAAGATGATGGTCGCGATGGCCACGGACATCAGGGTGATCCTGATCAAGCTGGCCGACCGCCTCCACAACATGCGCACCCTCGAAGCGCTGCCGAAGCAGAAGCAGATCGAGAAGGCGAAGGAGACGCTCGACATCTTCGCGCCGCTCGCGCACCGGCTCGGCATCCACTCGATCAAGTGGGAGCTCGAGGACCTCGCGTTCTCGTCGCTGCACCCGCGCAAGTACAGCGAGATCAAGTCGCTGGTGGCCCAGCAGCGCACCGAGCGCGAGGGCTACGTGGACCGTGCCGGCCGCTACCTGAAGCAGGAGCTGGAGGCGGTCGGGATCGAGGCGGACGTTTCAGGCCGCGCCAAGCACTTCTACTCGATCTACTCGAAGATGACCAAGAAGGGCCGCGAGTTCAACGAGATCTACGACCTAACCGCGATGCGCGTGATCGTGGACTCGGTGAAGGATTGCTACGGCGCGATCGGCATCATCCACTCGCTCTGGAAGCCGTTGCCGGGCCGGTTCAAGGACTACGTCGCGATGCCGAAGTTCAACCTCTACCAGGCCCTGCACACGACCGTGATCGGTCCGGAAGGACGTCCGCTCGAAATCCAGATCCGCACACGCCAGATGCACTTCACGGCGGAGTATGGCGTCGCCGCCCACTGGATCTACAAGGGGAAGGCGGCACGCGCCGCGGCTTCGGACGTCGAGGCGGGCGGGGCGACCAAGCCGGTCTGGCTGCGGCACCTGCTCGACTGGCAGCAGGACCTGCAGGACCCGCGCGAGTTCATGGAGACGCTCAAGATCGACCTGTTCGAGGACGAGGTCTTCGTGTTCACGCCCAAGGGCGAGGTCAAGTCACTGGCGGCGGGCTCCACGCCGCTCGACTTCGCGTACGCGGTGCACACCGACGTCGGCCACCGCTGCGTGGGGGCGAAGGTGAACGGCAAGATCACGCCGCTCCACTACCGCCTGCAGTCGGGCGACATCGTCGAGATCCTCACGTCGAAGCAGGAGCGCGGTCCATCCCGCGATTGGCTCTCGCTCGTGAAGACGACCCGCGCCCGCAACAAGATCCGCGCCTGGTTCACGCGCGAGCGCCGTGAGGACGCGGAGCACCGCGGCCGCGAGCTGCTCCAGGAGACGCTCCGCAAGCAGGGCCTGCCGGCCCAGAAGATCACCGGCTCGCCGCTGCTGGCGGACGTGATCCGCGAGATGGGCTTCCGGAAGGCGGACGACTTCTACGTCGCGCTCGGCCAGGCCAAGATTTCCGCGCGGGTGGTCACCAACAAGCTGCTCCAGCGTCTGAAGCAAGGCGAGGCGGTCGCGGAGGAGCGTCCCGGCGAGGACCTCGTCAGCGGCAAGGACGAGCGCGCACGGCCGGAGGGAACCGCCGTCGGCTACGGGATCCGCGTCGAGGGGATCGACGACGTCATGGTGCGGCTCGCGAAGTGTTGCCGGCCCGTGCCGGGCGACGAGATCGTGGGCTACATCTCGCTCGGCCGGGGCATCACGATCCACCGCACCGACTGCAAGAACGTCGTACAGCTGATGCGCGATCCCGAACGGTTCACGCAGGTCTCGTGGGAGGGCGTCAACGAGACCTCGTTCCGGGTCGAGCTCCAAGTGGACGCTTGGGACCGGACGCGGCTGCTGGAGGACCTGTCGCGGACGTTCGCCGAGGCCGGCATCAACATCCTCGAGGCACGTTGCATCGTCGACCACCCGATGGTGAAGAACCGATTCGTGGTCGAGGTGGGGGACACCACCTCCCTGAAGAACTGCGTCGCGCGGCTGCGCAACGTGGACTCGGTGTTCGACGCGTACCGCGTCATCCCGGGCGGCTGATTCGCCCGCGTTTACGTTCGTTCGGGAACCCCGGCACTGAGGGGATGGGGTTTCTGGGGCGTCGCCGATGCCGCTCCGAGCGGTGCGTGATTCGTCACGGGCGACGAACGAGTCGGTGAATTTGGTGCCCTTCACGCGTAACCCGTACCACCACCTTTCGTCTGCGTTCACTTCGACCGCATATAGGCGGTCGAAGTGAACCCGGATCGAGGGGCTGGTGACGGCTTTGCCAAATCGGCGCAGAGCCCCGTGAAGCTCGGCGAGTTCGTCAGCGTTCAGTGACGACCTGAGGCGCCACCACTCCTACCCAGCGAGGTTTTCGGGTCTCCGAACGCCCCGCGCCGCCGGCGCTAGGCGACGACGCGGAGCGCGCCCGGGGCCACGCCGTAGGCGGCCTTGGTGTGCTCGCCGAGGTAGTCGCCGTCGACCTCGAGCGGGAAGGGGATCGGCTCCCCGCCGGCCTCGAGCGAGGTGACCCGGGCCTCGGTGAGGCGGGGAAAGCTGCGTGCCTGAGGGTGCTCGGCGAGGCTTCTGCCTTCGCGGAAGAGCCGCCAGATCGCACCGGGTGCCTCGCGGAGGCCCGCGCGCTGCATGACCATCGTGGAGATCGTGCCGCTGTCCAGCTCGACGTCCTCGCAGACGTGGAGCGGCTTCGAGCGGGCGTACGTGAACGGGCGCGAGTTCTGGACGAACGCGCTCACGCCCTCGACGCTCTCCCCCGACGCCTCCAGGCGCAGGCGCGGAGGCCGCCCACGGTAATCGCGCAGGAAGGCGGCGGTGGCCGCGTATCCGAACGTCAGCACGCGCCCGCGCGCCTTGATCTTCTGGCGCTCGTCGACCCAGCGGGTGGCGTCCGCGTCCAGGCCGGCGCCGCTCGAGAACACGAAATAGCGGCCGTTCACGCTGCCCAGGTCGATCGGCCGCGAGACCGGGCCGTCCGCGAGATGCAGGAGGTGCTCGGTGGCGTCGACGATATCGGTCGGAATGCCCAGCATCCGGCACGCCACGTTCGTGCAGCCGCCCGGAAGGATCGTCAGGGGGATGCTGGTGTGAGCGAGTCCGTTCGCGACCTCGTTGAGGGTGCCGTCGCCGCCGAACGCGACCATCAGGTCGTAGCCGTCCGCGATCGCTTCGCTGGTCAGCGCGGTGGCGTGATTGCGGCCCTCGGTCTCGACCGCGTGGACGTCGTATCGGCCGCGAAGCGCGTACACCACCAGGTTCTTCAGCCGGCTCGAGACGGTGGTCGCGCGCGGATTCACGATCAGGAACATGCGCAGCTTCGCCGTCCCGCGGCGCGGCGAGATCGGCGTGGAGTTCGACGGCCGCTCGAGTTCGGCGTCGACCGGACGGGTGATGGTTGAGCTCATCAGGCGAGGTCCCCGAGGGTGACAACCCCCGAAGACTGTGCAGGTTACAAGCCCGTCAGGCGGTCTCGAAACGGGCCACGCCGTCCTGCTCCACCTCGTGCACCCGGCCTTCGTTCAGCAGCAGGTCGACGTGGCCGAGCACCTCGGAGAGCGTGAGATACGCCTGCGTCACGGCGATGTCGCCGAAGAGCGCCTGCGCGAGCTCGTATCCGGTGCGCGGTTGCTCGGCGATCAGGCCGTAGATCTTCTCGGCTCTCCGCCGGTGCAGCTCGAAGCGCTCGTCGATCAGCGCGACGTGGTCGGTGATCGGCTCGCCGTGGCCGGACAGCACGATCTCGGCGGGTAGCTCGCGCGTCTTGCGCAGCGACTCCAGATATGTGACGAGCGCCTGTGGCCGTTCCCGGGGCGAGAAGTCGCCGTCGCCGAGCGGCCGCGAGATCAGCGGGTTCGACGAGATGTGCTTGATCAGGTGGTCGGCCGCGATCAGTATTCGCCGGTCCTCGTCCCAGAAGATCGTGTCCGATGGGCTGTGCCCGGGCCGGTGGAGCACGCGGAGCCGCCGGCCGCTCAGCTCCAGCAGCTCCCCGTCGGACAGCGGACGCGTCACCTTGGCCTTGCCGCCCCACGCGCGGAACGCGGACGAGACCTGCCGCAGCGCCTGCACCACGTCCTCGGAGATCCCGTTGCGAAGCATCACCGCGGTCGCGAACTCGTCGTCGCGGGCAGCCGCCCCCGAGAAGTCCTCCACGAAGCCCGAGAGCTTGTCGATCGCGGCCACCTCGGCGCCCGAGTGGCTCGCGATGATGTCGACGAGCCCCAGATGATCCATGTGCTGATGGGTGAGCACGATCAACTCGATGTCGTCGATCGAGTGGCCGTGCTCGGCGAGTTGATGGTGCAGCTCGTCCAGCGCCCGGCCGGAGTTGGGGCCGGAGTCGACCAGCGTGAGCGGCTCGTCCTCGATCAGGTATGTGTTCACGCGGCCGACGGCGAACGGCGTGGGGATCCGCAACACGTGGATCCCGGCGTCGGCGGCGCGTGCCAGTGCAGCTTCGGCGTTCACGACCGGATGATGCTCAGGATCTCCTCCGTGCGGGCTTCCATCTCCTCCTTCGAGAAGGCCTCGAGGTTCAGCCGCAGCAGCGGTTCGGTATTGGACGGGCGCACGTTGAAGTGCCAGGTCCCGCAGTCCACCGAGACGCCGTCGAGCCAGCTCACCTCGCAGTCCGAATAGCGTTCGGCGAGCTCGCGCATCTCGGCGTCCTGATCCTCCACCTCGGAGTTGATCTCACCGGAGATGAAGTACCGGCTGCGATAGGGAACGAGCAGCTCGGACATCGTCTGCCCCCGGACCGACAGCAGCTCGAGCACCAGCAGCGCCGGGATCACGCCCGAATCCGCGCACCAGAAATCGCGGAAGTAGTAGTGGCCCGACACCTCGCCGCCGAAGGCGGCGCCGGTCTCGCGCATGCGGGTCTTGAAGAAGGCGTGGCCGACGCGGTTCACGAGCGCTTCGCCACCCGCGGCCTCGACCGTGTCCTTCACGGCCTGGCTGGCGCGCACGTCGTAGAGGATCTTGGCTCCGGGTTCCTTGGACAGGATCGCCTGCGCGAGCAGCGCGGTCATGAAGTCACCGGGCACGAACTCGCCGTGGTCGTCCACGAAGAAGCAGCGGTCACCGTCTCCGTCCCAGGCGATCCCGAGCTCGGCGCCCTTCTCCAGCACCGTATCGATGATCAGCTGGCGGTTCTCGGGCAGGAGCGGGTTGGGCTCATGCCCCGGAAACTCACCGTTCGGCTCGAAGTAGAGCCGCGCGGCGCTCACGGGAAAGCCGTCGATGATCGGGCCGATCATGCGCCCGGCCATGCCGTTGCCGCCGTCGAGCACCAGGTCCATCGGCCGGATCGCCTGCGGGTCGATGAAGCCGAGCACGTGGTGCTGGAACTGCTCGTAGATGTCGGCTCGTTCTACCGATCCTTCGCCGGAGGGGCTCGAGAAATCTCCCGTCTCGGCCTCGTGCTGCACCTCTGGGATGCCGCTGTCGCCGGACAGGGCGAGCGCGCCCTCGCGTAGCAGCTTGAAGCCCGCCCACGCCTTGGGGTTGTGCGACGCAGTCACCGACACGCCGCCGTCGAGCTCCCGTGAGCCGATCGCGTAGTAGACCATCTCGGTGCCGACCATGCCGATATGGAGCACCTCGCAGCCCTCGTCGACGAGGCCGCGCGTGAGCGCCTCGGCGAGCGCGGGGGAGTGCAGGCGCATGTCATGCCCGAGCACGATCCGGGAGCCTCCTGCCGGCCGGCCTTGCAGCTGCGGCAGCACCCGGGCATAGGCGCGGCCGACCCGGTAGGCGACGTCCTCGTCGATCTGCTCCGAGTAGAGGCCGCGGACATCGTAGGCCTTGAAGATGCCGGGATCGATGCTCATAGGCTCGCGAAAGCCTCTTTCAGGTTGCGTTGAGTGTCCTCGAGCGACTCGGGCAGCACGCGCACCTCGCCGATCACCGACATGAAGTTCGTGTCCCCCTCCCAGCGCGGCACCACGTGCATGTGGACGTGGTCGGCGACGCCGGCGCCGGCCACCGTGCCCAGGTTCGCCCCGACGTTGAAGCCCTCCGGGCCGTAGGCCCCGCGGATCGCCTTGATCGACTCCTGGGTGAGCGCGATGAGCTCGCCCGCGGTCTGCTCGTCGAGAGCGGCGAGGTCGGCGATGTGCTCGTAGGGCGCGACCATCACGTGCCCGCTCGTGTACGGGAACGCGTTCAGCATCACGAAGCAGCGATCACCGCGGCGCACGATCAGCGCGGACTCGTCCTCCAGCGCCGGCTTGGTGCAGAAGATGCACTCGTCCGACTTCTCGCCCTTTATGTACTGGAGCCTCCAGGGCGCCCAGATTCGCTCAGCGGACAAAGTCGTCGCATCCTATATAGGCGCTGTCAATGCGCTTTCGTCGGGCGCATGCGTATAATGCCGGGCCACATAGCTCACGCATCCAGAGGGGTGGAGGGACTGGCCCTATGAAACCCCGGCAACCATTCTGAGCGAGCGGATATCCGTAAGCGAGAAACGGTGCCAATTCCAGCAGGCTCCATGTCAAAGCCTGGGAGATGTGGGAGAGGGATCATCTCCCAATGAGACCTCTGCCACACCCGGGCAGAGGTTCTTCATTTAAGGAGACAAAAGATGCCGGCAGAAGCACTCAAATGTAAGGAATGCCATTCGACGTACCCGCTCGACGCCAGTTACGTGTGCGAGCAGTGCTTCGGACCGCTCGAGGTCAGCTATGACCATTCCGCGCTCGACGACGCCCCCGCGCTGCGCCGCAAAGTGCAGGCCGGCCCGCCGTCGATCTGGCGCTACGCCGATTTCCTGCCGTTCCCGCAGCGCCCGCAGACCGCGCTCGACGCGGGGCTGACCCCGTTGATCCGCTCGGAGCGGCTGGCCGAGCGCCTCGGCGTGGGCGAGGTCTGGGTCAAGAACGACGCCGCCAACCCCACCCACTCGTTCAAGGACCGGGTCGTGAGCGTCGCCGTCGCCAAGGCGAAGGAGCTTGGCTACGAAGTCGTGGCGTGCGCCTCTACCGGCAACCTCGCGAACGCGGTCGCCGCCCACGCCGCCGCCGCCGGGCTCGAGTCATTCGTGTTCGTGCCAGCCGACCTCGAGGAGCAGAAGATCCTCGCGACCGGGGTGTACGGCACCCACCTGGTGGCCGTGAACGGCAACTACGACGACGTCAATCGCCTGTGCACGGAGCTCTCCTCCGAGCACCCATGGGCGTTCGTGAACGTGAACCTGCGTCCGTACTACGCCGAGGGCTCGAAGACGCTGGGCTTCGAGATCGCCGAGCAGCTCGGGTTCGAGCTGCCCGACCGCGTGGTCGTTCCGGTCGCCTCCGGGTCGCTGTTCACGCGCATCGCAAGTGGATTCGAGGAGTGGCTCGAGCTTGGCTTGCTTGAGGGCCGGCTGCCGACTTTCAACGGTGCCCAGGCGGAGGGCTGCGCCCCCGTGGCCGAGGCCTTCGCGGCGGGCGCGGACGTGTGCCGGCCGATCAGGAACCCGCACACCATCGCCAAGTCGCTCGCGATCGGGAATCCCGCGGACGGCGTCTTCGCGCTCGACCTTGCGCGCCGCACCGGCGGCTCGATCGACGCGGTCGCCGACGACGAGATCGTCGAGGGCATCCGCCTGCTCGCGGAGACCACCGGGATCTTCACCGAGACGGCCGGCGGCGTGACGACCGCGGTCCTGGCCAAGCTCGCCCAGCGCGGCGACATCGGCTCGGACGAGCGCGTCGTGCTCGTGATCACCGGCGAGGGGCTGAAGACGCTCGATGCCGTGCGCGACGTGGTCACCGTCCACGAGGTCGAGCCCACCGCAGCCAGCTTCGCCGCGACCGTGCCGGCCCCCGCCGGGGTCCGCTAGTGGGCGTCACGGTCAAGATCCCCACGCAGCTCCGCACGCTGACGGGGAACGAAGCCGAGACCGAGGTCGAGGGCGCCTCCGTGGGCGAGGCGCTCGACGCGCTCTTCGACCGCTACGACGGCCTGCGCGATCGCATCACCGAGGACGGCGAGCTGCGCCGCTTCGTCAACGTGTACGTGGGCGGCGAGGACATCCGGTTCGGCAGCGGCCTGGACACCCCGGTCCAAGAGGGGGACGAGATCACGATCCTGCCGGCCGTCGCCGGGGGCAGCTGAGCGCGCAGACGCTTCACCTGCTGCCTTGCACGACGACGTAGTCGACAGCTTTCACCAGCTGTACTACGACACGAGCAGGCTGGTTACGGCGTGGCTCGGCGTGCGGATTGTCAAGTGTCCGCTCGACATGTGGGTGTTCCAGGACATCCTGTACCGGACACGGCCCGACCTGATCATCGAGACCGGCACCGCGCGGGGCGGGAGCGCCTACTTCATGGCGTGCATCTGCGACCTGATCGGCAACGGCCGCATCCTGACGATCGACGTGCGCGACGCGAAGAAGCGTCCAAATCATCCACGCATCACATACGTCCAAGGCTCGTCGGTCGATCCGGCGATCCTCGATCGAGTCCGGGCCTCGATTTCGCCGGGCGAGAAGGTGATGGTCACGCTTGACTCGGATCACGCCGAAGATCACGTCTACGCTGAGCTTCAGAAGTACCCGGCCTTCGTGACCAAGGGGAACTACCTGATCGTGGAGGACACGAACGTGAACGGGCATCCGGTGTACCCGGACCACGGGCCGGGTCCGATGGAGGCTCTGGAGCGATTCCTCGCCGAGACCGACGAGTTCGAGGTTGACGAGTCGTGCGAGCGTTTCCTGCTGACGCTGAATCCGAGCGGATTCCTCCGGCGCGTCTAATCGGCCGCGGCCGGCGCGCCGCTCGTGCCTGAGGCGTCGCAGGCGGCGCCTTCGAGCGCGTCGATCGACTCCTCTGCCCAGCGCTTGAAGTAGCGCGGTCCGACGGTCACATCGAAGACCTTGTTGCCGAGGCTCTTGGGGTCCATGCCCATCTCGAGGTCGACGAACGTGCCCCCCTGGGCTCCCGTAAGCGTCCAGTGCGCGTAGGTCCCGGTCAGCTGGCAGCGCAGCATCACTTCGCGAAGCTCATCCATTCGCTCGACCAGGAATCTCGTCTCCGCGGAACCGACCGGTCCCTTGGTGACCTGCACGTACTCGTCGCCCTGCTCGAAGCGCTGGCCTTCCACCTGAATCACGCGCGGCCACCACTCCGGATGCCGCGCCGGGTTCCCCACCAGGTCCCAGATCGACTCGACGGGCGCATCGATCATCGCTTGTCGCTTGCATGCCGACACTAGAGCCAGCCACGATGGCGGAAGAAGCCGATCATGCTCACGAGCAGCGCGATCATCGCGCCCACGATGATCCAGAAGCCGACCATCTCGTGCTCCCACGGCACGCCCGTGTTCATACCGAAGACGCTCGCGATCAGGGTGAGCGGCAGAAACACGACGCTGATCACGGTGAGTACGCGCAGGATGTCGTTCACGCGGTGGGAGAGCACCGACTCGTTCGTGTCCTCGAGCGCTTCGACCACCTCCTTGTAGTTCTCGAGCATGTCCCAGATCCGCTCGGCCGCGTCGACGATGTCGTCGAAATAGACCTCCAGGTCCTCGCGCATGTAGCGCTGCTTCGTGCGTTCGAGGTCGCGCAGCACGGACCGCTCGGGGCGGATCGTCTTGCGGAAGTTGATGATCTCCTGCTTCACGTTGGAGATGTCGCGCACGATCGCCTCCGAGCGCCCGATGAAGATCTCCTCCTCGAGCTGCTCGAGCTTGTTCCCGATCTTGCGCAGCATCGGGAAGCAGTAGTCGAAGCACTGGTCGACGATCTGGTAGAGCAGGTATCCGGTCCCTTTGGAGAAGTACTGCTCGCGCATCTCCTCGTTGGTCCGACAGCGCTCGAAGAGGTACTCGACCGGCTTCAGCGGCTGGTTGGGGAGGGTGATGATGAAGTTGGGGCCGACGAAGAGGTCGAGCTCCCCCGAGTTCAGCCGGCCCACCTGCTTGTCGAACACGGGGAAGTGCAGGACGATGAACAGGTAGTCCGGGTACTCGTCGATCTTCGGCCGCTGATTGCGCGACATGACGTCTTCGAGGTCCAGGGGGTGGAACTCGTAATGCTCGGCGAGCCACGCACGCTCCAGCGGGCCCGGCTGCTCGATGTGGATCCACTCCAGGCCCTCGTACGAGAGCCGTTCGATCTGTGGCTGTGTGCGCTCAGCCGCCGCCGCGACCACGGACCCAGCGCGGCGCGCGCGTACCCGTCGGGGCAGTCGTGGTCGGAAGGCGATTGGCATTGAAGGGCTCTTCTGTGGTCATGCAGCTGCTCCGGGGGAGCGCTCGTCGATTGTAACCAGCAGGTACGTCATCCTTCAGTGATGCAGATCGCGGCCTCCATGCGGCGGCTTCATCCCGGGCGCTGGCTCGTCCTGGTGCTGGTTGCCGGCTTCATCGCGCTGCTCACCTACGGACTGCTCTCGAAGGGCACCGACGACCGCATCGACCAGTCGCTTGCCTCCGGGCGCGCCGCCACGGCGCCGTCGTTCTCGCTCGAGGTGCTCGACCGCGGCGCGCTGCCGGCGCGGCTGGCGGGGCGGGCGGGGCGCGCGCTCGCAGACGGCCGGTTGTCGCTGCGCGAGCTGCAAGGCGTGCCCGTGGTGTTCAACCTCTGGGCCTCGTGGTGCACCCCGTGCCGCGACGAGGCAGCCCGGCTCGAGCGCGGCTGGCGCGCTCTCGGGCCGCGAGGAGTGCTCTTCCTGGGCCTGGACATCCAGGACGTCCGCGGCGACGGCGAGGCCTTCATCCGCAAGCACGGCGCGACCTACCCGAGCGTGCGCGAGCCCGGCCGGGACGTGGCCAACAGCTACGGCGCCACCGGCATCCCGGAGACCTATTTCATCGATTCACGCGGGCTCGTGGTCGGCCACGTGATCGGCGTGGTCTCCGGCCGCCAGCTCGCTCAGGGCGCGGTTGCCGCGGCGACCGGGCGGGTAGCCGGTAGAAGCACCGGAGGCGACAGCTTCAAGATCAAGTGACCCAGAAGCTCGGCGAATACAAGCGCAAGCGTGACTTCCGCAAGACGTCCGAGCCGGCCGGCAAGCGCGGGCGGAAGAAGAAGCAGAGCAACAGGTTCGTCGTCCACGAGCACCACGCGCGCAATCTGCACTGGGATCTGCGCCTGGAGCGCGACGGCGTGCTCGCGTCGTGGGCGGTCCCCAAGGGGATCCCGATGGATCCAAAGCGGAACCACCTGGCCGTGCACGTCGAGGACCACCCGCTCGAGTACATCGACTTCAAGGGCGAGATTCCCGAGGGCGAGTACGGCGCAGGCAAGGTGAACATCTGGGACAGCGGCACCTACGACGTCGAGAAATGGCGCGACGACGAGGTGATCGTCGTCTTCCACGGCAAGCGCCTGAAGGCGAAGTACGCCCTGTTCCAGACGGGCAAGGGAAAGGACGCCAAGAACTGGATGATCCACCGCATGGATCCGCCGGCGGACCCCGACGAGGACCCGATGCCGGAGCAGGTCGTGCCGATGATGGCGCGGCTCGCCGACCTGCCCAGGCGAGACAGCGACTACGGCTTCGAGGTCAAGTGGGACGGCGTACGCGCGATCGCCTACTGCGAGGGCGGCCGCATCAGGCTCGAGAGCCGCACCCTGCGCGACGTCACCCGGCAATATCCCGAGCTCGCCAGGCTGGGGCGGGCGCTCGGGTCACGGCGCGCGGTCCTGGACGGCGAGATCGTCGCCCTGGACGAGCAGGGCCGCCCGGACTTCCAGCGACTGCAGCCACGCATGCACGTGGCGTCGGAATCGACCATCCGGCGACGAGTTTCGGACACGCCGGTGGTCTACATGATGTTCGACGTGCTCTGGCTGGAAGGACACACGACGATGCAACTTCCATATACCGAACGCCGCGCGCTCCTGGAAGGGCTCGAGCTCGAAGGGGATTACTGGCGCACGCCCGCCCACCACGTGGGCGACGGCGCCGCGATGCTGAAGGCGAGCAACGACCAGGGCCTCGAGGGCGTCGTCGCGAAGCGCCTGGACAGCCGCTACGAGCCGGGCAGCCGCTCGGGCGCTTGGTTGAAGATCAAGAACAAGATGCGCCAGGAGTTCGTGATCGGCGGATGGCTGCCGGGGGAGGGAGGGCGCCGGGATACGCTTGGTTCGATCGCAGTGGGGTTCTACGAGGACGGGAGGCTGCGCTATGCGGGCAACGTCGGCACGGGGTTCACGCAGAAGACGCTCACGGAGTTGATGTCCGAGCTCCGCAAGCGCGAGCGCCCCGACAGGCCGTTCGAGGGCCGACAGCCGCCCAAACAGACGCGATTCGTGGAGCCGGAGCTGGTCGCGGAGGTCGAGTTTCGCGGCTGGACGAAGACACGAACCTTGCGACAGCCTTCTTTCAAAGGCCTTCGCGACGATAAAAACGCAAGGGATGTCATATTTGAAGAGAAATTGAGGGTGACCGATGGCTAGATCGATATGGAGAGGCGCAATCAGCTTCGGGCTCGTGAACGTGCCCGTGAAGCTCTACAGCGCCGTTTCCAAGAAAACCGTTCGCTTCAACCAGCTGCACGAGAAGGACCACTCGCGGATCCAGCTGAAGCGGTTCTGCGCGGATGAGGACCAGGAGGTCCCATACGAGGAGATCGTCAAGGGCTACGAGATCAGCCCCGGCCGCTATGTCGTGATCACGTCCGAGGAGCTGGACAGGCTCGATCCCGTCAAGACGCGCACGATCGACATCGAGGACTTCGTGGACCTCGACGAGATCGATCCGCTCTTCTACGAGCATCCCTACTACCTTGCGCCCGACACGGGCGCGACAAAGCCGTACAAGCTGCTGCTCGAGGCGCTGAAAGCCACCAACAAGGTGGCGATCGCGCGCGTCGTGATCCGCTCTAAGGAATATCTGACGGCGATCCGCCCGGCCGGCGACGTGCTCACGATGGAGACGATGCTGTTCGCCGACGAGCTCATCGACCCGGGTGACATCGACGAGCTGCCCGATGAGGACGTGCACGCGACCGACCGCGAGGTCGAGATGGCGCGTCAGCTGATCGAGTCGCTCGCCACCGACTTCGAGCCCGCCAAGTACCGCGACGAGTATCGCGAGCGCGTGCTCGACCTGATCGAGCGCAAGGCCGAGGGCCAGGAGGTCGCGATGCCGGCCGAACCGGAGGCGCCCGCGGCGGTGCCCGACCTGATGGCGGCGCTGGAGGCGTCTCTTGCCGCCGCGAAGGGCACCAAGGCCAAGGCGAGCACGACTTCCAACGGGGCGAAGAAGGCGGCGCCGAAGAAGAAGCCGGCCGCCAAGCGCACGACGACCAAGAAGCCCAGGGCCAAGTCGCGGGCGTGACCCCGGCGGCAAAGGCCGCCGTCGAGGTGGAGGTCGGGGGCCGCCGCCTCAAGTTGTCGAACCTCGACAAGGTCTTCTATCCGGCAGTCGGGTTCACGAAAGGGCAGGTGATCGACTACTACCGGCGTGTCGCGCCGGTGCTGGTGCCGCACCTGCGCAACCGCCCGTTGACCCTGAAGCGGTATCCGGACGGAGTGGAGGGTCAGTTCTTCTATGAGAAGCAATGTCCCTCGTATGCGCCCGACTGGATCAAGACGGTGACGGTCAAGAACAGGCGCGAGATCAACTACTGCCTCGCGAACGACCTGCCCACGCTGATCTGGCTGGCGAACCTCGCCGATCTCGAGCTCCACACGATGCTCTCGCTCGCGAAGGACGTGATGCGGCCCACGATGGTCGTGTTCGACCTCGATCCGGGTGAGCCCGCCACGATCGTGGAGTGCGCCCAGGTCGGGGTCGCCTTGCGTGAATTGTTCGACGGCCTGGGCCTCGACACGTACGCGAAGACGTCCGGCTCCAAGGGTCTCCAGGTGTACGTGCCACTGAACACGCCCGTCACGTACGACGACACGAAGCCGTTCGCCCACGCGATCGCGAGGCTGCTCGAGAAGCAAATGGGGGACCTGGTCGTCTCCAGCATGAAGAAGTCGCTGCGTGGCGGAAAGGTGTTGGTCGACTGGAGTCAGAACGACGACCACAAAACGACCGCGTGCGTCTATTCCCTCCGCGCGCGGGAACGGCCCACCGTCTCCACGCCGGTCCGGTGGGACGAGGTCGAGGAGGCGCTCGAGCGGGGCACTCCCGAGCCGCTCGTGTTCGAGGCCGACGACGTGATCGAGCGTGTCTCGGAGCACGGCGACCTCTTCGAGCCCGTGCTGAAGCAGAAGCAGAAGCTACCCAAGCTGTAGCAGCCGCTTCAGCTCGATGCCGTTTCGAACGGCATAGCCGTGCCAGTCGTTGTTGAAGTAGGCGTACACGTCGACGTGCCTGGCCCAGCCGGCGATCCGCTTCGCCCATTCCTCGAGCTCCGAGTGCGAGTAGTTGCCGTTTCGCCCGCGCGCCCCGTAGTGGAAGCGCACGAAGGTCCAGTCCGCGGTCAACTCGTGCGGCTGGAACGGCCGCTCCGGATGGTCGCCGATCACGAGCGCCGCATTGTGTGCGCGGAGGAGCGCGTACACCTCGGGCGCGAACCAGCTCTGGTGCCGGAACTCGAAGCAGTGACGCCCCGGCGGCAGTTGCGCGAGCGCACCCGCAAGCCGCTCGTCGTCACGCCGGAAGGTGGGTGGCAGCTGCCAGAGCACCGGCCCGAGCTTGCGAGCCTCGATCAGAGGCTCTATGCGCTCGTAGAAACGCGCAACGCCGCTGCCCAGGTCGGTGAGCCGCTTGATGTGGGTCAGATACCGGCTCGCCTTGACGGTCAAGATGAAGGCGGGCGGGGTTTGCTCCACCCAGGTCGCCACCGCCGCGCGGTTGGGAAGCCGGTAGAAGGTGCTGTTCACCTCGACGGTGTCGAACAGGGTGGCGTAGTGCTCGAGCCAGCGCTTCGGCGCCAGCCCCTTCGGATAGACGGTCTCGCGCCAGTGCGGGTAGTTCCAGCCCGAGCAGCCGACCCGGATCGGCTTCACAGCAGACGTTGGCGTGGTACCGCGCATTTCTTGCAGGATCCCGTGCGGGCCGTGTCGTAGTATGCGCCGCACATGGGCCTTCTGATCGCATTCGCTGCAGCCGTGATCGGGACAGCTGCCGCGATCAGCGCTGTGCTCGCCGGCGGCGGCACCACGGAGCTGGTGGTCGCGCTCGCGATTTACGCAGTCGGCACGATCGTCGCGCTCGTGGCGCTGATCGCGGCGCTCGACGCCGGCTAGCGAGGACCCCTCGCCAACTCAAAGCGCCCGGTCGAGACCGGGCGCTTCAAGACGGATGGTCGCCCCTGCGGGTACAGAGGCGCACTGAGAGGTTGTAGGCGTCTTGTGCCCACCCCGCCGTGCTTTAAACCTCTCGTCCCCGCAGCGGTCCGAAAATGCCTGAATTTGCGGGCGATCAGCCTTCCGTTCCGCAGCATACGACGAGGTCCTGCGGGAGCCAGCCGCGCTCCCAGTAGGTGAGGATCTCGAAGCCCGGACGCGTCTGGAGCTGCTCGAGCACCCACGCCGGGGTCGCGATCGAGGTCCCGTACTGACGGTCGAGCGCGCCCCACTCGAGGTAGCCAAATCCCGTCTCGTCGTAATCCGACACGACCCGGGCGAGCTGGTCCTCGGTTACGCCCCAGTTCTCCCAGATCGGCCTGCCATAGGCGTCCAGCCAGGCGCGCGCGGCGATCTGGTCGCGGATGAACCGGCCCTGGGTCGTGAACATCAGAAGGCCGTCCGGTTCGAGCACGCGCTCGAGCAGGTCGAGCAGGCTCTTCCAGCGCGCCGCGCTCAGGTGCGTAAAGAGCGAGCCGAGCCAGATCAGGTCGAACTGTCCCTCGATCTCAGTCTCGCCCGGATCGTCCGCCGCGTAGATCGGCTCGGCGCCGAACGTCTCCGCGCAGAAGTCGACCGCCTCCGGCAGGATGTCGCACGCGGCCAGCCGCGCGTCCGGAAATGCCGCCTTGAACTGGCGCAGGATGCGGCCGTATCCTGAGCCGAAGTCGAGGATCCGGTGCACTTCGGCCTTGCGCGTCTGGAGCATCGCGAGCCGCACACGGCGGATCGTGGTGCGTCCGGTCGTGTAGTACGTCTCGGGCCCCCGGGTGTGGATCCAGTCTTCCGGCGAAGTGGTCTCGATCACGCTCCGGGGACGCACGCGCCAGAACCGGAGGACGTCAGCGAGCCATTCACGATCGTCGCGGTCGAGGTCGCCCAGCCTCGTCCCCTGATCGAGCCCGGCTCGCCGCCAGGCACCGGCGTCGACGTCGCCGTCCTCGAGGCGGGGTTCGAGATCCACGAGCCGCCCGAGCGTGGTTCGCAGGGCGGCCTCGCCGAGCTCGCCGAAGCGCTCCGGCTCGGCGATCACCGCGCAGAGGTCGACCTCGCCGCGCTCCAGGCCTTCGTCGAGCCCGCCCGATTGCACCATCGAGCGATTCTATTCGTGCCTATGATCGAGACGAGATGGACGTCTTGGATCGGACGGCGCCGCCGCCGAGCATCATGGGCGCGACCGGCGGCTCGGGCACGCGCGTGGTGGCTCGCGTCGCGCGGCGCGCGGGCCTGTACATCGGCGAGCACCTGAACCCGGCCGAGGATGCCCTCGACATCGCCGCGTACTACGACCGCTGGATCAACCCCTACTACTGGCACGGCCACGGATGGGGGCCGGACGTCGAGCCGGAGATGCGCGCGGAGCTGAGCGCGCTGCTCGCCCGGCATCTTGCGGGAGCGAACGGTGCCGCGTGGGGCTGGAAGGAGCCTCGCAGCATCTTCCTGATCGCTTTCCTGGCCCGCGCGTTGCCGGGTCTGCGCTTCGTTCACGTGGTGCGCGACGGGCGGGACCTGGCATTCTCGAAGAACCAGAACCAGCCGCGCAAGCATGCGGGTGCGTTCCTGGGATCCGAGGCCGAGGACCCCGCGGCGCCCGCGTGCTCGATCGAGCTCTGGAACGCCGTCAACATGGCGGCGGCCGACACCGCCGAGGCTGAGCTCGGCGGGCGGTACCTGCGCATCCGGTATGAGGACCTGTGCGCCGAGCCACAGGGGGCGATCGTACGGGTGCTCGGATTTCTCGGACTCGATGGTGACCCGGCCCAGCTTGCGGACGAGGTGGAGCCGCCGCCCACGCTCGGGCGCTGGCGGCAGGCCGACCCTGCGCTTGTCGCCGAGCTCGAGCGGATCGCGGAACCGGGGCTGCGGCGGTTCGGGTACCTGGATGGCTGACGCGGTCGCGGTGGCGGCGGAGGCGCGCCCGGAGCGAGTGATCTGCGTGCTCGGGATGCACCGCAGCGGCACGAGCTGCCTGGCCGGCTCGCTGGAGCAGCAGGGGCTTTTCCTCGGCGAGGTGAACACGTCGGCGCCGTGGAACAAACGGGGGAACCGCGAGCGCTTCGACGTCATGGACCTGCAGGGAGACATCCTGGAGGCGAGCGGTGGGAGCTGGTACGAGCCCCCGCCCGTCGTCGAGTGGTCCGCGGAGCACTACGAGCGGGCGCGCGCGATTCTCGCGGAGCACGCGGGCGCGCCCGTGTGGGGCTTCAAGGACCCGCGCACGCTGTTGACCCTCGAAGGATGGGAGCGCCTCGTGCCTGACCTCGACGCGGTCGGCATCTTCCGGCATCCGCTGCGCGTGGCGAGGTCGCTCCAGAGCCGCAACGAGATGCCGCTCGAAGCGGGCCTCGCGCTCTGGCAGGCCTACAACTTGCAGCTCGTCGAGATCCACGAGCGCCGACCGTTCCCGATCGTGTCGTTCGACGAGGAACCGGCGACGCTCGAGACGAAGCTGCGCGAGGCGGGCGAGGCGCTCGGGCTCGGCCCGCCTTCATCGGAGGAGCCGTTCTTCACGGACGAGCTGCGCAACGCGCCCGCGAAGGGCGACGCGGTGCCGCCCGAGGTAGAGGCGCTCTACGACTCGCTGCGCCGGCTCGCGCTCTAGCGCCTCAGTACCACTTGCCGCGCGCGAAGCCGCCGAAGGCGAAGAGCCCGACGAGCGTCACGATCAGGCCGAGCCAGAAGCTCCAGACGATCATGATCACGATGCCGATGATGACGATGATCCCGCCGGTCGAGATGCCGGCGATGCCACCTCGTCTCTCGGGTGCTGTCGACATGCGCTCCTCCCTTGCGATCGAATAGCTCTTTCCTCCTCATACCCGCGCGCCGAAAGGCTGAAGCGCGCCAAGTAGCGGCCGAGCGGGGCTCCTCCCGACGCGCGCAGCAGGATTCGAACCTGCGACCTCTGGCTCCGGAGGCCAGCGCTCTATCCACTGAGCTATGCGCGCTCGAAGGGCGATCATAGATGGCCAAGCGGTGCCGGAGGGGTAGACTCGCCGCGCCGTGAGCGGGCCGGACGACTTCGCCTTCATGATCTGGCGGGTCGGTCGCCGGGCCGACAACGAGGAGTATCGGCGCGAGACGGGCTGGCGCCCGGAGAACCTCCGCAAGCCCGGCTTGGAGCCCGCGACCGTGATCGACGTGGGCGTCGCGCGGGGCACTCCGAACCTGTACGACGCTTTTCCGGAGGCGTACCTCGTGCTGATCGAGCCGCTACGCGAGTTCGAGGACGACCTGCGGCGAATCGCC
>Ga0114129_10001355_pt1 | contig 32892 bp, 34 predicted proteins | sample RhiMetdeltSRZDD1_FD_80071 | JGI IMG/M metagenome (GOLD analysis project Ga0114129, IMG submission 80071) | Populus rhizosphere microbial communities from Tennessee, USA - Rhizosphere MetaG P. deltoides SRZDD1 (version 2) (version 2) | ecosystem: Host-associated > Plants > Roots > Rhizosphere >...
ACGCCCTCGACGAACTGCACGGCCGACCCCTGCGCACCTCGATCCCGTCCCCGGTGCTCGCCGCCGCCGCCACCGCCGCGCTCGCCGGCGCCGTCGTCATCGGCGCCGTCGGGGTCACGCGCACCGGGCTCGTGCTCGTGCCCTTCATCGTCGCCGGCGCGTTCCTGGTCGCCGCGTACAACCTCGAGCTGTTCGACGGCCGGTTCCACACCGACGCGGCGTTCGCCGCCGCATGGGGCGCCTTCCCCGTGCTCACCGCCTACGTCGCCCAGGCCGAACGCCTCGCCGCCCCCGCGCTGCTCGCCGCCCTGGCCGCGTACGCACTGTCCAGGGCGCAACGAAGCCTCAGCAGCAGTGTCCGGTTCGTCCGCCGCCAGACCAGTCGGGTCGACATCGCCCTCAACCTGCCGGACGGCGCCGAGCGGACCGCACACGAAGAGTTGCTGCTCGACCCCCCGGAAGCCGCGCTACGCGCCCTCTCGTGGGGCCTCCCGGTACTCGCCGCTGCACTTGTCGCCGCCCACATCTAGGACGTCCGACCCGAGCACCGCGGTGGGCGTGACGCGTCTCGCGGTCGACGGCCAGCGTTCATCCCTGTTCTCGGTGCCGGACGTTCGCCACGTCCGAATGATCCGGACCTGTCGTTCCAGGGCAGCGGGGCGACTTACGCGGTCGACCTGGGAGGTCGGCAGAATCACAAGGCAGCTGTCGGGGGAGGGGGGAGAGAGACCGGTGGCTGCGGGGTCGTCAATCCGACGAGGATCTGGGCGAGCATCAGGAGGTCGATTCCTCGTCCGCTGCGCTCGCCTTCGTCCGGTCGGCGGCCGCCTTTCGCTGCCGATCGAGGAAGCGCCGTTCGGTTGGGTTGGCGGTCAGCTCGATGGCGCGGTCGTAGGCGGCGAGGGCTGCGTCACGCGGTCCAGCACGGGCGAGGAGGTCGGCGCGCGCGGCGTGGTACGGCTGGTAGTCCTGGAGCAGGGTCACGTCGAGCGAGTCGAGGGCGTCGAGACCAGCGGCGGCGCCACGCATCTCGCCGATGGCGACGGCCCGGTTGAGTGCGATCACCGCGTTGGGGCGCATCGCGTAGAGCTGGTCGTAAAGGGCAACGATCTGGGACCAGTCGGTTGCCGCGGCGGTGGTGGCGTCGGCGTGGACGGCGGCGATGGCCGCTTGGATCTGGAACGGGCCGGGCTGGTCGCGGCGCAGGCACGCGCGGACGAGGGTGTGTCCTTCGCTGATGAGCATGCGATCCCACTGCGTGCGGTCCTGGTCGGCGAGGCGGATCATCGACCCGTCCGGGGCGGTGCGGGCCGGCCGCCGGGCTTCGCTGAGCAGCGTGAGAGCGAGGAGGCCGACGGCTTCGGGCTCGTCGGGCATGAGCTCGGTGAGCACGCGTGCGAGGCGGATTGCTTCACGCGAGAGGTCGACGCGGGTGAGGCTGTCGCCGGTGGTGGCGGTGTGCCCTTCGGTGTAGATCAGGTAGATCGTCGCCAGCACAGCGTGTAGTCGTTCGGGCAGCTCGGCGGCGTGAGGGACGCGGTAGGGGGCGTGGTTGTCGCGCAGCTTGCGCTTGGCACGGACGATCCGCTGGGCGAGCGTGGGTGCGGGGACGACGAAGGCGCGAGCGATCTCGGGGGTGTCGAGCCCGCCGAGGAGCCGCAGGGTGAGTGCGACCTGGGCGTCGGTGGCGAGTGCGGGATGGCAGCACAGGAACATCAGTCGCAGCTGGTCGTCGGGGACGACATCGACGAAGCCGTCGAGGGCGTCGAGCTCGGGGTCGTGGTCGGGTTGCATGTCGTCGGTTTCGAGTCGGAGGGCCGCCAGGTGGCGGTCGGTGCGGGTCGATTCGCGTCGCAGCCGGTCGATGGCGTGGTTGCGGGCGGTGGTGGTGATCCAGCCACCGGGGTTCGGCGGCACACCCGTTGTCGGCCACTGCTCGGCGGCGATGGCGAACGCCTCCGCCACCGCGTCTTCGGCGAGGTCGATGTCGCCGAGGACGCGGATCAAGGTGGCGGTGCAGCGGCCGGCCTCACCGCGAAAGATCTCGGCGAGGTCAGGCATGCGTGGGTCGGACCTCGATGGGTCGCCCGCAGACGGTCGCCGCTTTGGCGGCCCAGTCGAGCGCGGCGTCGAGGTCGGCGGCTTCGATGACCCACAGGCCGCCCATCTGCTCCTTGGTCTCGGCGTAGGGGCCGTCGGTCATCGAGACGTCTCCGCCCGCGGCTCGTACCACGGTCGCCGACGATGCCGGCCGCAGACCGGCGACGAACACCCAGGCGCCGGCGCGTTCCATCTCGGCGTTGAGCTCGGCCGTCTGCGCCATCTGGCGCTGGGTCTCGGGTGTGGAGAGGTCGACGTCGTCGTCGTAGGGCTCGTCGAACCAGACGGACAGCAGGTACTGGGGCATGGTCACAGTCTCCTTCGCGGGAACGGAACGTCGGCGGGCGCTCAGTCGTGGGCGTGACGGACGAGGGCGGGGACGACGATGGCGGCGGCCAGGACGTGAAGCGCCACGAGCGTGAGCTCGATCACGGCGCCCAGGAAGGTCGTCGGGGCGAAGCCCGCCAGCGGGATCATCTCGCCGTCGACCTCGAACGAAACGTCGGCGACGTGGACTGCGGCGGCGACCGCGGTGGCGAACGCGGCGGCGACGAGACCGGCGACGACGGTGGTGCGCCGGAGCGAGCTCGCCCGACGAACGGCGTACGGCTCGGTGACGGTGGGGGGCGTGGGCGTGGTGACGGACATGGCGTTCTCCTTGGTTCGGCGGCGCCCGATGCGCCGCTCATCACCCACGAACGCCACCGCCCGAATCGACACGCACTGCGAGAAAATCGTCCGACTGGCCTGTCGAATCCGCCGGACCCGTTCGTAGCTGGTGCAGGAACCCGGCGACCACCGGGCCCGATCAACCGCACTCGAGGAGAGCACCATGACCGCTACCTACACCTTCGACGTCTTCGCCAGCCTCGACGGCTACGGCTCCTACAGCGGCGGCGACTGGGGCGGCTACTGGGGCAAGCAAGGCCCCGAGTTCCTCGACCGACGCCTCGCCGCGTACGACGTGGAGCAGCGCATGGTCCTCGGCGCCAACACGTTTCGGCAGTTCGTGCAACTGCTGGGCTCGATCACCGAGGGTTCCGAGCTCGACCCCGTCAACACCCGGATGAGGAGCATGCCGACAACCGTGGTGTCGACGACGTTGGAAGGACCCCTCGACTGGCCGGACGCGACCCTGGTGAGCGGTGACGCCGTCGACGTCGTCTCCCGGCTCAAGGTGGAGTCCGAGGTGCCGTTGCGCTCGCATGGCAGCCTGTCGATGAACCGGGCACTGATGGCCGCCGGCCTGGTCGACCGCGTCCAGATCACGCTCTTCCCTGTGATCACCGGTCAGACCGGGCAGGACCCGATCTTCCGGGGTGCGGCCGACTTCGACCTCGAGCTGATCGAGAGCCGGACGCTCGACGGCAACATCCAAGAGCTCATCTACCGGCCCACCCTGCATGTCTGAGTCCGTCGATGCAGTCCGACCGTCGACCTCCCATCCGAACGCCGTTCCGTCCGTCGTCGGTGGTGCCGGCGACTGGGTCGCGAGCGCCGACGTCTCTGGTCGATACGACTGCCAGGATGAGAGATGGTCTGCGAGGCGGCCTCGTCATGCTTGGTCAGCGCTGCGAACCGGCGATGTTTCGGCCGTGGCGGAAAGGCTTGCGGTCGACCAAGCCCCCGGCTGACGCTGTGCCCCTCAGCGCGGGCCCGCCAGGGAGGTTCCACCGTGCGCAGATCGACCGCCGTCCTGACGAGCGGCGTGTCCGCCGGACTGATCGCTGTGCTCTTCGCGGCGCCTCCGGCGCTGGCCACGCCGCCCGCCCACGCCAACTGCCTCGGCGTCGTCACGGCCCAGCGAGCCGTGGCCCACCACGACATCGGCACGCACGCGTCGTCACAGGACGAACCTCGCCTCGGTCTGGGCAACGTTGCCGACCAGGTCCTCGGCGACGGCACCCACGTCGGTGAGCTCGGCGCCTTCCTCGGCGAGATCGACGGGGACCCCGCAACCCACTGCCCCTGACGTCACACCACGCGGTCGCACACCCGGAGGGATCGGCTCGCCGGCCGTGACCTGGTCGCCCCGCGTTTGATTCGGCCGACGCGAAGAACAGCCGCTACACGTTCCTGCGGGAGCGTGATGGCACCTTCACCAGACTGCCGGATGTGCCGGGCGCGGTGCAGACCATCCACATCGGGCTCAACAACCGCGGTCAGCCCGCTGCTACCGCTGCGTTTCTCAGTGCCGACGGCACCATCCTGACTCTCCGCGCGTTCAGGTACGACGACGGGGAGCCCACGCGGATCGCAGTGCCAGGAGCCGCAGCCGGCATGCCGATGGGCCTGGATCCGCTCGGCATGATGGACAGCACGCTCACGTAACCCCGTCACACGGCCTGCGTTCGAGCCGTAAATCACGGAACACCGTCATCTCCGCTCCGCTCCTCGTCCGTTCCGGCCCGCCGGCGCCGCTCACCCGGGACGGGTGGTTTCCCCGTTCCAGTCCGCTGGTACAAACCGATACGACAGCGGCTTCGAGGGGGTCGGCCATGATCAGGTTGATCGTGTCGGCGGTGATCTACCTCGTCGCCAACGCGATCGGGTTGCTCGTCGCCAATGCGCTGCTCGACGACATGTCGGTCGATGGCTCTGCGTTCGTGATCGCAGTGCTGATCTTCACCGGGGTCGAGGTGCTCGTGCAGCCGTTGATCACCCAGATCGCCATCAAGCGCGCCCACGCCCTCGCGGGCAGCTCGGCGCTGATCGCGACGCTGATCGGGCTGATCGTGACCGTCGCCGTGTCGGACGGGCTCGACATCAGCGGGCTGGTCACGTGGGTCCTGGCGACGGTCATCGTCTGGGCGGCGGCCCTGGTCGCCGGGTTCATCCTGCCCGCCATCTTCGTCAAGCGGGCTGTGGGCGAGGCCCGCCGCTGACGGGCGGATAGCGAGAGCTCCCCGGCCGCCACGGCCGCTGGATCCAGGCCGGGTCGCCATTGGGCCGGCACCGGGATCTGGCGCGAGACGTACTTCACGCCGCGCGGGATGCAGGCGATCTGCGACGACGTGCTCACGCCATCGACCGGCTGGCGTTCGCTCCACCCCGAGCCGGCGGGGACCAGGTTCCATCAATCTTGTTTGATTGATATGCGCCGTGGTTGGGTAGATCAGTCAGTGGGACCCCTGACGCCTGGTCGAAGGAGGACCCCATGACCGCCGGGTACAAGCTCGACATGACCACGATGTTCGCCTACCACGACGCGCTCCGCCGCGATCTGGAACCCGTCGCCCTGATGGCGGGACAACCCGAGGGCTGGGACTTGTTCAAGAAATTCCTTCACGTTCACCACGTCGCCGAGGACGAGGCCCTGTGGCCGGTGGTGCGACGGGCGTTGATCAGTCGCAGCGACGATGTCGCGCTCCTCGACGAGATGGAGGCTGAGCACGCCGGGCTCGGACCGCTTCTGGACGCCATCGACGACGCCCTGGATCGCGGCGAGCTCGCACCGCGAGCTCGGAGCGACCTGGCCGATCGGCTTCAGGATCACCTTACCCACGAGGAGGAGGCCGCCCTGCCCCTCATCGACCGCACCCTCGACGAGGAGCAGTGGATGCAGTTCGGCGAAGCGTCCGCGGAGAAGGTCGGTCCCGACATGCCCACCTTCCTGCCGTGGCTGCTGGACGGCGCAGACCGTGAGCGCACCGACGCCCTGCTCCGTCACCTCCCCGAGCCGGCACGGCAGGCATACCGGACGGCGTGGCAACCCGCCTACGCGGCGAAGGACTGGTGGGCGACGTGAGCCGCGCTCGAAGCGCAGCGAACGACGGAGAGTTCGGTGGCACGGGAACGGGCTCGGCTGGTGTCGTCGCCGACCTCGACGGCCCGCCGGAGTTCGCCCGGTTGGTTGCGCACCCCCTGCGGTGGCGCCTGCTTCGAGAACTGGTCCAAAGCGATCGGGCGGTCTGGGAGCTCACCGAACGCCTGCGCAAGCCGCAGAATCTCGTCTCCTATCACCTGCGCCAGCTGCGAGACGGCGGGCTCGTGACTGCCCGCCGCAGCGCAGCGGACGGGCGCGACGCCTACTACTCGATCGACCTGGTCTCCTGTGAGCAGCAGCTGTGGGCGACTGGCGGGTCACTCCATCCGGCGCTCGCCGCCACAGCCGCCGAGCTGACCCCCTACAGGCCGCGCGGGCCGGGTGGTCGCCGGGTGTTGTTCCTGTGTACCGGCAACAGCGCGCGGTCCCAGATCGCCGAGGCGCTCGTCTCCCGCGTGACCGGTGGCCGAGTCGAGGCCGCCAGCGCAGGTAGCCATCCCAAGCCGCTGCATCCCAACGCCGTCCGGGTGATGCGCAGACGTGGCATCGACATCAGCGGGAACCGCACCAAGCACCTCGACGAGTTCATGTCGCAGCGCTTCGATGCCGTGATCACGTTGTGCGACCGGGTCCGCGAGGTCTGCCCCGAGTTCCCGTCGCAACCCGCGCTCGTGCACTGGAGCATGCCCGACCCCGCAGGAGCCGGCCCCACCAACCAAGCCTCGTATCCCGCATTCGAGCACACGGCCGAAGAGCTCGAGACGCGCATCCGGTTCCTCGTCCCACTGCTCACCGAACGATCCACCCGCGACGAGACCAGGAGGTCCTCGCATGTCGAACAATGAGATGGTCAGCGTCCGCTACATGGTCGACGATGTCGATGAGGCGATCGCCTTCTACACGAAGTTCCTCGGCTTCGAGCTGATCACGCACCCCGGGCCACCGTTCGCTGACGTCAAGCGCGGCAACCTCCGCCTGCTGCTCGCCGGACCGAACAGCTCCGCCGGCAGGCCGATGCCCGACGGCGCCAAGCCTGGACCCGGTGGCTGGAACCGCATCCACCTCCTTGTCGACGACCTCGTCACCGAGGTCACCCGCCTGCGCGACGCCGGCGCCCGGTTCCGCAACGACATCGTGGAAGGACCCGGCGGCAAGCAGATCCTGCTCGAAGAACCTTCCGGCAACGTCGTCGAGCTCTTCCAACCGGCGAGTGCGTAGCCACTCGGCGTTCCCGACATTGGTGTCGGTTATGATCGGGGCTCATCGGGAAAGAGAGGGGTCTCGGTGAGCCTCGACGTCCAGCCGACCGTGGAAAGACCGTCGCCGACGGGGGTGCTGCTCGAGGTCACCGACCTGAGGACCCACTTCCTGACGCCGCGGGGCCGGGTCAAGGCCGTCGACGGCGTCAGCTTCACGCTCGACCGCGGCAGGACCCTGGGTGTGGTGGGTGAGTCGGGGTCAGGGAAGACGATCCTGGCCCGCTCGATCATGAACCTGCTGCCCAGGATCAACGTCCGGCGGTCCGGCAGCGTGAGGTTCATGGGTCGCGAGCTGATCGGGCTGGACGACCGCGAGATGCGCGATCTGCTCGGTGCCGAGATCGCCATGGTCTTCCAGGACCCGCTGAGCTCGCTCAACCCGGTCATGACCATCGGCAAGCAGATCACCGAATCGCTGCGGCTGCAGGCGGGGATGAGCCGGAAGGAGGCCAGGCTCACGGCGCTCGCCCTGCTGCGTTCGGTCAACATCCCCGAGCCCGAGCAGCGGTTCTCGGAGTACCCCCATCTGCTCTCGGGGGGCATGAGGCAGCGGGTGATGATCGCGCTGGCGTTGGCGTGCGGTCCGAAGCTGCTGTTCGCCGACGAGCCGACGACGGCGCTCGATGTCACGGTGCAGGCCCAGATCCTGAACCTGCTGCAGGACAACCAGACCGACCGCTACATGGCCATGGTGCTGGTGACCCATGACCTCGGGGTGGTCGCGGGCCGGACCGATGAGATCGCCGTGATGTACGGCGGGCGGATCGTCGAGCAGGCGCCCACCTCTGTGCTGTTCTCGCGCATGCAGCACCCGTACACCGAGGCGCTGCTGCGCTCGATCCCCCGGGTCGAGAACCCGAGCCACACCCGTCTCGAGGTCATCGGCGGACGCCCGCCAGACCTGGTCAACCCGCCGCCCGGCTGTGCGTTCAGCGTCCGATGCGCGTATGCGCAGGACGACTGCCGCCAGGAGGCTCCGATCCTCCAGGAAGGGGCCGAGTTCGGCCACCGCTTCGCCTGCTTCCACCCGCTGGGCGACAACGGGTCGGCCGCGACCACCTCGGCCGAGGCCATCCATACGCCGGTCACGGTCACCAGGAAGCCGCCGGTCGACGGCCACGACGGCTGACGCCGCCCGCCGCCCGGTCAGCCGATCAGAACCGGTGCGTCGGCGACGCGGTCTTCGGGGGCCGCGACCGGATGGTGGCAGGCGACGAACTGGCCGGGGGCGATCTCCCGGATCTGGGGCTCCTCCTCGGCACAGCGCTCGGAGGCGTTGGGGCACCGGGTACAGAACCGGCAGCCGGGCGGCGGGAAGACCGGTGATGGCGGCTCCCCGGGGATCGTGCGCGCCACCCGGGGATCGACGGCCGGATCGATCACGGGGATCGCGGTCATGAGGATCTCCGTGTAGGGATGCCGGGGATGGGCGAACAGCTCGTCGGGCTGACCCACCTCGCACACCTTGCCGAGATACATGACCACCACCCGGTCGGCGATGTTCTTGACGACCGCGAGGTCGTGGGCGATGAAGATCAGGGAGAGCCCGTACTTCGCCTTCAGCTCTTCCAGCAGGTTCAGCACCTGAGCCTGGACGGAGACGTCCAGGGCCGAGACCGGTTCGTCGCAGATGATCACCTTGGGATCGAGGATCAGCGCGCGCGCGATGGAGATGCGCTGGGCCTGGCCGCCCGAGAACTCGTGGGGTCGTCGCTCCATGGCCGTGTCGGCGTCGATGCCCACGTCCTCCAGGACTTGCCGGACCTGGACCTCGGCACCCTGCCAGAACTCCTTGCGCTCACGCCAGATCCGGTAGGTGCGCGGCAGCGACGCGACCGGCAGCAGCGCGGTCAGCACGACCCACACGGCGGCCGTCACCGCGTACAGGGCGACGATCGGCGCCAGCCCGACCAGCGAGGCGATCATCACCACCGAGCCCGCGGCCTGCACGATGCCGCCGTCTCGGGTGCCGTCCGGCTGCTCGGTGCCGAACGCGCTGCCGGCGATCCAGAGCGCCAATCCGACGAAGAAGGCGATCAGCAGCGGAACGCCGACGCGACGGAGCAGGGGGTGGCGCCACAGCCGCAGCATCCGGGGCACGTACCGCTCCCACAGCCGGATCAACGGTGACCGGCGGTGGGACTCCAGCCACCGGATCACCAGCGGCTCGGCCACCACGTCACGGATCCGCCGTCGGGGGTTCAACGACGAGATCGCGTCCTGGAAGATCATCTGCAGCCGGCTGCGCACGTCGCGCATCTGCTCGGCGCCCAGCGTGGCGAGGTCGACCCCGTCGAGCTGGATCCGGCCCGAGGTGGGGGGCGGGACCCGCATGATCGCCTTGGCGGTGGTGGACTTCCCGCAACCGGACTCGCCCACGATGCCCAGAGTCTCGCCGTCGGCGAGGTCGAAGCTGACGTCGCTGACCGCGTGGACCGTCCCGAAGCGGCCGACGGGGAATTCGACCACGATGTGCTCCACCTGGAGGAGCAGATCCTCCTGCCCCTCTCGCAGGTGGGCGGTGCCCGAGCCCGCCATCAGATGCCGCTCTCCCGGACGTCGAAGAGCGTGCGCACCTGATCGCCGATGAAGTTGAGGGACAGGATCGTCATGAACATGAAGAGCGCGGGGAACAGCACCATGTGCGGCGCCCGGTCCACCTGCGAGCGCCCGTTCTGGATCATGATCCCCCAGCTCACGCCGCTGACGTCGCCGACGCCGAAGAAGGCCAGGGCGGCCTCCACGACGATGAGCGCCGCCAGGCCGATGAAGGCGATCGAGACCATCGCCGGCAGGATGTTGGGCAGCACCTCGCGGACGATGATCCGTAGGTTGCGTGTCCCCAACGTCCGGGAGGCGAGCACGAAGTCCCGGTCGGCCCAGACCATGGTCTGCGCTCTGGCCACGCGGGCGATGGTCGGCACCGCCAGGATCGACAGCGCGAACGTGGCCCACACCGTCTGCGCGGTCGGCGAGGCTGTGCCCGGCGGCGCGAAGAACGCCACCAGGGCCAGGGCCAGGACGAGCCCGGGGATGGCCAGCATGATGTCGAGGACGGCGACGATGGCATCGTCGAGCGTGCGCCGGTAGAAGCCGGAGACCAGCCCGACGATCCCGCCGACCGTGAAGCCGACCAGCGTCGCGACCGTGGCCACGGCCAGCGAGCGGCGGGCCCCATAGATGGTGCGGCTGAACACGTCGTGGCCGATGTTGTCAGCGCCGAACCAGTGCGCCGCCGAGGGGCCGTCGCGGGCGACCCCGCGGAAGGTGGCCGTGGGGTCCTTCAGGGGGAGGAGGTCCGCGAACACGGCCGAGAGCACCAGCAATACCAGCCACCCCGCGGACGCCCAGAACCAGAACCCCAGCTTGCGAGCCTGGTAGGTCTCCTCCGCCTCGGCGAGGATCGCCGCCTCGGCATCGACGTTGACGGTGACCCGCTCGCTGGAGGAGGGGGGCAGCGCCGTCTCAAGCCCGGACATGGCGAACCCGGGGGTCGAGGACGGCGTAGAGCAGGTCGACCAGGAAGTTGACCAGTACGAACCCCACGGCCACCACCAGCACGACCCCCTGCACGACCAGGAAGTCCTTCTGGAAGATGGCGGTGCCCAGCACCGTGCCGAGGCCCGGAAGGGTGAACAGCGTCTCGATGATCAGCGCACCGCCGACCAGCGTGGCCGTGTTGACCCCGAACACCGTGAGCAGCGTGAACGAGGACGGCCGGAGGGCATGCGCCCACAGGATGCGCCGGTCGCTGACCCCCTTGGCCTTGGCGGTGGTGATGAAGTTCTCCTGGAGCGTGCCGATCATGTCCGAGCGCAGGATCCGCATGTACCCCGCCGCCTGGCCGAGGGCCAGGGCGATGGCCGGCAGGGCCATGTGGCGGAAGTGCTCGACCGGGTCTTCCCCGAACGGCACGTAGCGGGCCGCAGGGAGCCACGTGCTGCCGATGCTCGTGTCACCCGTCCTGATCCCCCCGAGGGCGAAGAACAGGATCAGCACCACGGCGAGCACGAAGTTCGGTATCGACAGGGCCGCGAGCGCCACCGTGCTGGCGACGCGGTCGCCCCGGCGGTTGGCCTTGTACGCCGCGTAGACGCCGGCCGGCACGGCGACGGCGAGCGCCAGCACCTGTGCGTACAGCATCAGCTGGAGCGACACCGGCGCGGCGTTGGCGATGACCTCGGAGACCGGCTGGCCCTGGATCGCCGACCGCCCGAGGTCGCCGCGCACGGCGTCGCTCAGCCACAGCAGGTAGCGGGTGTGCAGGGGCTCGTCGAGGTGGAACTCCTGGACGATCTCGTCCACCCCTGCCTCGGTGCCCCCCGGCCCGAGGATGTTGAAGGCCAGGTCACGCGCGTCGCCCCGACTGTTCTGGAGGTAGAAGGTGAACGCGGTGACCAGGACCAGCGTGGGCACCAGGATCAGCAGCCGCCGCCTGACGTAGCGGCCGTTGACGGCGCTGGCGCCCACGACGATCAGCGCGAAGGCTCCGAGGAAGGCCCACAGCATGGGCAACCCCACCAACCACCCACCGACGAGGACGACGAGCGCCCCCGCGGTGGTGGTCAGGCCCGGGTTGTGCCGGGCTGCGTTGGTGAGCGTACGAAGCCTCCGCATCGGCTACTCGCAGCTGCCCTCGTCGCACCAGATCTGGTTGACCTGGTGGCGCCCGGCGAAGGCGAGCTCGATGCCCGTGGCCCCGTCGGGGAGGGTGTTGAGCACCTGGTCGTTGACGTACGGGGCCGACGAGATGCCCCAGATGGTCCAGCCCAGCCACAGGTTGTAGACCTGCTCGCCGAAGCGCTCGTTGATGGCTTCGGCCGCCTGGGTGCGGGCATCCTCGTCGGGGTTGGTCCGGATCGTGATCAGGTTCTCGTCGATCACCTCGTCGGAGAAGCGCCCGAAGTTCAGGGCCTGCTGGCCGATGGGCGCCGAGGCGGCGCTGATCCACCAGAGCAGCTGCTGGTCCGGATCGGTCCCGCCGTGGTTGCGCCAGGCGAACACGTCGAAGTTCCCCAACAGGGCGAGGCCGATGTACTGGCCCTGCTCGATCGGCGTGATGTTGGCGCTGACCTGGTTGCCGAAGGCCTCCTGCCACATCGAGATGATCAGCGTGTTGGTCTCGACGTTGAACGGGTCGTTGGTGGTGTTGAAGTCGAAGGAGATGCTGTCGGTGCCGAGCTCCTCGAGGCAGGTGTCCATCTCGGACTGGGCCGCGTCGAGGTCGTAGGCGGGGTAGCCCGAGTCCTCGAGGTAACCCCTCGACCCGGGCGGGAACGGACCGTTGGCCGGCGTCGAGATGCCGCCGCCGCGCTCCTCGGCCAGCCGGTCGAGGTCGATCGCGTGGGCGAGCGCCCGGCGGCAGTGCACGTCGAGCATCGGATTGTCCGCATTGGCGCCAGCAGGGTCGATCGCCGCGCCGGTCATGGCATTGGTGCCCTGGGCGACGTTCAACATGATGTAGTTCGTCTCGCCGTAGCGGTCGCTGACCACCGTCTCGAGGCTGTCGTCGTCCATGAGCTCGGCGACGGTCTCCGCGTTGGCGGTGTGCATGGCGTCGAACTCGCCGGAGCGCAGGGCGTTGGCGCGGCTGTCGATGTCCACCGCCACCACGGCCTCGATGGCGTCGAGGTAGGGCAGGTCCTCATCGGTGATGCCGTTGGGGCCACGCCAGTAGTCCTCGTTGCGCACGGCCCGGAACACGTTGCCGTTGCCGGGCTCGTAGGAGTCGAACGTGAACGCCCCGACGCCGACCGGTGCCGCCGGGTCACCGTCGGCCGGCGTCGCGGCGAGCGCGGCGTCGTAGTAGGGGCCGTCGGGGTCGCGCTGAGGCACGTCGGGCAGGCTCGCGAGCCAATTCTTCGACATCATGTACCCACAGGAGCCATAGCCGAAGTAGGCGGGCAGCGCGACCCACGGCCCGTTCTTGGTCTGGATCGTCACGGTCTGTCCGGAGGCGGTGACGGGCCCGACCGACGCGTAGGCGGCACCGGTCAGCGGGCTGCCGGCGCAGGTCTCGATGTTGAACTTGACCGCCTCGGCGTCGAGCGGGGTGCCGTCGTGGAACTTGATGCCGTCGCGGACCGTGATCGTCCACTGGGTGTAGTCCTCGTTGTGGTCGACCGCGCTGGCGAGGAGCGGCACGATCTCGCCGTCGTCGTTCACCGCGAACAAGGAGTCGGAGATCGCGGACAGGGGGATGTAGCCGCTCGTGGCGTACGACGCCCGGTAGGGCGCCCAGCCGTTGGCGGTGTCGGCCTCGAGGCCGTAGACCAAGGTGCCGCCCTGCACCGGGTCGCCCGCCTCGTCCGCGGTGCTCTCGTTGGCGTCGTCGGACGCGTCGTCGCCGTCGTTGCCGCCGCACGCGCCGACGGCCAGCACCAGCACGGCGAGCCCGCCGAGCCAGGGCCTTCGCCGCATCCACGGCCCCCGATGGTCAGCGAGATCGCCGCGCCTCTTGCGTCGGATCATGGCCCCTCCCGTTCGATCCACGGATGTTGGAGTGCTGTTGCTGGTTCAGGTGTCCAGGTTGCTGAGCCGAGCTCGCCCTCGGGCGGCCCCACCGAGGTGCCGCCGTTGACCAGCGTGACGACGCAGACGTTTCCGGCGCTGTCGATGGCCAACGAGCCGCGGGGATCGGTCCCAAAGCGATCTCCTTCAGCTGACTCATGCGGCCCCCTGAAGCTCCGCTTGGATGAAACTCGTTTCCGACATAAGTGTCAAGAAGTGTCAGGCGACAGGTCGCCTGCGTTTTGCCTGCTCAACTGCCTACGAGGTGATAGACACACGTGGCCTGTCGACGGTGGTGTCGGTCAGCGGCCGTGGGGTCGACGCGAGCGCGCTACCGGCCGGTCCCAGCGCCGACGGGACGACCGTCCACGATCTGGTCGAGGTACTCCGAGAGGCCAGCGCCTTCGACGTCGCCATAGCGCCACCGTGTCATTCCTTCGGTGATGCGTGTCATCAGGCCGTTGCGCCGATTTCTCAGCGGGATGTTCGACCACACCTCGCCTTCCACGTCGTAGCGGTGGTGGTCGGTATGGACGGTGGCGTGCACGGCGGAGTGGTACCAGCGCTCGTCGAAGTCCGTGCGCAGCTCGACCTCGCGGATCGGCACCCACTCCTCCCCATGGCGGGCCCGGTCGTAGAGGAAGCCGCCCACTCGCCGCCGGTCCGCCTCGTCACCGGACACCGTGGTCGCGAAGCCGAGGTCCGGGCCCAGGTTGACGGTGAGCCACCGGTACCACCAGATGTTCTGCCAGTACCGCGGCCCCCAACTGTGGTCACGCAGGCCGAGCCCGTCCGTGAGCGCGAACGACTCGTCACCGACGGTCACGGTGCCGGTGATCGCCATGTGCTGCTCGAAATGGCCCCGGGCGAACGACTTCTCGGGATCGATCTGCGGCAGGGTCTCGCCCTCCTCCGCCTCGGCCTCACCGCCCCAGGGCTTGGCGACGCCCCGGTGGACCTGGTCGATCCGGCAGTCGATGCGAGGGTTCTCGGTGAACGCCCGCCGGGGGTCCTCCATCTCCGAGGGGTCGTCCAACACGACCGCCGGCCCCTCGTAGGTGACCCGGTGCTCGTCGAACGGGCGGACGACCTCGAACCGCAGGCCGCCCGCGTCGTGCCGGTCGTTGTCGGTGATGCGCGGGCGGCCGAACCAGAACGCCACCCGACCGTCGGGCAGGTAGAGGCAGGTGGTCATCTCGGCGTAGCCCTCGTTGGGTCGGTTGCCGAGACGGACCCATCCGCCGAGGCCGCAGCCACGGTCGAAGAAGTTGTAGTAGGCGCTCTCGTTGAAGTTGCTCGCCTCTTCCCGAGGATGCATGTAGTCGTCCTCGGGGTCCAGCCGGATCCGCATGGAACGACCTCCTTTCCCTGGTCGGGCCGCCTAGCCGAGCCGCTCCTTCGGGTAGCCGGCGTAGGACTGCTTGAACACGCCCGAGTGCAGCAGCACGACGGCCGCCACCCGGCCGGTGTTGCCGTCGGTGAGCGTCGTGCGGGTCCAGTACGACTCGGTGCGCCGGCTCTGGCCGCGACCGACGATCTCGCTCTCGACCCGGTAGGGCTGCCCGACGAACACCGGCCCCTCGACCAGCCGGATCTCCAGGTCGAGGAAGAGCCCGAGCGCCGGGCCCCGCACCGGCCAGGCGGTACCGGCCTTGGCCGACAGCACGCTCACCATCTCTATCGGCAGCACCGCCCGCCCCCATGGCGAGAGGGCGCCACCGTCCGGTGTGTACCAGGGATGGGGCTCGGTGATGCGCTCGAGCTTCTCGGTCAACGAGAAGGGATAACCCGGGCCATTGTCGTCGGCGTGGGTGACCGAGGCGACCCGCGGCTCCGGGCTCCGCATGCCGACCACGAGCTGGTCGACGATGAACAGGTCGCCCGGCTCGCCCGACCTGGCGAGCCGGGCGTCGAGCTCGGTCTCGGGGTGGTCGGGACCGATCGACGCCGTGCCGACCAGCACCGGCGTGCCGTCGGCCTTGTGCGCCTCGACCCGCGCCGAGGCCGGCCCGATGGTGGTCAGCGAGGCCTGCACCTGCTCGCCCTCGACGACCATGGTGCGGAAGTGGCAGCTCACGCAGCCGCGCTCGAACCAGGCCCGGCCCCACAGGGCGGCGGCGAGGGGGTCGATCTGGCTGAAGTGCGTGGGCGCTTCGATCGGTGCCCCGGCCAGCCCGACCGATGCGGCCGTGTCTGCGTCGTGGACGCTGGCGTGGCCGCCGACGGCCTGGTGCTGGAGCATCTGGGCCGGCGACCGCAGCGGCCCGGCGAGCGTGATCTCGGTGGCGAAGTGCGCGTCGCTCATTGGCGCACCCTCCGGGATGCGCGCAATGAGCGATCGGCCCTTCGGGCCGAGCAACGCACTGTGCTCATGGTTCGCTCGCTTCGCTCGCTCACGAGCCGGGCTCCTACCGGGGCTCCTGGCCGTCGTCGACCTTGGCGATCATGCCCGTGACGAACTCGGACGACGGTGACACGAGGTAGAGGAGCGTGCTGTCGAGCTGGGCCGGGTCGCCGAGCCGGCGGCGGGGGAAGAAGCCGGTCATGTCCCCGACCCGCGAGATCATCCCGTCCATCATCTCGGAGCTGAACGCGCCGGGCGCGATGGCGTTGACGTTGATGCCGAACTTGGCCCACTCCACGGCGAGCGTCTCGGTCATCCGCTCGACGGCCGCCTTGGTCGTGGAGTACAGCGCGGCACCTCGGCCCGCGTAGTGGTGGGCGCCCATCGACGAGAGGTTGACGATCCGGCCCGGCGCCCGCCGTTCCATGAGCCTGCGGGCGACCTCGCAGGACAGCAGGAACGGGCCGCGCAGGTTGGTGCCGATGACCTGGTCGACCAGCGCGACGGGCATCTTCGTGGCGTACTGGGCGTCGGGGACCCCCGCGTTGTTGACAAGGATCGACACCGGCCCGAGCTCGGTCTCGACCCGGTCGACGGCGGGGCCGAACTGGTCCGCGTCGGTGACGTCGAGCGGCACCGGGACGCAGACGCCGCCGGCGGCCGTGATCTCGGCGGCCAGCTCCTTCAGGCGTTCCTCGCGGCGGGCGGCCGCGGCCACCTTCGCCCCGCACGCCGCCAGCACCGTGGCGAAGCGGCGTCCCAGCCCCGAGCTGGCGCCCGTCACCAGTGCGACCTGGCCCGAGAGGTCGGTGGAGAAGTTCGGGAGCCCGAAGTCCGAGGACCCCGCGGTCACCGCGGTGCCCTCGCCGTGGCCGCAGCGAGCTCGTCGCGGAGCTGGCGCTTGAGGACCTTGCCCGTGGCGTTCCGGGGCAGCTCGGCGTCGCGGATGTCGACCACCGACGGCACCTTGAATGCCGCGAGCCGCTCGGCGACGTGGCGCGTCACCGCTTCGGCGACGAGGTCGCTTCCCGCCCGGCGGCGCACGACGGCGGCGACCTCCTCGCCGAGGGAGGGATGGGGGACACCGACCACGGCGGCGTCGGCGACGTCGGGGTGCTCGAACAGCGCCGCCTCGACCTCCGCCGCGTAGACGTTCTCACCGCCGCGGATCACCACGTCCTTGAGGCGGTCGACCACGTGGACGAAGCCGTCCTCGTCGACATATCCGAGGTCGCCGGTGTGGAACCAGCCGTCGGTGAACGCCGCCGCCGTGGCCTCGGGATCGTTGTGGTAGCCGCGCACGATGGTAGGACCGCTGATCCAGATCTCACCCACCTCGCCCGGCGCGGCGTCGGCGCCTCCCGGTCCGACGAAGCGCACGTCGACCACCGGGGCGAGCACCTTGCCGACGCTGTCGGACCGGGCCACGTAGTCGGTGCCCATGTTCACGATCATGGCTCCGGTGGTCTCCGTGAGGCCGTAGCCGTTCCCGGGCGCGACCCGGGCGCCGAACTGCGTATCGACCCGGCGCACCAGCTCCGGTGGGACCAGCGTGGCGCCGGACGCGAGCCCCTGGAGGCTGTCGAGGGAGGCACCGCGCGCCGCGGCCCGCTCGAGCAGGTCGAAGGCGGTGTGCGGCACGCCGGAGAAGTTGGTGATCGCCTCGCGCTCGATCAGGTCCACCGCCTGATCGGCGTCCCACCGGTACATCAGCACCAACGTGCCGCCGTACGCCGTGTAGGGGATGAGATGCGATTGCAGTCCACCGACGTGGAACAGCGGGAAGGTCAGCAAGGTCCTCGGTGGCGGCGGGGGCTCGCCCTCCGCTCCCGCCGCCGGCACTCCCGCTGCGGCCGCGGCCCGGACCGTCCCCAGGTAGAAGCCGGCCATCAGGAAGTTGGTGATGTTGCGATGGGTGCCGACCGCGCCCTTGGGCCGTCCGGTGGTCCCCGAGGTGTAGAGGATGGTGACGTCGTCGTCGGGGTCGATCTCGACCTCCGGTAGCGAGGCGTCATCATCCGGTCGGCCGACGAGGTCGTGGAAGTCGACGACGCCCGGAGGCGGCACCTCCGTCCTGACGCCGACCACGCCGGCGAGGCCGAGCCCGTCGAGCGCCCCTTCGAGGCGCTCCAGCCGCTCGCGGTCGGCGATGAGCAGCTTCGCTCCCGAGTCGGACAGCCCATACGCCAGCTCCGAACCGGTCCACCAGGCATTGAGCGGCACCGCGACGGCTCCGATCGACACCGCGGCCCAGAAGGACAGGGCCCATTCGGGGTAGTTCCGCATGGCGATCGCGACCCGGTCGCCCTGACCGAGCCCGTACCGTCCGGTGAGGCGCCGTGCGAGGTTCGCGACCACCGTGTGGGCGCGGGCGTAGGTGTAGCGCTCGTCGTCGTAGACGAGGAAGTCGCGGTCGGCGTGGACCATGCTCGCGTCCCAGATGTCGCGGAGGGAGCCGGGCGCGGTCCTCCACACCCGCGTGGTCACGCCCCGGATCTCTGCCTCGACGATCTCGAACGGCCCGCCACGGCCGGTCAGCGACCGCTCGAGGTCTGTCATCTCGATGGGCATGGCGGCGTCCCCCTCTCGACCGACTATCTCGGAAAGCCGACATCACTGTCAAGAACGGCCGGAATGGCAAGCACCATCGTGTGAGGTGCGCCACTCTGCCTGCAATAATCTGCGCTCGGCAGTTGACGTTGGCATCGGTTACCGCTCGTATACTTCGCGCCATGACGGCCAAGCCGACGGCGAAGAAGGCGCCAGCCGACCGGACGAGCCCTCCGAACAACCGCAACCCGGGCGGACGCACGAGGAAGAGCCAGGAGACGCGCCGCGCGCTCCTCGACGCCGCGGCGCGCATGTTCGCCGAGCATGGCTACCACGAGACAAGCGTTCCCGACATCGTCCAGGCCGCGGGTGTCGGCCATGGCACGTTCTACGAGTACTTCGCCAGCCGGCGCGACATCCTGCTCGCACTGACCAGGCCGGTCACGGACACCCGCGAGCGGCGGCCCATCCTCAAGAGCCAGAACCTCGCGGACCGCATCCGGGCCGAGATCTTCTGGTACCTCGCCGACCACGTGGAGCACCTCGAGCTGTCCAAGGTGTGGCACGCGGCGTCGAACTTCGATCCCGAGATCGCGGAGACCCGGCGTCGTGAGCGCGCCCGGCGGATCAAGCGGGTGCGCAACGGGATCGAGTCGGCCGAGGTCCGATCGGACATCGACCCGGGAATCGCCGCGGCGGCCCTCGTCGCCATGCTCGAAGAGTTCACGCACCGCTGGTTCATCGAGGGCGACGGCCCGGGCAAGAGCGCCCACGACGTGGTGACGGCCGCCGACACGCTGGGCACGCTCTGGCTGAGCGCGATCGGCCTCGCTCCGTGAGGCAGCGTCGTCGGGCTTCCGGGCCCCAGTCTCGACAGTCATGTCGGTTTATCGGGGTGACCTAGCCGGTCGGATGACCAGCGCCAGGGCGTCGCGCCTTCCGGGAACGCCGCCTGCGGCGTTCACCGGTCGGTGAGACTCGACCGGCGGCGAGCCAGTTCGGCGAGCACGGCGTCGTCGCCCGAGAAGTCGAACTCGAACCGGTCGCGACCCTCGGCATCGAACCACTCGTAGGAGTCGCGGTACGCGGCCTCCAGGCCGAAGCTCGGCTCCCAGTCGAGATGGGCCAGCGCCTTGTCGGTCGAGAACATCGCGCCGCCCACCAGGCTCTCACCCCAGTGGACCAGTGGCGGCCTGGCCCGACGGGCGATGTCCAGCGGGACGTGGACCACATCGGCCTCGACGCCCACGGCCCGGGCCATCAGCCGGACGCACCCGAGGATGCTGGTGATCTCGGCCCCGCCGACGTTGTACTGCTCGCCGAGGGCCTGTTCGTTGCCGGCGACGGCGACCATCAGCCGGGCGACGTCCTGGACGTGGGCGAGGTGCACGAACGGGAACCCCTCGCCGGGGACCAGGATGGGTCGCCCTTGTTCCAGGCGGGCGAAGAACACCGGCTCCCGGCTGGCCAACGGCGTCTTGGGTCCGACGGTGTGCGTCACCCGCAGCGAGGTCGCGGGGAAGCCCTCCGTCCGGTGGAGATGCGCCAGGTAGTCCTCACAGTTGACCTTGCCGACCCCGTAGGCCTTGCGCGGGTCGGGGTCGTCGGGAGCGTGGCGGGCGTAGTGCTCCCTGACCGGCTGGACGAAGCTGCGCCTGTAGACGGCCACCGAGCTGGTGAACACGAACTGCTGGACGCGCCCGCGGAACAGCTCGACCAGCGGGACCAGGTCCTCGACCTGGTAGGCCGTGTTGTCGTAGACGATCTCGAACTCGTCGCGGTGCGGCTCGAGCACCTCGCGCAGGACGCCGGCCTGGCGCCGGTCGCCGTGCAGACGGCGTGCGCCCTCGGGGAGGGGCGCGACGTGACTGTTCATGACCGTCACGTCGAAGCCGCGCCGGGCGAGCTCGAACACCAGGTGCAGCCCGATGTAGCGGTTGCCCCCGAGGACCAGTGCCCTCATCACGCCAGGCGACGCTAGTGCACCCGACATGAATGTCGAGTTCGAGTTTGCCCACGAGAGCGGGGCCTCCAGCGTCGAGGAGAACACCACTTTGGACGCCCTGGTGGGCTCGGCCATGGCGTCGGCCTCGTCGGCTGCCAGCTCGTCCTCCGACGCGCTCGCATCGGCGGCGAACCCGGGCATCAGCCGGTACGTCATCGCCCCCATCAGCAGCGTGTCGTCGCGGGCGGGGTCGTTCTCGAGCCAGCCTTGGTTCGGGCAGGATCTCAGGAGCCGGCGTCGCTAGCCTCCCTCCGATGTCGGTCGCGATCCCGACCGAGCTGGCGCCGCTGCTCGACTCCACGGCCGTCGCGTTCGTCTCCACGATCGGACCGAGGAAGGAGCCGCAGACCACTCCCATCTGGTTCATTTGGAAGGACGGGGCTGTGCATTTCAGCCTGGTCGACGGCCGCCAGAAGCTGCGCAACCTCCGGCGCGATCCGCGTGTGTCAGTCGTCATCGTCGATCCCGCCGAGCCGACGAGATATCTGGAGCTCCGTGGCCGGGTGCACCTCGTTCCCGACAGGCAGCTTGCCCTCGAACGCGAGGTCGCCATCAAGTACCGCGGCGCGCACGTGGACGTCGAACCTCCGGGCACGATGCGGTTCGCAGCGAGCCTCGACGTCGACCGGATCACGAGCCAAGCGGGCCACCGGCGCATTGGCTGACGATTGCGAGTCTGCCCACATCGCCGTCCACCTCTACCTCTCGGGACGGCATGGCCCAGCAGAATTTCAGCGCGCCTGTGTCAGGAGTTGAGGGACTGGTAGGCCGACATGACGAGCAGACCGCCGCGGAGGTCGCCGACCAGACCGCCGGCCATGCGGTTCATGACGTAGGCCACCGACATCCGGGCGTCGAGGTCGACCACGGCCACCGACCCACCCCAGCCGCCCCAGAAGCAGCTGCGGGGGTTGGGGCTCAGCAGCACGATGTCGTTCATCAGCCCGAAGCCGGTGCCGAGACGCAGCTTGACGCCTAGCACCAGGTCCACCTGGTGGCACTGCTCGACGAAGATCCTCTCGAGGCCCTCGGGCGACATCAGCTTCACCCCGTCGACCGTGCCGCCGTTGGCCAGCGCCGAGTGGACCCGGGCCACCGCCCGGGCGTTGCCGGTGCCGCCGGCCGCCGGGATCTCGGCTGCCCGCCAGGCCCGGGTGTTGGGCTCGGACCCGGCGAGCGGGCAGCTCAGCAGGGCCCGGGCGGCCACGCTCTCGGGATCGAACGCGGCGGTCGCCTCGGCCATCGCGTCGGGCCCGGGGGCGATGACCTCGGCGACCCGGCCGTCCTCCGACTCGGGCAGCCCGATGTGGAAGTCGGCGCCGAGCGGCTCGGCCACCTCTTCGCGGAAGAAAGTGCCGAGTGTGCGACCGGTCACTCGCCGGACGATCTCGTTCTCGAGGAAGCCCTGGCTGGCGGCGTGGTAGCCCGAGGCGGTGCCCGGCTCCCACCACGTGGGCTGGTCGATCAGCGCCGTGGTCGCCCGGTCGTGGTCGTGGAGCAGCTCAGGCTCGATGGCCGGGACCCAGCCGGGCAGGCCGGCGGTGTGGCCGAGCACGTGGGCCACGGTCACCTCGTCCTTGCCATGGACGGCGAACTCGGGCCAGTAGGTGGCGACCGGGCTGTCGACGTCGATCTCACCCCGGTCGGCCAGCATCAGCATGCAGGTCGCGGCCATGGTCTTGGTGGTCGACCAGACGTTGACGATCGTGTCGCGCTCCCACGGCCGCTCGCCGGCGGCGTCGGCGGCGCCGGCCCACAGGTCGACGACCGGTGCGCCGTCGAGGGTCACGGCCACGCTGGCCCCCTGCTCCTGGCCGCTGTCGAAATTGGCCTGGAACGCCGTCCGCACCGCCTCGAAGCGCGGCTCGCACTCGCCATGGACCTCGGTCACGCTGGCTCCCCCGGGGGTGTCCTTCCTCGCTCCCGCCGCCCGACCCTACCCAGGTCCCGGCGATCCGGGTCGGCTCGGGCTGTCGCACGATGGTGCCGCTGTCGTCGGGGACCGAGTGGGCCGCCACGAACAGTTCGCTACTCATCGTAGTGATGGCCGCGGGAGTATCGGCCACTGCCGCACAATCAGGTCTGAAACCCCCACTCAACGTAGTGAGCGGCCATGGCGGCCAAACGTCGGGGACCGTAGAGTGCGGGCGTGGCAGACGGACGGCAGGCAGCGTGCGGCGGTGCGTCCCGCTGGATGGAGCCGGCGGTCATGCGGTGATCGACGGCTGGGTGCCCGTCATGCTGGTCGCAACGACGGACGCCGACTCGCGCGCCATCCTCGACGGCGAGCTCCGGCGTCGCTACGGCACTGACTACGAGGTCATCACGTGCCGCGATCACCACCACGGCCGGGCGGTGCTCGACGGGCTGCGGCACTGGGGGCGCGACGTCGCCATGGTGTTCGCCTGCTACGGGCCCCACGACGACGGGGGGCTGACCTTCCTTCGCCGGGCCCGGGCCGTCCATCCCTCGGCCAAACGAGCGGTCGTGGTCCGGTGGGGCGACTTCGAGGTGTCCGCCCCCGTGTTCCGGGCCATCGCCGAGGGGCACGTCGAGCTGCACCTCGTCCGCCCCGAGCGGGTCCGGGACGAGGAGTTCCACGGCGCCATCACCGACGTCCTGGACGACTGGAACCTCGCCCAAGGCAGCGGCTTCGAGGCCGTGCGGATCGTGGGGCGTCACGACGCCCGCACCCACGTGCTGCGGGACAGCTTCGCCCGCAACCACATCCCCATCGGCTTCTACGACGCCGACACCGCGGCGGCCCGCCGCATCCTGGGCGACCTCGGGCTGGACGGCAAGACCCTGCCGGTGCTCGTCCTCCAGTTCACATCGCCGCCCACGACGCTGGTCGACCCGACCGAGGTCGAGCTGGCAGACGCTTTCGGGCTGATGCGTCCCCCGTCGTCGGGCGCGGTGTACGACGTGGTCGTCATCGGGGCCGGCCCGGCCGGGCTGGCGGCGGCCGTCTACGCCGCGTCCGAGGGTCTGTCGACGCTCGTCGTCGAACGGCAGGCGGTGGGCGGCCAGGCCGGGACCAGCTCGCTGATCCGCAACTACCCCGGCTTCGTGCGCGGCGTCAGCGGCGCCCACCTGGCCTTCCGGTCGTTCCAGCAGGCGTGGTCGTTCGGTGCGGAGTTCCTGTTCTTCCGGGAGGCCGTCGCGCTGCGCGCCGAGGACGGCGAGCGCGTCGTGACGCTGTCGGACGGCAGCGAGGTGCGGGGGCGGACAGTGGTGGTCGCCAGCGGGGTCGACTACCGGCGCCTCGGCATCCCGGCGCTCGAAGCGCTGGTCGGGCGGGGCGTGTACTACGGGGCGGCCATCAGCGAAGCGCGGCGCATGACCGGCCGGCCGGTGTTCGTCGTCGGCGGCGGCAACTCCGCGGGCCAGGCCGCTCTTCACCTCGCCAAGTTCGCCCGGCACGTCTCGCTGCTCGTCCGGGGTTCGAGCCTGGCGGCGAGCATGTCCGATTACCTCATCGAGCAGTTGCGGAACACGCGCAACGTGACAATCGTCCACCGCACCGCCGTGGTCGGCGGCTCCGGAGAGGACGACACCCTGGCCGAGATAGAGATCGCCGACCTCGACGACACGGATGCCCCGCCCCGGGTCGAGTCGGCCGCGGGGCTGTTCGCACTGATCGGCTCGACGCCTCACACCGGCTACCTCGACGGCGCGGTCCAGCGAGACGACGCCGGGTACGTCCTGGTTGGCGGCGACGTCGACCGGGCGGCGCTGCCCGGGCCGGGGCGGTCGCCGCTGCCGCTCGAGACCAGCCTGCCGGGGGTGTTCGCGGTCGGTGACACCCGTCGGAACTCGATCAAGCGGGTGGCGACGGCGGTCGGCGACGGCGCCGCCGTGGTCCAGCAGGTGCACGGCTACCTCACCAGGGTTCCCGGCGCCTGATCCGTGGCCCACGCCAAGGAGCCGACGTCGGCCAGGGAGCGGGCCGCTGCCACGGGGCCGGGCCCCGCGCCCGTCGCCCCGGCTATGCGCCGCCTGTTGTACGCGGCGGCGGTGCTCGTATTCCTGGCCGGCGTGCAGCTCTACGTGTTCCCGCTTCGGACCGACCGCTGGTTCGCATGGACGATCGAATCGCCGATGACCGCGGTCTTCCTGGGCGCGTCGTACTGGTCCGCGGTGGCGCTGGAGGTGGGCGCGGCGCGCGCCGCCCGCTGGTCCGACGCTCGGATCGCCGTTCCGGCGGTGTTCGTGTTCACCACGCTGACGCTCGTCGTCACCGTCGTCCACCTCGACTTGTTCCACCTCGACGGCGACCTGCCGCTCAGCACCCGGGCCGTCACGTGGACGTGGCTGGCGGTGTACATCCTCGTCCCGGTCCTCATGGTGGTGGCGTGGGTCGTCCAGCGGCGACTACCGGACGAGCCGCCGGCGCCGAACGGGCTCCCTGCGGTGGTTCGGGCCATCCTGGTGGCGCTGGCCGCCGTGCTGATCGGCACCGGGGTGGCCCTGTTGGTCCGTCCCACGTGGGCCGATGCGGCCTGGCCCTGGGCGCTCACACCGCTCACCGCCCGGGCGGTGGGCGCGTGGCTGGTGGGCCTGGGCACGGCTGCCGCTCACGCCCGGCTGCTCGACGACCACCGGTCCCTGCGGATTCTCGCGGCCACCGGCGCCACGTTCGCCGTGCTCCAGGCCACGGGGCTGGCCCGCCACGGCAGCGAAGTCGACTGGTCCGGTGCTCCCGCAGCGGCCTACGTCGCCGTGTTGGCCACCCTGGCGGCGGTCAGCGGGTGGGCCTTGCTGACCCAGCCCCCGTCTGGTCGCTCGGCATCCACGAGGTGACCTGACCGTTCACCCCGTCGAGGAGGGCGCGGGTGGCGTCGGCGGCTGGCCCGCCCATCTGCCGCAATCGAGGTTTCGTGTCAACGCGAAGCCGCCGTTGGGCGTCGGTGTGATGTCAGGTGAGGAGGGCGGCCTCTCTCTGGCTCTCGATCAGGTCGCAGCCCATCACGGAGTCGGCTCGGCCTTCTCGAGCGCTCCGAGGGCCGAGCACGATTGCGAGGATCCCGATGACGACCGAACACACGGCACACGGCAAGCGTTGGATGATGGTCGGACTGCCCGTTGCTGCCACGAGCCTCGCGCTCGTCCTCAGCGTTCTCATCGCGAGTGGCGACGAGAAGGCCGGGACGGTCGTGCCGGAGGACAGGACGACGCTCACCGAGCCGTCCACTGCAGTCGAACCAGCCGCCACCGGGTCGACGTCGCCGACGTCGGTCGGCATGGATGTCCCCGGAGAGGACGTTCGCGGCCCCGCCGCCAGCTCGATCGGCGAGGAGCAGGAACCGTTGGGCTCGACGGAGGATTGCCGCGCCGACCCTCGGTGCCCCTCCTCTGAGCATCGCACCAGCGATCCGTGCGGCGCGGCGATCATCGCGGACACCACGGGCTACCTGGAGGGTCGGCACGATGCCGAAGGTGGGCTGCCACACCAGATCGACCAGGCTCCCGCACCCGGTCCGGCCGACGACGATGACGACGACGCGACGGTTGGTCCAGAGACTCTGTACCGGGCCGGCTACCTCCAGGGCTGGTGTGACGGCGGAGGCGCACCGGCGAGCTGACCCTGACCGCCGCACCGACGCTCATCACGCGGGGGCTTCGCAGCTCGCCTCATCGCGCAGCGCGGCCTCGTAGGCGGCCTTCAGCTGATCGCTGGCACGCGGTGCGTCCGGGTCGGGGCGCGGGACGCCGAGGTGAAGTTCGCGCAGTTCGTCGATCATCGCCGCTACGAGTTCGGGGCCCCCGTCGCGGAGCAATTCGGCGCGGACCCGTAGGCGGCGCTCGCCGCGGCGGTGGGCGAGGCCCCAGTTGCCGAGCGCGACCATGACCGGGAGCACCTGGATGCCCGCCTCGGTGAGCGAGTACGCCGCCCGCTGTCCACGACGGGCGTCGTCGCGGGTGAGGAGCCCGGCGGCCACGAGCTGCTTGAGGCGGCTGGCGAGGATGTTGGTGGCGATGCCCTCCTCGGAGCCGGCGATCAGCTCGCGGAAATGGCGGCGGTTGCCGAAGATGATGTCGCGCAGCACGAGCATCGCCCACGGGTCACCGAGCACCTCGACGGCGGCGTTGATCGCGCATCCCGAGCGTGGGGCGGTGTCCATGCGCTCCTCCGAAAGGTGCTTGCAATCTTGAACTACTTTGCCTATCTTAGCGACAACCAGTTGCACATCGCAACCACTCATCGTTCGGGAGGCAGCCATGTCCCAGGTCCGTGTCCACAACTTCTCGATCTCCCTGGACGGGTACGGGACCGGCGACGGCATCACGTTCGACGCCCCGTTCGGTCACGCCGGGGAACGCCTGCACGAGTGGATGTTCACCACCAGGTATTGGCGCTCGATGGTCGGCGAAACCGGTGGCAGCGCGGGCGTCGATCACGCCTTCGCCCAACGCCATGGCCTCGGCTTCGGTGCCGAGATCATGGGCCGGGGCAAGTTCGGCGCGCAGACCGGCCCGTGGACCGATGTCGGCACCGACGACGAGTGGCGTGGCTGGTGGGGGCCGAACCCGCCATTCCATACGCCCGTGTTCGTCCTCACGCACCACCCGCGCCCGTCGATCGAGATGGAGGGCGGCACCGTGTTCCACTTCGTCGACGCCAACCCGCAGGAGGCGCTCGACCTCGCCCGGAAGGCAGCCGGCGGCCTCGACGTGCGCATCGGCGGCGGCCCAACCGTCATCCGCGACTTCCTCGCTGCGGACCTCATCGACACGCTCCACGTCGTGCAGGTGCCGATCCTGCTCGGCCGCGGCGTTCGCCTCTGGGACGGCGTCGAGGGCGTCGAGGAACGCTACGACATCGAGGCGGTCTCGTCACCGAGCGGTGTCACCCACCTGACCTTCACACGTCGATAGCCGATCCTGCGGCCGTCCGGCCGGCGTCGACGTCACACTTCTCCCATGACTGTGTCGCTGCATCACGTCGTCATCGACGCCCACGACTTGCCCGGGTTGGCTCGATTCTGGAGTGAAGTCCTCGGTTGGAAGATCCTCTCCGAACGCGAACGAGAGGTCGTCATCGGCACGGACGTGGACGCCCCGGTCGGGATCTGCCTGATGCCTGCAGGCGACGAGAAGTCGGTGAAGAACCGTGTCCACCTCGACTTGAACCCGGGTGGCGACGCCGGGCCCGACGACCGGGAGGCAGAGATCAGGCGCATCCTCGCTCTGGGCGCCCGGCGTGTGGACATCGGCCAGACCGGCGACGAGTCCTGGACTGTGCTCGCCGATCCGGAGGGCAACGAGTTCTGCATTCTCCGACCGAAGCGGTCGCTGATCGGCTGAGGTGGGGCAACGACTGATGCGCCGCGGCGATCACCGTTCGGCGCAACCGGACGATCCCCAACGACCGGGTGCCGGTCAACTCCGGTCGGCTCGGAGGATGGCGAGGTCGCCAGCGGCGAAGATGATCGATGGGATCAGGCCGGCGTCTGCGAGCCAGCGGAGTTGATCGGCGACGGTGTCTGGTAGGTCGACGCCTTCTTCGAGCGGAACGGGATCGGCGACGGGAACGCTCGGTAGCACCACGTCACACAGCACGAACCGGCCGCCCGGCCGGACGACGGCAGCAACGCGCTTGAACAGATCGGCCTTCGCAGCGCTCGGCATGTGGTGTATCGCGAAAGCCGAGACGACCACGTCGAACGGGCCGGATGGCAGCGGGTCCTCGAGGCGGCCTTCGAGGAAGGTGGCCGAAGGCGCCGCCCTCGTCGCGTGGCTGAGCATGTCGGGGCTCGAGTCGATGCCGATCAGTGCGGCATCCGGATGACGGGCCAGGGCGTGCACGGCGGTGACCCCGTCCCCGATCCAAGATCCAGGATCGTCGCCACCTGCATGTCGGCGATTGCGCCGGCGAGCCTGTCATGAAGCTCGTCGTATGCCGGGATCTCGGCGCGAACCATCGCCATGTAGGAGTCCGGGTCAAAGTGCCACTGGCCTGCCACTCCACGAAGCCTATGGTCCACAGAGTGCGAAACTGGCCGGCTCCACTCGTCCGGACTCCCGTTGGCGACCAAGCACTTCGATAGGGTCCGGTTGGCTTTTCACCTGACCGGAGGGGAGTTCGTCGTGGCGTCAATTTCCGAGCGGGAGAACCGGGAGATCGAGGCGGCCAACGCGTCCGACAACACCCCGGTCGTCTTCATCCACGGCCTCTGGCTGCTGCCGAGCAGCTGGACCAACTGGGCGGACTTCTTCAAAGAGGCCGGCTACGCGCCGCTGACGCCGGATTGGCCAGACGATCCGGAAACGGTCGAAGAGGCCCGGGCGAACCCGGACGTCCTCGCCAAGAAGACCTTGAAGCAGGTCGCCGATCACACCACCGAGATCGTCAACGCCTTGGACAAGAAGCCAGCGCTCATCGGGCACTCGACCGGGGGCTTGGTGGCGCAGATGCTCGCGGGCCGGGGCCAGTCGGCGGCCACCGTCGCGATCGACCCCGGGGTCTTCCGCGGCGTTCTGCCTCTGCCGGCATCCGTGCTCAAGGGGGTGGGCCCGTTCCTGGTCAACCCGTTCACGCGCGGCCGCGCGATCACGCTCACGTTCGACCAGTTCACTTACGGCTGGGCGAACGCGCTGGACGAGAAGGAGGCCAAGGAGCTCTACGACACGTTCCACGTCGCCGGCTCCGGAATCGCTCTCGTGCAGATGGGCAACGCGAACCTCAACCCGTGGACGGAGGCGAAGGTGGACACGACGAACCCCGACCGCGGTCCGCTGCTGATCATCGACGGCGAGAAGGACCACACGGTGCCGTGGGCGATCGCGAACGCCGCGTACAAGCGGCAGAGGCGCAACCCTGGCGTGACGGAGATCGTGAAGATCGCGAACCGAGGCCACTCCCTCACGATCGACCACGGCTGGCGCGAGGTCGCCCAAACGGCGCTTGACTTCGTCAAGCGGTTCCCCTGAGCGGGTCACGGCGCGGCAACGACTCCTTACAGCGCTGGGTCGCGGTCGATCCGAGGCTCGGTGCGTATGCGGGCCGGCGGTCGACCGAGACGCCCGTGCTCGTTCTCGAACTCAACGATCGAGGCCAACACCGATCGCTCCCGAGTCGTTGCTCGTGGCGGCCTACGTAGGCTGCAGGCCATGTCCGCACCGCGGCAGCCACCAGCGGACTGGTCGGAGGGCTCGGCCGGTCAGAACATGTTGGCGAACCCGTTGCTCGACGCGTTCGAGATGGCGACCGCAGCAGGCGGGGACATCGATGGCGTCCGCAGCCAACTGGTCACGAGGTATGGCTTTGCCGTTCCTTCCGACGAAGCGCTCGCGGCGATCGAGCGATGCTCGCCGTGCGGGGTGGTAGAGCTGGGAGCGGGCACGGGCTACTGGGCATTCCTGCTCCAACAGCGAGGGGTGGATGTCGTCGCGTTCGACGTCGAGCCGGCGCCCTCAGCGCAGAACGAGTGGTTCGCCGGCACCCCGCCGTGGCATCCAGTGCACCGCGGCGATCATGACGTCGTCGGGCAGCACCCCGAGCGAACCCTGTTGATCGTCTGGCCGACCAAGAACGAGATCTGGGCCGCAACAGCCCTCGAGCGCTACTACGACGCCGGAGGGAAATGCGTCGCCTTCGTGGGCGAGGGGCCCGGGGGCCGCACTGGCGACGACGTCTTCCATGCCCTGCTCGGGGAGCTCACCACATGCCTCCAATGCGACCATGGGTCCACGACGTCGCCGTGCATCTGCGGCGCCGAAGCACGATGGAGCCTGTGCGAATCCGTCGCATTGCCTCACTGGACCGGCTACCACGACGATCTCCACATCTTCGGTCGCCGATCGCTGGGGACACGGCCGCGACGGCGGAGATCACGTCGATCGCAAACGCGACAACCGTGACCCGGCCCGGACGCGGCGGCATCAGAACGGCGCCGAAAGACCGCCGTGCCGACGACGGCGGGCGTCGTGGCCCGTGGGCAGGTGACCGGGTCCACGACATCGTCTGCTCGGCGAGTCCGGGGTGGCGCCCTCGGCAAGCTTGAGTCGGGTCCAGACGTTCATGTTGATGACGATCCCGATGAACTCGAGGATCTCCTCCTGCGAGAAGTGCTCGGCCCGGTGCCGGGGTCGCAGCGGGCGTGAACGCGTCTCCACGACCCCAGCGCCTACCTAGCAGACCCGTGACCAGACTCGGGTGTTCGACGGGGGCGACGCGCTGAAGAGAAGAGCAGGCTTGGTGTTGGCTACGCGAGGAGGCGTCATGAGCAACACCGTGGACACCACGGCTGAAATTCGGTCGTACCGGATCGACGTTCCAGAGGAGCAGATCGAGGACTTGCGCCGGCGCATAGGGGCGACGCGCTGGCCTTCCCGGGAGCTCGTCCCGGACCGGTCGCAGGGCGTGCAGCTGGCGACGCTGCAGGAGCTCGCCCGCTACTGGACGAGCGAGTACGACTGGCGCACGTGCGAGGCGAGACTGAATGCGCTGCCGCAGTTCACGACCGAGATCGACGGGGTCGAGATCCACTTCATCCACGTCCGGTCGGGGCATGAGGATGCGTTGCCGCTGATCATGACCCACGGTTGGCCCGGCTCGGTCGTCGAGCTGCTGGAGACGGTCGGCCCGCTGACCGACCCGACCGCGCATGGCGGCAGTCCCGAGGACGCGTTCCACCTGGTGCTGCCGTCCTTGCCCGGTTACGGGTTCTCCGGTGAGCCGACCGAGCTCGGCTGGGAGTCCGGCCGCATCGCACGCGCGTGGGCGGAGCTGATGCACCGCCTCGGCTACACCCGCTACGTCGCCCAGGGCGGCGACGTGGGCGCCGCCGTCACGGACGCGATGGGCCGCCAAGCACCCGAGGGGCTGGTCGGCATCCACATCAACTTGCTCGTGGCGTCGATCGGTCTCGAGGACCAACTGCCGGCGGAATCCGAGCAGGAACGCGCGGCGCTCGAGGCGGTCGGCACGTTCACGGCGGACGGCTTCGGCTACTTCCTGGAGCAGTCCACCCGGCCGCAGACGATCGGCTACTCCCTGTTGGATTCACCCGTCGGGCTGGCGGCCTGGCTGCTCGACCACGACACCGACAGCTACTACAAGATCTCCCGCGCCTTCGTCGACGGCGAGCCCGTGGGCAATCTCACCCGGGACCACATCGTCGACAACATCACGCTGTACTGGCTGACGGGCACCGGCGCCTCGGCCGCCCGGTGGTACTGGGAGACCGGTCGGGCCCAGGCCGCAGCCCGGGCGGCCGGCCAAGCTCCTCCGCCGGTCTCGGTTCCGGTCGGCTTCACGACGTTCCCCGGCGAGATCTTCGCTGCCCCGCGCAGCTGGGTCGAGACGGTCTACCCAGACCTCGCCTACTTCAGCGAGGTCGACAGGGGTGGCCACTTCGCCGCCTGGGAGGAGCCGGAGCTCTTCTCCGCTGAGATACGGGGTGCATTCAGCTCACTGCGCTGACAACGCATCGTCTTCGGCTCGCTTCAGGAGGATTCTCGATGCCAACACAGACCGCTGATCTCTTCCTCCTCGAGGATCTCGACGACGTCGGAAGGACGAGTGAGGTTGCGGAAAGCGATCTAGATGCGCTTCACGCCGTCGCAGACTGGATCAAGACTTTCGTCATCAAGCCTCACAAGGATCTCGGCCGCGCTGGGCCGATCTGTCCCTTCGTGCCCGAGGCCCTGGAACGTAAGACGCTCTGGCTCGCTCCGGAACAGATCGCCGACCGGAACGTGCCACACGTTGTCGAACTAATGAACGCCTACAAGAGCCTGTTCCTGGACACTGAACCTACTGACGGCGATGCCACGAACTACAAGGTGATCGTCGTTGTCTTCACGGATTTGGCGGCCGATCGTGCGCAAGCCCTCTTCGACGACGTCCTCGGGCAACTTGCGAATCCGTCGTATGTCGAAGATGGAATCGTTTTCGGGCCGTTCTACGAAGGCAATGCGGGGACCGCGATATACAACGCGAGCTTTCGCCCATTCCAGTCACCCGTGCCGCTGCTGTTCGTGAGGCAAGGGGTGATCAGCGACTGGAAGTTCTTCCTGGACAACCAGGAATGGCTCAACTATTGGGCGCACCGCTATGGAGAATCCGCAGTCGACGCCCTTGCTGAAGAACTGCGCCGCTTGCCGTGGCGAGCCCGGCGCGACTAATGCGAAACGAGCCTCGCGCCAAGGCGCTATCGATCGGGTCAGGGGCGCGAGGCATTACGTCGCCGGAGCCACCGGTCCTCGGCACCGCGACGGTCAGGGCGGATGTCCGTCAGTTCGGGAGCTGGTCATAGCGGTACCAGTCGAGGCCGGCCTCGGTCGGGTCGAGCACCTCGGCGGGGCGCATGGACGGCCAGACGATCGACACCATCGGATCGTTGGCTCGCTG
>Ga0114129_10001356_pt1 | contig 32876 bp, 27 predicted proteins | sample RhiMetdeltSRZDD1_FD_80071 | JGI IMG/M metagenome (GOLD analysis project Ga0114129, IMG submission 80071) | Populus rhizosphere microbial communities from Tennessee, USA - Rhizosphere MetaG P. deltoides SRZDD1 (version 2) (version 2) | ecosystem: Host-associated > Plants > Roots > Rhizosphere >...
CAAGACCTGCCCGTCGTGCGGGACCGCGCTGGTCCGAAAGGAGGGCGAGGCCTACCGCCGCTGCCCGAACAAGCGCGGATGTCCCTCGCAGAACATCGAGTGGCTGTTCAGCTTCGCCTCGCGGGGCGGGCTGGACATCGAGGGCCTCGGCTACAAGACGGGGATCGCGCTGATCGACCTCGGTCTGGTGATCGACCCCGGCGACGTGTTCTCGCTCACGGCGGATGACCTCGCGCAGCTGCCGGGGTTCGCCGACAAGTCGATCACGAACCTGCTGTCCTCCATCGAGGCCGGCCGGGACCGTCCGATCTGGCGACTGCTCACCGCGCTCAACATCCCGCACGTCGGCACCCACGTAGCCCAGGTGCTGGCCAACGCGTTCGTCTCGATCGAGGCGCTGATGGACGCGTCCGAGCAGGACATCGACGCCGTCGAGGAGATCGGGCCCGAGATCGCCCGCAGCGTCCACGCGTGGTTCGCCGACAAGGCCAACCGCACGCTCATCGAGAAGCTGCGGGCGGCCGGCGTTCGGATGAAGGACCAGGCGCCCAAGAAGCCTCGTGGCAAGCAGCCGCTCGCCGGCAAGACGATCGTGCTCACGGGGGGGCTCGAGGGCCTATCGCGGGACGACGCGGCGACCGCGGCCGAGGCGGCGGGGGCGCGCGTCGCCTCGAGCGTGTCGACGAAGACCGACTTCGTCGTGGTCGGCGAGAACCCGGGCACGAAGGCGGCCAGGGCCGAGGAGCTCGGCATCGAGACGATCGACGGGCAGGAGTTCGCCAAGCGCCTGGGCCGGAAGTAAGAGCGGCCCCTCGGCACCTGTGGCACGATGCCCGCGTCCCGGACGAGGGAGACCGCGATGACGGCCGTCGTGATCGACGGGAACGCGATCGCCGAGCAGCTGCGCCAGGGTATCGCCGAGGAATTGCAGGTGCTCCGCCTGTCCGAGGTTCGGCCAGGGCTGGCCACCGTGCTGATCGGGGAGTCGTTCGACGCGCAGGCGTACGAGAAGCACGTCAAGCGCCTGGCCGAGAGTCTCGAGTACCGCTACGTGTGCGAGCGCCTGCCCGACGATATCGAGCTCGAGGACGTGGTCGCGACGCTCGGCAAGCTGAACGCCGACCCGCGCATCACCGGGATCCTGGTGCTGCACCCGCTCCCCGATCACATCCCCGAGGCCGAGATGAACAGCGCCGTCGACCCGAGGAAGGACATCGAGGCCGTTCACCCGATGAACGCCGGCCTGCTCGCGCAGGGAAGGCCGCGCTTCCTGCCCTCGACGCCGGCCTCGTGCTTCTACCTGCTCGACCACTACGCCGACACCCACGGCGGCGGTCACGAGAGCTTCTACTCCGGCCGGACGCTAGTAGTGATCGGGCGTTCGAACAGCGTCGGCAAGCCGGCGCAGATGCTCGGGCTCCAGCGCAACGCGACGGTGATCGCCTGCCACAGCCGCACGAAACCGCTGGAGGAGTACACCCGCCAGGCGGACATCCTACTGGTGGCCGCCGGCGTGCGCGGGATCGTGGACGGCTCGATGGTCAAGGAGGGCGTCGTCGCGGTCGACGTCGGGATCCACGCGATCAAGGACGAGGAGACCGGCAAGACGAAGATGGTCGGGGACCTGGACTTCGCGAATGTGGCCGAGAAGGCCGAGGCGATCACCCCGGTCCCCGGCGGCGTCGGGCCGATCACCGACGTCTGGCTCGTCGGCAACGCGCTGATGGCGGCGGCGATCGCGCACCAGGTGGAGCCGCGGTTCGGGCTGTTCCGCTAGGGGCGGGCCTGGTGTCACATCGCGGGGCGCCCCGATACTGGTTTCGAGAGCACGTCTCGGCCTGACTCCCCACTCAACCGCAACGCTAGACTGCGCCGCATGCCGGTCGAGATCGACATCGAGCACGTCGCGCGGCTGGCGCGTCTCGACTTGACGGACGATGAGAAGGCACGTCTGCGTGAGCAGCTCGGCGCGATCCTCGAGCACGCCGCGAAGGTGAGCGAGGTCGCGGCCGACGACGTGCCGCCCACGGCCTACGCGATCCCGCGTTCGAACGTCCTTCGGCCCGACGAGGTCACGCCGTCGCTGCCGGTCGAGGAGGTCCTCGCCAACGCGCCCGAGGTCGAGGACGACCGCTTCAAGGTGCCGAAGATCGTGGAGGTCGAGTGAGCGAGCTCTGCGACCTCACCGCGACCGAGCTCGGCGAGAAACTGCGTGCCCGCGAGATCTCGAGCGTCGAGGTCCTCGAGTCCTGCCTGGGGCGGATCGACGCGGTCGACTCCCGGGTCGAGGCCTTCCTCGAGCGGACCGACGACATCGCGCGCACGCAGGCGCGCGCCGCGGACGAACGGATCGCCGGCGACGACGCCCCGCCGGCCGCGGGGATCCCGCTCGCGCTCAAGGACGTGCTCTCGACCCGCGGTGTGACCACGACGTGCGGCTCGAAGATCCTGGAGACGTACGTGCCGCCGTTCGACTGCACGCCGTGGGAGCGCCTTCGGATCGACGGGGGCGTGCTGCTCGGCAAGACGAACTGCGACGAGTTCGCGATGGGCTCGTCGAACGAGAACTCCGCGTTCGGGCCCGTGCACAACCCGTGGGACCTGTCGATGGTGCCGGGCGGCTCGAGCGGCGGGAGTGCGGCGTCCGTCGCGGCAGGCGAGGCCGTGTGGGCGCTCGGGACCGACACCGGCGGCTCGGTCCGCCAGCCCGCGTCGCTGTCGGGCGTCGTGGGGTTCAAGCCGACGTACGGGCTCATCAGCCGATACGGGCTGATCGCGTTCGCGTCCTCGCTGGACACGATCGGGACGTTCACGCGGAGCGTCCGAGACGCGGCCGCGCTGCTCTCGACGATCGCCGGCAAGGATCCGATGGACGCGACCTCCCTGGATCAGCCTCGGCGTGACTACACGAAGGGACTCGACGAGGGTGTGGCCGGCCTGCGGGTGGGGGTCGTCAAGGAGGCGTTCGGCGAGGGCGTCGAGCCCGGCGTGAAGGCGAGCGTGCAGGTGGCGATCGATCGCCTGTCCGAGCTCGGGGCGACGGTGAGCCAGGCGTCGCTCCCGCACGCCGACTATGCGCTCTCGGCCTACTACCTGATCGCGCCCTCGGAGGCCTCGTCCAACCTCGCGCGCTACGACGGCGTTCGGTACGGGCTGCGAGTGGACGGCGCGGACTCGGTCGAGATGATGACGCGGACGCGCGGGGCCGGGTTCGGCGCCGAGGTCAAGCGGCGGATCATGCTGGGGACGTACGCGCTGTCGTCCGGCTATTACGAGGCCTACTACGGTCAGGCGCAGAAGGTCCGAACGCTGATCATCCGTGACTACGAGGCGGCGTTCGGTGGGGTCGACGTGTTGATCTCGCCGACCTCGCCCACCACCGCGTTCCCGATCGGCGCCAAGGTCGACGACCCGCTGGCGATGTACCTGAACGACGTGTTCACGATCCCGGCCAACCTGTCGGGCATGCCGGCGATCTCGATCCCGAGCGGGCTGGACGAGGCCGGTTTGCCGGTTGGGGTGCAGCTGACGGGCCCGGTCTTGTCCGAACCCACTGTGCTGCGGGTCGCGAACGCGCTCGAGGGCGCGCTCGGGTTCGAGGATCGGCCGGGGCTGCTCGGCGATCTGGCGGCGTAGGAGTCCTTCCCGCGCCGCGCCGTCTGTCGGTGGCGGTGGCTACGGAAACCGCCAACCTCAACACGACTCTAGGCCGCCGCTTCCTCCAACTCCGAAGCCGGTCGCTCGGGATCGGCCCGGGCGCTCCCGGCCGACACGATCAGCGCCACTGCGACGACGATGAGCCCGCCGGCGAGCAGCGTGGCGGGCGTGAACGACTCGTCCAGGATCAGCGATCCGACGATCACCGCGCCGATCGGCGTCACGTATGCGTACGTTGCGACCAACGATGTCCGCGCGTTCCGCAACAGCCAGAGGTAGCACGTGAACCCGATCCACGAGCCCACCACCACCAGGTACGCGACCGCGAGCCACGAGGCACGCGAGACCGTCGACGGATGGAAGTCGCCGAATTCGCCGGCCAGCCCGCCGACGAGGAAGAAGAACAGCGAGGCGACCAGCATCTCCATCCCGGCGGCCACCAGCGGGCGTTGGGGAAGCACGGCGTGCCGCTGGTAGATCGATCCGATCGCCCAGCAGGCCGCGGCGCCGAGCGCCAGGATCAGCCCGCCCATGTCGATCTCGCCCTCGAGCGCGTTCCCGCCCACCAGCAGCGCCGCCCCGACGAACCCGACCGCGAGCCCGATGACGACCATGCGCGGCTGTCGGTGGCCGAGCACGCCCCGATCGATCGCCACCATCCACAGCGGGACCGTCGCGATCGCCAGGCCGGCCATGCCCGATGGGATCGTGCGCTCGGCCCAGACGATGCCGCCGTTGCCGCCGAACATCATGAACAGCGCGACGACGGCCGCTCCCTTCCATTGCGCGGCCTTCGGCCGGTCGCCGGATCGATCGCCGAAGCTCAGCGCGATCGGCAACAGGAGGCCACCCGCTACCAGGAACCGGAGGCCTCCGGCCAGGAGCGGGGGAAGCGTCTCGTTCGCCACCCGGATGCCGACGAAGGTCGTGCTCCAGGCCACATAGACGAGGGAGAGCGCGGTCCAGATCGTCGCGGTGGAAGCGGCCCGGCGAGCGTTCGGGAGCTCGACCGGTGTGGACATGCGCACCACGATACGGCGCGCCCGTGGCGGGCGTCACTGACGTGCGGACATAGCCGGTTACATTCGCCGAGCCGACAACAGGGCCGACGCACGCCTCCGCTAGTCTTTGCGCGACATGGCCACCGAGTACGAGACCGTGATCGGGCTCGAGTGCCACATCGAGCTCTCGACCGACACCAAGATGTTCTGCGGCTGCCGGAACGCGTTCGGCGCCCCCCCGAACACCAACGTCTGCCCCGTCTGCCTCGGCCTGCCGGGCTCGCTCCCGGTGCCCAACGAGAAGGCGATCGAGTCGATCGTGCGGATCGGGCTGGCGCTCGGCTCCGCGATCGCTCCGAACTCGCTCTTCCACCGGAAGAACTACTTCTATCCGGACATGCCGAAGGACTACCAGATCAGCCAGTACGACCTGCCGGTGTGCGTCGGCGGAACCCTCGAGATCGAGGTCGAGGGCACGAAGCGCTCGATCGGCATCACGCGCGTGCACATGGAAGAGGACACCGGCAAGACCTCGCACGTCGGCCAGGGCGGGCGCATCGGCCGGGCGGACTACGCGCTCGTCGACTACAACCGCGCCGGCCTCCCGCTGGTCGAGTGCGTCTCCGAGCCCGACATGCGTTCGCCCGAGGAGGCGAGGGCGTACTTCACCGAGCTGCGTGCGACGCTCGAGTCGCTGGACGTGTCCGACGTTCGGATGGAGGAGGGTTCGCTGCGGGCCGACGCCAACATCTCGACGCGACGGGTGGGGGAGACCGGGTTCGGGACCAAGGTCGAGATCAAGAACCTCAACTCGGTCCGCTCGCTCGAGCGCGCGCTCAGATACGAGGAGGAGCGGCAGCGGAAGGCGCTCGACGCGGGTGAGTCGCTCGTGCAGGAGACGCGCCACTTCGACGAGGAGAAGGGCACGACCCACACGCTGCGTTCGAAGGAGGAGGCCTTCGACTACCGCTACTTCCCCGAACCCGACCTGCCGCCGCTCGAGCCCGACGAGGCATGGACCAAGGACCTCGAGACCACGCTCCCAGAGCTGCCCGCCGCCCGCCGCGACCGCTACGCGGCGCTCGGACTCACGGCCGACCAGGCCCGGATCCTCGCCGGCTCGTCCGCCTCCGCCGCCCTCTTTGAGGAAGCAACGGGGCTCGGCGCCGACGCGCCCCCGGTCGCGAAGTGGATCACCCAGGACGTGGCCGGGCTCCTGAACACGGGCAAGGTCGACCTGGCCGACACCAAGCTCACCGCGAACCACCTGGCCGACCTCGTCCGCCTCGTGGACGACGGCACGGTCTCGGCCACCGGGGCGAAGCAGGCGCTCGAGGAGGCCTTCGAGACCGGCGACGAGGTCGACGCGATCGTGGAGCGCCGCGGCCTCAAGCAGGTGCAGGACGCTTCGGCACTTGAGGCGTGGGTGGACGAGGCGATCGCCGAGAACCCCGGCCCGGTCGAACAGTACCGGAGCGGCAAGGAGGGCGCGCTGAACGCCGTCCTCGGGCAGGTGATGAAGAAGTCCGGCGGCTCGGCCGATCCCAAGGCCGTCCGCGAGCTGCTCCTCCAGCGCTTGTCGAGGTCGTGATCGACCGCGAGGTGAGGGTCGACCGCAGGGCTCCGAAGCGGTACCCGTGGTGGCAGCTGATCCTGCTCGGGCTTGTCGCGATGCTCGAGGCGTTGTTCCGACCGCTCGGCCGCATGTGGCGTTCGGACGAGCCGCTCGACACGTATGGGCTCGCGCACTTCGCCAGCGTGGCGGGCGACGCGCTGGTGGCGATCGCGCTCGCCGGCTCGATCTTCTTCGAGATCCCGGTCGGCGAGGCGAAGATCAAGGTGGCGGGGTTCCTCGCGCTCACGGTCGCGCCGCTCGCGGTGGCCGGTCCGTTGCTGGTCCCGCTGCTCGATCGTGCGGGCCCGCGGCGTGCGATCTCGTTCGGGGCGGCGCTCGGTCGCGCGCTCGTATGCATCTACGCCGCGCCGAGGTTCGGCACGCTGCTCCTGTTCCCGTGCGCGTTCCTGCTCCTGGTCCTGTCGAAGATCCACGCGATCACCAAGAACGGGCTCACGGTTGCCTACGCCGGCCCGAACGAGGGCCTGGTGCGCGCGAACGCGCGGCTCGGACGGATCGCCGCCGGTGGGGCGGTGCTCGCGGCGGTGCCGGGGGTCGTGCTCTTCAACCTCGGCCGCACCCAGGCGGTGCTGTACGGGGCGGCCGTCGTCTTCGGCCTCGCGGCGCTCCTCAACCTCCGGCTGCCGCACCCGCACGTCAAGGGCGGGACCGCCGAGGTCTCCAGGCTCGGCGCGATCCCGCAGCTGGCCGCGCCGGCGATGGGCGCGGCGGGCCTGCGGGCGGCGAGCGGCTTCCTGCTGTTCGCCCTGGCTTTCGCCCTGCGCAGCAGCGGGGAACCGACGTACTGGTTCGTGGTGCTGGCGGGTGCGGCGACCGCCGGGGGCTTCCTGGGCGATGTGATCGCGCCGCGGCTGCCCTCGAACGTGCGCGAGGAGGCCGTCGTGATCGGCTGCCTGATCGGGGCGGCGGTCGGCGCGACCCTCTCCTTCTTCGCGTTCGAGCTGTTCGTCCTGGTGCTGTTCGCGGCGGTGGTGGGGGCATCGAACGAGCTCGGGCGACTGGCGTTCCAGACGCTGATGCAGCGCCTCGCGCCCGAAGGGGCGCACGGGAGGGTGTTCGTTCGGTACGAGGTCCTGTTCCAGCTCGCCTGGGTCGGCGGCGCGCTCATCCCCGCGCTCGTGCCGATCGACTTCCGACAGGGCTTCCTGATCCTGGCGGCCCTGTACCTCGTGACGATCATCGGCTACCTGACGCCCGACATCCTGGCGCGGTTGCGCCAGTGATCGCCTGCGATCGAGTTCCCCGGACGGTGCGATAGGCTCCGGCCGAAGCCGGTCCCGCACGTCGTGTGCGGGCCGTGGTCGTCCAACGGGCCAGGAGAACAGGGAGGAGCGAGGGCATGGCGGAGTGGGTCAAGGTCGGGTCGGCCGGAGAGGTCCCCGACGGCGAAGTGACGGCGTTCTCGGCGGGGGATCGGCAGATCGCGATCGCCAACCTCGACGGCGATCTGCACGCTTTCGACGACGTCTGCACCCACCAGCAGTGCTCGCTCGCAGAGGGTGAGCTCGAAGGCACCACGATCGAGTGCCCCTGCCACGGCAGCATGTTCGACGTCACCAGCGGTGAGGCGATCGGCGGACCCGCGGTGGACCCGGTCGGCGTGTTCGAGGTGAAGGAAGAGGAAGGCGAGCTCCGGGTCCTGGTCGACGAGGAATGACGGCGTTCGTCGTTGTCGGCGCCGGCGAGGCCGGCGGGACGGCGGCGGCCACCCTTCGCGAGGAGGGGTTCGACGGGGACGTCGTCCTGATCGGAGCCGAACCCATGGCGCCCTACGAGCGCCCGCCCCTGTCCAAGGAGTACCTGCGGGGCGAGTCCGACCACGTGTACGTCCGTCCGCCCGGGTGGTACGAGGAGCACGCGATCCAGACGCGGTTCGGCACGCGGGTCGAGCGCGTCCACGTCGCCGACGCGGTCGTCGAGCTGGAGGGCGGCGAACGCGTTGCCTACGACCAGGTCGTGATCGCGACCGGCTCTCGGAACCGTCACCCGCCGATCCCTGGGCTCGACCTGCCGGGCGTGCTCGACCTGCGGTCCGCCCCGGACGCCGACGCGATCAAGGAAGCGGCCAAGAGCGGCTCGAAGGCGGTCATGGTCGGGATGGGCTTCATCGGCGCCGAGGTGGCCGCGTCGCTCCGCGAGCTCGGCCTGGACGTCACGGTCGTCGAGGTGTTCGAGACGCCCCTGGAGCATGTGGTGGGACCCGAGATCGGCGGCGCGATCGAGGCCCTGCACCGCGATCACGGCGTCGAGATGATCTTCCGAGACGGCGCCGAGCGCTTCGAGGGCGACGGGCGGTTCGAGGCGCTCGTCACCAAGCAGGGCCGTCGGATCGAGGGCGACTTCGCGGTGATCGGCGTCGGCGTCGAGGCGGTCACGGACGTCGCCGGCGACGGCATCCCCGTCGACAACGGGATCCCCGTGGATGCCACGCTCAAGACGGCCGTGGACAAGGTCTGGGCGATCGGCGACGTGGCCAGGCACGACCACCCCGTGTTCGGGCCGATCCGGGTCGAGCACTTCGACAACGCGATGAAGATGGGGCAGCTCGTCGCAAGGAACCTGCTGGGCGCGCGCGCCGTGTTCGACGACGCGCACTGGTTCTGGTCCGATCAGTACGACGCGAACATCCAGATGGCCGGTTTCGCCACCGAGTGGGACGATATGGTCGTGCGAGGAAGCATCGAGGACCGGAGTTTCTCGGCGTTCCTGTTGAAGGAGGGCCAGCTCTTGTCGACGTTCAGCATGAACCGCACGTCCGACGTCCGGCGCTCGATGCCGTTGATCGCGGCGATGGCCCAGCCCGAGCGTGAGCAGCTGGCCGATCCCGAGCTCGACCTTCGGAAGCTCCACCCGCCCAAGGAGTGAGTGCGGTGTTCCAGCCGAACATCACGCACATGCCGTGCGACTTGAACCAGCAGCAGAAGCGTCACGACGCGCGTAAGGACTCGCTGGCCCGAGCGGTCGCGTGGCGGAACGGGAAGCGCTCGATGCTGGACCGGCTACTCCGGCGCGGCCAACCCGGGCTCGAGCTCTCGGCCGAGGACCTTCGGCCCTGCGAGTCCGAGGACGCGTTCCACGGGTTCCAGGTCTAGCGAAGCCCTCAGTCCACCGTCAAGCGAGGCGCGACCTCTTCCGGCTTGCCCTCGGCCTCGACCAGGCCGTCGCGGAACAGCACCACGCGGCTCGAGTAGCGGAGCGCCTCGGGGTTGTGGGTAGCGGCAAGCACCGCGCCGCCGCGGCGGATGACCTCCCACAACGCCTCGAGGATCAGGTCGGCGTTCTCGGTGTCGACCTCGGCGATCGGCTCGTCCGCAAGGACCACCTCGGGCTCGACGATCAGCGCGCGGGCGACCGCGACCCGCTGCTGCTGGCCGGCCGACAGCTCGAACGTCCGGTTGTGCAGCCGGTCGCCGAGCCCGAGCCGCCCGAGCCACATCTCGGCGCGACCGCGCGACTCCTTCAACTCGACGCCCGAGACGCGGAGCGGAAGCTCGACGTTCTCGATCGCAGACAGCGTGGGCAGCAGCCCGAAGCTCTGGAACACGATCCCCATGCCGGTCCGCCGGATCTCGATCTGTTCCTCGAACGAGAGCTCGCGGATCAGCCGGCCCTTCCAGCGGATCTCGCCCTTGTCCGGCGCGTCAAGGCCCGAGAGCAGGCCAAGGAACGTCGTCTTGCCCGAACCCGACGGACCCATCAGGGCGACGAAGTCCTTCGGCGCGAGCGTGAGCGACGCGCCGCGCACCGCCTGGACGCCGTTCGCGCCTCGGTAGGTGCGCACGACGTCGGTCGCGGTGAGCAGCGGCTCACGATCGGGCGTAGCCACCCGCGACGGAGCTGCGGCCGGTCGCTGCGCAGGCGCGCGGCCGCCCTCGGAGCCCGGCGGGCGCCAGCGGTCACTCACCGATCAGCCCTCCCTCGCCCTTGCGGCGGATCCGAACCTCACCGTCCCGAACCTCGACCTCCAGGTCCACTCCCGCGAGCGCGTCGACCGCCTCGTCCGGCAGCCTCGCCTTCCCGTCGGTGCCGAGGGGCTCCATCGGCTTGCCCTCGACCAGCAGCTGCCCGTCCCGAAGGCGGAGCTGGCGATGCGCGCGCTTGGCGGCCAGCAGGTCGTGGGTGACCATGATGATCGTGACGCCGAACTCGTGGTTCACGGCCTGGAACGCCTCGAGCACCATCTCGGAGGATTCGCTGTCGAGCTCGGCCGTGGGCTCGTCGGCCAGGATGATCTTCGGCAGGTTCGCGAGCGCGACCGCGACCGCCACCCGCTGCTGCTCGCCGCCCGAGAGCTGTCCCGGCTTGTGGTTCGCGCGATGGTGGAGCCCGACCACCTCGAGGAGCTCACGGGGCGTCCGACGCGCGGCCGGGATCTTCACGCCGCTCGCGGTCGAGGGGAGACGGACGTTCTCGACCACCGAGAGGTAGGGCACGAGGTTGCGCGCCGTGCCCTGCCAGACGAACCCGACGCGATCGCGGCGGAATGCGGTGAGCTCGTCCTCGTCCAGGCGGCCGAGATCGCGCCCCTCGACCTCGACGCTGCCGGCGGTCGCGCGATCGAGGCCGCCGATCATGTTCAGGATCGTCGACTTCCCGGAGCCGCTCGGGCCGACGACAGCCAGGAACTCGCCCTCGCCCACCTCGAAGTCCACGCCCCCGAGCGCGACCACCCCGGTGTCGGCCACCCGGTACACCTTGAACACGTGACGGAACCGGACCAGGGCGTCGTGGAACGTCGCGAGCGTTTCCGCACCGCGCCGCATCTCGGCCTCGAGCCCCCGGCCGCCGAGCCCGCCCGTGCTGCTCACTCGGCCTCACCTCGCAGCACCGACGTCACCGAGGAACGCAGCAACGCGCGCAACGCCGCGATCAACCCGATCGCGGTGGCGGCGATGATCGCGCTCAGCGAGACCGCGAGCGAGGGCCAGTCGAACACCAGGATCGGCGGCGGGAACGCCGAGCCGATGCTCCGGCCCACGTACGGCATCAGCAGCCGTAGGATCCCGAACCCGATCGCCGCGCCGGCCACGATCGCGAACGCGATCATCAGCCCCTGCTCGAGCAGCAGGACGCGCGTGACCTGCTTGGGCTCGGTCCCCATCGCGCGGAGCGATGCGAACTCGAACTCGCGCCGCCGCTGGGCGAAGTACAGGCCGACCGCGACGCCGAGCACCACGAGCCCGAGCCCGCCCACCGCCGTGGCGAAGTTCATCCCAACCGCGAGCGACTGCGGCAGCTGGGCGAGGGCCGCGATGATCGGCCCCGCCGCCTGCGTCGCGCCCGGGATGAAGCCTGCCTGCCGGAGCGAGGGCCGCGGATCCCGGTCGCCCATCGCCCAGACCTCGTTCAGCGCCAGGCCCGGCTCGGGGATGCGGGCGGCCGCCTCGATCAGGGCCGGGGTCGAGACCACGACGAAGTCGCCCAGCACCGACGGGAACGCGTCGGCGAGCGCCACCTGGCGGAAGTCCAGCCGCTGCGCGCCCACCGTGGCCGAGAACGACTGACCCTGCGAGCGCGAGATCTCGGGGGAGACCAGCGCCGGCAGCGGCGCCATCGGCGGCGCGATCCCGCCCACCACGTGGCCGGCGCCTGTCTGGATCGTGACCGTCGTCGTGCCGGCCGCGGTCTGCAGCTGCGCGTCGCTGCCGCGCCAGCGGATCGGCGTCCAGCTCGACAGGTCGACCGGATCGCCGGCGGTGACGTTGGACAGGCCGAGCTCGACCTGGTCCGGCACCTCCCCGATCGCCTCCTCCAGGAGCGTGATCGAGAGGATGCGGTCGGCCCCGTCCAGCGTGGCCTCGTAGGTCTTCGTGCCCACGGTGAGCGTGCCGGCGGATGCCGTCAGCACGTCGTGGTCGGCGGTCTCGTAGGTCACCTGCAGCTGCAGGCCCGCCGCGTCCTGGGCTGCCGTGACGCTGGCCGAGAAGTCCTCGCTCGAGATCGGGACGCCGGTATCGGGCACGGTGATCGCGTCCAGCCACTCGTCCAATGATGTGTTCGAGTAGTCGCCGCGCCACCAGCCGCCGTCGGCGAACCGCGCAGGGTCCACCGCCACGATCGACGGCGACAGCGTGAACTGGCCCGGCTTGTCGAACACCGGCTGACTTCGAACGATCGCCACCGAATCCGGGGGAACCGACGAGACCGCGACCAGCGGATCCTTCGGCACGGCGATCTGCACGTTCCAGTCGGCACCCACCTGCTGGTGTGCGGTGTCCTCGTGGTTACGGAGCACGATCGCCCGATACGAGGTCGACACGATCAGCAGGCCCACCGCGAGCACCAGCAAGAGCGAGGTCGCGAAGCTCGTGCCGGGCGAGCGCCCGAGCCGCCGTGTCGCGAGGTAGGTCGGCAGGCTCTTCGACTTCGACACCGGCCGGTCGAGCCGGCGAAGGAACCACAGCAGCAGCCGCAGCGCGAGGAACGAGAGCGCGAAGATCAACAGCGTCGGCGTCAGCAGCACCAGGGGGTCGAGCTGGTCGCGCGCGCTCGTCGACTTGACCGCGCTGCCGCGCAGCTCCACGAACGTGAACAGCGCGACCGGCAGGACGAACAGCTCGACGGGGATGCGGGAGACGAGCGGCCGGTCCTCGCGGGAAAGCAGCCGGCGCTCCTCCAGGATCGTCCGGCGCACGTGGGGGATCGACAGGAGCAGGAGCGTGATCGCGCCCACGGTCGCGCCGATCGCGCCAAGCACCAGCGCGAACGGCGACAGCCCGATCGGGAACAGAACACCGGGGAGCGACGGGCCGTTGGCGTTCGACGCGAGCTTCGCGAGGCCCATCCCGATCAGCAACCCGAGCGGGTAGGCCACCAGTGCTGTGAACACGGCCTGGATGGCTTGCGCCGAGAGCAACTTGCCGCCCGAGAAGCCCCGGCTCCGCAGCACCGCGAGCTCGAACGACTGTCGGCTGAGCACCAGCGAGCCGACGCCGGCCAGGATCGCAAGGGTCACGGCGCCGATCTGGAACACGACGAGGAAGATCGGCACGCGCAGGTCCTCGACACGCTGCTTCACGAGCGTGATCAAGGTGTCCATGCCCGTGGTGACTCGGAGCTGCGCGAACTCGGGCGTCTGGCGGAGCTCGTCGGCGATGCGCTGGATCTCGGCCGGGATCCGCTGGGCCTCGAGGAACGGCACGCCCACGAGGTCGAGGTAGACGTCCCACACGTACTCGGTGGTCACGCCGAGCTGGGGCATGACCTCGAGGTAGCCGGCCTGGTCCATCAAGGCGGGAGGAAGCTCGGTGGAGTCGGGTGGCGGGAAGGGGGTCTGGTCTCCGTACCAGAACGGGTCCTGCCGGTCCGGCGGGTCGAACCGGCCGACCAGCGTGAGCTCGACCTGCTCGCCGGTCGGGCCGATCGCCGTCACCCGATCACCGACGTCCAGGCCGAGCAGCCGGCTGACGCCTCCGGGCAGCGCGATCTCACCGGGACCGGGCGGGTCGCCCCGGTAGGGCAGGTGGTCGACCGCGCCGTCGCGGAACAGCACCGTCATCGAGAGTGGCGCGGTGCCCTCGGCCCCCTGCAGCCGGACCGTGCCGCGGCCCTGGGGGACGATCTCGCCCACCGGGAGCGAGGAGACCTGGTCCCGCAGCTCGGTGTCTGCGGCTTGGTAGTTGAAGGCCGGGTTCCCGTAGGTCTGGAAGCGGACGTTCTTGACCGTCACCGGCGCCGTGGTCACGGCCGAGGACAGGATCGCCTCTCGCGCCGCGTCGGCGTAGATCGGCCCCGCGACCAGGACGCCGATCGTGAAGCCGAGCGTGACGACGATCGCCAGTCCCAGCAGGCGCTGGGCGAAGAACCGCTTCAGTAGGAATCGTAGGGTCGCCACGACACACGAACGCCGCCGAGAGGCGGCGACACTCGATGATACGCTGAGCCGGCGCGCGCGAGACTGGCCGCATCCGCCCCCGAACGACCCCGTGAGGAGTGCGAATGGATCGTCCCGAGATCATCCTGGCACCCGGCCCGACCCCCATCCCGCCCGAGGTCCTCCTCGCGCAGGGCAGCCCGCTCGTGTACCACCGCGGCCCCGGGTTCGGCGCGCTGATGCGGGACGTGACCGCGCGTCTGAAGGAGCTGTACCGGACCGAGGACGCCGACGTGCTCCTGATGACCTCCTCGGGCACCGGCGGGCTCGAGTCCGCGATCCAGAACGTCTTCTCACCCGGCGACGAGGTGCTCGTGCCGCTCGCCGGGTTCTTCTCCGAGCGCTGGACCCTGCTGGCGAAGACGCACGGCCTGGTCGTCCGAACGATCGACTACGACTGGGGCCGCAAGGTCGTTCCCGAGGACGTCGCGAAGGCCCTTGCCGAGCATCCGGTCAAGGGCGTCCTGCTCACCCACTCCGAGACCTCGACAGGCGTGATCCAGCCGATCCAGGACCTCGCCGGGGTCGCGAACGAGGCCGGCGCTCTCGTGGTGGTGGACGTCGTCTCAAGCCTGGGGGCCGTGCCGTTCGACTTCGATGCGTGGGGGGTCGACGTCGCGGTCGGCGGCTCGCAGAAGGCGCTGTCGGCCTCGCCGGGGATCGCGTTCGTCGCGATCTCGGACGAGGCGTGGGTCGCGCACCAGGCGGCCACGATGCCGCGGTTCTACTTCGACTGGTCGATCTACAAGGAGTTCGCGGACAAGCCCGAGCCCGAGAACCCGTGGACGCCGGCGATCAGCGTGATGCAGGGCCTGCATGCCGCGCTCGAGTTGTATTTCCAGGACGGCGTCGACGCCGCGCTCGAACGCCACCGCATGCTGTCGCGTGCGGTCAAGGAGGGCGCGCAGGCGCTCGGCCTGGACCTGTTCGGCGAGGGCCTGAACCAGAACTGGACCGTGACCGCGATCCGCGCTCCCGAGGGCATCGACGCCGACACGATCAGCGACCGCATCCGGTCTGACTTCGGCTGCGTGATCGCGCCCGGGCAGGGGCCGCTGCGCGGGACCGTGTTCCGGATCGGGCACTTCGGCTACTTCAGCGAGCTCGACATCGTCCGCGGCCTGGCCGCGCTCGAGATGACGCTCGAGCGCCTCGGCCACCCGGTCAAGCGCGGCGCAGCCGTCGCGGCGGCCGAGGGCGTGTTTCAAGACGCACTCTCGAACTGACGAGATTTCGTCCATGAAGGTCCTGGTCACCGAGAAGCTTTCGACCGCAGGCCTCGACCTGCTCCGAAAGGACTTCGAGGTCGACGTCCGCCCCGAGCTCGCCGAGTCCGGCCTCGCCGGGGCGATCGCGCCGTACGACGCGCTCGTCGTCCGCTCGCAGACGCAGGTCACGAACGACGTGATCGAGGCCGGCGACAACCTGAAGGTCGTGGCGCGCGCGGGGATCGGGCTCGACAACGTCGACGTGGACGCAGCCACCCGCCGCGGCGTCATGGTCGTGAACGCGCCCTCGTCCAATATCGTCTCGGCCGCCGAGCACACGATCGCGCTGCTCCTCGCGCAGGCCCGCAACATCCCGCAGGCCCACGAGGACCTGCGCCGGGGGCACTGGGAGCGTTCGAAGTGGGAGGGCGTGGAGCTCCAGGGCAAGACGCTCGGCATCGTGGGCCTCGGCCGAGTCGGCGCGCTGGTCGCGCAGCGGGCGGTGGCGTTCGGGATGCGCGTGATCGCGTTCGACCCCTACGTGCCGAAGGACCGGGCCAAGGAGATGGGCATCGAGCTCATGCCGAGCCTCGAGGCGCTGCTGGTCCAGACGGACTTCGTGACGATCCACCTGCCGCGCTCGCCCGAGACCGAGGGCCTGATCGGCGAACGGGAGCTCGCGCTCGTCAAGGAGGGCGCGCGGATCGTGAACACCTCGCGCGGTGGCATCGTCGACGAGCAGGCGCTCGCGAAGGCCCTCGAGGAAGGGAAGGTGGCCGGGGCCGCGCTGGACGTGTTCGAGCACGAGCCGCCGGAAGACTCGCCCCTGTTCGGGTTCGAGCAGGTCGTGACCACACCGCATCTGGGCGCCTCGACCGCCGAGGCCCAGGACAAGGCGGGGGCATCGGTGGCCGAGATGGTGCGCCTGGCCCTGAACGGGGAGTTCGTGCCGTACGCGGTGAACGTCTCCGCGGCGGCCGAGGTCTCCGAGACCGTCCGCCCGTTCCTCGCACTCGCCGAGCGTCTGGGCGCGCTGCTCACCGGCCTGTCCGACGGCGCGGTTCGGACCGTCCAGGCCCAGTACCTCGGCCGGATCGGCGAGCAGGACACCAGGGTGCTCACGCTCGCGGTCGTCAAGGGCGTGCTGCGCGGCGTGGTGCACGAGCCCGTGTCGTTCGTGAACGCCCCGGTGATCGCCCGCGAGCGGGGGATCGCGATCAGCGAGACACGCTCGTCGGTCTCGAGCGACTACGTGAACCTGGTGGCGGTGCGGGCCGAGACCGACTCTGGCGAGGTCTCGGTCGCGGGCACGCTGGTCGGCAAGCGCAATGACCAGCGCGTGATGCACGTGAACGGCTACGACATCGAGATGGCGCCGGCCACCAACATGCTGTTCTTCGAGTACGAGGACCGCCCCGGCGTGATCGGCAAGGTCGGCACGATCGTCGGTCAGCACGGGATCAACATCGCGACGATGGACGTCGGTCGCGCATCCCGGGGCGGCACGGCCCTGATGGGCCTGACGCTCGACACGCCCGTCGGACCGGACGTGATCGAGGAGATCACCTCGGCGATCGGCGGCCGCTCGGCGCGTTTCATCGTGCTGCCGAACTGAGGCGTTCGGTTCCGATCGCCTGTGACGTTCGTCACATGAACGTCCACCGCAAGGGTTCGGCTGCTAGAATCACGCGGTCATGAGGCGACTCCAGGTGTCGTTCGGGAGCAGGAAGACGGGTCTCATCCCGTTCTTCATCGCGGCCGTCTAACGGTCGCGAGCCCCGCCTCCCGGCGGGGACCGAACCACCGTCCCTCAGTCCCACCGAAGCTCCAAGGAGTCGTCCGATGCGTACACACACCTCCAGAAGCGCCGTCCGAAGGCTCGCGTTCGCGCGCCTGATCTCGATCACGGGCGGGGCTGCCGCGTTCGCCGCGCTGAACTTCACCGTGTACGAGCGCACCGGCTCGGCGGCCTGGCTGTCCGTGTCCCTGCTGCTCACGTTCGGCGTGGCCGGCGTGTTCGCGCCGCTGGGTGGCGTGCTGGGCGACCGGTTCGACCGCCGCAAGGTGATGATCGCCTCCGACCTCGCCGGGGCCGCGTGCTACGGCGCGATGGCGTTCGTGCACGAGCCCTGGATGCTGATCGCGGTCGGGTTCGTGGCCGCCGTCGTCGAAACGCCGTTCTGGTCGGCCTCGGCCGCCGCGGTGCCGAACCTGGTCGGCGACGACGAGCTGGCGTGGGCGAACGGCCTGCTCCAGCTGGGCGGGAACGCCGGCATCATGCTGGGGCCGGCCCTGGGCGGTGCGCTGCTCGCGGCCATCGGACCCGAGATGGTGTTCGCGGCCAACGCGTTCACGTTCATCGTCTCGGCGGCGATCGTGCTCACGGTCCGAGGCCGGTTCGCCGAGGAGCGATCCGAGGCCGACGCGCACGAGCACCGAGGTGTGCGCGCCGGGTTCGTGTTCATCGCGCGGGACCGGGTGCTACGGACGCTGGTGTTCGCGTGGGTCGCGCTGGTGTTCGGGATCGGCATGGCGATGGTGGCCGACGTGCCGCTGGCCGAGCTGTTCGGCTCGGGCTCGACCGGCTACGGGCTGATGATCGGCGCGTTCGGTGTGGGTTCGGTCGCGGGCTCGCTCGCGGCGCGGAACCTGCGCGAACGCAACGAAGCCAAGGCGCTGGTGTTCGGCACGCTCGCGATGGGCGTGGCCACGGCCGGGATCGCCCTCTCGCCGTGGTTCCCGCCGATCCTGGCGCTGCTCGTCGTCTGCGGCGTGGCCGAGGCCGTGATCATGGTCGCGGACCGCAGCATCCAGCAGCGGCGGACGCCGGACCCGGTTCGGAGCCGGGTCTCCTCGGCGTCCGAGTCGATGGTGGACATCGCGCTGTCGTTCGGGTTCGTCCTGGGCGGCCCTGCCGTCGCAGCGCTCGGCCCACGGGCCGTGTACGCGCTGGGCGGCGCGTTCGGCCTGGTCGGCGCGGCCGTGCTGGTGCCGGTGCTGCGGGGGTCCAGACGCGACGCCAGGACGGAGGATGAGCAGGCGCTCGAGCTCGAGCTCGATGAGATCGAGTCCGACGAGCTGGTCACGGCGCAGGTAGGCGGCTAGACGGGGATCGGGGGGCGGATGGACACTCGGCCGATGACCGCCCCCCGATCCGCCGTTCGCCGGCTGGCGACCGCCCGGCTGATCTCGCTCACGGGTGGGGCGGCGGCCTACGCGGCGCTGAATTTCACGGTCTTCGAGAAGACCGGCTCGGCGTCGTGGGTGGCGCTCTCGCTGCTGCTCACCTTCGGGGTGCAGGGGTTCATCGGGCCGCCGGCGGGCATGCTGGGCGACCGGTTCGACCGGCGGAAGGTCATGATCGCCTCCGATCTCGCCGGCGCGGCGTGCTTCGGCATGATGGCGCTGTCGTCCGAGCCGGCATGGCTGCTGCCCTGGGCCTTCCTCTCGGCGGTCGCGGAGGCGCCGTTCTTCTCGGCCTCCGAGGCGGCGATCCCCAACGTCGCCGGCCCCGAGCTGACGACGTGGGCCAACAGCCTGCTCGGCGCGAGCAGGCTCTCCGGGATCGCGATCGGCCCGGCACTCGGCGGCGCGCTGCTCGCGGTCTCGAGCCCCGACCTCGTCTTCGCCGTGAACGCCGTGTCGTTCGTGCTGTCGGCCCTGATCATCGCGACGGTGAACGCGCGATTCTCGGGCGGGCCGAGCGAGGACGAGTTCCGCGGGCTGCGCGCGGGGTTCCGGTTCCTCCGCAACGACCGCGTGCTCCGGACGCTGCTGCTCGCCTGGATCGTCTTCATCTCGGGCATGGGGATGTCGATGGTCGCCGACGCTCCGCTCGCAGTGGTGTTCGACGCGGGGTCGTTCGGGTTCGGGCTGCTGATCACGGCGTGGGGCGGAGGCTCGGCGCTCGGCTCGCTGTACGCCAAGCGGATGCGCCAGGGGACCGAGGGGACCTGGCTCGTCTCGGCGGGCGCAATCATCGCGGCCACCGGGATCGGCGTCGGCATCTCGCCCTGGTTCCCCCTGGCCCTGGGATCGATGTTCGTCATGGGTCTCGCGGACGGGACGACGCTGGTGGCCGAGACCAACCTGCGCCAGCGCCGCGCGCCCGACGCCGTCCGGAGCCGCGTGTCGGCCGCGTTCACGGGCGTGATGCACCTGATGCTGGCGTTCGCGTACATCCTGGCGGCGGTCATCGTTCCGTGGCTCGGACCCAAGCCCACCTACGTGATCGGCGGCGTCACGGCGGGGCTTGCGGTGTTCGTCCTGCTGCGGATGAAGCGCTACCTCGAGCAGGATGAGGCCGCTGGTCTCCAGGAGCGAGCATCGTGACCGCACCTCGGACCGCGGTGCGCCGGTTCGCGGTCGCGCGGGCCATCTCGGTCACGGGGAGCGCGGCCGCGTACACCGCGCTGATGTTCGAGATCTACGACAAGACGGGCTCGGCCGGGTGGCTGGCTGCGTCGCTGCTGGTGACCGAGGGACTGACCGGTGTGCTCGCGCCGCTCACGAGCGCCCTCGGCGACCGGTTCGACCGCCGGAAGGTGATGATCTGGTCAGACCTGGCCGCCGCCCTGTGCTTCGCCGCGATGGCGTTCGCGTCGGTCCCGGGCCCACTGGTGTTCGTGGCGCTGCTGTCGGCCTTCGCCGAGGCGCCCTTCTGGCCGGCGTCCGGGGCCGCGATCCCGAACCTGGTCCCCGAGGACCAGGTCAGCTGGGCGAACAGCCTCATCGCGGTGGGCCGGAACCTCGGCATCATGATCGGGCCGGCGATCGGCGGCCTGCTGCTCGCCACCGTCGGGGCGCCGGCCGTGTTCCTGATCAACGCGGCCTCGTTCGTGGTCTCGGCCCTGCTGGTCGTCTCGGTCCGTGGGGCGCGCTTCTCGGGCGATCGGTCCGACGAGGAGGAGCACCGTGGGCTGGCGGCGGGTTTCCGCTTCCTGTGGCGTGAGCCGGTACTGCGGCTGCTGGCGATCGGGTGGGTCGTGTTCGTGCTGGGGGTCGGGATGGCCATGGTCGGCGACGTTCCGCTCGTCGAGCTGTTCGATCAGGGCGCGGGCGCCTACGGCGTGATGATCGGGCTGTGGGGAGCGGGATCGGTGATCGGGTCGCTCATCGGGCGGAAGCTCAGGCCGTCGAACGAGGCCCGGTGGCTCGTCTTCGGTACCGGCCTGGTCGCCGTGTTCGCGCTGGCCGTCGCGATCTCGCCGTGGTTCTCCCTCGTCCTGGCGCTGAACCTGGCGTGGGGTGCGGCGGAGGCCGTGACCAACGTCGCGGATCAGAACATCATGCAGCGCCGGTCCCCGGATTCGGTCCGCAGTCGCGTGTTCGGGGCGCAGGAGGGGATCTGGCACGGCTCGGTCTCGATCTCCTACATCGGGGCGGCGTTCTTGCTGCCGATCGTCGGGGCGCAGGGGATGTACGCGATCCTCGGCGTGACCGCTCTGCTGTCGGCGCTGGTTATCGCCCCGATCCTTCGGCTGGACCGGCCGTCCGACGAGGCGACCGAGCTCGAGGCTCCCATGCTGCATGCGCCTGTCGTTCCGGGCGATCCGCCCGCATGATGAAGGGGTGGACTCGCTCCGCGGCCACCTGCTGATCGCGGGATCCTCCCTGCTGGATCCGAATTTCCGACGCACGGTCGTGCTGCTCGGGCATCACGACGAGGAGGGCGCCGTGGGGGTGGTGCTGAACCGCGAGAGCGAGTTCGAGGTGGCGGCGGCCGTGCCGCCGCTCGCCGCGCTCGTGGGGCCCGGCGAGCGGCTCTTCTTCGGCGGCCCCGTCTCCGCGCAGTCCGCGGTCGTGCTCGCCGACTTCGAGCACCCGGAGAATGCCGAGGTGGTCGCGTTCGACTCGGTGGGCTTCCTGCCCGAGGAAACGGACTCGGATGCCATCGGCAGCCTCCGGCGCGCTCGCGTCTTCGCCGGCTACGCGGGATGGGGCGCCGGTCAGCTCGAGACCGAGCTCGAGGAGGGCTCCTGGCTCACCGAACCCGCGATGGCCACCGACGTGTTCACCGGCGATCCCGAGGGGCTGTGGTCGACCGTCATCCGGCGTAAGGGGCCCGCGTTCCGGCTGATGTCCACGATGCCGTTCGACCCCGACCTCAACTGACGGCTAGTCTCCCCCGACCCGGCCGCCGCGGGCGGACCCGAACCAGGAGGAGCCGATGCCGTCCGAGACGTTCACGTTCTACATCCAGCCCTGGTACCGGAAGTCGCCGTACTTCGAGGCCACCAAGCGTCACGGCTGCAAGAGCTGGGGCCTGTACAACCACATGCTGCTGCCGACGCTCTACGACGACCCCGTTGCCGAGTACCGAGCACTCGTCGAGGGCGTGACGCTCTGGGACGTCTCGGTCGAGCGCTGCGTCGAGGTTCGCGGACCCGACGCGTTCGACCTGGTGAACCTCGTCACCTGCCGCGATCTCACGAAGGTCCAGCCGATGCAGGCCCGCTACGTGCTCATCACGGCGCCGTGGGGTGGCATCGTGAACGACCCGGTCCTGCTGCGCCTGGACCGGAACCGGTTCTGGCTGGCGCTCGCGGACTCGGACGCGCTCCTGTACCTCGCCGGCGTCGCCGGCGCGAACGGTATGGACGTGTCGATCTTCGAGGCCGACGTCGCGCCGATGCAGGTCCAGGGGCCGCGCTCGAAGGACCTGATCCGCGACCTGCTGGGCGACGAGGTGGCCGACCTGCGGTACTACTTCTGCGCCGATGCGGAGATCGACGGGATCCCCGTGGTCGTGAGCCGGACCGGCTGGACCGGTGAGGTCGGCTACGAGCTCTACCTGCAGGACCCCAGCATGGGCGACGACCTGTTCGAGCGCGTGTTCCAGGCGGGCGAGCCGTACGGGATCCGGGTGATCGCGCCGAGCGAGGCCCGGCGGATCGAGGCCGGGATCTTCAACTACGGCTCGGACATCCGCGTCCAGGACACGCCCCTGCACGTGACCGGGCTCGAGAAGTTCGTCGAGTGGGACCAGGACGCCGACTTCATCGGGCGATCGCGCCTGGAGGAGGTCCGCGACGGGAACCTGCTGGACCGCAAGCTCGTCGGCGTGGACATCGGCGGCGAGCCGATGACCGACGAGGGCGCCCTGAACGACTTCTGGCCGCTGTTCATGGGCGACGCGCGCCTCGGACGGATCACCGCGGGGGCGTGGTCCCCGCGGCTCGAACGGAACATCGGCTACGCGTGGGTGCCGATCCGGTGGGAGCCGCCGGGCTCCGCGTTCGAGGCTGAGACGCCGCGGGGGCGCGTCCCGGTCACGGTGGCGCCGCTGCCGTTCGTCGACGCGTCCAAGGACATCCCGAAGTCGTAGCCTCTGGCCTCGATGGACGGGTCCGTCCGATTCGACCGCGCGGCCGACCACTATGACACGACGCGCGCGATCTCCGACGATGCGATGGCACGCACGATCGAGCTGCTGGCCTCCGAGCTCGAGGGGCGTGGCCGCACGCTCGAGGTCGGAGTCGGCACCGGCCTGCTCGCGCTCCCGCTCCACGAGGCCGGGGTGCCACTCACGGGGCTCGACCTCACGCCCGCGATGATGGCCAAGCTCGTGGAGAAGTCGGGCGGGGCCTCCCCGTTCCCGCTGATCCAGGCCGACGCGACGCGGATGCCGTTCGCCGACGGCACGTTCGCCGGCGCCTATCTGCGATGGGTGCTCCATCTCATCCCGAACTGGGGCGACGCGCTCGCCGAGATGGCGCGCGTGGTCGCGCCCGGGGGCGTGCTGCTCGTCAATCTCGGCGCGTACGACGAGCCGACCACCCAGATCCGGCGCCGGTTCAGCGAGATCACGGGCGTGCAGACCGACCCCGTCGGGCTGATGTGGGGCGAGCTCGACGAGCTCGACGCGAGGATGGAGGCCCTGGGTGCCACGCTGCGGCTCCTCCCATCGATCCCCGAGGAGGGTGAGGAGACCCTCGGCGAGTTCCTCGAAGGCATCGCCGAGGGCCGGTGGTCGTGGACCTGGAACGCGTCAGAGGACGCGCGTCTGAACGCCGTCGAGGAGCTGCGCCCCTGGGCCGAGGAGCGATACGGCCCACTCGACCGGGTCGATCGGTTCGAGCTCGAGACGGTCTGGCGCGCCTACGACCTGCCCTAGCCCAGCCCGTCGTAGAGAGCGACTGGCGATGCCGTTCGCGATATCCGGGCTCGCGGGAGCTGCCTGCTGGAACCACCGATGCCGCCGGAGGCATCAGCACCGCCGCAGACACGGCTCTGCGGCGCCAATGTCGGAGAAGGCATCGCGAACCGGGGCGTCCCATCAGGCACGGGCCCCTGACCAGCGGCTATCCTGTCCCGACCGGGCCCGGCCCGGCCGACTTCGCCCGAGCCCGAGGAGGACCCGAGGATGCCGATCACCGAGGCCGAGAAGATCTGGAAGGATGGCGCGCTCGTCGACTGGGCCGACGCGAACGTGCACGTGCTCTCGCATGCCGTGCACTACGGCAGCGGCGTCTTCGAGGGGATCCGCGCCTACGCGACCGAACGCGGGCCGGCCGTTTGGCACCTGGATGAGCACCTCAAGCGCCTGTTCCGCTCGGCCAAGCTGTACCACATGGACATCCCGTACTCGGTCGAGGCGATCACCGACGCGGTCAGGGAGGTCATCCGCGCCAACGGCCTGGACGCCTGTTACATCCGGCCGGTCGTCCTTCGCGGCTACGGCGAGATGGGCGTGAACCCGCTCAACGCGCCGGTCAACGTGTTCATCGCGACGTGGCCGTGGGGCGCGTACCTGGGCGAGGACGCGCTCGAGAACGGCGTGCGCATCAAGATCTCGTCCTGGCGCCGGAACACGCAGAACGCGCTGCCGTCCTCGGCCAAGGCGACCGGCCAGTACATCAACGGCGTGCTCGCCAAGATCGAGAGCCTGAAAGCCGGTTACGACGAGGCCGTGATGCTGAACGAGCAGGGCTACATCACCGACGGCTCGGGCGAGAACCTGTTCATCGTCCGAGACAGCCGGCTCACCACGCCGCCGATCTCGGCCGGGTGCCTGGACGGGATCACGCGCGGCAGCGTGATCCGGATCGCGCGCGACCTCGGCTACGAGGTCACCGAGGAGAACCTGGTCCGCACCGACCTGTACAACGCCGACGAGTGCTTCTTCACCGGCACGGCCGCCGAGATCACCCCGGTCCGAGAGGTCGACGACCGGGCCGTGGGCGAGGGGCATCGCGGCCCCGTCACCAAGGAGCTGCAGGGCGCCTTCTTCGCCGCCACGAAGGGCGAGACCGAGGCGTACGCGTCGTGGCTCACCTACGTGAACGAGTGACCGTCACCTCGACCAGTGGGAGATAGGCTGCCGACCATGCAGGAAGAGGCCCACTACCGACTGCCGCGCACGGTCGTCCCGAGCCGCTACGAGCTGACGCTCGAGCCCGACCTGGCCGAGGGCACCTTCACGGGTTCGGAGCTCGTCACGGTCTCGGTCGAGGAGGCGGTCGACGAGATCGTGCTCAACGCCGACGACCTCGAGCTCGGCGGAGGGAGCCTCGAAGGTCCGGGCGGCACGCTCGAGATCACCGAGATCCGCCTGGACGCCGAGACCGAGCGTGCGCACCTGTCGCTCTCGGGCACGGCCGGGCCGGGGGAGTGGCGCCTGTCGCTGGACTTCCGCGGTCGGCTCTCGGATCAGCTCGAGGGCTTCTACCGCTCCACCTACAAGGACGACGCGGGCCAGACGCACGTGATCGCGACCACGCAGTTCGAGTCCACGGACGCGCGTCGGGCGTTCCCGTGCTGGGACGAGCCCGACCTCAAGGCCGTGTTCGGCGTCACGCTGGTGGCGCCCGAGGGCATGCTCGCGATCTCCAACGGCCCCGAGACCGGGCGCGAGACCCTGGACGACGGGCGCGTGCGGGTGACGTTCGCCGACACGATGGTGATGTCGACCTACCTGGTCGCCTTCGTCGTGGGCCCGCTCGAGACGACCGAACCCGTGGACGCCGGCGGCGTCCCGCTCCGGATCGTGCACCGGCCCGGGAAGCAGGACCTGACCGCGTTCGCGCAGGACGTGGGCGCGTTCAGCCTGCGGTTCTTCGCCGACTACTACGGGATCCCGTATCCGGACCAGAAGATGGACATGGTCGGGCTGCCCGACTTCGCGCAGGGCGCGATGGAGAACCTCGGCTGCGTGACCTACCGCGAGAGCCTGCTGCTGATCGATCCGGACAAGGGGACCCAGCCCGAGGTCGCGAGCGTCGCGGACGTGGTGGCGCACGAGCTCGCGCACATGTGGTTCGGCGACCTCGTGACGATGCGCTGGTGGAACGGCATCTGGCTCAACGAGGCGTTCGCCACGCTGATGGAGCTGCTCGCGGTCGACGCGTACCGGCCCGACTGGGAGCGCTGGAGCCAGTTCCTGCGTTCGCGCGCGATCGCCTTCGAGGTGGACGCGCTCGAGAGCACGCGCTCGATCGAGTACCCGGTGCGCTCGCCCGACGACGCGGCGGGCATGTTCGACATCCTCACGTACACGAAGGGTGCGGCCGTCCTTCGGATGCTCGAGCAGTACCTGGGCGCCGAGCGCTTCCGCGACGGGATCCGGCGGTACCTGGACGAGCACCGGTTCGGCAACACCGAGACGCACGACCTGTGGGACGCGATCGAGAAGGCCACGGGCGAGCCCGTCCGCCGGATCATGGACGGCTGGATCTGGCAGGGCGGCTACCCGCTGGTGTCGGCGCGACTCGAGGGTGGCTCGCTGACGCTCTCGCAGCGCCGCTACCTGATCTCGGGCAAGATCGACGACACGGTGTGGGACGTGCCGCTCCTGGTCCGGACCGACGAGGGGACCGATCCCGCGCTGATCGAGCCCGATGGGCTGACGCTCGAGGTCCCGACTGAGGGCCCGATCGTCGTGAACGCAGGCGTGCACGCGTTCGTGCGCGTCGACTACGACGACGAGCTCCTCGGCCGGCTGACCGCCGACCTGTCGTCGTTGTCCACCGATGAGCGCACGCAACTCGTGGACGACACGTGGGCCGCCGTCGTGGCCGGCCGCCGCTCGGCCGTCGACTTCTGCCGCTTCGCCGACTCGTTCCGCGACGAGACGGAGCTGCCGGTGTGGCAGTCGCTGATGCAGGGGCTCGGCTGGTGCGAGCGGTTCCTGAACGGGGGGCCGCGCGAGCACTTCCGCTCCTGGATCCGCGGGCTGCTGTGGCCGGCGATGGAGCGGATCGGCTGGGAGCCCCGCGAGGGTGAGCGCGACCTGGACAAGCCGCTCCGCGGCGCGCTCATGGCCGGGCTGGGCATCCTCGGCGCCGATCCCCAGGCGTTCGGCTTGGCGATGGAGATCGAGCGCGAGTCCCGCGGCGACGGACAGGTCGATCCCTCGCTCGTCGCCGCGTCGGTAGGGATCGTCGCCGCGGGTGGCACGCCCCAGGATTTCGACCGCTACCTGGAGGCGATCCGTTCGGCGCGCACGCCGCAGGAGGAGCTGCGCTACCTCTACGCGCTGCCGGAGTTCCGCGACGCGATGCTGATGGACAAGACCGTGGGGATGACGCTCACCGAGGAGATCCGCACGCAGAACGTCCCCGGCGTGCTCGCGCGTTCGATGGCCAACCGGGAGCACGGCTCCCGCGCGTGGGCCTTCGTCAAGGAGCACTGGGACGAGATCGTCGCGCAGGTCGCGCCCACCACCCTGATCTACGTGGCCGACGGCGTCCGCTACCTGACCGAGCCCGAGCAGGTGAAGGACGCCCGGTCCTTCTTCGAGGCGCACCCGATCCCGCAGTCGGCGCTGCAGCTCCGGCAGATCCTCGAGCGCCAGCAGGTCAACGAGGCCTTCCGCAAGCGGGCCACGCCCGAGCTCATGAGCGAGTTCGGCGCCGGCGCCGAGCTGAGCTAGGCCTCCGAGAGCACGCCCAGGTCGCCGTTCGCCCCGCAGACCAGGGCGACGACATGTTCCCCCGGCTCGGGGAGGTAGGCCTTCGCGAGCAGCGCGGCCAGCGCGGCCGCGCCTCCGGGTTCGGCGAACACGCGCACCTCGTGCCACAGGTGGCGCTGCGCGTCCCTGATCGCGTCCCCGGACACCAGGACCACGCGCTCGACGTGCTTGGACACGATCGCGAACGCGATCTCGCCCGCCCGCCTGGTCCCGAGCGAGTCGGCCGCGTACCCGCCGTACTCCACGTCGACGGGTTCGCCGGCCTCGAGGGCGGCGGTCATGGACCGGCTGGTCTCGGGCTCGATGCCGATCACGCGCGTCCGGCCCTCGTACCAGCCGGCGACGCCGCCGATCAGCCCGCCGCCGCCGATCGCGACAAGCACGGTGTCGGCATCGGGAACCTGTTCGGCGAGCTCGGGGCCCAGCGTGCCCTGACCCGCCACGACCTCCGGTTGGTCGTAGGCGTGCATCACGAGCGCCCCGGTCTCGGCGGTGCGCGCGCGGCTGGCCTCGAGCGCCTCGTCGTACCAGCCCTCGACCACGGTGACGTCCGCGCCGAGCGTTCGGATCCGGTCGGCCTTGACCCTCGGGGAGTTCGATGGGACGAAGACCTCGGCGCGATGGCCGAGCGTGTGCGCGGCGAACGCGACCGCCAAGCCGAAGTTCCCGCCCGATGCCGCGATCACGCCGGCGTCGGGGACCTCGGAGGACAGGATCTTGTTGAAGGCCCCGCGAGGCTTGAACGAGCCCGTGTGCTGCATCAGCTCGAGCTTGAGCGTCAGGCGGCACGGGAGATCGAACGTCCCGGCCCCGAGCTCGAGCACAGGGGTTCGTCGCACGTGGGCGCGGATCCGCCGGGCCGCCGCCTCGATCTCCGGCCGTCCGATGGTCGCCTCATCCATCCCACAGCATGAAACCAGGTCCCAAAGACGGTCCACGCGTTCGCCGGAAAGGCTTGCCGGGCAGGGAAGGTGGCCCAAAGGGCCCTTGCGCCAGGCAGCCGGGCCGTCCGAGGATGGGGGAGGACCGTCAGGTCCAGTAGGAGAGTCGATGGTTGCGCCCGCCCACACCGACCGCTCCGGCGGTCGAGGTGCCCCCTTCCGGCCGCTCGCCCTGGCCGCGCTCGCCCTCGCGCTCGTCCTCGTGGGAACGGGCCCACCAGCGCTCGCGGCGGACCCGCAGTTGATCCTTGACCGGCCGAGGGTCGGTGAATACCAGCCGGTGCGCCGGAGCGGGTGGATCGCCTGGCAGCAGAACACGCGAGACCGCTCCCGGCACTACGACGTCTTCGTCAGGCCGACGGAGGGCGGCTCGAAGTTCCGAGCCAACGCCAAGCGACGAAGCGGCGCGAACGGGGACATCGAGGGTGATCTCCTGGTCTTCCAACAGTTCGGGAGGGGGCACTCGGGTCTGCGGTTCGTCGAACTTCAGAGCCATCGTCGGACCAGGCCTCCGGCCGCGGTCAACAGCGATCAGTGGGAGTACTGGCCGAGCATGTCGGGCGACTGGCTCCTGTTCGGCCGGCTGATGCGGAGCGGCCCCCGACGGGTGATCCTCTTCAACCTTTCCACGGGCGAAGAGCGGATCGTCGATCGCACCAGAGGCGATCATGCCTTCCTCGCCCCGGGTCAGGTGAACGGAGACTGGGCCGTGTGGTCGAAGTGCCCGGCCGGGGAGCTCTGCAACATCGTCCGCTATCGGATCTCCACGGAGGTGTCCCACACGGTCCCGAACCCCCACGCGTTGGAGCAGTACGCCGCCTCGGTGGACGAGGACGGGAACACGTACTACGCGGGTGGGGGAGATGAATGTGGCACCAGGGTGAAGCTCGTTCGTCAGTCACGCGGAGGCTCCGACGAGGTCCTGTGGCGGCTCCCGAACGGGGACGACATCGGACGGACCTACGTCCTCGCGCGGCCTCGCGCCAACCGGGTGCTGTTCGACCACTTCGCATGTGGGGAGCCCGGGGAGTCCGATGCGTGGCAGCTGCTGGATCGGACGTCGCGGTTCGAGGATGCTGCCTCGCAGACGCTCACCGGATAGCCGCCCGATGCGGGATCTGTTCGCTCGAGCGGTACGATGAAGGTCCGACTCTGACTTCCGGAGTCCCCGACACGGAGGGATGCGATGCCATCGGCGACAGGGTCGTGGGGTGCCCGAGGGCCGTCGGCTCAAAGACCTTCGGGACCCACGCTCGCGGCCCTCTCGACGGACGCCCGATATACGGCCCGACTCTGGGTCGTGGCGCTCGTGACGATCGCGTTCGTGATCCTTGCCCCGCGGATCTTCGGTCAGGACGCGGGGCCGATCCCCGCCTTCGGCACACAGTCCGAGCCGGACCTCCGAGGCTCAGCCGTGGCGCGACCTGGCGGCCCGCGAACGATGAGCCCGGACGATGGTTCGGCGCATGCCACCCACCATCGGCAGCCCTCCCGAGGTCAGCCCGTGGCCGCGGCAGACAGCTCAACGTCGGCCTCAGTTGCACGAACGACATCCACGACACCCAGCACCTCGGGAACGTCGGGCACGTCGAGCGACACGGGATCGGGGACCGACACCACGACCACCGACGGCGATGCCTCCGGCGGCGCCGATACGGGCAGCCCGGGTCCCGGCGGCTCTGGCGGCACCGCTGTTCCGGGAGGCTCCGGGGGCGGCTCGGGAAGTTCGGGGCAGGCGGGTCCGGGCGGAGGGGGCTGACCGAGCCCGCCGGTCGGTCCGGTTCGATCTCTTGAAGAGGGAGGCGACATGGGCCACGTCGTGATCGACATGAGCATGTCCCTGGACGGTTTCATCGCCGCACCGAACGACACCCCGGGTCAGGGGCTGGGCGAGGACGGGATGAGGCTCCACAGCTGGATGTTCGACGACCCCTCGGTGTTCGAGAAGGTGTTCGGCAACCTGGTGGAGGAGACCGGCGCCGTGATCATGGGCCGGCGAAGCTACGACAACTCGATCGAGGAGTGGGGTGGGAAGGGTCCGCTCGATCAGGTCCCCTGTTTCGTCATCACCCACGATCCGCCCCCGACCGCGGGCCCGGTGTTCACGTTCGTCACCGATGGGGTCGAGGCCGCCCTCGCGAGGGCACGAGAGCTCGCCGGCGACAAGCGGATCGGGCTCATGGGCGCCGACGTCGAGCGGCAGTTCCTCGCCGCGGGACTGGTCGACGAGATCAGGATCCACCTGGTCGACGTCCTGCTCGGAGACGGTCGCCGGCTGTTCGAACGGCTTCCCGAACGCATCGAGCTCGAGCAGACGGGGCTCTCGGAGACGGACGGTGTGACGCACCTCGAGTACCGCGTCCGCAACGGCGCCGGTTGACGTCGTTCGCCTGCGCCGGCCGAGCGCCGGCTATCGACCGGGAAGCGATCGCGGAAGCCCGAACCAGGAGAGCACGCCGCGGTCGAAACGCGTCACGGCGCAGATCCGGTCGCCGGACAGGGTGAGGACGAGCAGGCCGGTGCCGTGACGGATGCCGCGTTCGGGCGTCCGAAGGTAGGCGCCGAAAGCCGGCTGACCGTTCGCTCGCGTCGGCACGAGGTCGAACCGCCTTCCCGCACGGAAGATGCTGTGGTAGAACCGCGCGACGACGTCTCGGCCCCGATACTCGAACGGCATCGGCGGCATCGAGATGAAGGTGTCCTCGGTGAGCAGGGCGACGATCGCGTCGAGATCGGCGGACTCGTACGCCCGGACGAACTCGGCCACGACCGCCTCCTCCAAGGGTGAGGCGGGCCGGGGTGCAGGGTCGCGGTCTCCGAGACCCGGCAGACGTTGCTGTAGGGAGGCCCGGGCCCGCTTGAGGGCGCTGTTGACCGAGTCGACGGTCGAGTCGAGCATCCCGGCGACCTCGTTCGCACGGAACCCGAGCACGTCGCGGAGGATCAGCACCGCGAGCTGACGAGGCGGCAGGACCTGGAGCGCGGTCACGAACGCCAGCGACATGGACTCGGTCTGCTCGTACCGCGTCTCCGGCCCGACGGGGGCGTCGACGGCACCCTCGAGGAGGGCATCGGGGTACGGCTCGAGCCAGACGATCTCGCCGAGACCGGTCGGTTCGGGCGGCTCAACCGTCGGCACGTCCCACTCCTTGGCCGGGCGTCGGCTTGCCGAACGCAGGGCGTTGAGGCACCGGTTGGTCGCGATCCGGTAGAGCCACGTCCGGATCGAGGCGCGTTCCTCGAACCCCGTGATCCCTTGCCAGGCCGCCAGCAGGGTGTCCTGGAGCGCGTCCTCGGCGTCCTGGAGCGAGCCCAGCATCCGGTAGCAGTGCACCTGGAGCTCGCGACGGTAGGGCTCGGTCAGCGCCCGGAACGCCTCGCCGTCTCCGGCCCGCGCCCTCGTGAGCAGGTCCGTCGTCACCGCTCAACCCTAGCCCCACGGTCGTCACGCTCGATGTCCTCTCCGGTACCGACACCGGTCGGAGCCCGAACTGGGCGGCCCGAGCGCGCCCAGTTCCCCGGCGGGTCGGTGTCTGCACCGTCGAACGGTCGGGCGATCCGGTCCGACGCCGACGGGAGGAGGAACGATGACGCTCACAACCCCCTTCGCCGAGCTCGACCCCCGGTTCAGCAGCCCCGGCGCGAAGCCACTGTCGTGGTCGAAGGCCATTCGGCAACTGCGGGAGGCGGAGGTGTCGTGGCTGTCGACGGTAACCCCCGAAGGGCGGCCGCATGTCGTGCCGCTGATCGCGATCTGGCTCGACGGCGCCCTCTACTTCTCCACCGGGACCAACGAGCGCAAGGCGAAGAACCTGAGGACGAACAGCCACGTCACGATCGCCACCGGCTCCCACGGGCTCACCGAAGGGTTCGACGTCGTGGTCGAGGGTGAGGCGGCGGCCGTGACCGGCGCGGCCAAGGTTCGCCGCGTCGCGAACGCGTACGTCGAGAAGTATGGAGAGGGGTGGCGCCTGCCCGGTCTCGACGGCGTCGTCACCTTCGAGGTGACGCCGACCAGGGCGTTCGGCTTCGGCAGGCGAGATGGCCACGTCGGTCCTCCCAGCGGCGAAGGCGAACACTTCAACCAGACCCGCTGGCGCTTCCGCAGCGGGGCCGAATGACACCTGCGTTCGGAGGTGAGCCCGAGATGTTGCTGCAGGACAAGGTCGCGGTGATCCACGGGGCCGGGGGTGCGATCGGCGGCGCCGTCGCCCGCGCGTTCGCGGAGGAGGGGGCCAGCCTCTTCCTCGCCGGGCGCCGGCCGGCTCCCCTGGAGGTGGTCGCGAAGGGCATCGTTTCGGCCGGCGGGTCCGCCGAGGTGGCGGAGGTCGATGCGCTCGACGAGGAGGCCGTGGAGGAGCACCTCCTGTCCGTGATCGACCGGACGGGCCGGGTCGACGTCTCCTTCAACGCGATCGGCATCCCGAATCCGAAGACCCGTGCGCCGTTGGTCGAGATGGATCTCGAGCAGTACTTCCTGCCGATCGCCACGTACACGCGGTCGACCTTCCTGACGGCCCGATCCGCTGCCCGTCCGATGGTCGCGCAAGGCTCCGGGGTGATCTTGACGGTCACGTCGACGCCTTCGCGTTCGGGTACGCCGATGATCGGGGGCGGGGGCCCGGCGATGGCCGCCGTCGAGGCGCTCA
>Ga0114129_10001357_pt1 | contig 32871 bp, 26 predicted proteins | sample RhiMetdeltSRZDD1_FD_80071 | JGI IMG/M metagenome (GOLD analysis project Ga0114129, IMG submission 80071) | Populus rhizosphere microbial communities from Tennessee, USA - Rhizosphere MetaG P. deltoides SRZDD1 (version 2) (version 2) | ecosystem: Host-associated > Plants > Roots > Rhizosphere >...
GGCGCGCCCGGCCGAACCCGTCGTGTGCCACACCGATGTCGGCGGGGACAACATCTTGGTGACCCCGTCGGGCGAGCTGGTGCTGCTCGACTGGGACGAGGCGGTGCTCGGCCCGCCGGAGAACGACTTCGTCCTCCTGGCGCGCGACGAACCACCGGGAAGCCGGGTGCTCGATACCGTGCTGGACGGCTATGGTGCCTCGCTCGACCCGGTTCGGCTGGCGTACTGCCAGTTGCGGCGGTACCTCGCCGACGCGTGCGTACGCCTGGAACGGCTGGCCGACCCGGGCTGTCCGGATCCGGCGGCGGTCGAGGCGGACCTCGTCGCCTGGGGCGTCCGGCCCTGGCGAGCCCTGGCCGACCCCCATTAGCCTTGGCGGACATGTGGGCGATCCGAGCGGCGCGGCTTTTCGACGGCGAATCCCTCGTGCCCGCCGGCGTGGTCGTGATCGGTGGCGACGGCCGGATCGCCGGTGTCGAGAGCACCGTGCCGGACGGCCTCGACGTCGTCGACCTCGGTGGCGCCACGCTCCTGCCGGGCCTGGTCGATGCGCACACCCATCTGGTCTTCGACGCCGGGGACGACGCCGTCGGCCGGCTGGACACAGTGGACGATGATGCTCTGCTGGACGGTGCGCGTACGGCCGCGTTGACGGCGCTCGAAGCCGGGATCACGACCCTTCGCGACCTCGGCGACCGAGGTTACGTGACGATGCGCCTGCGCGACGAGTTCGCCACCGAGCCGGGTTCCGGGCCGCAGATCCTCGCGGCCGGACCGCCCATCACGACGCCCCGCGGTCACTGCTGGTTCCTCGGCGGCGAGGCTCGCGGCGCGGACGGCGTACGCGCAGCGGTGCGCGAGCGGGCCGAGCGCGGTGCCGACGTCATTAAGGTTATGGCGTCAGGCGGCGAGATCACGCCGGGCAGCCGGCCCTGGGATGCGCAGTTCGGCCTCGACGAGCTGCGAGCCGTAGTCAGCGAGGCGCACCGGCTGGGCCTGCCCGCCACCGCGCACGCCCATGGTGCCGCGGCCATCGCCAACGTCGCTGCGGCCGGGTTCGATTCGCTGGAACACTGCTCCTTCCGTACGCCCGACGGCGCGCAAGCCGATCCCGTCATCATCGACGCGCTCGTGCAAGCGGGCGTAACCATCTCCGCAACGCTTGGCCACCGGCCCGACCAGCCCGTTCCGCCGCACATCGCCGAGCTGATCCCGAGGTTCTCCCGCGTCTTCCACCAAGTACGCGCATCCGGCGCCCGCATCGTTTGTTCGAGCGACGCGGGCATCAACCGGGCCAAGCCGCACGACGTGCTGCCGTGGGGGCTGAGCGAGATGGTGGACCTGCTCGGTTACTCCACTGTGGAGGCACTGCGGTCGGCGACCTCGACCGCGGCCGACGTGTGCCGGGTCGGCGACCGCAAGGGCCGCATCGCGGTCGGGTACGACGCCGATCTCCTGGCCGTGGACGGCGACCCCGTCGCCGACATCGCCGCCGTGCGGGCGGTCGCCGCCGTCTTCCGGGCCGGGCACCGCATCCGCTGACCCCTCCACCGGCCTTCCGGCCTTCCCCGCCCCGGGCACCGTGCTGCGGTTCGGCGGTGTCTGCGGGCAAGTGTCCAGGGTCTTGAGGGCGCGGGGCTCCGGCCGGAAGCTTGCGTCGACGTAGCGGCCCGCGGCACCGAGCGGGCCGCTCGGTTCGTATTCCGGGTCTAGGACCGGCACAAAACGGGTATGGTCACGATCATGACTGAGGTGACGGCGGACGACCTGCGAGCCCTGGCGCAGTCGGACGAGGACGATGCGGTTCTGGCGCTCGTCGGCGGAGAGATGGTTGTACTGCCGCGCGACGAGGTCGGCAGCGGCCGGGTCGTCCTGACCAAGGAGACCCTGACGCACGAACTGGGCGACGACATCACCGATGTCGAAGCGGTCATCCTGGCCGGGCGCCTGACCGCCGACCTCAGCGAGACCTGAGCCGAACCGAACGGCGAGGACTGAGCCCTGCCGAAACAACGAGAAGGGCTAGATGGCGCTGCCCTTGACGTACTCGTCCCAGGGCTTGTCCCAGTCGGTCCACCCGTTGCCGTACTCCAGCGCACGCGACGTGCCCTTGACGGTGACCGGCGAGCCGACGAGCGTCTGCGAGAAGAGCCACTTGGCGTTGGCCGGTGACATGTTGATGCAGCCGTGCGACACGTTGCGCTTGCCCTGATCGTCCACCGACCACGGCGCCGAGTGGATGAACTCGCCGCCCCACGTCAGGCGCTGCGCGTAGTCGATCGGCGTCACGTAGCGGTTGGCCGGGTTCGGGTCGTCGCGGGTGTCGAAGACCGTCTTGGGCAGCTTCTCGATCACGACCATCGTGCCGCTCGACGACGGCATGCTCGTGCGGCCCAGGCTCACCGGGATCTTCTTGAGGACCCGGCCGTCCTTGGTGACCGTCATGACCTTCGGCGATGCCTTGTCGTCGACGGTCATGACCAGCGAAGCGCCGGTCGAGAAGTCCAGCGTCAGGTCCGTACGCCCGAAATAGCCGCCGCCGCAAGGCAGCCCGCCGACCCGCATGTTCACGAGGACCTTCGTGCCGGCCTGCCAGAACTCCTTGGGCCGCCAGTGCAGTTCGGTGTCGCTGTACCAGGTCCAGATGCCCTCCTGGACCGGTGTGGTGGTGACGATCAGCCGCCGCTGTACGGCCGCTCGCTGGTCCTTCGGGATCGCCCGGTCGACCCGCAGGATGATCGGCATTCCCACGCCGACGACCGCGCCGTCCCCGAGGAACGTCGTGAACCGCACCTGCTTACCCGGTTTGGCCATCGTCGTGAATTTCGCGGTCGCCGTCGCGGCCACGCCGTCGTCGCCGGTCGCGGTCACCGTGGCGGTGTAGGTCTGGCCGTAGTCCAGTGAGGACTTGGGCAGCCAGCCCTGGCCGTCCGGGTGCATCGCGCCTTCGACGGGCTTCCCGGCCTCATCGGTCAGGGCCACCTGCGCATCCGGGGCGTCACGCACAGTGAAGACGATCTCGGTGCCGGCGGGCACGTTCTTCGCGCCGCCGGCCGGCGCGGTGATCGCGACGCCCGCCTTCGGTGATGGCTTCGGCGGCTCGCCCGGTACCGACCCGGTACCGCTCTTCGGCTTGTCCGTGCAGGCCGCCAGGCCCGCGGCCGCGGCCAGGCCCAGGGCGGTCAGGGCTTGCCTTCTGGTGTACGCCGAAAGAAGCGGTCCGCTTGAGGGCATGTGGACCATGGTACCCACGCCACGTGCGTTCCCCCGGCCAACACCGTCTGGTGAGGGGCTAGTCGGCGAGCTGGTCGAGGATTTGCTCCAGTTGCGTGGCTGTTTCGGGGTCGAGGTCGCCGTCCTTCACGAGGTCGTCGAGCTTCCTCGTCACCTCGCGTACGCGCTTGGCCAACCGGGGTCCGGACTCGTCGAGGTGCTCGCGGACGTTGTCCATCCGGTCGTCGATTTCTTGGGCGGTGTCTTCGGAGATGCGGCCGCTGGACCGGGCGTCGGCCACGATCTGGTCGAACTGGGCGACCAGCTCCTGCGGGCCCAAGACCGGCGGCGTACTGGGCTCGGGCGACGGTGACGAGACCGCCGCCGTCGACCCGTTTCCGGTGGGCGAACCCGTTGTGCCGTCGGAATTGCGGAGCGCGACGAACACGAGCGCGATGCCGATGGCCAGGATTATGGCCACACTGATCCAGGCCACCGGCCAGATGGACCGGGGCGGCCGGGGTTCGGCGTAGGCCTCCACCATGGTCGGTGGCGCGACGGTCGGCGGCCGGGCCGATCCCGCCGCGAACGCCGCCGGCGCCGCGGCCGCGGGCTGCGCCGCCACGGCTCCCGCGACCCGGGCCACCTCGGCGGCGGCCGGCCGCGCCGCCGGATCGGGCGCGAGGCAGGCCGTCATCAGGTCCGCCAGCCGGGGCGGTACGCCCGGAATCGGCGGTATCACCGGCGGATTACGCCAGCCCGCTTGGGCCTGGGCCCAGTCGGCGTACCGGCGCGGTGGTGCACCGGTCAGCATTTCAAAGAGGAGTACGCCCACGGCGTACACGTCGCTAGAGGGTGTCGGAGCGCCGGGCCGCAGCCGTTCGGGCGCGGCGTAGCTGGGGGTGCCGATCAGCAGGCCGCGATCGGGCCCGTACGCGGCCGCGGCGATGCCGAAGTCGAGCAGCTTGACCCCGGTGGGCGTGAGCATGACGTTGCCGGGCTTGACATCGCGGTGGACCACGCCGAGCCGGTGCGCGGCGGCCAGGCCGGACGCGATCTGCGCGGTGATGGCGGCGGCGCGCGGCCACGGCAGCGGACCCGATTGCAGGCGGGTGGCCAGGTCCTCGCCCTCGACCAGCTCCATGACGAGGTAGGGCACCGAGCCGCCGTCGACGGGCAGCTCACCGTAGTCGTGGACGGCGGCGATGTTGGGATCGGCGATCCGGGCCGCCGACCGGGCTTCGTGCAGGGTCGCCTCCGGGCTGCCCGCGTACGCCGAACTGAGGACCTTGACCGCGACGGGCCGCCCGAGCACGGTGTCGTACGCGCGCCACACTTCGGACATTCCGCCCACACCGATCCGCCGCTCGACGGTGAAGCGGTCGTGGATGCGCAGGCCCGGGGCGAACGGCGACATGCTGCCTAGTCTGCCCTTGTGCGCCAACGGTTGCGCGACGGGGCGGCGAACGGGTGGCGCGGCCGACAGGAGTACCACGCGATCTAACGCAGTGCGACGCAATTTGCGGTCGCGTGTAACGACCAGATAACCGACCCACTCCTGCCCTATTTGAAGCGAGAATCAGTCACGATTCGTCACTCACACGCTCGGGACCTGGGTCGTTGCCCATGCGAACGAATTGCTGAGGGCCGTTCAGACGCCGTCTGCGGCAACCGAACCGAGACCATGGCACCGCTCATTTGTGATTGATCCGTTACTCCACCGAAGCTCCTCAACCGCTAGCTTTGCGTGAAGCGCTCAGGCGCCGTTCGCTGCAACAGGCATGGGCGCGGTCTCAATGTGCCCATGGGAGGAGGTACCGCACGTGGAACCGGTCATCACAGGTACCGAAACGCTGACGGAGCCAACGGTAGGAACGATACCGCCGTCCCAGGGTGGCGCCGCCGTCGCGACGAGCAAGTCGCCGACGCGCATCGCCTTGCAGCGCCTGCGTGACGACAAGGTCGCGATGATCTGCTTCTGGATTTTCGTGTTCTTCGTCCTGGTCGCGATCTTCGCACCGGTCCTCGCCGGCATCGAGGGGCAGAGCCCGACCGAGCGCAACTTCGACCTCATCGACCGGCGGACGACCTTCCCGATCATCGGCACGACCGCGGAACACTGGTTCGGCGTCGAACCGCGGCTGGGCCGCGACCTGTTCGCCCGCTGGGTCTACGGCGCCCGGCCGTCGCTGATCGTCGCCGGCTCGGCGACCCTGCTCACCACGATCATCGGTGTCGTCGTCGGCCTCGTCGCCGGCTACTTCGGCGGCTGGGTCGATCGCGTGCTGTCGTGGCTCATCGACTTCTTCCTGAGCCTGCCGTACCTGATCTTCGCCATCGCCTTCCCGGCCGTCATCATCTCGATGGTCTACGGCGGCAACGAGGGAACGACCCCGGAACAGGTCGCCAAGGTGCGGTTCATCTCGCTCATCACGGTGCTCTCCATCCTCGGCTGGGCCGGCCTGGCCCGCCTGATCCGCGGGCAAGTGCTGTCGCTGCGCGAACGCGAGTTCATCTCGGCGGCGCGGGTGCTGGGCGTACCCACCCGCCGGGTGTTGTTCCGCGAGCTGCTGCCCAACCTGATCGCGCCGATCGTCATCTCGGCCTCGCTCTCGCTGCCCGGCTACATCGTCGCCGAAGCGGGCCTTACGTTCCTCGGCGTCGGCCTGATGGACCCGACACCATCCTGGGGCGTGACGATCGCCTCGGCCCAGAACTACTACGACAGCTACCCGCTGTACCTGTGGGTGCCCGTGCTGGGCATCACGATCCTGGTGCTCGCGCTGAGCCTGCTCGGCGACGCCGTCCGTGATGCCTTCGATCCCAAGACCCGGCGTTAAGCCGGGCCTCGGTTCAACAAAGATGAGTTATGAGGGGAGCAAGTCGTGAGGCGATTGAAGACGACAGTCGCGATCGCGGCCGTCGCTGCAATGGCGGTAGTGGGCTGTAGCAGCCCGTCTACCAGCACGAATGAGCCAGGCGGCGGACAGGGAAACATTCCCGGCCAGGAAAAGACCGTCGACCCCGACGCCAAGGGACCCGCTCCCGAGGTGCAGGGCGCGAAGAAGGGTGGCACGCTCACCGTTTACTCGCAGTCGACGCCGAACACGATGGATCCGACGGACATCTACTACGTCGACTCCAACGAGATCAGCAAGTTGATGATCCGGACACCCACCCAGCTGGCCATTCGTAACGGCAAGGCGGTTCTGGTTCCGGACTTGACGGACCTGGGCACCCAGTCGGCCGACGGCCTGAGCTGGACGTTCAAGACCAAGGGCACGTTCAAGTACGACGACGGCAGCGAGGTCAAGATCGACGACTTCGCCTACGCGATCAAGCGCTCCTTCGCGCACGACGTGTTCGCGAACGGCCCGACCTACCAGATGCAGTACTTCAAGGACGGCGACAAGTACAAGGGCCCGTACACCGGTGGCCTGGATTACGCGGGTGTGGAGACGCAGGGTACCGACACCCTGATCATTCACCTCGCCAAGCCGTTCGTGGACCTGCCCTTCTACATGACCTTCCCGATGTTCGGCCCGATCCCGCAGGCCAAGGACACCAAGGACAACTACAAGAACAAGTGGCTGTCCACCGGTCCGTACATGCTGGACTCGTACACGCCGGGCACGCAGCTGAAGCTCAAGAAGAACCCGAACTGGGACGCCAACACTGACCCGGTGCGCCATCAGTACGTGGACGCCTGGGACTTCAAGTGGGGTGTGGACGACGTGGCCAACCAGAAGCAGGTTCTGGCCAGCGTCGGCGCCGACGCCACCTCGCTCAACTACGGCGACATCGACGCCTCGCTCGTCCCCGACCTGACTGGGGCGAAGAAGTCGCAGCTGGTTCAGGGCGACAGCCCCTGCACCATCGTTCTGCAGCTGGACGCCCGCAAGATCCCGCTCGAGGTCCGCAAGGCGATCGCCAAGGCGTACCCGTCGGACCAGATCTACACCGCGGGTGGCCTCACGGACCTGACCGCCGAGCCCGCCTCGACGATCATGCCGCCGTCCGTGGCCGGCTACAAGAAGTACACCCCGCACCCGGACCTCACCGGCACGGGCAAGGGTGACCCCGAGGCCGCCAAGAAGATGCTGGAGGCCGCCGGCAAGCTCGGCTTCGAGCTGAGCTACTACTACGACAACACCAAGCCGCTGCCGCAGCAGACCTCGCAGATCCGCAAGGAAGCTCTGGAGAAGGCCGGCTTCGTCGTGAAGCCGATCGGTGTTGCCACCGCCGAACTGCGGAGCAAGGTCGGCGACTACGACGCTCCGGTCAACATGGGCCAGTCGCCCGCCGGCTGGTGCTCGGACTGGCCGACCGGTTCCTCCTGGTTCCCGGTCCTGTTCCAGACCCACAGCATCGCCGACGGCTCCAGCTGGGGCATGCTGAGCGACCCGGCGCTGGACAAGGAGATCGACGACGTCTCCAAGCTCCCCGCCGACCAGGCCGCGAAGAAGTGGGCCGAGCTCGACGAGAAGATCATGGGCATGTACATCGTCATCCCGCGTTACTACAACAAGATGGCGGTCGTCGTCGGCACCGGCGTCGGTGGCGCCGAGGGTGACGGCACCATGGGCATGCCGTTCTTCCTGAACATGTTCGTCAAGTAAGACCGCACCACAACCCGGCAGGCACCCACGGGTGCCTGCCGGGTTCCCCCTAGACCAGACGCTCAACCCCCGAGGAGGCCGCGATGATCATGTACATCCTGCGGCGGATCGCCAGCGCGATCTCGGTCATCGTCGTGACGATCATCGCTAGCTTCTGCCTGTTCTATCTGGCGCCGACCGATCCGGCCGGTGTCGTCTGCGGTCCGCGGTGCACGCCCGCGCGGTACGAAGAAATCGCCCGGAGCATGCACCTGGACGAGCCGATCCTGACCCAGATCGGCGGCTACTTGCAGGGCCTCGTCGTCGGCCGGACCTACACGTCCGGCGGCATCACGATCGAGTGCTCGGCACCCTGCCTGGGCTACTCCTACCAGCTCGGCCAGCCGGTGACGAAGCTGCTGGGTAACGCCCTGCCGGTCACCATCTCCATCGTGTTCGGCTCGGCCATCGCGTACGTCCTCGTCGGACTGATGGCCGGCACCTTCGCCGCCCGAAGGCGCGGCACCCTGTTGGACCGCGGGCTCGTGGCCGGCACGCTGACCATCGGGTCGGTCCCCTACTTCGTGGTCGCGCTGGTCGCCTCCCTCTACATCCCGCTCTACATTCGCATCATTCCGGACGCGCAATGGACACCCATCACTGACAACCCCATCAAATGGTTCAGTGGGCTGCTGTTGCCCTGGATGATCCTCGGCATCGTCAACTCCGCGTCCTACACGCGGTACTCCCGGGCCTCGATGATCGAGTCGCTGAGCGAGGACTACGTCCGAACCGCTCGCGCCAAGGGAATCAGCGAGAGACGCGTGGTCTACAAGCACGGCATGAGAGCCGCGCTCACGCCGATCGCGACCATCTTCGGTCTCGACGTGGCCTTCGCCCTGACCGGTGCCATCTTCACCGAATCGATCTTCGGCCTGCCCGGCCTCGGCCTGGTGACCCTGCGCGCCTTCAACCAGTACGATCTGCCCGTCCTCATGGGCGGCGTGCTGATCGGCGTCGTAGTACTTGTCCTGATGAACCTGCTGGTGGACCTTCTGTACACCGTGCTTGACCCTCGGGTGAGGCTCGTATGAGCGAAATGTGGGGTGACGCGGTCGACGCGTCCACCATCTCGACCGGCGGGGCCCCGGCGGCACCCGTACCCGCGCAGGCGCGCGGTCCGCACACCATCACGCGCGGCGAGCGCGTACGCGGTGGCGATCAGTCCGGCGATGCGCCCTACCTTGAGGTCAGCAACCTCACGGTGGCGTTCCCGACGGCCGACGGCATCGTGCGGGCGGTGCAGGACCTCAGCTACAACCTGCGGCTCGGCCAGACCCTGGCGGTCGTGGGCGAGTCCGGATCCGGCAAGAGTGTGTCGAGCATGGCCATCATGGGCCTGCACGACCCGAAGAGCACGCGTATGCGCGGCTCGATCCGGCTCGGCGGCCGGGAGATCGTCGGCATGCCGCAGGACGAGCTGCGCCACCAGCGCGGCCGCGTGGCTGCCATGATCTTCCAGGATCCGCAGTCGTCGCTGCACCCGTTCTTCACGATCGGCAAGCAGATCACCGAGGCGTACCTGACGCACAACAACGTCTCGACGCGAGCGGCCCGCAAGCGCGCCGTCGACATGCTGGGCCTGGTCGGCATCCCGAACGCCGCGCGCCGGCTCGACGACTACCCGCACCAGTTCTCGGGCGGCATGCGCCAGCGCGTGATGATCGCGATGGCGCTGGTGAACGACCCGAAGCTGCTCATCGCCGACGAGCCGACGACCGCCCTCGACGTGACGGTGCAGGCCCAGATCCTCGACCTGATCCAGGATCTGCAGCGCGACTTCGGCTCCGCGGTCCTGTTCATCACGCACGACCTCGGCGTGGTCGCCGAGATCGCCGACGACGTGCTGGTCATGTACGCCGGCCGCGCGGTCGAGCACGGCACGGTCAAGGACATCCTGGGCAGCCCGCTGCACCCCTACACCTGGGGTCTGCTGGAGAGCATCCCGGCGGTGTCCGGCGACCCGACCCGGCTGCACCCCATTCCGGGTACGCCGCCGAGCCTGCTCAACCTGCCGGCGGGCTGCTCGTTCCACCCGCGCTGCGAATTCCGCAAGCGGGTGCCGGACGACCTGTGCAAGACAGAGCTGCCCGACCTCGCCCCGCGTACCGACGACCCCGCCCGGCTGTCGCGGTGCCACCTGGCCAACCCGGACCACGTGTTCGCCGACGACATCCTGCCCCGGCTGCCTTAAGGAACCACCATGACGACAGTGACCGAGCCGCAGGACCAGGTGGAGCGCGTCGAGGGGGTCAAGGGCGCCCCGCTGCTGGAGATCAAAGACCTCTTCATGCACTTCACGGTGAAGGGCGAGGGCGCCGTCGGGCTGCGTAAGGCCAAGGTCCGCGCGGTCGACGGGGTCTCCCTGACCCTGCGGGAAGGCGAGACGCTGGGCCTGGTGGGCGAGTCCGGCTGTGGCAAGTCCACGACCGGCCGCCTGATCACCCGGCTGCTGCAGCCGACGTCGGGCCAGATCCTCTACCGCGGCCACGACATCGCCAAGCTCAAGGAGCGGCAGCTGCGCCCGTACCGGCGCGAGCTTCAGCTGATCTTCCAAGACCCGTACTCGTCGCTGAACCCGCGCCAGACGGTCGGCACCATCATCGGAACCGCCCTGCGGGTCCACAACATGGTGCCGAAGGGCCGCGAGCTGGGCCGGGTGCAGGAGCTGCTGGAGGTCGTGGGCCTCAACCCGGAGCACTACAACCGCTACCCGCACGAGTTCTCCGGCGGCCAGCGCCAGCGCATCGGCATCGCCCGCGCGCTCGCGGTGCAGCCGAAGGTGATCATCGCCGACGAGCCGGTCTCCGCCCTGGATGTGTCGATCCAGGCGCAGGTCATGAACCTGCTGGAGGACCTGCGCAAGGAATTCGGCATCGCATTCATCTTCATCGCTCACGACCTGGGCGTGGTGCGCCACTTCTGCGACCGGGTCGCGGTCATGTATCTGGGCCGCATCGCCGAGATCGGGTCCCGCGACGCCGTTTACGGCCAGCCGCACCACCCGTACACCCAGGCTCTGCTGTCGGCCGTGCCGGACCCCGGCGTGGTCCGCGGTACGCCGCCCAAGGCCCGCATCCGCCTGCAAGGCGACGTGCCGAGCCCGATCAACCCGCCGTCCGGCTGCCGGTTCCGTACGCGCTGCTGGAAGGCCGAGGAGATCTGCGCGACCACCGAGCCGCAACTGGAGCGCAAGGGGCACAACGGCGATGCCGCGTGCCACTTCGCCGAGGCGCCGAAGCGGTCGATCCTGGCCGAGCTGCCGGACTGACATCGTTGCCCGAGACGGGGCGCCGCCGGAATGCCGGCGGCGCCAGCAGCCGCAGCGTCCGGTAGAGGCTGGATTTCCCGGTGCCGTTGGCGCCCGCCACGACGTTCAGCTGTCCCAGGGGCACCACCAGGTCTCTCAGGGAACGGTAGTTCGCGACGGCCAGAGTGGTGATCACGCGTACAGGCCCAGCACCGCTCCGGGATTGGGGCCGCTGCTCCTCGAATCGGTGTCTGTCGAAACCGAAGACCCGTAAAAGGCCGTCTGACTAGGCTCGATCGCATGAATCGGGACGTCATGCCGCAAGACGGCTATGAGGACGACGGCCTGTTCCGGACCGTCATGTTCGGCTATGACCGCGCGCAGGTCGACGAGTACATCGACGCCATCTGCGACGAATTACACGTGCTGTCGAGCGCGGTCAAACGGCTGACCCCCATCGAGCAGGACCTGCTGGCCGCGAATGCGGAGATTCACCGGTTGCGCGAGATCGTGGCGACGAACACGCCCTCCGCCGCGGTGAGCGTACGCATTCAGCAGATGCTCAAGCTGGCCGAGGAGGAAGCGGCCAGGCTGCACGAGGAGGGGCAGCACGCCCTCGACCAGGCCCACATCGACGCGGTCGAGATCCGCCGGGCGGCCGAGGTCGACAGCGAGCACGTCGCGGCCGACCGCCGGCGGGAGTACCAGCGCATGCGCGAAGACGTTCTCGCCGGTGCCCATGCCGAGGCCGCCCGCATCGTCGCCGAAGCCGATGGGCGTACCGGTGGGCGGGCGCTCGCCGCGAACCTGCGCAACGGCCTGGCCAAGCCGGGCCCGGCCCCGGTCGAGGCGCGCAACGGTCCGCCGGCCGGCCCGGCCAAGAGCACGCCGGGTGGTGCGAAGAACACGAGGAAGCGCGCCGCGAAGCCGGCCGAGGGCTGAACGCCGTGACGACGCTGCTGGACCAGAAGCTCGACCGGGCCTTCGGGCACATCGACGTGAACGGCAACGGCTACATCGATCACGATGACATCGTGGCCCTCGTCGCCCGGCTCATCGCGGGCTTTCGCGAGTCGCCGTCCAGCGCGAAGGGCAAGGCCGTGGCGGCCGGGTTCGACGGCTTCTGGAAGGCGGTCAGGGACGCCATCGACACCGACGGTGACGGCCGGATCACGCCCCAGGAGTGGAACGCCGGTATGGTGGAAGCCTTCGTCGAACCGGAGGACGGCTTCGACCGGCACCTGCGCCCGGCGGTGGAGGCGGTCATGCGGTTGGCCGACACCGACGGCGACGGGCGCGTAGGCTTGCCCGAGTTCGCGATGTTGCAGAAGGCGTTCGGGACCAAGCCCAACGGCACCATGGCCGCCTTCGCCCGCTTGGACGCCGACCGCGACGGGGCGATCAGCGTACCGGAGCTGATCGAGGCGGCTCGGCACTTCTACACCGGGCCCGGCGGCTCGGCGGGGGACTGGCTGTTCGGCCCGCTCTCCGAGGGGTCGGCCGCAGCGCCCGGCAGTGGCCGCGAAACTGTCGGATAACAGCACTTGCCCCGTGGGTAAGGGGAGGATGTGACCGAGCCGCGCAACGCGCAGAGCGCTCTGAACCTCCGGCTCGTCCTGGCGAGCTTCGGGTTGATCTTTACGCTCCCGCTCGCGGTGTGGGCTGCGGTCGCCGGATTTACGCTGCCTGCGGTGCTGCTGGGAGTGCTCGCGACAGTTGCATTTATCGATCTATTCGTGATCCAATACCGGCGCCGGCAGCGCCGCCGCCGCGAGCCACCGGGCACCCACCACTCCCTCTTCGAGTGACGCGGCGTGGCGAGGCCCGGATCACAGAAATCCCTGACGCGGTACGCCAAGATCGGGGAACATACCCGACGGCGGCTTTGTTCGTTAAGCCACCCAGACGAAAAGGGGAGGAGGACATCATGGGAACCATCACCGACTACGACGCCCCGCGGCGTTCCATGGCCGATCTGGAAGAAGACAGCCTTGAGGAGCTGAAGGCACGCCGCACGTCGACTCAGTCGGCGTCGGTCGACGTCGACGAGGCCGAAGCGGCCGAGGGTTTCGAGCTGCCTGGCGCGGACCTCTCGGACGAAGAACTGACCGTCACGGTCGTGCCGATGCGCGCGGACGAGTTCCGCTGCTCGCGCTGCTTCCTGGTGCACCATCGCAGCCAGCTCGCCCGCCAGGTCGGCGACGATCTGATCTGCTCTGAGTGCAGCTGAGCTGGGCTCGCCGAAGGCGAGGCCAGCTCAGCTCAGCCGATAGCTCCCGTCGGTGTGGACGGCGAGCCTGTCGGCGACCAAGCCGTCGAGTTGCGCTCGTGCGGCCGCCGTAGTCCATCCGTACGCCCGCGCGAGTTCGCCCGGAACAACACCGATCATGGTTTCCAGGTAGCGAATCGTGGCGTACCGGTGGTTGAGCGTGCCGCCCACCGCGAACCGCCGGCAGGTCAGATCGAGTACGACGGCCGGCCAGCCGCTGCTCTGCTTGGCCGTGCCCGCCGAGGTGACGAGCAGGTTGCGGTGCAGTTCCTTGATGGCGCGGTCATACGGTCCCTTGTGGCCGACCAGTTCGCGCAGTGTGCTCGTCGGCAACGGCCCGAACAGGAGTGCCTCGGCGATGCGATGTGCCTCCTGTGACAGGTGCAGCGCCTGATGGTCGTCGGGGTGGCCGGCCCCCGGATAGAGCGAAGCCAGCAGTCGCGGTGCCAGCAGGGCGTTACGGCCCTGAAGGAACTTGCCCGACCAGGCCAGGCCGGCGGCCGGAAGGGCGTCCTTGAACTCCCACGCCAGCGATTCGTCGTCGTTCATGCCCTCGGCGAACGGCTCGGCGTCCGGGCCGGCGATCGCCTCCCACAGCGACGGCGCGATCGGCTTGTCCGCCGGGAACAGCAGGGCGATGCCGACGTGCTCGATGAAGGCCGCCGCCGCTTGCATCGTCCGGACCGGTTCGGCCGGCAGCCACCGGTCGCCGCGCTCACTCATCAGGTCGTTCATCCGCGCCACCCCCTGCCAGCACCCTAACGGCGTACGCCGCCGGCGGCCGGGCGGCCGGGCCAGATCGGTGGAATCCGGCCCGGCCGAGCCTCAGGCGGTGCGGTTGATCCAGACACCACCGGGTCCGGTGTAGTCGATGCCCTCGCCCCAGGTGGCGACGGTCTTCCCGGCCGCGGTGATGGCGATCTCGCCATAGTCGCCGTACGGTTCGCCGAAGCCGGTCGGGTGCACATAGGACGGGCCGGAGGTGGCGTCGGAGATCTTGAGTTCGGCCGACCAGGTGGCGCCGCTGTCGCTGGATGTGCGGTACCACGTGTTCCAGTTGTCGGCGCCGTTGCGATCGTCCATGAAGTACATCCGGAAGTCGCCGGTGCCCCGGCCCGCGATGGCGGTGAAGTTCGCGTTGGAGCCGGCCGGCCCGCCGATGTCGACGGGCGCCGACCAGGTCGCACCCCGATCCGCCGATCGCAGGGCGTACGCCCGCTGCGGCCCCTTGGCGGCAGTCGGCCCGGTGTAGACGAGCACGAGTCGGCCGTTGGCGTCGGCGGCCAGGGCCGGGATCGTGCCGTAGTAGTCGAGCGGGCAACCGCCGGCCGTACAGGTCGGCTGCTCCGGCGTACTGGCCACAGTGGACTGCGTCCAGGTCGCGCCACCGTTGGTGGAGCGCATCACGTGCGTGAGAACGTCGCCGGTCGAGGTCTGGGTGAAGCTGGACTCGGTGAAGATCACCGTACCGTCGGCCAGCACCGCGCCGCCGCCAGCGAAGTAGTACCGCCCGTCGGTGTTGGTCTTCACCGGAGCGCCGAAGTGCGCGCCGAAGTCGTGCGACGCGGCGATGTAGCTGTCGGAGGCGTTGAACGCGATGTAGACGTCCCGGCCGCTGGCGGAGATGGCCAGGATCGGCTTGTCGGTGAAGTGCAGGGCCTTCGACTTCACCGCGACCGGTGCCGTCCACGTCAGACCGTGATCGGTCGAGCGGGCGAAGACGACGCCGGGGTTGTAGTCGTTCATCCAGACCGCGTACACCGAGCCGTCCGTGGCGACCTCGATTTCCGGATCGTTCTGCCCCTTGGTCCCGGGGCACGTACACAGATAGGACGCTGGCCCCCACGTAACACCGCTGTCGGTCGAGCGCAGCAGCCAGATCTGGTGGGCCGGGCATTTGCCGCACGCTTTCGGCGCGCCGTACCGCGTGGTCAGCAGGTACGCATAGGTCCCGTTGGGATCGACGGCGATCGCGGGCTCCCAGTCGTCGGCGGTCGGGCTGATCGGGGCCTGCCCGCTCCAGCCCGGCGCCGCGGCCGTGGTGACGGTGCCGATCTGGGCACTGGCCGGCCAGATCTGTTTCGTCACCCCGTTCGGCCGGGCCTTGGACTCGCCCGGGTCCTCGCCTTCCTCCTCTTCCTCGCCGTTTCCCTGGGCCAGGTAGCGCTCACCGCGCAGGAGCTTTTGGTGCGGCGCCTCGATGTCCGGGACGGGCCCGAGGGTGAGCGCGACCGCGATGCCGGCCAGCGTGGCGATCGCGGCCACCGTGCCGGCGATGATGCCTTTCGAGCGTCTCGTCATGACCGTGTATGGTCGACGAAGACGATCTTCGATGCAATGGCCCGACCGGCCTACTGACTGAGTACTCAGATAGCGGTAACCTTCAGGGTCTGGTCACAGGTCGGCGAGCCGGTCCACCATCTCGGCCACCGGCAGAGTGGCGTCGACGACCCGGATCTCTTCGTCCGCTCCCGGCTCCTCCAGCGCGGCGAACTGGCTGTTTAGCAGGTCCGCGCGGAAGAAGTGCCCGGCCCGCGTCCGCAGCCGGTCCGCGGCCACGTCCCGGCTCACGCGCAGGAACACCAGCCGCACCGACCGCCCCTCCCGCAACTTTTCGCGGTACGCCCGCAGGAGCCCACTGCACGCGAGGACGCCGGACGCGCCGGTGGTGAGTACGCTGTCCATCCACTCCTCCAGGCGAAGGAGCCAGGGCTCGCGATCGGCGTCGGTCAGCGGTACGCCGCGCGCCATCTTCTCGATGTTCTCGGGCGGATGCAGGCGGTCGCCGTCCTCGAACCCGATGCCGAGCCGGTCGGCCAGAGCGCTGCCGACGGTCGTCTTGCCGCTGCCGGCCACGCCCATTACCACGATGATCCGCGCCATGCGCCCCATCCTTTCATCGCCTACCGTCTCCTGGGCCCGAGCCGCCGTGGCCGTCCTCGCGACCGGGCTGGCCTGGACAAGAATGCACTGGTCACGGCGGTGATGCAGGACGGTGTCTGGAAGCCCGCCGGCCGACCTGTATTGGATGTTGAACTTTCCGTGAATCGGGTATGGCGCGGGCGATGAAAAGGCGATAGAGTCCCGACAACGCTCGTCCCGACGGTTTCCCCCGTGATCGCCGGGACGGGCGTTCCACATTCTCCAGATGCCCTTACAGGGCGTTGCGCACGGCCCACAGGTCGGGGAACGGCCGGGCGTGCGCGGTCTTCTCCAGCCACGCCGCGCCGGCCGAGCCGCCGCTGCCGGGCTTGTCGCCCATGACCCGCCACACCGCCGTCAGATGCAGCTGCCGCCAGCGGATGAACCGCTCGGCCACCTCCATCAGCGCCTCGCCCAGGTCGTACAGGTCGGGATGATCCTGTCCATTGTAGACAGAAAGCCAGTCGGTGCCGCGCCGCCGCAGGAGCGCCTGGGCGGCGTCGTCGAGGCTCGGCTCGGCGAGCTGCTTCTCCAGGTCGGCGACGACGGCGGGCATCTGGGCGTGCGGGCACACCATGCCCGGCCGCTTGTTGCCGAGCAGGAACTCCAGGTGCCGGTAGCCGTAGGACTGGAAGCCGGAGGCCTCGCCGAACGCGTCCCGGAAGGCGTTGAACTCGCCCGGCGTCAGCGTGCCGAGCAGGTCCCACGACTTCACCAGCACCTCCTGGGCACCGATCGAGCGGCGCAGGGTCCGGATCGCACCGCGGACGTCATCGGCGTCCAGCTGCGTACGCGCGTTTTCCCACTCGTGGCGGATCAGGGTGAACAGCAGCTCCATGACCTGTGTGGCGACGATGAACGACAGCTCCGCCGGTGCGTTCGTGCGGGGCGTCTGCAACGACAGCAGCTGTTCGATGTGCGTGTACTCCGCGTACGGCGTCGTGCCCTCGAACTTCATCTTTGGGGCCGCCGTCGCGTTCGCCGCGGCCGCGGCCGCAGGGGCTGCGGTTGACGTCGTTGCGCTGCTGCTTCGTCTGCCATAGACCATTACTCCATTTCACCGTTGCTGAACGCCGGATGGAATGGGCGTCGGCGCCCGGTTCGGCGTTGTCGACCTTGTGATGGCGTACCGGCTGGCCGATTCGGTTTGCGAATGTAAAGTGACGGTATGGACGCGGTGGACTGGCATCTGGTGAGCGAATTGCAGGCCGACGCCCGGCTGTCGTACAACGAGCTGTCGCGGCGGGTGAAGCTGTCCGCTCCGGCCGTTGCGGAGCGCGTACGCCGCTTGCACGAGGCCGGGGTGATCACCGGATACCACGCGCACATCGACCTCGGCCGGGTCGGTCGGCACGCCACCGCGCTCATCCGCATGCACTGCTACGGCCCGACCTGCCTGCTGCGGGAGCCGGCCGTCGTGGACTGGCCGGAAGTGCTGCAACTGCACCGGGTCAGCGGCGACGTGTGCTGCGAGCTGACCGTGTCGGTGCCGTCGATGACCGAGCTGGAGGCGTTCATCGACCGGCTCGCCGGCTACGGCCGGCCGTCGACGGCGATGATCCTCTCCAGCCCGATCACGTGGCGGCCCATCGAGCCGCTCGTTGATCAGCCTTAGTACGCGGCGCTATGTGATGCGCGTACGCTCGACCGGCTGGCCCTCGAAGGAGCCGGATGCCACGATGTCGCGCAGCCGCCCGAACGCCTCGTACACCTCCGCGTAGGTGTTGTAGAGCGGGGCGAAACCGATCCGCAAACGGTCCGGCGTACGGAAGTCGGGGATGACACCCGCGTTCTTCCACGCCTGGCAGATCTGCCAAGCGGCCTCGTGATGCAGCGTCAGATGCGCACCGCGCTGCGCGGCCGGCTCCGGGCTCGCCAGGCGCAGGCCGTGCGGTTTCAGCCACGCCTCGAACAGGTCCACGGCGTACTCGCCGAGCTGCTGGGCCTTGGCGTAGATGCGATCCACGCCGGCCTCGGCGGTCAGCTTCGCGCCCTCCCAGGCGGCGTACCCGCCGAGGACCGGGGTGGAGCTGATGAGGAAGCGCTCGATCGACGGCACCGGGTTGTAATCGAAGCCCATCGCGAACTGGTCGGCCTGCCCGAACCAGCCCCAAATGGGCTGGCGCAGCTGCTCGTGCAGATCGCGGCGTACGTAGAGGAAGCCGGGCGCGCCGGGTCCGCCGTTGAGGTGCTTGTACGTGCAGCCGACCGCCATCTCGGCGCCCGACTCGCGCAGCGGCGTCGGCACCGCCCCGGCGGAGTGGCACAGGTCCCACAGCATCACCGCGCCGGCCTCCTGCACCAACCGCGTGATCGCGACCATGTCCGCGACCGCACCCGACCGGTACGCCACGTGCTGCAGGCTGACGAGCGCGACGTCGGACGGTCCGGCCGCGGCCAGCGCCGCCGCCACGTCGGAGACCGAGACCCCGAGGTCGAGATCGGCGCGGATGACCTCCAGCCGCATTCCGCGAGCGGCCGATACGCCTTGCAGGACGTACTGATCCGACGGGAAGTTGTCGTCGTCGGTGATGATCACCGTACGCCCGGCCCGGGCGTCGCAAGCGGCGTACGCGAGCTTGTAGAGGTTGATGCTGGCGGTGTCGCACAGCAGCACCTCGCCCGCGCCGACCCCGAGAACACCGGTCGCGAGCACGTCACCGGCCTCGCGGGCCAGGGTGATCCAGCGGTCCCAGCCCCGGACCAGCTCGCCCGCCCACTCCTGGTCGAGCGCGGCGATCAGGCGCTCCCGGGTTGCCTGCGGCATCCGGCCCAGGGAGTTGCCGTCGAGGTAGATGAGGCCGGGCTCGTCCGGCATGACGAAGCGCTTGCGGTACTCGGCCAGCGGGTCAGCGGCGTCGAGCGCGTCGGCGCGGGTGCGAAGGTCGTCCACGCCGCCAACACTAGCGTCGTCGTTTGGTGCGGCTTTTTGATGTCCCGTGTCCGCTTGACGCACCGCCCGTCGCTCCCGTCGGGCACCGGGCCCCGGATGCTGACGCATCCGGGGCCCTGCCATGTCCGCGAGCCAGCGGGTCAGGCTCCGCGCGACGCGACGGTGTCGTCGGACGGAAGGTCCGCGATCTGTCCACGGGGCTGGGCCGGCGCGGGCGCCGGCTCCGGCTCGCTCTCGGGAGCCGCGTCGTCGGCGGCGGCGCGGCGGGCGGCGCGGCGGGCCGCCTTTCGTTCCTTGCGCCCCTCGACCATCGTGTACAGCGTCGGCACCAGGATCAGCGTCAGCACGGTCGAGCTGAGCAGGCCGCCGATGACCACCACGGCCAGCGGCTGCGAGATGAACCCGCCCTGCCCGGTGATGCCGAGCCCCATCGGCAGCAGCGCGAAGATCGTCGCCACCGCCGTCATGAGGATCGGGCGCAAGCGTCGCCGGCCGCCCTCGATGACCGCGTCGGAGACCGACGCACCTTGTTCGCGGTACTGGTTGATCAGATCGAGGAGCACGATCGCATTGGTCACCACGATGCCGACCAGCATCAGCATGCCGATCAGCGCCGGTACGCCCAGTGCGGTGTCGGTGACGAGGAGCGCGACGATGGCGCCGGTCGCCGCGAACGGCACCGCCACGAGCAGGATGAGCGGCTGCACCAGGCTCTTGAAGGTCGCCGCCATGATCAGGAAGACGATGGCGATGGCGGCCAGCAGGGCCAGGAACAGATTGCCGAAGGCGTCGGCCTGGTCAGCGCTGACGCCGCCGATGGTGTAGGACGCGCCGGCCGGCAGCGTGAGCGCTTGCAGCTGCTTGGTCAGCTCGCCCGTCGTGGCGCTGAGATTGCTGCCGGTGGCCGTACCGCTGACCGTCACGCTGCGGTCGCCGTCGATCCGGGTGATCTGCGTCGGCCCGTCGACCGTCTCCACCTTCGCGACCTGGCCGAGCGCCAGCGGCCCGGCGATGGGCAACGCCCGCAGCTGCTCGACCGAGGACGGTGCGGGGGCGCCGAAGGTCAGCACCACCGACTGCTGGCGTCCGTCCAATGTGTAGTCACCGAGCGGTGCACCGCGGAACACCGCGGTCACGGCCTGGGCGATCTGCGCCTCGGTGAGGCCGGCCGTGGTCGCCTTCTCGCGGTCCACCGTCACCTGGATACGCGGCGCACTGGTGGCGAGATCGCTGGTGACGTCCGTGACGTCGGCGACTGCGGACATCGCTTGGCGTACCTGGTCGGTGGCGGTCTTCAGGTCGTTCTCGTTCTCGGCCCGGACGATGACCTGCAAGGCGCTGGCCGAGAAGCCGCCACCGCCGCTGCCCGCGTCCACCTTGATCTCGCCGACGCCGGTCAGCCCCTCCAGTTGCGTACGCAGCTGGTCCCGCAGTTGCAGCGCCTTGGCGTCCTCGTCCAGCGTGATGCTGAACGTCGCCGTCGATGTGCCGCCGCGGCTGAGCCCGAAGGCGCCGCCGGAGCCGATGTTCACCTGGTAGGTGTCGACGCCGTCGGTGTTCGCCAGGACGTTCTCGATTTTCGTCGCGGCCGTATCGGTGGCGGCCAGGCCGGTGCCGTTGGGCATCGTCTGGGTCACGGTCAGCGTGCTCTCGCCGGACTGGTCGAAGAAGTTGGTCTTGAGCATCGTCCCGAGCCAGCCGCTGAGGGCGAGGATCACCAGGGCGACGAAGATCGTGATCCAGCGGTGCCGCGTGGCGAACCGCAGCGTCGGCACGTACGTGCGCTGCAACGGGCTGCGCCGCTCCTTCTCCTCGGCGGCGGCCCGCACCGTCTCCTGGTCGGCACCGTTGGCCGGGCGCAGGAACCAGTACGCCAGCACCGGGATGACGGTCAGCGACACGGCCAGCGACGCCAGCAGCGCGACCGTCACGGTGACGGCGAAGCTGGTGAACAGCTGGCCGACGATCCCGCCGACCAGGGCGATCGGCGAGAACACCGCGACCGTGGTCAGCGTGGACGCGGTCACCGCGCCGGCGACCTCCTTGACCGCCGTCATGATGGCGTGCTGGCGATCCTCCCCGTAGCCCAGGTGCCGTTTGATGTTCTCCAGCACCACGATGGAGTCGTCGACCACGCGGCCGATCGCGATCGTGAGCGCGCCGAGGGTCAGCACGTTGAGCGAGTAGTCGGCGAGCTTGAGCGCGATGAGCGCCACGATGACCGACAGCGGGATCGAGACCGCCGTCACCAGCGTCGAGCGTATGGACAGCAGGAAGACGAGGATCACGATGACCGCCATCAGCAGGCCCAGCGCACCCTCGGTGGTCAGGCCGTCGATGGACTTCTCGACGTAGGGCGCCTGGTCGAAGATCGGCCGCAGCTCGGCGCCCGCGCCGACCTTCTCCTTCAGCTCTGGCAACAGGTCGCGGATCTCGTGGGAGATGCCGACGACGTTGCCGTCCGGCGTCGCGAGCACCTGGATGCCCAGGCTCGGCTGACCGTTGGTCCGGGTGATCGACGTCGGCGGGGCGAGCCGCTCGGTCACGTCCGCCACTTCGCCCAGCTGAACCGGCTTTCCGTTGGGTACGCCGGAAGGCTTGAGCCACAACGCTTTCAGGTCGGCGATGGTGGTAACGGGCGTACCGACGGAGACCGTGAGGGTCTTGTCGCCGTCCGGCAGGGTGCCAGCGGGCAGGGCGATCCCGTTGACCTTCAACACGTTCATGAGGTCGGCGACGCTGAGCCCGCTGGCCGCGAGCTGGGCCGGCTTCGCCGCGATGACCAGTTGCTGCGTACGCTCACCGGTGAGGCTCGCCGAGCGTACGCCGTCGATGCCCTGAATGGCCGGGATGACGTCGTGCGCGAGCGAATCGGCCAGCGCGCGTTCGTCCGCGCCGCCGCTGGCGGCCAGCACGACGACCGGGAAGTTGTCGGTGCTGCCCGCGAAGACCTGCGGATCCACGCCGGACGGCAGGGTCGCGGCGATCCGGTTCAGCGAGGACTGCATCTTGGTCGTCGCGTCGTCGAGGTCGGTGCCGAACTCGAACTCGATCTGGATCGTGGCCATGCCCTCCCGCGTGGTGGAGGTCACCTGCTTGAGGCCGGGCGTGCCCTGCAGCGCGCTCTCGATCGGCTCGGTCACCTGGGCGGCCACGACCTCGGGCGAGGCGCCGGGGAAGCTCGCCGACACGAAGGCGGCGGGGAAATCGAGGGAGGGGAACAGCTGCTGCTTCAACTGCGGGATGATCAGCAGACCGAAGGCGGTCACGATGACCGCGACCAGCGCGGTGAGCCCGCGGTTGGCGAGGCTCAGCCTCGAGAAGAAGGACATCATCAGCTCCGGGAGGATCGGGTGGCCCGACACCGGATAGTTTGCCTCACCCTAATATTTAGCGTTCGGCGGGGTTCCTGTTAGGCTCGCGGGTACTTACAGGGTTCCCTCAGGAGACTAGGTGACCAGGGACGCGCTGATCGCCCAGATCATGGCCAGCCAGCGCCGGTTCCAGCAGGCGTTCGCTCGCGACCGCTCCAACCCCTTCCTCTCGGTCAACCTCACCATGCCCCAGCTGAAGATCCTGTTCGTACTGCGGCTGAACGGCGGCGCGGGCGGCCAGGAACTCGCCCACCTCATGGGGGTCAGCCCGGCCACGATGACCGGGATCGTCGACCGGCTCGTGGCCGCCGGTTACGTCACGCGCCGCGAGGATTCCCACGATCGACGGGTACGCCGCATCGAGCTGTCGCCCAGCGGTGACGAGCTGCTCGACGGCATCGTGACGGCGGGGGAGGAGCATCAGCGCCGGCTGCTGTCGGATCTCTCCCTGGCCGAACTCCGGGTGATCGCCGAGGCCATGGAGATCATGGGCCGGGCGCTGGAACGCGACGAAGGGCGCGGCCAAGACTGACGTTCGCCGGGCGGATCACTCGGAAAGGTCGTAGACCGTGACGCCGCCGATCGTCTGCGCGGTGTAGGTCTCCGCTGCCGCTGCGGGGCCGCCCGGCGGCACGGCGCGCGTACGCCCACCGCCGCCGGGTCCGGTGCGGAAGCCGGGACTGTCTGGCTGGAGCCGGTGTGCGCGGTCGCAGCAGTGTCCACAGAGTACGCCAGCGGTCCGGCGAGCGCGGCGAGCAGCGCGAGGGGCAGCGCGAAGCAGGAGACGCGGGGGACGAACAGCGCGAGCGCCGCGAGAAGGCCGGCCACGAGGACGGCTGGGCGCAGCCACGGCAGGAAGGAACTGCGTCCTAAGAGGACGAACGCCCAGAACGCCGTGATGGCAACGGTAGCCGCCAGCGTCGTCCGGGCCGCGAGCGTGGACCGATGCGCCCACAGGGCGGCGGTGCCGATGCCGACCAGCGCGCCCACGGCCGGTGCCAGCGCGACGGTGTAGTACGCGTGGAAGATGCCAGCGCCAGCCGATCTCTGGTCTTCATGACCTCACGGTCCGGCCCTCGGGTGGGCGCTCGGTCAGACTCCGCTGGGATTTAGGTGTACGCCAACCGCACAGCCGCTTCACAGCGTGAAGTACGCATGAGAAAGCTTGTGGCGCTGATGGCGTTGATGGCCCTCGCTGGTTGCTCGGCCGCCGCTCCGGGGGCTTCGGCGCAGCCGTCGGCGTCGGAGGCCGCCCGGCAGGCGCGGATCGCCATGGCCGGCGTGGACTGCCTGTCCGACGACAACCAGAAGAAGCTCGTTCAGTACTCCGCCGACGGGCTGGCGTACGCCACCGGGCCGGGCGACACCGCCGTCGTCCTGCTGCACCAGGCTGGAGCCGGGCTGTGCCAATGGGTCCCGTACGCCGACGGCCTCATCGCACGGGGGATGCGGGGATTCGCCATCGACATCCGGAACTCGACGCGAGTCGAGGACACCGTCGCGGCCGTGACCTGGCTGCGGTCGCAGGGCGTACGCCGGGTCATCGTGGTCGGTGCCTCGATGGGCGGCACGACCGCACTGGTGGCCGCCTCGAAGACGCCGGTGGACGCCGTGGTCAGCCTCTCCGGGCCGTCCTTCTACAGTGGAATGGATGCGGTCGCCGCCGTGAAGTCGCTGACGGTTCCGGTCCTCATCGCGGCCGGTGAGTTCGAAACGTCCTTCGCCGACAGCGCCCGGGAGCTGTACGCCGCCTGCGGTTCGAAGCAGAAGCGGCTGGAGCTGGTGCCGACCGCTAGCCACGGGGTTTCGCTGTTGAGCAGCGGGTTGCAGAGCGCGTTCGACTCCTTCCTCACCGCTTGACCCTTCACCCCTGATCCAACTGGGATCTTGACGCCGCTGGGGCGGGCGGTTAGCGCAGGGCGCGCAGGAACGACTCGGCCAACGGCACCGCCGCCGAAGTCGATACGCCGCCGTTCTCGACGAACACCGCGAACGCGATGTCGCCCTGCCAGCCGATGAACCAGGCGTGCGTATGCGCGGGGTTCGCGTCGAACTCCGCCGTACCCGTCTTGCCGCTGACCGGACCACCGGGCACGTCCTTCAGCGCGGTGCCGGTCCCGCCGGTGACGACCTCCCGCAGCCCGGCCCGCAGCTGGGTCAGCGTGGCGTCCTTCAGCGCCGGCCCATCGGGCGCGGGCGACGCCGGGGCCGGGTCGAGCAAGACCACCGGCTGCTTCCACTGCCCCCGGGCCACGGCCGCGATCGCACCGGCCATCGCGACCGGGGAGACCAGCGTGGTGCCCTGGCCGAAGGCCGCGGCGGCCTGCTCGGCGGCCGAACCGCCGGCGGAGACCGCGCCGGAGAAGCCGTCGACCCCGAGATCCCACTTCGTGCCCAGGCCCAGCGCCGTACCCGCGGCGGCGAGACCGTCCGGCCCGAGTTTGGGCGCCAGCGACGCGAACGCGGTGTTGCACGACTTGGCGAGATCGGTGTGGAACGGCACCGCGCCCAGCTCGAAGTTGTTGGAGTTGTGGAACGTACGCCCATCGACGGTCAGCGTCTTGGGGCAGTTGACGAGGGTGTTGTTGGTGACCGACCCGTTGTCGAGCACGCCGTACGCCGTCACGACCTTGAACGTCGAGCCGGGCGGCACCTGGGCGACGAACGCGAGGTTGTCGCCGCCGCCGTCGGGGCCGTTGGCCACCGCAAGCACCTGGCCGTCGCTGATGCGTACGGCCACGATCGCCGTACGCCGGTCTTTGCGGGTGGCCAGCGCGGCATCGGCGGCGTTTTGCACCTTTGTATCCAGGGTGACCTTGAGATCCTTGCCGTCCACGGCCGGAACCGAGTAGACCTTCAGCTGCTCGCGATTGGTGCCGTCGGATGCCGTGCTGGTGATCACGACGTCGACGCCGGTGGTGCCCCGCAGCTGAGCGTCGTACGCCTTCTCCAGGCCGAACAGGCCGACCTGGTCGCCGACGGCGTACTTGCCCGGATTGGCGTCCATGATCTCCTTGGTCACCTCGCCGACCGAGCCGAGCAGCGCCCGCCCGAATGGCCGGGTCGGCGCCAGCTGCCGCGTCTCTTCGCGGAACACCGTGCCGTCCAGGTCGCGGATGTCGCTGCGGATCTTGTCGTACGCGTCCCGCCGCAGCGAGACGACCTCGACGAAGGCGTCGGGCTTGGCCTCGGCGACCTGCTTGGCCAGGCCGGACAGGTCCACCTCGACGGCGATCTTCTTGAACGCGGTGTCGAGCAGCTTGGTCAGCGAAGCGATGTCCTTAACCAGCTTCGGCTGGATGCCGACGACGACCACCGGACGCTCGGTGACCAGCTTCTCGCCCTGGGCGTCGACGATGTCTCCACGTTTGGGCGCCAGCTTCTTGGTCGTCAGGACCGCGCCGTCCTGCAGGTCGGGGTGGACGATCTTCGGATCCCAGACGACGTCCCAGGCGTCCTTGCCCTTCACGAGCCGCACATCGGTCGAGTACGCCCAGTGCGCCCCGCCGGGCAGCGTCCAGTCGAAGCCGAGCTTGCCGGTCGCGGTGTCCTTCTGCGCGCTCGCGCCCTGCGCCTTGACGGCCGGCGGGGTCAGCGTACCGGTGAGGGCCTTGATGGCGGCCGCGACGTCCGCACCCGGGACGGACTGCTTGTCCGGTTTGACGAAGGCGACCTTGCCGTCCCAGTTGCCAGCGGCCCAGCCGGCGGCGAAGGCGTCGAGCGCGGATCGCGGCTCCGGTTCCTTGGTGCACGCGGCCAGCGGGGACACGGCCAGGGCGAGCACGGCGAGGGCGGCCGTACGCCGGCGGCGGGTGGCAGGGGCAGACATGCCGACCATTGTGCCCCGGCGAGGCTCGCTTCAAGAGCCCGTCCGCGCCACGGCTGGCTCCGAATGGGAGTGGGTAAAAAGGCGGCATGAGTGGCCGGCGCGGCGTTGTCATAGGCTGGGTGGCAAGGACGAGCCCACAGCGTGGTGGGTGAGGGGAGCTAGTGATGTCACCAGAGGGTGGCCTGCTGAGCGGCGAGAGCCTCGATTCGCCGCTCGACGACGAACCGGCGGCCGGCCCCATCCGGCTGGTGGACGACGCGGGCGACGACGTGGAGGAGGACTTGCCGAACGCCGAACGCCTGGTCGCCAGCGCCGTGGCGCTGGCGGGTGAGAAGCTGGACGACGCCCAGCTCGTCAGCCGCTACTGGCGGTTCGCACCGGACGAGGAGCTGATCGGCCAGACGCCCACCGCCATGCTCTCCGCCGTGCGAGCCCACCGCCAGCTGGCCGCCCAGCGGGTCACGGGCGAGCTCAAGCTCCGCATCGCGCTGACCACCGACCGCCACCACACGGCCATCGAGGTCGTCACCGACGACATGCCGTTCCTGGTCGATTCCATCACCGCGGCCCTGTCGGCCCGCAATCTCGACGTGCAGCTCCTGGTCCACCCCGTTTTCGTCGTACGCCGGGAGCCGCTGGGCAAGCTCGTGGAGGTCTGCGCCGACGTCGAACCCGACGATGCCATCGCCGGCGACCTGATCGAGTCCTGGATCCGCATCGAGACCGACCCCATCCGCGGCCGCGGCGAGATCGACCAGCTCAACGAGGAGCTGCGGCGCGTACTCATCGATGTGCGGGAAGCCGTCGAGGACTGGCCGAAGATGCGGGCGCGGGCGCTGTCGCTCGCCGACGACCTGGCGACCGCCGAGCTGCCGGTGCCGGACAAGGACATCACCGACTCCGTCGAGCTGCTGCGCTGGCTGGCCGACAACCACTTCACGTTCCTGGGCTACCGCGAGTACAAGCTCGTCGACGAGCACCTGCTGACCGCCGTGCACGGCACCGGCCTGGGCATCCTGCGCGGGGACCAGCTGGAGCCGCGGGAGCTGGCGTCGATGACGCCGGAGGCGTACCGCAAGGCGCTGGAGAAGCGGCTGCTGATCATCACCAAGGCCAACTCGCGGGCGACCGTTCACCGTTCGGCGTACCTGGATTACATCGGGTTCAAGACGTTCGACGCCGACGGGCAGGTCGACGGCGAGATCCGATTCCTGGGCCTGTTCTCGTCGGCGGCGTACCGCGGCAGCGTCCGGGAACTTCCGGTGGTCCGGCGCAAGGTCGCCGAGGTCATGGACCGCTCGGGGCTGAGCCCACGCAGCCACTCCGGCAAGGATCTGCTGGAGATCCTGGAAAGCTACCCACGCGACGAGCTCTTTCAGATCAGTACGGATGATCTTTACCATGCTGCCGTCGGGGTTCTGCGGATGGCCGGAAGGCGGCAGCTGCGGGCGTTCCTGCGCCGCGACGCCTACGGCCGGTTCATCTCGTGCCTGGTCTACCTGCCCCGGGACCGGTTCACCACGGCCCACCGGCTGGCGATGCAGGACATCCTCATGCAGGAGCTGCACGGCGTCGGCCTCGACTACACCACCAAGGTGACCGAGGGCCCGCTCGCGCGGGTGCATTTCATCGTGCGCATCGATCCGGCCGCGTCGCCGGAGATCGACGCGGACGCCCTCGCGGAGCAGCTCGCCGACGCCACTCGCGCCTGGGACGACGACTTCAAGCTCGTCCTCGCCCGCAAGCTCGGCGACGAGCAGGCCAAGGTCCTGTTCCACCGGTACGCCGAGGCGCTGCCCGAGACCTACAAGGACGGCTACAACGCCTTCGAGGCGATGCAGGACCTGGCCAAGCTGGAGCTGCTGGAGGAGCCCGGCCAGCTGGAGGTGCACCTGTTCCGCCGGCGCAAGGACGACTCCGACGTCCGCTTCAAGATCTTCCGGTACGGCGAGCCGATGGTGCTGTCGGCGGTGCTGCCCGTCCTGCATTCGCTGGGCGTACGCGTGGTCGACGAGCGGCCGTACGAGATCATCCGGTCCGACGGCCGGGTCTACATCTACGACTTCGGGCTGCGCCTGCCCGAGGACGCCCGCGAACTGGCCGAGGTACGCGCGTTCGTGGAGAACGCGTTCGCGGCGGCGTGGCGCGGTGAGGCCGAGGTCGACGGGTTCAACGAGCTGGTGTTGCGGGCCGGCCTGACCTGGCGGCAGGTCGTCGTCCTGCGCGCGTACGCCAAGTACCTGCGCCAGACCGGCACGGTCTACACGCAGGAGTCGATGGAGGCCACGTTCGCGGCGTACCCCGAGGTGGCGGCGAAGTTGGTGGCGTTGTTCGAGACGCGGTTCGACCCGGCGCTGCGACTGTCCGATGAGGATCGTTCGACGCAGGGCAAGGAGCTGATCGCCTCGATCACCCGCCAGCTCGATGCGGTGACATCGCTGGACTCCGACCGCATCCTGCGCAGCTACCTCAACCTCGTCCAGGCCACCCTGCGGGCGTCGTTCTACCAGCGGGGCACCGATCAGCGGCCCAAGTCCTATGTGGCGTTCAAGCTCGACCCCCAGGCGATACCGGAGCTGCCCGCACCCCGCCCGAAGTTCGAGATCTTCGTTTATTCGCCGCGCTTTGAAGGCGTACACCTCAGATTCGGAGCGGTGGCGCGGGGCGGCTTGCGCTGGAGCGACCGGCGCGACGACTTCCGGACCGAGATTCTGGGCCTGGTGAAGGCCCAGATGGTGAAGAACGCGGTCATCGTGCCGGTCGGCGCGAAGGGCGGGTTCGTGCTCAAGCAGGCGCCCAGCGCGAGCGACCGGGACGCGTTCCTGGCCGAGGGGGTGACCTGCTACCGGCTGTTCATCTCGGCACTACTCGACGTGACCGACAACCTCGACGCCGGCAAGATCGTGCCGCCGATCGACGTGGTACGCCATGATGGCGACGACCCGTACCTGGTGGTGGCGGCCGACAAGGGCACCGCGACGTTCTCCGACATCGCCAACGAGATCTCGGTGTCCTATGGCTTCTGGCTCGGTGACGCGTTCGCCTCGGGCGGCTCGGCCGGCTACGACCACAAGAAGATGGGCATCACCGCGCGCGGCGCGTGGGAGTCGGTGAAGCGGCACTTCCGTAACCTGAGCAAGAACATTCAGGAGGAGGACTTCACCGTCGTCGGCGTCGGCGACATGTCCGGCGACGTGTTCGGCAACGGCATGCTGCTGTCGGAGCACATCCGGCTGGTGGCCGCCTTCGACCACCGGCACATCTTCCTCGACCCCTCGCCCTCGGCGGCGAAGTCCTATGTGGAGCGACGGCGGCTGTTCGACCTGCCGCGCTCGTCGTGGGCGGACTACGACACTGCGCTGATCTCCGAAGGCGGCGGGGTGTACCCGCGGACGGCCAAGTCGATCCCCATCAGCGCACAGGTCCGCGAGGCCCTGGGAATCGCCGACGACGTGACCGGGATGAGCCCGGCCGAGCTGATGAAGGCGATCCTGCTGGCCCCGGTCGAGCTGCTGTGGAACGGCGGCATCGGCACCTACGTCAAGGCCACCGGCGAGACCCACGCCGAGGTCGGCGACAAGGCCAACGACGCCATCCGGGTCAACGGCGCCAGCTTGCGCGCGACGGTCGTGGGTGAGGGCGGCAACCTCGGCCTGACCCAGCGCGGACGGATCGAGTACGCCACCGCCGGTGGAAACATCTACACCGACTTCATCGACAACTCCGCCGGTGTGGACTGCTCCGACCACGAGGTCAACATCAAGATCCTGCTGTCGTCGGCGCACGACCTGAGCACCGACGAGCGCAACGAACTGCTGGCCGAGATGACCGAGGAGGTCGGTGCGCTGGTCCTGCGCGACAACTACCTCCAGGCCGCAGCGCTGGGTTCGGCGGGGTACCAGGCGCACTCGCTGCTGCCCGTCCACCGCCGCCTGATCAGCACCCTGGAGCAGTCGGGCCGGCTGAACCGGGCCCTGGAGGCGCTGCCCAGCGACGACGACCTGGCCAACCGCTTCGCCACCGGGCAGGGGCTCACCGCACCCGAGTTCGCTGTGCTCATGGCGTACGTGAAGATCGCCCTGGAGGAGGAGATCGGCCACTCCGACCTGCCCGACGAGGCATGGACGGACACGCTGCTGCGCGACTACTTCCCGACCCCGCTGCGCGACCGGTACGCCGACGCGATGGCCATGCACCCGCTGCGCCGCGAGATCGTGACAACCGCGGTCGTCAACGAGGTCGTCAACTACGGCGGCATCTCGTTCGTCTACCGGGCCGTCGAGGAATCAGGTGCCTCGGCTGCCGACATCATCCGGGCGTACGTGATCGTCCGCGACGTCTTCGACCTGCACCGGTTGTGGGCGGCGGTCGAGGAGCAGGACAACAAGATCCCGACGGAAGCGCAGACGGTCATCTACCTCCAGGCTCGGCGGCTGCTGGACCGGGCCGTGCGCTGGCTGGCGCAGAACCGGCGCTCGCTGGACGTGCCGACCGAGATCGCCCGGCTGCGACCCGGCGTGACGGCACTGCAGCCCAAGCTGTCCACGCTGTTCCTCGGGGTCGAACGGGACGCGCTGGCGCAGTACTCGCAGAAGCTGCAGGAGTTGAACGCGCCGGCCGACCTCGCCGAATGGGGCACGCGTACGCTGCACAGCTTCGGGCTGCTCGACGTCGTCGAGGTGGCCCACCAGACCGGGCACGACCTCGACGATGTCGCCGGGGTCTACTTCGTGCTGTCCGAGCGGTTCCGCGTCGACGACCTGCTGACCCGGATCTCGATGCTGCCCCGCGAGGACCGGTGGCAGACGCTGGCCCGGATGGCGCTGCGGTACGACCTCTACGCGGCGCTGGCGGCCCTGACCGCCGAGGTACTGAACACCTCGACCGGGTCGTCGGCCGAGGAACTGGTCGACAACTGGGAGCAGGAGAACGAGCCGTCGATCGCGCGGGCGCACAACGCGATCGGTGAGTTCGACAACTCGCGGGCCGACCTGGCCGCACTTTCCGTGCTGCTGCGCCAGATCCGCACGCTGGTGATGCACTGACCGACCGTCCGGGGGCGCTGCCGCGTCCGGCGGACTTCGGGCGGCGGTCGTGGTTCGGCTGGCGGGCTAGGGTGGGTGCATGTTCGGATCGGTTGCTCGGCTCCTCGGTATCGGCCTGATCGCCGGTACGCTCGCCGGCGCGTGCAGTACGCCGGCACCGGTCGGATCGCCGTCCACGCCGCCGTCCGCATCGGCCAACCCCTCGGCCGCGCCGCCGTCGGGCGTACCCTCGGCGGTCCCGTCGGGCGTTCCCTCGGCTGTGGCGACGAAGTCCTCCAAGCCATCTCGTGGAGGAGGCACGGCAATGATGGTGGTGACCGGGACGGTGACTTTCGTCGCCGTCGAAGGCGGTTGCCTGGGCCTGAAGGCCGACGGCACCGACGGATTCAAGACCTACGAGCTGCTCGGCGGCGACCGGAACGTGCTCACGGCCGGTGCCCGCGTCCGGGTGACCGGCCGGGTGCGCAGCGACGTGGCGACGATCTGCCAGATTGGCACACCGTTCGAGGTCGTGTCGGCGGAACGGATCTGACTGACCGTCCCTGACCGGTGACGCACGCGATCGGTTACCGTTCCGTACATGACGATCGCGGTGGTCACGGACTCGACGGCCGGACTGCCCGCGGCCCTGGCCGACCGGGTCCGGATCGTGCCGCTGGCCGTGGTGATCGACGGCGTCGCCACCTTCGAAGGCGTCGCCGCCTCTAGCGACGTGGCGGCCGCCCTGCGCAACCGCAGAATGACGGTGACCACGTCCCGCCCATCGCCGGCCGACTTCGCCAAGACCTACCAAGAGCTGCTCGACTCCGGAGCCGACGGAGTGGTCTCGATCCACCTGTCGGCCGCCCTATCGGGCACCTACGAATCCGCAGCCGCCGCGGCGGCCGACCGCGACGGCCGGATCCTCGTCGTGGACGCCCGATCGACGGCGATGGGCCTCGGCTTCCCCGTCCTCGTCGCGGCATCGGCCGCCGCTTCCGGAGCCTCACTGGAGTCCGTACGCGACACCGCAATCGCGGCGATCGCGAACACCGACACGTACTTCGTCGTCGACACGCTCGACCACCTGCGCCGGGGCGGCCGGATCGGAGCGGCGTCGGCGTTGCTGGGCACCGCCCTGTCGGTCAAGCCCATCCTGCACGTCGAGGACGGTGCGATCGTGCCCTGCGACCGGGTGCGTACCAGCTCGCGGGCGCTGGACCGGCTCGTCGAGCTGGCCGTCGCCGCCGCCGGCCCGCATCCGTCCGTACGCGCTGCGGTGCACCACTTCGACGCTCGTGACCGCGCTGACCGCGTCGCTGCCGCGCTGCGTGAACGGCTCGGTGATCGGCTCGTCGAGCTGCATCTGACGGAACTGACGGCGGTCATCGCCGCCCACGTGGGGCCGGGTGTGGTCGGCGTCGTAATCCACCGCTGAC
>Ga0114129_10001358_pt1 | contig 32869 bp, 37 predicted proteins | sample RhiMetdeltSRZDD1_FD_80071 | JGI IMG/M metagenome (GOLD analysis project Ga0114129, IMG submission 80071) | Populus rhizosphere microbial communities from Tennessee, USA - Rhizosphere MetaG P. deltoides SRZDD1 (version 2) (version 2) | ecosystem: Host-associated > Plants > Roots > Rhizosphere >...
CGGCAGGTACCGCGTGAAGGGCCGCCGGATCGAGCGCATTGCCGCGCAGACGAACTTCGACATCGAAGAGTCTGCCGAGCGTTTCCAGCGCGATCTCGCCCGCCTCGGCATCGAGGACGCGCTGCGCGAGGCCGGGATCGAACCCGGCGACGTCGTTCGCATCGGGGCCGCCGAGCTGGACTGGGAGCCGGCGCCGTGGGAGGCGTGACGGGCGCCGGCGGGATCCAGCCAGCGGCCCCGGTCGTACCCGACTCGCTCGGGATCATGGGCGGGACGTTCGACCCGATCCATCTCGGCCACCTCGCCGCCGCCGACGAGGCCCGCGAGGTCCTCGGGCTCGAGCGGATCGTGTTCGTCCCCGCGGGCATTCCGCCGCACAAGACGGCCCAGTCCGTGACCGCGCCGGGGCATCGGCTTGCGATGGTCGAAGCCGCCATCGCCGACAACGCCGCGTTCGAGGTGAGCCGGATCGACATCGATCGGGCGGGTCCGTCGTTCACGGTCGACACCGTCGAGCTCGTCGCCGCCGCCGAACGCACCGCCGGGCGCGAGCCGGACCTGACGTTCATCCTCTCGTCCGAGACGCTGCTCGAGCTGCCGACGTGGCACGAACCGGAGCGGCTGCTGGACCAGTGCCGGCTCGCGGTCATGCCTCGAGCCGGCTATCCGGCCCCGGACCGAGCCTGGCTCACGGAGCACTTTCCTGGCCGCGAGGACCGTGTCGTTAGCCTCGGCGGGGCGCGCCTCGAGATCTCGTCATCGGCGATCCGCGATCGCGTGGCCCGCGGCCGCTCGATCCGCTACCTCGTGCCAGCCGCGGTCGCGGAATACATCACCGCGCACCGCCTGTACGCCGGTGGAGGCTGAGCCGTCAGAAGTCCCCGCAGATTGGAGTCGGCAGGGGCGTTGGCGCGCCCTCGACCCTGACCCGGACGAAGTACGGAACGGCCACCGAGTTCTCGCCGTCGCGCGACGTGAGCGACACGCGCATGATCCAGTCGCCCGACGGGAGAGGCGGGAGCTCGAGGTCGCCGAGCCCGAGGCCGCTGTACCCGGAGGTGAGCGTGTACGGACATTGAGGACGACCGCCGGTTTCGATCTCCGTGCGGGTCGCGAGCTCGACGACCCAGCCTGAGATCCGCTCGCTCCCGAAGGCGATCCGCAGCGAGCCAGCTGCCGCCAGATCCAGCGCCGGACCGTCGGGCAGCGTGGGCCAGCGCTGTTCGCAGACCTCGACGCCGTAGCGACCCTCACTGGAGACTTCGACTCCGCAGCCCAGGGCGAGCGGGATCGGATCGGGTGACCCTTCTGCCACGACGAATGCGTTGGGGACCGGCCCGACCGGTGCGTGGAGCAGCCAGTAGACCGTCTCCCGATCACCGTTCTCAAACTCGAGTGAGGTCTGGAGGACGAACGTCCCGAGCACCGGAAGGCTGGCGAACGAGAACACGTTCTGGGCAGCGAGTCGGGGATTGTTCGAGGGGTTGTCGGGTGCCTGATCGATGTAGTACTGGCGATCGCTCGGCTCGCCCGCCACGGGCAGCACGCCAGCCGTGATGTACCAGCTCGTGGCGCATGTGTTGCCCGCGATCGCAAGCGTCACCGGTCCGTCGACCTCGATCGGGCCAGCGCTGAGGAGCGCCTCGCGCACGTCGTTCGTGACCGTCGTCGAGCGCCATTGGTACTCGCCGAGGACGCCAGCGGCAACGGTCGCGCCAACTCGCAGCTCGACGCCCGGCGGCACTGTGTCGACGAGGAGCGGCCCGCACGCCACCGCCGGCGTGACGATCGGCCCTCCGTCGGGTGGGCCACCAGCTCCCGATGACGGTACGGGCGACTGCCACGCGACGTAGCCGCTGTTCAGCCGGTAGAGGTAGACGGCCCAGATGGAGTCCGTTTCGCCACCCGGCGTCCGCAGCTGCAGCGCCACCCGGACGATCCAGTCGCCGGCCGGCGGGCCGTCCCACGTCAGCTGTTTGGAGCCTCGTTCGAGGGGTGCCGGAGCGCGAACGGTCAGCGCCGTCCCATGCGGCCGGCCCGCATCGAAGAGATCGATTCCCAGCAGCTCGACGCAACTGACATCCGGAATGCGAAGCTGCATGCGGCGGGCCGCGTCGACCTGGACCACGTGCGCGACCGGAGCAACCACGTCGACGGCATCGATGCTGGCGCCGGTGCCGAAGGCCGGCTTTCGAGTCAGGAACGTGTTCAGCTGCCCGAAGCTCACCACCGGCGGCTTGACCGGGTCGACCGAGTTGACCGGACAGGCGTCGGTTGGCGCCGGGGAGCTCTCGACGGCAACGAGGCTCGACGGGGGAGCGTGGCTTGGCCCCGTCGTTGGCTTCGGGGCGAGCGGACCGGTGCCCAGGACCGCGACGACCACGATCGAGACCGCGACCCCGGCCGCGAGCCTCGGATCGAGGCGCCGGCCGTGGGCTCGGACGGACGCCGGCGGGACGTCGAGGCGGCTCGGGAGTGGCGACTTGCCGAGGTCGACCATCTCGCTCTCGGCGGCCTCTGCCGGACGGTCGTCGCCGTTCTCGCGGTTGTCGCGGGGCTCCGGCGTGCCGGTGGGCTGGTAGCGCATTCCCATCGTTGACGTCGCCAGCCCCCGCTTCGTTACGCGAGCATCATGGCCAGTCCGCCGCCCGCGTGTTGCCTTTTGCGGGTCCCCACCCGTCGGGGTACCCTGCCCCGAGTGTTCGAGACCGCAGATGTCCAGTCGTTCGCCGAGGGCCCATGCCCTCTGAGCTGAGGGCCCCGCGCCGGGCCGACGGCCTGCCCGAACGAACCCGAACACGATCCAGGAAGATTCCCGCCCCGCCGAAGGCCAAGCGCGTCGACGAGCGCTCGTCGCGCGAGATCGCGGGCCGGATCGTCGAGCTGGCCGAGGACAAGAAGGCCGCCGACATCGTCCTGCTCGACCTTTCCGGCCTGACGACGATGGCCGACTACTTCGTCATCTGCTCCGGCGGCTCGGAGCGGCAGCTCGATGCGATCGCCGGCGGGATCGTCGATGGCATGCGCGAAGAAGGCGTCCGACCGTTCGGTCGTGAGGGCACGGCGGCCTCACATTGGGTCCTCGTCGACTTCGGCGGAACGATCGTCCACATCTTCACGCCGCCCGAGCGCGACTACTACGACCTCGAGCGGCACTGGTCGGAGGCGAAGACGGTCCTGCGGGTGCAGTGAGCGTCGGCCGCGTCCGGGGCCATGCGTGGTACCGGCCGAGGCGGTACTGAAGGGTCATATTGACGAAAGGTGGTGCTCCATAGCATCGCCGTATGACTCGCATCCGCGAACGGTGCCCCGCCTGCAGCCGTCGCCTCATCACAACCCGGTTCGATGCGACCTTCCGCATGCCGGACCGCGATGAGCGGCTGTGCTTCGGGATCCCGGGCGGTCTCTGCGAGGACTGTCACCAGCTGTACATCGACCCGGAGCTGATCGAGCTCCTCGACCTGGGCCAGGGCCGCTGCGTCTTCGCGATCGAGAGCGACCTCGTCGTCCAGGAGCAGGCCTGGTCGTCCTGACCTCTTCCTGAACCTCTCCGGGCGCAGCTGCACGGCGCTCGACAACCAGCGAAGCGGGCCGGTCAGGGCCCGCTTCGTTGTTTACTGGGTGGGTCAGCCTCCAGGCGCGACGGTGTCGCGGACCCAGAGCGTGAACGCCAGCCGATGCTGAGCGTCGCCGGCCGGGCTGCCCGGGACGCCCTTGACGATCGAGTCGAGGTCGACGAGGCCCTCGAGGGCTGCGTCGAGGTCGCGAGCCGACCACTGCTGGGCCTGGCGAGCGAGCATCTCGGCGCGAAACGGAACGAGGCGCATCGAGCGGACCAGCGAGCCCGGCGCTTCTCCAGCGACCAGCCGATCCTCGACCTCGATCAGCTCGCGGATTCGGCGGTGGAGGACCGCCAGCAGGACTGGCTCCGGCGTGTCAGGCAGCAGCCGCTCCAGAAGGGCGATGGCCTTCGCGCCCTGGCGCATCCCGACGGCATCCACGAACGCCCAGATCGAGCCGGGGACGGCCTCCGACACGAGCGCCCGGACGTCGTCGGTCGTGATTGCTCGATCGAGTGCGTGGAGCGCGAGCTTCTCGAGCTCGCCGACCGCGATCCGGCCCTGCTCCCGGCGATCGACGTCGCCTTCGCGGACGAACCCGCCGACACGCGTCGCGAGCTCCTTCGCGGTGCCCGCTGCCAGCGCGATGTGGCGCTCCCTCGCGCGAGCCTCGATCCACGCCGCGAGCGCGCCCTCGCGTGGCGCCTCGAACCGGCGGACGTCGCCGCCGGCCGCGCGGACAGCCTCGGCGAGCGGCTTCTGGGGCGGGTCCTTGACCCCGGAGTCCGTCTCGACGGCGAAGGCGACGCCATTGCCCGGCGCGAGCGCGGCGAGGGTCTCGATCAGCGCGTCGCGGTCCTCGTTCCGACGCACGAGCGGCCCGGGATTCGCCACGATCGCGAGCGTCCCCGAGCCGAACAGCGAGCCGGTGGCAGCCCGCTCCCGGAGCTCAGCCAGTGTCCGGGCGGCGAGATTCGGATCCGTCGCGGCGCGCCAACGTTCCGGCGGGCTGTCCTGGAACGCGGGTCCGGTTCGGAGGCCCTCGACGGCGGCTTCGATGCCGTACGCGTCGTCGCCCCAGAAGTAGGCAAGGGGCGCACGTGCGGCGCTGGTCGTGGGCACGTGGCGATGGTATCGGGGTCAGCCGGTGGCGGGCAGGACGGCGCAGGTGAACGCCCTGGCAACCGTGGGTACGGCCGCCCCTGGAATGGCCGACGCGCGTGGGCCCGACGCGCTCACGGAGACCCGACTCGCTTCCAGGCTGACCTCGACGGAGCCGTTGCGGTCCGTCCGGTAGACCCGGGCGCCGGTCGCCTCGAGCCGCGCGATCGTCGACGGCGCCGGGTGGCCATACGGGTTGCCGGTCCCGGCAGACACCACCGTGACGCTCGGCCGCACCGCCTCGAGGAAGGCGTCGGTCGAGGCGGTCTTCGAGCCATGATGGGCGACCTTGAGCAGGTCGAGGTGGGGCAGGCCCTCGGCGATCAGCGACGGGTCGATGTCCTCCTCGACGTCGCCCGCGAGCAGGAATCGGCGCCCGGCGACCTCGCCCAGGAGCACGATCGACACGTTGTTGATGGCCGTTCCGCCGTCGGCCGGCTCGAGCGGTACCTTCCCGCGAACCGGCCACAGGACTCGCAGTCGGATCGCATCGATCCGCAGCTGATCGCCGGCGGCGAGCGTCCCGATCGGTCGGCCAACCTTCGCCAGCGCCGCACGCCATGCGGCGAAGCCGGGACCCGGGCCCTGCATCCCGGGTTCGAAGACGCGCCCCACGCGGTATTGCGCGAGCAAGCCGACGAGACCGGCGACGTGATCCTCATGCGGATGGGTGAGGATGACCACGTCGATGCGGCGGTCCCATGGCGGAAGGCGCTCGTCGAGCGCGACGAGGAGCCGATCGGGATCCGGGCCGCCGTCGACGAGCAACCGACCGCCAGCGCCGCCCTCGACGAGGATCGCATCGCCCTGGCCGACGTCGAGCACGGTGACCCGGGCGATGCCGTCCGGTCGATGGATGAGCACGATGCCGAGGCCGGCGACGGCGATCAGGAGCGCTGCCGCGGCCATCTTGAGGCGATGCGGCACAGCGGGTGCCTGGTGTCTGGTCGCACGGCGAATTGGGAACGCTGACGTGGCCGCGCTCCGGCGTGCCCGCCGGCGCGCGATGACGAGGATGACGGCGCCGGCGATCACGCCGGCGAGCGTCGACCACGGCGGATCCAATGCCACGCTCGCAAACGGCAGCCCGGCGCCAGCGCGGCCGATGCCGATCATCGCGCTCAACAGCGCCCACGCGGGGAGCCCGGCAACCGTTGCGATCGCCGCTGGTGCGCCGAGCAGTGCCAGCCAACCGCCGATCAGCGCGATGGCGCCCGCCGCCATCGCCGGCGCGACGAGGGGCACGACGAGGAGGTTCACGACCGGCGCGACGAGTGACAGCCGTCCGAAATCCGCGAGGATGACCGGCAGGGTCGCGGCCTGGGCGGCGAGCGATACGCCGAGGCTCTCGGCGAGGAGGCGCCTTGGCCGGCCGGGGTTGGCCCCGGCAAGCCGCGCCGTGAGCGGCGTGCCCCAGGCGATGAGGCCGGCCGTCGCCAGCGACGAAAGCTGGAACCCGGCATCGCCCGCCAGGCCCGGGTCGAGCAGCAGCAGCGCAACAACGGCAAGGCCGAGCGCCGCGGCGGCCCGCCCGGCGCGCCCTGACTCGCGAGCCAGGAGCGCGACGCCGGCCATCGCCGCGGCCCGCAGGACCGATGCGGACGCGCCGACGAACGCGACATAGAGCGCGATCGCGACGCAGATGAGGATCGAGCGGCGTCGCCGGCTGAGGCCGCCGGCGAGTGCCCCGATCGTCGCGCCGACGATCGCGATGTTCCAGCCCGAGATCGCCACGACGTGGCTGATCCCGGCCGTCGTGAACGCCGCGGCCACGTCGCGATCGACGCGATCACGGAGGCCGACGAGGATTCCGGCGGCAAGGCCGGCGGCTGGCTCTGGAACGGCGAGGGCCAGAGCCTCCGCCGATCCCCGCCGGAGACCCTCGAGCCGGCGCGCCAGATCGGTTGTCGCGGGCGCAACGTCCAGGCTCTCGGCATAGAGCGTCGCGGACACGCCGATCCGCCCGAGGTAGTGCCCGTACTCGTCGTCCTCGACGGGCCTCAGTCGGCCCTGCACGCTGACTCGATCGCCCGGGACGACGGCCGGGAAGCGTGGCAACATCGCCGACACGGCCAGGTCCGCCGGCGGATCGAGCTCCACGATCGCGGGTTGCAGGCCTCGCCGCGGCGCAGAGATGGACGTGACGACGCCCATCCACGGCCCATCGGTCGATGGCAGGGTCGCGGCGACGCCCGAGCCCGCCTGGACCTCGAGCGCGAGTCGAAGCCCGATCACGAGAAGCCCGATGGCGGCGGGGTCGGTTCGCCGGAGCCACGGCCGCCCCGCGACGCGGCTCGCGAGCGAGCTCAGCCCGAGTGCGAAGGCAACCAGGATGACCGGGATCGGGCCGACGATCGGGCCGAACAGTGCGGCTCCGACCGCCGCGGCCGCGAGCCAGCCGCTCGCGCCCACCGCTCAGCCGATCGTCACGAGGTCGCGAAGGCGTTCGAACGTCTTCTCACCGATCAGGCCGCGCTCGCGAAGCTCGTCCACTGACGCGAACGGACGTTCCGTTCGGGCGTCGATGATCTTTTGGGCCGTGACGGGCCCGATGCCGGGTAGCGCCTCGAGCTCGCTGGATGTCGCTGTATTCAGGTTGACGAGGCCCGGCCCGCTCCCACCGGATCCAGGGCTGGATCCTGCCGCGGCCGGCGGGTCGTCACGCGACGGCACCGCGACGGTCGCCCCGTCGGCGAGATGGGCCGCGAGATCGAGTCCGGCTGTCGCCCGCTCGACGTCGACGCGCGGACCGTAGCCCCCGGCCGCCTCGATCGCATCCGCGACGCGAGCGCCCGCCGGCAGGCGATACACGCCGGGGTTTCGAACGGCCCCGCTGACCTCGACGACGATCTCCAAACCCGCAGACGGGTCTTCGCTCGACCCGTCAATGGTCGCTCCTCCGCCGACCCCGATCGTGCCGCCCGGCGCGGAGATCGCGAGGACTCCGGCGGCGACGGTGATCGCGACCGCGCCGACGAGGGCGACGAGGATCGCCGTCCGATTCGCAAGCGCGCCCTGCGCTGCTGGCGTGTCAGGCGCGGACGCTGCCGCAGACCCACCTGCCGGCGTCTCGAGGACGCGCCACGGCGCTTGGTTGTCCACACGGGCTCCGATCGGGCGGGCGGCAACGTGCGATCGGGCGGGCGGCGACAGCGGGGGACCAGGCGACCCATGAGCGCCTGGGTGGGAATCGAAACGCCCTGCCTGTCGGGGCACTTGGATGCATCAAGTGTTGTCAGTGCACACCGTTAGCGCCGTCCGGAATACTTGACAGTTTGGTCACCGGGCCCCAAACTGTCTGAACACGACAACAACGGACCGACGGCTCATGGGGCCAGGGCATAGAAGACTCGGCGGCGAGCCCCCGCCATAGGCCACCAGACGGTCCAGAAGATAAGACCTACGCATCGCGAACAAGCCGGGTAACCACCCCCGGTCGGCGCCGAGGCTATGCGGCCTTCAACGAGCGCTCCACGCGACACGACCGGGAAAGCAGGAACCGGGGCGAGGCGACCTAGGTGAAGGCCGTCCCTCATGAGTTCCAGCAAGACCACCAGCAGTAACAGCGAACGTATCGCGCATTTCCTCGCGTCTGTAATCGTGTGGGCGCAGGATCGGGGAGACCCTCGAGCCGATCGCCTCGCGCTGACTGCCGGAGACCTCCAGGTCCGACTCCGCCAGATAGACGGTGGCGCTCAGACCCTCGCCAAAGCCTTCGGCTACACCGGCTCCCTTGACGGCCGCGACGATGCCACCGTGGCGCAGGAAGTCATGGCGCGTTCACAAGCAGCGCTAGACAGGGCGGCGCACACGAACGGGTTCGAGGTGGATCCCGCGCAGCTGACTGCAGGCCTGGGAGCCGCTCGACGGCTGATCGGGCGCTTAGCGACGACCGAACGCACGGGACTTCTCGTTCATATCGCCCGGCTGCAGCTGTCCAGCGATGGCGGCCTCGCCCCTGCTCACCTGTGCGCACCAGCATGGGCTGCCGAAGACGAGGCCGACCGATGACCAGGATCCCGCGCGTCAGGGTCGAGCCTCGCGCCGGTGCGCGGCCTGGGTCGGTGCTGTTCACGATGATGGACGATTGCCCGCACGACTGCGGTCGACGCCACAACGGCCACGGCGCCGCCTCAGCTGAGCGTGACCCCGACGGGACCTACGGAGCGCGGGTACCGCATTGCGGCGACCACACGCATGAGCGCACCGCCGAGGGCCGGCGGCGGCGTGTAAACGACTTAAACGCCTGTCGGATCAGCCACCCCAACTACGTGCTGGTTCCGGCATCGATCGTGGAGCCCGAAGCGTGACCGCGCGGAAGGGTGGCCTAGTGGCGCTTGCCCGGGCAGTCGCCGAGCGTCCGAAGGGGTCGAGGAACGATCACCTCCTCTGGGCGACGATGCGCGCGGTCGAGGAGGACTACGCCACGGCCGACATCGTTTCGACCCTTACTCCGGCTGCCTTGGAATCTGGGCTGGACGCTCCCGAGGTACGGGCCACGATTCGCTCTGGCGTCGCGAAGGCGGAGCGGGAAGGAAAGCGTGGCCGCCTCGTTGACGAGTCGCCTGCCCTAGACGGACTCGCTGCCTACGAGGCGGCGATGGCCGACCCAATCAAGCGTGCGGAGCTCGAGCGCCTCATTGCCCAAGTCGAGGCAGATCTGGCTGCGGAAGCGCGAGCCGACGGGCTGACAGCCGAGGAGCGGCTCGCGAGCTGCGTCGAAACTTTCCGGGAGTGGCTTCACTTCCCGGATCCGAGCGTGCTCTACATCGTCCTAGCCGCGATGGTCGCGAACGAGGTCCGTGAAGACGACCCAGTCTGGCCGCTGATCGTCGGATCGCCAGGCTCCGGCAAGACCGAGGTGCTGGCCTCGATCTCCGGCCAGCCAAACGTCTACCAAGCGGCGACGATGACAGAGCCGGCGCTGCTGTCTGGTACGTCCAAGCGCGAGCGATCGAAGACGTCGAAGGGCGGCCTTCTCCGTCAGGTCGGCGCCTTCGGCATCCTGGTCCTCAAGGACTTTGGCTCCGTCCTTTCGATGGCACAGGAGAGCCGCGGGCAGATGCTCGCGGCCCTGCGCGAGATCTACGACGGCTCGTGGACGCGTCAGGTCGGCACCGACGGCGGTCAGGAGCTCCATTGGGAGGGCAAGCTCGGGCTTCTGGCTGGCTGCACGCCAGCGATCGACAGCCATCACGCGGTCATGGGCTCGATGGGTGAGCGCTTCGTTCTCTATCGAGTCCCGACTACCGAGAACGACGACCGCGAACAGGTTCGCCGCTCCCTCGAGCGGACAGGAGACCATGCGATGCGCAGGGCGCTCGCCGAGGCCGTCTCGCCTGTGTTGGCGGCGGCCCGAGGCATGGAAATGCCCGCGACCGCCGACCCTGAGCTGCGCGAGTGGCTCGTCGAGCTGAGCACATTCGCAGTCCGATGCCGTTCCGCGGTCGAGCGCGACTATCGGACACGCGAGATCGAGCTGATCCCGCCGCCGGAGATGCCGGCCCGACTCGGACTCGTTCTATGGCGCGTATTCCGCGCTCTGCGCGTCCTCGGCGTGACGGAGCCGGAGGCGCGCCGCCTCCTCGCGAAGATGGCGCTAGACAGCATGCCGGCCGCGCGGCGAGCAGTACTCGAGGAGCTCCGACGGGCTGGCGACGAGCTGATGCTGAGTCGGATTGCGGACAACATCCACTATCCGAAGACGACTGCGCGTCGGGCTCTCGAGGACCTCAACGCCCACGGGGTGGTCGAGCGCGACTCTGGCCCGACAGGCCGAGCAGACGTGTGGTGGCTATCCGACTGGACGCGCGATCGACTGGCCGCGATCTGGCCTGGAGACGGCCAGTAATGAGCGCCCGACGAGTGTTCCCGGGAATCGACATGGGGTATGGGGTCGTGCCATCCCGCTACTTCCTTACGTCTTTCCTCTTTCGCGTTCCCCCATTTTCCGGGAACGGTGCCTCCCAGAGGTCATATAGCGCGCTGCAGTGCGACCGGCCGTCCGGCGATGCGTCAAGGGTCCTGGGGGTAAGGGAGCCGACTTCGCGGCCGACGTACGAGATCGGCAGGGCAGGTCCGCCAGACGCGTCCCCCCATTCGGGCGTATCGACAGGAAGCGTCAATTCCGGTAAGCTATTTGCACGATGACGCAAATAGGTACGCCAACCGAACCCGAAATCCTGGCCGCTCGGCGGGTGCTGCGAGCCGCTCGACTGGCCGCGCTTCGTCAGCGTCGCGCGGAACTGCGAGCCGGCCGTGAGCCGTCCCCGCGCAACTTCAGGCGAGCCGCGTTTCTGTGCGGATGGTGCGGCCTGTCGTTTGAGGCGCGCGTCTATGGCCGTGTGGTGATTGCACGCTGGTGTTCCAAATCGTGTCGAGAGCTCGCTTTCCAGCATCGAAAGCGTCTCGCAGCTCGACGGGCCGCAGCGGCGAGCGCTGGTAGCTATGGGCAGTGACGGTGGACCGCAGCGACTCCGGGCGCTTGTCGCTGCCCAACAGGGCGCCATCCGGCAGTCCGGAGGCCGAGGAACGACGCTTGGCCCGGCGCGCGGCTCAGCGTCGCTTCCTAGCCGAGCGAGGGATCCCGGGCCGTCCGAGCAGGGGCAACCCGAAGCGCCCCAGCCAGCTGCCGAAGCCCGAGCACAAGCGTCGCCACTACCGGCGTTTGAAAGCCAAGGCGCTCGGGATCGGACTCGTCGACGCCTACAGGCTCACGACCCGGATGCCCGGCAGGGCGAGGTACGGCCCGAGGAACCGCGACGCTCGCGGGCGATATCTCTCGAAGAGTTCGAGCGATTCCACTACTCAAGAGATCCGTTCGGGAGACACCCGATCGAATGAGGCGGAACAGGAAAGGACGAAGAACGAGATGGCGGACGTCTCAGCAGGCCGCACTCATCGCGGCAATCCGGGCTGACCGGAGCATCAAGCAGGGCAAGGCGGCGGAAGCCGCGGCCCGAGAAAGGTTGGGTTACTGACATGGACATCAACGAAGCACGGGCGGCCGTCGCGGCGCAGCATCCCGATTGGGACTCCTCTGCTATCCAGAACGGGGCCGAGGGAATGTTGGCCAGGCTCGCAGTTCTGGAGGCAACTGACGCAATGGAGCAGGCCTTCTCGGCGATGGTTGCCGAGCAGGCGGCGAAACAAGATGCGTTCGTCGCGAGCCTGGATGACGGTCCGGCCGGCCTCCTCGGACACTTCGGCGGCAATAGCTGGGGGTCGCATTCCGACGCCAACGAGGCGGCGTGGCAGCGGGTCCTTGACTCAGCGGAGAAGGCCAACGAGGGCGCGCCTGACAAGGCGGCGGCGAAGGCAGCCACCGGCTGGGACTTCTAAGAGGAGCCCGGCCAGGAGACCGGGCCAGCCTCACCAACAGCACTCATGTTCAGCGATCTATCCGAGACCTCGAGTAGAGCGCCAAGCGTGAGTGCTGCTGTCTTTTCGGCGTTGAGCTCCCCAGCCCTGCCGAGCCCGGCGGCCGCGAGCGGCGCCCGTCACGTCCGGGCCAGCGATGAGAGCGCGGACGGGGCGGAATTCAGAACTCCACCAAGGGCACCGGGGAGGTGGGTAGGTTTCCTGCGCCGGGGCGTGTAAACGGACAGTCGGGACCCCCGGTCGTCGCCGATTTGCACGGCAAGGCCGACGATTGGGCCGACGTCAGCGATATCGCGCGGAGAGCTGAACGCTGAGCCCAGGTCGCTCAGAGACTCCAACAACGCGGGCATCGCTGAGGACGCGCACGAGCCAACGTGCGACGTCCCGCTTCAGGTACTGCTTCAGGTGCTCGTCAAGCGTGCCTGGCTCGCCGGCCACGCTGAACTTTCCTCCAGCTGGGACCCACCCTGGCCGTTCCTGGAGGAATGGCACCACAGACTCGAGGGTCGCCCAGGTGAGGCGTGTGCTCCACTGTCCAGCCCCGAGCAGGAGAACGATGCCGTCGTGGTCAATCATGCTGAGCTGAAATGGCTTCTTCCGGCCGATCGTCCAGAGCGTTACGGGAGCTGTAAACGTTGCTCGAATTGCCTGCTCGACCGGTCCCAACGTGCGCTCCTCGAGTCCTGCCGGCGCGCCGAGGCTAGCCTTGAGCCGAACTACCTGCGAGTCTGGCTACCGCTGCCTTTCTGAACGTGACGCTGGGCGAAGTCGACGAGGTCGCGGCTCGCGCCCGCCTCCCTGAGGTGTCTGACCACCTCCGGGGTAACGACGCGATCAGGTGGTTGCCTCGTCACGACGTGGGCTCCCTCCCTGTTCGGCGTCGGTTTCTGTGAACTCATCTCATGCCCCTAACTCTCGCGTACTGCGTCCTCGATGACGCGAATGACCCCATTGACGAGACCTTCCTTACAGGCACCGAGGAACTTCAGCGCGACGCCATCCTTGGTGCAGTCAATCGATACACAGCCGATGAAGTCCGCATTCTTGTCACGAAGTGGCGTGACGAAGATTGCCCAATAGCGATCAGTCTTTCGATACTCGTCCCAGGTTAAGTTGAACCGGCCCTCGGCGCCGATTGCTTCAAATTCGGAGCGACCACGTAAGGCGGCCGCCTGGAGGTTCGTTAGATCGGCCTCGATCTGCAGGTTCTCTCGCCAGCATCTACCGAGCGCGCCTCGTTCCTTGGACCAGATCACACCTGAGTCTGGTCGCTGTTCCGCGCGGAAACCCGGCAGCCTCACCAACCGATCGCCTTTGACTCGCCACGCGTGCGCCGACAGGGACTCCATCGGCACGGTCGGCGCAAACTTCCGGACGGTCAGGACGAGCTGGTGGCACGTCTCCTCGATTCGGTTTTCCTGCTTCAACCGGCGGTTCTCGCGCGTCAGCAAGTAGGTCTTGATGGGTCCAATGACAAGCGCGTAGGCACCGAGCCAGAACAGCAGGGGAGTGGACCACTCGACGGAGTCGGTCCAGAACTTCTGTGATGGGATGTTGAAATCGTGGGCTAGCTTGCCGACGCCGAATAGGACGGCTGCGATGAGCAGCCCTGTCGTCGTCAGCCACTCGAGGATGACGCTAAGCGGCCTCGGCAACCATCCCTCCCCGCCGTGACAGGTCGGCTGTCACGTCGGGGACCATATCACTCCGAAATGGCGCGACTCGGTCGTGACGCGGATCTATCTGCGCCAGTGGGATGACCGCCATTGCTCGCGACGTTGCCTTCAACGCTTGGTTAGAAGGGGGAGGAACTCCGCCTTCATCCGCCGCTCGAGCGAGATGGCCGCGGCAGGCGTAGCGCAGACGATCCACCCGAGCTCGCAACCCAGGATCCACTTCCGAACGCTCGCGAGGGCAGAAGGGTCGAGTACCACCATGCCCTGCAGCAGGTCGTTCGCAGAACCGAAACCCAGATGTTCGGCAACGTTTCTGCGGAACGCTGAAGTCCGAAGCGTTCGACCCTGGCCCATATGGCGCTTCCAAGCACGATCGCGAAGGTCGTCAGCCTTCCCCACGTAGACGGGGATGCCTCCGCGGTACCAGGCGTACACCCCAGGTTCTTCGGGGACGTCGCGTGCCATTAACCCCGTCGCCGGGCGCCTCGGCTCGCTGTGCATGAGCGCCCACGACGGGCCGCCGGGGGTCAAGCACCCCGCCTGTCCGCGTCACCTTCCTCGAGGAAGACATGAAGTCCGGCCAGGTCGGCCTCGTGGCCCAGGTGAAAGGAAACGCGTGATACGCGGAATCGCCGGAGATGACCTTCGAGGGTGATCTCGTCGCCTTGCGACACCGGGACGTAGCCCTCGGTCGTGATCTCCCATTTCATCGTCGTGCCCGTGTGAGACAGCGGGTCGTACGGCCCTTCTTCGGGAAGGTGGAAGTAGGTCCAGCGGGTCGTGTCCATGTCAGCCTCCCGTGGGAGAGTGGTCCCGATCTAGGTCCAACAATGCCCGGATCAGCTTCGGGTCGGAGCTGAGAGTGCTCAAGTGTGGGTCACACAGCCTCAGCGTCGCCGGTAGCCGGTGGACGTGTGCGAAAACCGGCCGACTTTCCCCTAGGCGTTGACAGTCGATGGCCCAACACTTGAGATCCACGGCGTCCTCCGGCTAGAACATGTGTTCTATTACGATACACGGGCACTCGCAACGAGCAGCCGTCCTGGCGATCCGTCGGGCTAGGCGGGGTAGGCGATACTGGACGTACCTCGGCCGGACGGTCGTGAGTCCGTGATTGCGCCAGCGCGATGCGGCGCCGCAACGAGGGATGGACCTTGGGCTACGAGACAGAGATGGGCGAGATGGTCGTGGCAACGGCCGAGAGCGCGCTCGCCTCTCCCCTGTCGGCGGAGCTCAAGGGCAAGGTGCAGCTGATCTTCACGTCCCCGCCCTTTCCTTTGAATACGAAGAAGCGGTACGGCAACCTGCAGGGCGAGAGCTACGTGAAGTGGCTTGCAGAGCTCGCCCCGCGGCTCGTCTCTCTGCTCAGGCCCGATGGCTCGATCGCGATTGAACTTGGTAACGCCTGGGAGCCGGGCAGGCCTGTGATGTCCACGCTCGCGTTGCGTGCCCTGCTCGCCTTCCAGGAAGCCGGTCAGCTCAACCTCTGCCAGTCCTTCGTCTGCCAGAACCCGGCGCGACTCCCAAGCCCTGCCCAATGGGTCACGGTCGAGCGAATTCGAGTCAAAGACTCGTTCACTCATGTGTGGTGGCTCTCGCCGTCGGACCGGCCCAAGGCGGACAACCGCCGGGTGCTGACGGAGTACGGGCCGAGGATGCGAAAGCTGTTATCGGCCGGCGAATTCAATTCAGGCCGCCGTCCCTCCGAGCACAACATCTCGGCCTCCGCGTTCCTGCGCGACAACGGCGGCGCCATTCCGGGCAGCGTCCTCTCATTCGCTAACACCTCCTCGGCGGACCGGTATCTCCGCTACTGCCGGGAGCACAAGCTCCGACCCCATCCCGCGAGGATGCCGCCCGGACTAGCCGAGTTTTTCGTGCGGCTATTGACGGAACCCGGCGACCTCGTTCTTGACCCTTTCGCAGGAAGCAACACGACAGGCGCAGCCGCCGAAAGACTTGGCCGGCGCTGGATCTCGTTCGAGCCCCTCGATGAGTACGTTCAAGGGTCCCTTGGCCGCTTTGACACTGTTGTGCGATCGGAGCGAAGTCCCGCGTGACCGTGGGCGAGGTTTGGTCGCTCGAAGCACCCCCCAGGAGGTGGCAGCGGGAGGCCGTAGAAGCGTGGGTGTCGGCCGACCACCGAGGGATCGTCGGCGTGGTCACAGGAGCCGGAAAGACCGTCTTTGCCGAGCTCTGCATGCTCAGATTCCGTGCCGGATCGCCTTCCGGGCGCGTCGTGATCATCGTGCCCACGCTCGCGCTGCTCGACCAATGGTTCGTCAGCTTGCGCGAGGATCTGCACGTCCCCGAAGACGAGATCGCCACCTATTCAGGTGAAGGGCGCGCCTCCGAGCCGAAGCCAGTGAACCTAGTCGTCCTCAACACCGCGAGAGACGCGGCTCCGGAGATCGCCTCCAGCGGTCCGACCTTCCTCATCGTCGACGAGTGCCACCGCGCAGCGAGCCCGGAGAATCTGAAGTCGTTGGAGGGTGATCACGAAGCGACCCTCGGGATGTCGGCGACGCCCGAACGCGACTACGACGATTGGCTTGACGAAGTGCTCATCCCGCGCCTTGGCCAGATCGTGTACCGCTATGACTACCAACAGGCCAGGGTCGACGGCGTCATCGCCCCGTTCGACCTCGTGAATGTCGAGGTGGAGCTGAACGAGCGGGAGCAGGCTGCTTACGGAGTTCTGTCGAACCGAGTGGCCCGGCTCATTCGTCGGCGTGCCGATGGCGAGGATGTCGACGGACAACTCAGGAGGACGCTGCAATCGCGGGCAGCAGTCTCGGCAACGGCATCTATGCGGGTTCCCGCTGCGGTCCGACTCGTGGAGCGCCACCGCGGCGATCGAACCCTTGTCTTCCACGAGCGGATCGCGAATGCGGAGGCGATCTATCGCTTCCTCGAGTCTCGCGGCGGCCGAGCCACCATCTACCACTCGGGCGTGGACCCGGCCGTACGTCGGGACAATCTCCGCCTCTTTCGGCGAGGCGTGTTTGACGTACTCGTCACGTGTCGGGCCCTCGACGAGGGCGTGAACGTGCCAGAGACACGCGTCGCGGTGATCGCCAGCTCCACGGCCAGCGTGCGCCAACGCATCCAGAGGCTAGGGCGCGTTCTTCGGCCAGCGCCGGGAAAGGATGCCGCGCTCGTCTACACGGTCTTCGCGACAGACGTCGAGAGGAGACGCCTGGAGCAGGACGCAGGGGCTGCGGGGGCTGACTCGGTCGAGTGGATGCGGGTCGCGCTCGAGGCAGGGCAGGCTTCGGGAGCCGGGGATGGCTAGGCTCCTCATCCGGGATGAGTGGTACGAGAGCCTCGCGTCAACCGCCTACTACGAGGCCGAGTACGAGAGGCTGATCCAGGAACACGCGAACACGCTGTATCCGGGCTACCGCCTTATCCCGTTCAAGACGACCGTTTGGTCGGAGGCAGGCACAGCCAAGGCCGACTTTGCCCTCGTCGCGCTGGACTACAGCGGCTGGCTAGTGGTTGAAGTGGAGCTAGCGCACCACCCTCTCGCTGGCCACGTCCTCCCGCAGATCGAGGTCCTCGCCACCGCGAAGTACGGAGACGCCGAGGCCGCATATCTAGTCGCGCAAGCCCCGAGGCTGAACCTTCATCGCACGCGCGAGATGATGCGCGGAGCACAGCCACCGGTGCTCGTGATTGTGAATGGGCTTCCGCCATCCTGGATCCCGGCGCTGGCGCGATTCAACGTGCGGCTGAACAGCGTCGAGGTCTACCGATCTGGCAGGAACCACCACGTTCTTCGAATGGAGGGGGAGGCGCCAGCTCATGAGCTCGCTGTGGTCTCGGCCTGTCGCGTCGACGCCAACATCCCTCGGCTGCTCCGGGTCGACTCTCCAGCTGCAATCGAGACGGACCCTGACGGCCGCGTTCACATGGACTGGTACGGCTCAGAAACGACCTGGGTCCGCGTTCAGTCGAGAGACGCGGCCTGGCTTAACCCAATCCAATCAAATCCGCTCCCCGCGAAAGAACAGCTCTTGATCGTTCGGGACGGGGATCGGCTGCTCTTGCGACGTGAGGCGGATGTTCCGAACACCGCCGCTCAGGGGAGGACATGACCGTGGCGATCCAACTTCAGCTCGGCCTGGACATCATCCGTTCGTATAAGCGTCTGGCCTACACGCCGTGGCACGCAATCGCGGAGCTCGTGGACAACTCGACCCAGGCGTACTTCAACAACCGGGCGGAGCTGGATGAGGACTTCGCACGTACCGACGACAAGCTCGAAGTGTCGATCGTCTACGACCGGGACCGGGACTACATCCGAGTGTCGGACAACTCGAGTGGAATGAGCCTTGAGGAGCTCGCTTACGCCATGCACGTAGGGGCGCGTCCCGCCAATACCGACGGGCGGTCGAAGTTCGGGATGGGTCTCAAGACGGCGGCGTGCTGGATGGGAAACCACTGGACGGTCAAGACCAAGCGGGCAGGGGATCCGACAGAACATGTCGTGACTGTCGACGTCGAACAAGTAGCAGACGGCATACAAGACCTGCCGTATCAGGCGATCGACACCGGCAACAACGACCTCCACTACACGATCGTGGAGATCACTCAGCTGAACCGTCCGCTGCGGGGTCGAACGCTCGGCAAGATCCGCGAATTCCTAATGTCGATGTATCGGCAGGATCTCCGCGACGACCTCATGACCCTGCGGTGGCAAGGCGAACGGCTGGCATGGCCCGAGGGAGACGAGCAATTCCTCGAAGCACGGGACGGCTCCCGGTACAAGAAGGGGTTCCGCTTCTTGGTCGACGACAAGGAAGTCACGGGATGGGTCGGCGTTCTTGACCGCGGCAGTCGCGCTCATGCTGGCTTCTCGATCCTCCACGCGGGTCGCGTGGTCCGGGGCTGGCCTGACTCCTGGCGCCCAGAGAGCATCTACGGGCAGTACCAGGGGTCGAACGACCTCGTCAACCAGCGAATCATCGGCGAAATCCACCTCGATGCCTTCGAGGTAACACACACGAAGGACGACATCCTGTGGCTTGGCAGCGAAGAGGATGACGTCGAGCGCGAGCTCAGGGCGGTCAGCGCGGACTACATCAACGTCGCCAAGTCCCGGCGAAAAGGAAGCGACGACGAGCGGGGACCGTCAGATCTGGAGATCCAGACCGCGGTCGAAGAGTTCAGCAGCGAGCTCACATCGGCTGAGCTTCTCGACCTCATCACCGTGGAGACGGTTCCGCCCCCGGAGGTCGTGCGGCAGGCCGTGCAGCCGGTCATCGAGTCGGCCAAGGATCGGACTCCGGCGTTCGATGGCAAGGTCGGCCCACTTCGAGTCGTGGGGTATCTGCCGACCGATCTCAGCACTAACGACCCTTACGTAATCGTGGATGCTGCTAACACCGACCGAGTCGTGGTCATCGTCAACCTCGAGCATCCGTACATGGAGGAGATCAGCGGAAGCGAAGGTGTCCTGAACTGGCTGCGCCAGTGCACGTACGACGCGATTGCAGAGTGGCAAGCCATGCGAAAGACCGCGGCGCTAGACCCAGACACGGTCAAGCTGCTCAAGGATCGCCTTCTCCGCCTGCCGTCTGAAATTCAGATGCGTCGCGAAGAAGCTGCTGAGGAAGGCGCAACCGCGGGTTACGACGGCTAACTCGCGCGGGGACTGGCCGCTCCGGGGGCGTAGGATCCGTCCCAGCTTCGATCCGGCACCACCCATGATCCGGCGAGGCCCCGGATAAGCGCCGTCCCTTAGGGGCTGCGGGTCTCAGGCGACTCCGCCGTCGGGCCCGGTCGACGGGAGCCACACCGCGTCGCCCGAGAGGGCTTCTAACTGCCCGCTCGGAAGGACGCGGTACAGGAACTCCCTTGACTGCTCAATCCCGTTCTCAGGTGTGCCCGTGACCCTCAAGACGATCAGGTCCTTGCCCTGCCGGGCGTACTCGCTATTGACGTAGAACTTCTGTGTCTCGGCTGTTTGGCCGCCGAGGTACTGGTTGGCGTACATCGTTGGGGCCGCTGCCATCAAGCGTTCGGAACCAGCAAGCACGTCGGCCCGAGCGATGACGATACCTGCGGTGCCGGCGCGCCAGACGGATGCGACCAACCGACCTGGGGCCGTTCCCTCTTCCAGCTGCGCAACGACTTCGAGCGGATGCTCGGCCTTCCGGGCTTCAAGCATCTCATCTGCCATCGCCTGACTGGCCCTTGCGCTCTCAGACAGCGCGGAGGCACTTGCGGTCAGGGCATCGGCCTGCTGGCGGAGAACTGCGAGCTCGGCGGTGGCCCGTCGCTCGTGTGACTTGTCGTCCAGATAGGACCGCAACACCAAGAGAGCCGTCACAGCGACGAGGCCCCAAGTGGCTATGGCAACAGGATCCACGCGCACCAGCCTACCCTGCGCCCTTACGGCGTCCCCGTCTTGCCCAGCTTCGCGTTGAGCGCGGATCTCCGCGCCACCGCGCGCGCCGGCTCTACGAACACAAAGTCGAACATGCCGTCGAGCATGTCGAGAGTCGCCTCTGCTTCACCGGGCTCCACGTCGAGAATTGCGGCGGTCTGTTGGTCCTGCATTGGATGCGCCGCCATATTCCCGATCTCGCGAACGTAGTGCAGTTGGTCTGCGAGATACCCGGGCACCTTCTGATCCGCGATCACGGTCTCGATCTCCTGATAGAGATTGGGACCCATGACGCCAAGCCTGCTTCGGATGAGTTGTTGGAGGCATCGGCGGGCAAGGGCGGCGCTGGCTCTTGGACTCATTACGAGGATGGCGGCGGCCTCGTTGTACAGGGCGCGATATTCGGGCTCGACGGCCTGATTCACAGGCGGCCTGTTGATACCCCAAGGGCGAACCCGCACCCTGTCTCCTGTGATGTGAGCCCTTGCGTTCGGCGGGTGCGTACCCGTGCCGAGGAAGACGTTGTGTCGTTTGCACGCGGCGCAGTTGTTCCACTCGAGGACCCAGCGGTCGTCAGCGTCCTGGCCCAGATCGTGCCACCCCGTCGTCGTATCAAAGTGCTGAAGGCAATGCCCGCACTGCATCGTCGCCCACCCCTGATCAGCCGCGCCGGCTGGGTCATCTAGATTTGAGCATCTTCCGCGCGCCCGACCAACGGACCCGGTCGCACGGAGCACTGTCAGAGTAGCCTCCGCTCCGTGAGCGAGACAGTGGTCATTGGGGTCGCCGGGCTCGTCGCGACGCTTGGCGGCGTCATTCTTGGCTACAAGTTGCAGGAGTGGGCCGAGTCCGACCGTCGGCTCCGCGACGCCTGCGCCAAAGTGATCGCGTTGGCTTTAGAGGCCTGCGATCACATGATCATGGAAGAGGTTGCCCGATCTGGCGGACCGCCAGCTGACCCGCTGCGGCCTGAGTATCGGAGCGATCAGTACTACGCCATCGCCTCGGTCGGGCTGGCCTCGAAGACTCTCGCCAAGGCCGCGGAGATTCTGGGAGACAAGATCAAAGAAGCGATCGTGGCCCAAGCCTCCGCGGATGCGGGTGAGCGCGACGAGGGCCGGCAGATGGCCATGGAGGCGATTGGAGCGTTTCGAGCGGCAGTAGCTCGCGAGGTCTGACCCGCTACTTCTCGCTGGCGTTGATCCCATCAGCATCGGGGTCGCGGGACCACTCGCCAGCCTCGTTCAGGATCATTCCTGGCTCTTCCTCGACAGTCGCTGCGATCTCGTCATGATGCTCGGCGAGGTAGGCCTTCGCCTCAGCCTCGTCCCGAGCTCGGGCCTCATCAGGGTCGATGATCCAGGTCACCGTCGGACGCATGTCCAGGTCGAGATTGACTCGCAGCCAAACGGCCCGCAGCCGGCGGTTCGTCTCCTCAACGTTCGGATCATTCAGGTCGATGGGCTCGGCCTGCATGATCCCGGTGATGGCCGTCTGCTGGCGCTGCAACCTCTCGAGTTTGGAGTCGATTGCCGCTGTCTCCGCCATCGCTTTCGCCGGCGAGAACAGCCCCAAACCCTTCAGTGCATCGTCGAGAAGGAGCGCACCGATGCGATCTCTTCGCGCCTGTAGGGCATCGATCTCGCCTCGGACCGTCTCGGCGTACTTCCAGCTGAACGGCCGGTACTGGCGGTTGACCTCCGGCCACAGATCCGCTTTCAAGGCGCGCTCCGAGACGGTCGAACGACCATGTCTGGCCAGTCGATTGAACCCGATCGCGCACCTGTACTGCTTCCTCGCGATGTTCGGCGTCATGAGGCGGCCGCAGTGGCAAACGAGTAGCTTGCGGAAGAGGGCCGGCTGCCCGAGCGGCCGCTGGCGCCCTGTTGCCGAGTGCTCGGGCAGGATCGTCGCGTCGTGTGCTTTCAAGACGCGCAATAGCGTGCTAGAGCCCCACATAGGAGCCCCCTTATCCGCGGCGCGCTTGCTCATCGCCAGTGGCCGGTTTGCCAACGGAGCGGCAATGCCCTTGCCAACCCCGATGACCTCGCCTGTGGTCTTGTTGAAGACCGGCTCTCCGGCCTTCTCGTTCAGTAGCAGTACCGCCCCTCGGAGGGTCCCAGCCTCGCGATAGGCCGCGAAGATTGGCTCGATCGGATGGTTGGGGTCCAGCTCACGGCGCACGACCTTGTCATCGCCCTTGACGTGAACGAAACCGTAGGCGGGCACGCTATTCGGCAATTTCCCCTCGATCAGGGCGTCGGCAATGTCGTGACGGGCAAGGCGCGCCTCGCGGGCAACCGCGGACCGCTCCTTGGCCAGCTCTGACTCCAGCTCCGCCATGGCCGACATGACGGTCAGCAGGAAGCCGCCCATCGCCGATGTCTTGCCAAGAGCACCTTCGGCCTTCGTGTAGACCGTGACGTCATGGGCAGCACACAAGCGGAAGAACGCATCAAGCTCGCCGTTCGATCGACCAAGCCGGCTAAGGGAGTAGCTGAAGACGCAGCAGACCTTGCCGGCCGCGATGTCCGCCTTCAGGGCGACGTACCCGGGCCGGTCATCCTTCCGGCCAGAGACGCCCCAATCCACGTATTCGTGGAGCCGGACGTCTGGCGCGTAGAGCGCCGCGAGCCCGGTGACGGCCTCCATCTGAGCCTCGCGACTGGCATCGCCTGGTGAGTCGGTGCTGACGCTCGAGCGGCGCAGGTACGCGGCGGCATGTTGAGTCATCGAACACGCCCCGTTCCGGCGAAGGCGGCCGGCCGCTGGCGCGACTGCCAGCCCGCCCGGTGCGCCTCATAGGACGCGACGATCGTGCGGATGAAGTCGGCTGCCACGTCGGCCGTTTCGCCTGCATAGATGGCCACAGCCATCGGCTTCAGGGTCCAGCCCGAGCTCTTTGAGCGGACCGGCACGCTAAATGTCACGGAGGCGACTCGGCCGGACAGGTTGGCGGGCTTGCGCATCATCGATCGAGCCCGGCGGCGCCGTAGAAGCGGCCGCGATCGAATCGGGCATTGAACTCGTAGCACGCGTCGGCAACTTCAACCACGATCGCGCGCCACCGGTCGTACTCATGGTCGAGCCGCTGGTCGGGATCGCAGACCTCCTCGGGTTCGGGTCGCTGAACGCGGAGCGCGTGCGCAAGGGCGCTAAAGTGGCGACGGGTCATTCCAGTGACCCTCCCTGCTATGTGGCCGGCGTCGCGTCACTAGCGCGGCGTCCGGCTTGCAGGGTCAACCTAGCACAGCACTTGTTTCCGTCAAGCACTTCGACGGGCAGGGCGTCAGGCGCGACTCTAGCGAGCGCCGCTTAGCTGCGACTTACCTGACGATCATCATGTTGCGGTGGAGCACCGGATCGTCAGCGCTGCTCCCAGTCCACCCAGCGCGAGCCGTCCCACCAGCGATGCCAGACGCGGCCGTCGCGGCCGTTGGCGAAGACGTCGAGCCGCTCCGGTCCCCACGAGGAGGCCGATGGCGTCACCGAGCTGTCCAGGTCGCCGCCGAGCGACTCCCAGGGATGCCAGTAGGTGTGGTCCCAGTAGCGGTTCCAGAGGGCGCCGTCCTCGAGGATGGCGAAGACCTCCATCTCGCCGGGCGCCCAGGCCGTGACCGCGGGCGCCGAGGCCAACACCCCGCCAAGCGATTCGGGTTCGCTCCACTCGCCGGAATCGAACGCCAGATGCCACAAGGCCCGGACTTCGTCGACCCAGAAGAGGTCGATTCGGCCCGGGCCCCAGGAGACGGCGGCGAGGCCGTCTCGGGTGGACTGGCGGTTCACGCGATCAACGGTAGCCGAGGGCTTCCGCGGAAGGCGAGCTGGTCGGATCGCTCCAGCTCGCGACTCGGGCCGTCGCCTGGCTGATGCCAAGGGCGGTGCGAGCGATGAGCCGGCGCGGGAACGACGGACGGAACGGCTCGTCCGCCTCGGTCTCTCGGCCGAGTGCGGCGAGTCGGGAGTCGTCAGCCTCGCGATGGAAAGCCGCGAGGCGATCCGCGACGATGGCGGCGTGAAGGAGATACATCGTGGTCACCTCGTTGGGTAGTCTTGAAGTTGACGGCGGTCCGGAAGGACCGACGGGTCAGCGGCGGTGGTCGTCCGTCATGGGCTCGCGCGAGTCCGTGCCCCAGAGGGCGGCTGCGACGTCGAAGGCCATGAGGATGAGGACGAGGCTCACCAGCACGAATGTTGCGGCGGTGATGACGGGCATTGGAGTGTCCTCCCTTCTTCCTGCTAACCAGTTTTTGGCTTCTTATCGGTTACAAGTGAAATCTACCCTCTTGCGCGTAACCTGTCAAGCGGTATAGAGTGGTTACACGATGTTGACAACAATTCCCCAGATCGAGTTCGGACACCCGGCCGACCACGGCCACGAGGTACCGCTCGAGGGGTCCTTCGACTTCATCAACACGCTCCACTACGACAATGGTTTCGAGATCGACGACATCACCGACGACAGCGACGTCGCCGCGTGGCTCGGGACGCACGGGATGCTCCACGAGCGGAATGGCAAGCCCGTCGAGCAGTGCACGGACGGCCTCGAACGAGCACGCGAGGTCCGTCACGCGCTCCGCGCCGTCGTCGATGCGACCGCCGAAGGCACGGCACCGGATCCCGAAGCCGTCGCGACCCTGAACAAGGTCCTCGGCTCCCGGATCGTGCCGATGCTCGAGGTCACGCCCGATGGCGGCGTCCGGACCGGCCATCGGCACCTCGGCGACACGGTTGACAGCGCTCTGGCGCTTCTCGTGGAGCCAATCGTGCGCGAGCTCGCCGGCGGTCGCCCGGAGCGCTTCCGGATCTGCGCGAACGAAGATTGCCGCGAGGCGTTCTACGACACTTCACCCACCGGCCGTCGGCGCTGGTGCGACATGCGTGTCTGTGGCAACCAGGCGAAGGTGGCCCGGCATCGAGCGAAGGCGAAGGCCGCCGCGAGCGCGTCACCGGCCGCCTGAGGGATTGAGCGAGCCCGAGGAACGAGTTCCGCGCTCCCCGGGCTCTCCCCGCGCCGCCCGGCTAGAGGCGGCGAAGGTGCCGCCACGGTAACCCGCTAGAGCGGAAGGCGCCCAATCACCTCGCCGTCGTCGACCTCGCCGGTCGGCTCGAACCCGAAGCCCCGGTAGAACGGCTCCGGGCCGCCCTCGGCCGGCACCCATGACGTCATGAAAGCGGTCGCGCCGGGCAGCGTCCGAACATGGTCGACGATCAGGCGCAAGGCCGCCTCGCCGAAGCCCAGCCGCTGGAACGGCGCCGCGATCATGAAGCGCCAGAGGAAGTACTCGGCCTTCGCCTCGTCGATCGAGAGCATCGCGAAGCCGACCGGCACGTTGTCCGCGTAGACGGCCCGCGGCCACGCCTCCGGCGAGTAATGCGCCTCAGCGAGCGAGACTGCGTTTGGGGCGACGAACCGGTGCTGGCCGGCTCCCACGGCGAGGCGGCAGATCTCGCGGACGGACTCGTGCGTGATCTCGCGCAGCTCCACGCGCGCGCCGTCCGAAACTGAACGGGGCCGGGGCAGTGCCGCCGTTGCGGCGTCCTGGTGCGATGTCCCCGCCGTCCAGGCGTCGAGCGCGTCGAAGAGCGGCTGGCTTTGGTCTGGGTTCGGTTCGGTCATGACGGGCTCATGCTCTCGGTGGCCGGATCTTGATCTGCGCCCGGAGAAGCGCGAGAAGCGCCGGTGCGCCGGCTTCCTCGAGCGTCCGGACCTTGACGTGGCGGATCTTCTTCCCGGTGCCCTCGACGATGCCGCTGGGATCGGGCAGGTCGGCGCCGTCGGCGAGCTGGAGGTTGACCCAGCTCTTGTGGCAGATGAGCGCGAACAGCAGGTCACGCATGCCCATCGTCCAGCCGTAGGCGATGAGCTTGTTGCCGAAGTCCACGCGCTCCTCGGCGGCAGGCGCCTCGGCGCGGATGAGGCGACGTAGCGCGTGCTCGATCGCCTGGAGCTCGGGCGGGTGTTCGTTCAGCAGCCGCGCGATGTCCGCCTCGGGTGCGTCGGTGCCGAGCATCAGCGAAGGACGATGTTGACGAGCTTCCCGCCGCCGGCCTGGATGACGCGATCGGGTGTTCGCCCGCCAAGCGCGGCCTGGACTTTGTCGCGCGACAGGACCAGCGCTTCGAGGTCGGCCGCGGAGATGCCGACCGGCACTTCAACCCGATCGCGAAGCTTGCCGTTCACCTGGACCGGCACCTCGCGCGTCGTCTCGGCGACGGCCGATGTGTCGAGGTCCGGCCATGACTCCGTGTGGATCGACGACCACGGCTGGCCGGCAGCGGCCTGGCGCCGCGACCACAGCTCCTCGGTGATGTGCGGCGCCGCCGGCGCCAGCATCAGCAGCAGCAGCCGGATCGCCTCGTCCCAGGCCTCGCCGCCGGCGACCGGTGTGCCGCGGTAGCGGTAGAGCGTGTTCGAGAGCTCCATGAGCTTCGCGATCATCGTGTTGAAGTGGAACGACTCGTAGTCGGTCGTCACGTCGCGCAGCGTCCTGTGCGCGGCGGCCCGGATGGCCCGGCTCGACGCCGCTGCGTCCTCCCCGGCCGGAAGGTCATCGGCGCCGTCTCGGCGGTCGCGACCCTGCGCATCGAGCACGAGTGCCCAGACCCGCCGCAGGAATCGGTGGACGCCCTCGATCCCGGTCGTCGTCCACGGCCCACCCTGGTCCCACGGGCCCATGAACATCAGGAACAGGCGCACGGTGTCGGCGCCGTACGACGCGACGAGGTCGTCCGGATCGACGGTGTTGCCACGCGACTTCGACATCCGCTCGCCGTCGGTGCCGAGGATCTGGCCCTGGTTGAACACCCGCCGCCACGGCTCGTTCTGCTGGACCAGCCCGAGGTCGCGCATCATCTTCGTCCACTCTCGCGCGTAGAGCAGGTGCATGACCGCGTGCTCGGCGCCGCCCGTGTACTGCTCGACGGGCGTCCAGCCCTCGACCAGGTCGGGGTCGAACGGGACGTCGTCGCGGTGCGGTGACAGGTAGCGATACCAGTACCACGACGAGTCGATGAAGGTGTCCAGCGTGTCGGTCTCGCGACGCGCCGGTTCGCCGCCGATGGGGCAGGCGACGTTCAGGAAAGCTTCGTCGCGCGTCAGCGGGTTCACGCCGCTCCCGGCGTAGTCCACCTCGTCGGGCAACCGGACCGGCAGGTCCTCCTCCGGGACGGGCACCGTGCCGTGGACGTCGCAATAGATGATCGGGATGGGCGTGCCCCAGTAGCGCTGCCGGCCGATCACCCAGTCGCGCAACCGATAGGTCACCGCCGCCTTGCCGAGGCCACGCCTCTCCAGGTCCGCGACGATCCGGCGGCCACCCTCGTCGGCCGCCAGGCCGGCGTACGGACCGCTGTTGACGAGGACCTCGTCGTCGCTGTGCGCGACGTACGCGCCCTCGACCTCGGCCGACTCGTCGCCGCGGCGCGCGACGACGTGGCGCACGGGCAGCCCGAACTTCTCGGCGAAGCCAAAGTCGCGCTCGTCGTGGGCGGGCACGGCCATGATCGCGCCGGTCCCGTAGCCGCCGAGGACGTAGTCAGCCACGAAGATCGGGATCCGCTCGCCGTTGACCGGGTTGATCGCGTCCGCGCCGATGGCGACGCCGGTCTTCTCCCGATCGGTGGACAGGCGCTCGATCTCGGTCCGCGCCCCAGCCTGGGCCACGTAGGCCTCGACCTCCGCGCGTCGCTCCGGCGCGGTCAGCGTGGCGACGAGCGGGTGCTCCGGCGCAAGGACCATGAACGTCGCCCCGAAGAGCGTGTCCGGCCGCGTCGTGAAGACGCGGATCTCGTCGCCGCCGGGCTGATTCGCGTCGCTCGCGCTCGTGAACACGATCTCGCCGCCCTCGGAGCGGCCGATCCAGTTCGTCTGCATCGCCCGGATCGGGTCCGGAAACTCGATCTCCGAGAAGTCGAGCAGCTCGTCGGCGTACTTCGTGACGCGCAGGTACCACTGCTCGAGCTCGCGCTTCTCGACCTTCGCGCCGCACCGCCAGCAGCGCCGGTCGACGCCCTCAACCTGCTCACGGGCGAGCGTGCCGTCGTTCGGGCACCAGTCGACGGACGACTTCTGGCGGTACGCGAGGCCGGCCTTCAGGAACTGCAGGAAGAACCACTGGTTCCAGCGGTAGTACTCGGGATCCGCCGTGACGACCTCGGACTCCCAGTCGAACGTCGCGCCCATGCTCCGCAGCTGGCGGCGCATGTTGTCGATGTTCTTCATCGTCCACTCGCGCGGGTTGATCTTGTTCTTGATCGCCGCGTTCTCGGCCGGCAGTCCGAACGCGTCGAAGCCGATCGGCAGGAAGACGTTCTTGCCGTGCATCCGCTGGTAGCGCGCGATCGCGTCCGTTGGCGTCTTGATGTACCAGTGGCCGATGTGCAGGTCGCCCGAGGGGTACGCGAACATCGTCAGCAGGTAGTAGCGCTTGCGCGTGTCCTCGAGCTTCGTCTTGTACAGGCCGAGCTCGTCCCAGCGCGCCTGCCAGCGCGGCTCGATCGAGGCGGGCTCGTACCGCTCGATCCGGGGCGCGCTGCGTTCCGTGGTCTGGGTCATCTGCGGGGCGATCCTCTGGCCAGCGTGGCCGGGTACGAAAGACCCCTCGTTCTCGAACGAGGGGTCACAGGATAGCCGCCCACCTTCGTGGGTCGGCTACCGAAGGACGAGGTCGAGGCCGAAGAAGCGGTTCATCGTCTCCGTGATGGTTGGTGGAGCTAAGGGGATTCGAACCCCTGACCTTCTGAATGCCATTCAGACGCTCTCCCAGCTGAGCTATAGCCCCACGCCGGAGCGCGGAGTATAGCGCAGGGTTCCTTCACGGCAGGACCCGCAACCGAAGGTGGACGGGCAGGCCGTACTGGCGATTCGTGTCCGAATGGGAGAGATCGATTCGGATGGCCCAGTCGCCGGCTTGCGGGACCAGCCAGCGGACGACGGTGCGGTTGAGCGAGTCACGCCCGCCCATGTTGCCGACGGTGCTTGGCTCGGCGCCCGGGAACACGTCCGACTGCTTCGCCCATTGGACGCCCCAGTAGTCGAGCGGCCAGTCCGGGACCTCGATCCGCACGATGTCGCCCTCGTGGGCGGTGAGGGTCGGGCCGTCCTCGAGCACCGGCCATGAGCCCTGCGGACACTCCTCGCCGTACCAGCTGCCGTCGTTCGTCGACAGGTACACGCCGCAGCCGACGACCGGAGTGACGTCCGTGCCGTCCGGCCCGATGACATGGATGGGCGGCGGGTCGAACGCCCGGATCCGGATCAGCCAGTAGACCTGCGCCTGGTGGCCGCCTTCGAAGTTGAGAAGGGCGCGGACATAGACCCGACCGATGCCGACGGACCTGGCGGTGATGTGGTTCTGCTGGGCGATGATCGGATTGTCCGTGCGATTCGTCGTGAAGCTGGCCCAGTCGGACTGACCCTGGTTGCTGAAGGCGGTCTCCTGGACCGCCGAGTCGCCCTGGGCGGGCGCGGAAACGATGGTCCAGCGCGTGGCGCAGACATCGCCGCCGATCTGGAACTCGATGTCGCCCTCGAACGGGATCGAGCCGCTCTCATCGAGTCGGAGGAACGACGGCGGCTGGACGGCGCCGAACCAGGTGAACGCACCGACCGTGCCCGGGATCGGATCCACGCCCGGCGCGACGAGATTGACGGGCGGCGGGGCGCCGTTGTCCGCTGGCGCGGCACACGCCACGGCCGGGGTGATCGCCGGAGTCGGCTCGATCGTCGGTCGAGGGGTCTCCGGCGCCTTGGTCTTGTTCGGGCCGACCGTGGCCTCACCGATGACGGCCCCGGGTGTGGACGTCGGCGTTGGCTCGGCGAGCGCGTTCGCGAGCGCGTTCACGAGGGCGCCACCGAACAGGAGCACGACGAGTCCGAAGCCGAGGAGCGTCTCGACGCGCGTCCAGCGTGCCCCGCGGGACGTCGCGATCGGCCGGATCTCGAGCTCGGCGCCATCCGCCGAGCGGTCGAGAAGGACGGCTCGGTCGTCGATCTGGGTCGGCGTCGTCCGGACGGGCCTCGGCACGACCTCGCCGGGCTCGGACGGCTGGCTCTGGTACGGCGGCTGGCGTCGCATCGGTCCGGGCAGCCTACGGCACGACGATGGTCACGCACCAGCCCTGGCGCCCGCACGTGGCACCATCTCGACGTGGTCGCCCGCGTCGTCGAAACCCCGGCCGCGGCCAGCCTGCCGGGCGGCCGCGTCGAGTACACGCTCCGCCGGAACCCGCGCTCGCGGACGCTCCGCGTCACGATCGACCCGCGGCGTGGGCTCGTCGTGTCGATCCCGCCAACGACGCGTCGCGGCTGGGCCCGGCCCGAGGCCAGGGTGGACGGGTTCCTGCGCGAACGGGAGCGCTGGATCCGGCGTCACCTCGGGCGTCTCGAGCGTGAGCGCGCGGAGCACGCCGCGCGGGGCGGCCTGACCGAGGGCGCGACGATCCGCTACCGCGGCGCGCCGCACCGGCTCGTCATCGCTCCGGCGGCGCCGAGCGCGCGTCGATCCACGGTCGCGCGAGAAGGGCTCGACGAGGGCGACGCGCTCGTCGTCAGGCTGGCGTCGCGTGATCGGCGAGGCATCGCCGCCGTCCTCGAAGAATGGCTGCGCGCTCGCGCGACCGAGGCGATCAACCGGGCAATCTCGCTCCACGCCGAGGCGCTGCGCGCCACGCCACAGCGCGTGAGCCTGCGTGACCCGCGAACCCGCTGGGGCAGCGCCTCGCGCGAGGGCGCGCTGTCGTTCTCATGGCGCCTCGTGCTCGCGCCGCCGGAAGCGCTCGAGACCGTCGTCGTCCACGAGCTCGCCCACCTTCGGGTCTTCGGTCACGGGCCGCGCTTCTGGGCGCTCGTCGCGAGCCAGCGACCGGACCACCTCGAGTGGCGGCGCTGGCTGCGGCGCCACTCCAACGAGCTCCACCGCGCGCTCGACGACTGATCTCCGGATCGTGGTGGGCCGGGGCGGAATCGAACCGCCACAGCCGAAGGCGAGGGTTTTACAGACCCTTGGGCTCACCACCTGCCCAACCGACCCATTCGCCCGGAGATCGCGCGCCGGTCGTCAGGGACGCTCGGCGGTGGAGATGGTGGAGATGAGGGGACTCGAACCCCTGACCCCCGCGATGCGAACGCGGTGCTCTCCCAGCTGAGCTACATCCCCACCGATTCGGTCGCTCACCGGGGGCGGCGAACCGGCCGCGAAGTGTAGCACGGTGCGGTCGGCGGACCGGCTCGGACGGGCGCCGTCCCTACACTGTCGCGATGTCCAGCGGCCTCCTCCTCGGGCTCGGCGCGGCGTTCCTGTGGGGCCTCACCGACGTGTCCGCGGCTCTCGCCGGACGCCGCTACGGCAGCCTCCGTGTCGTCGTCTCGACGCAGGTCGTTGGCGTCAGCGTCGGCCTCGCGATCCTCCTCGGCGGGCTCGCGCTCGGCGGCCCGGCTCCGCAGCTGGAATTCGGCTCGGTCGCCGTGGCGATGGCCTGCGGGCTGTTCGCGTGCATCGCCTACGTCGGCTTCTTCACGGCCCTCAAGATCGGCCCGATCAGCGTCGTCAGCCCGGTCGTGTCCGCCTATGGCGGACTGACCGTGCTCCTGGCGGTCTTCGTTCGCGGCGAGACGCTGACGCTCACACAGGCGATCGGCGCCGCCGTCTCGACGGTCGGTGTCGTGCTCGTCGGACTGAACTTCGCCGGCGGGATGCGCGCCGTCAAGGTCGTCGGGCCGGGGGTGCTCTTCGCGCTGGTCGCCCTGTTCGGGTTTGCCGGGCTCACGACGATCATCGCCGACCCGATCCGCGAGATCGGCTGGCTGCCGGCGCTGATCGCGGCCCGGTCTTCGAATGCGCTGCTCTCGGCGGTGCTCCTCGGGATCGCGCTGGCGCGGCCCGCGGCGTGGACCGAGCGGTTCGTGAAGCCGAATGCCCCGGTGAGCGGTGTCGGACCGCTGCGCTGGCCGATCGCAGTCGTCGTCCTCGCCGGCCTGTTCGACGTCGCCGGGCTCGTGTCCTACGCGATCGGGCTCGAGGTTTCGCAGGTCTGGCTCGTCGGTCTCGCGTCGTCGTTCGGGCCGGTCGTCGCGGTCCTCGTCGCGGTGCTGCTCCTCGGGGAGCGGCCACGACCCATCCAGTGGCTGGGCATGCTGGGAATCGTGATCGGGATCGCGCTCATCGGACTCTCACGGGCCGGGTGAACCCCGCACGGGGGTGACCATTGGGCCGGTGACCCGCAGCACCGGTTGCAGCGTATCCTCTGAGGCAGTGAGCCACGGGGGTATGTAGATGTCCTTGATCGGTCGGATCCAGCGGGCTCAAGAGCGCGCAGCCGAGACGCCGGAGACAACGACACCGGCGACCGTCCAGACGCAGACTCAGCGGCCCGGTGTCCGCCTGCCCGGCGCGACGCCGGCCCGCGAGGAGCTGATGCAGAACATCAAGCTCCGCCTCCAGGACGAAGTCATCGGCGGGATGGACACGAAGACCGACGTCGCCAGCCCGACCGAGGTCCGGAGCCGCATCGAGACGATCGTTGATCGGCTCCTCGCCGCCCAGGGCTTCGCGCTCTCCCGGAGCGAGCGAACCCGGCTCATCGAGGAGCTGGCGGACGAGATCACCGGCCTCGGGCCGATCGAGCCCCTGCTCGCCGATCCAACGATCACCGAGGTCATGGTCAACGGCCCGCGCCAGGTCTATATCGAGCGCAGC
>Ga0114129_10001359_pt1 | contig 32863 bp, 29 predicted proteins | sample RhiMetdeltSRZDD1_FD_80071 | JGI IMG/M metagenome (GOLD analysis project Ga0114129, IMG submission 80071) | Populus rhizosphere microbial communities from Tennessee, USA - Rhizosphere MetaG P. deltoides SRZDD1 (version 2) (version 2) | ecosystem: Host-associated > Plants > Roots > Rhizosphere >...
ATCTTCATCCATGGTGTGTTAACTTTAATTTTGTGTAGGATAAATGCCTTCAAGGCAAATAATGTAGTTTATGGCGAGATAGGGTTGAATGTTATCAATTGGCGAAGCGCCTGCAGTACCGGCATTACCTGTGGTAAGATTTACCACTGCCGACGCCATCTGGCTATTATCGGTTACCGTTGAATAAATATTGTCGCCGTTTACTGCCGGGTTATTATTAACCGGTGTAGCGCGGTGACCGTCTTCGCTTGAAACCAATATACCTGCCGTTCCGGTAATAGCGTGGCTATGCGCCCCTATATTGTTCACTGTTAGTGTGTTTGTTTCAACACCGGCCATTTCGCCAATAATATACATAGGAAGGCCCGGCCCCTGACCGGTACCTACGGGTACCCGGCTTTGCAGGTTGGGAAGGGCAAATGAAGTAACTCCGTCGCCGCCATAGGTGGTGCCAATTAACGAAAACACGACATCGTATTCCGCAATCGACAATATTTGTCCGTTGCAAAAAGCCCATCCACGAGGAGCAAAATTTCCGGCGAACATCCGGATCTCTCCGATAGTTGGCATATAAATAGTTTAAGTAATGATTTTAATTTCTTGAAGGGAAAATACCATTTATGCAAATGATATAGTTAATCGCCAGGTAAGGCATCATGTTTTGTATGCCTGCCCCGGTTCCCGCGTTATTAACCGTAAGATTCAAACTCGCCGGCTGCATGGTAACGTTATCGTGCTGCGGGTCGAATTTGGAGCTTCCGTCATTGGCGAAGTAGGCACCGGCAGGCGATTCCACATCAGCAGGCTGGTTGGTGGTAGCCATTTTGATGGTGCCGCTAACAGTATGATTATGCGGAGGAAGGTTATTACCGGTTATTGTATTGGCAGGAGTACCGGTTTTTTGACCTAAATCGTAATATGAAAGTCCCAGGCCCTGACCCGTACCAACTGCGGTTCTGCCTCTGAGATCGGGCAGTGCAAATGTTGTTCTGCCATCACCACCGTAAGTAGTGCCTAAAATTGAAAACAGTGCCTGGTTTTGACTGATGGCTAATAGCTGTCCGTAGCAGAGAGCCCAGTATTTGGGCGCAAAAGGGGGAGCAAACATTCTGATTTCTCCAATGTATCCGTCCATAAGATAAGTTAGTTGTGAGGGTTACTTACGCAAATCTATACCTTTATTTTCCATATTTTATTAATGATATGTATAGGTATTGCATCATCAGGTACTTTACAATTGGTAAAAATACGCGTACTACTTATTTAAGTATGTGTTTTGTATGTGAACAACAGGAATTTGTATGCGAAAATGGTGTTGGGGTGTGGGTGAAAAATAAAAAGATGTTGTGACAAAATACCCAGAAGCCATAGGGGGAACAACTGTTGCTAATAAACGCAGATTGGCGTGTGAGAAATTTTTTCAGCAATAATATATATTTAAATTATAAATATGTTTATGTGATTCCTGAAGTATATCCGCGATTTGTCAATAGAAGAAGAAATTTTTGTGGTTAATTTCCCTTAATATGTTGAGTCTCTACATTTTAATCGTATAATCATTGCTCAACCTGTAAAACCTTACAATATTTACTGCCCTTAACCACACAAATCACAATTCTGTCCTACATTTGCGGCCTGAAAACAGGCATATCCCCCATCAGCTCAATAAACTTACAGGCCTGAAGTCCCGACTTATCGGGATGCCGATAAAAATAAATCGGCACGGTCGCAACGGCAGTTTAATAGTAGTACAGGCGGTCGTCACCCTCAATAAAACGCCCTTATAAAAAGAATTTATCCCGTTATAAACATAAATGATATAACACTGTTTATACTTTTTAGTATAGATTGTTGTACCTTTGTGCCTGCTTAAATAAGAATAAAAGATTTTGCTATGAATAATGAGCTTAGTGCTATTGAAAAAACGGTTCTTAGTGATTATAAATACGGCTTTGTAACTGAAATTGAAGCAGATGAGGCTCCTCCCGGGTTAAATGAGGATACGGTCCGCTTTATTTCGGCCAAAAAGAACGAACCGGAGTGGATGCTGGAATGGAGGCTTAAAGCTTATAACCATTGGCTGAAAATGGAAGAACCTACCTGGGCCAATGTTAAATACGAACCTATTAATTATCAGGATATTATCTATTATTCTGCCCCCAAACAGAAAAAGACTGTCAATAGCCTCGACGAAATTGACCCTGAATTACGTAAAACATTCGAAAAACTGGGCATATCGCTCGATGAGCAAAAGCGCCTTAGTGGTGTGGCCATCGATGCAGTAATTGACAGTGTATCAATAGGTACCACCTTTAAAGCACAACTGGCCGAACTGGGTATTATTTTCTGCTCCATTAGCGAAGCCATTCAGGAACATCCTGAACTGGTAAAGAAATATATAGGCTCTGTAGTTCCCATCACCGACAACTATTTCTCGGCATTGAATTCAGCCGTTTTCAGCGATGGCTCTTTCTGCTACATTCCAAAAGGCGTTCGTTGCCCCATGGAATTATCGACCTACTTCCGTATCAATGCAGAAGGTACAGGTCAGTTTGAGCGTACGCTGCTCATCGCCGACGAAGGCAGCTATGTTAGCTACCTCGAAGGTTGTACGGCCCCCATTCGCGACGAAAACCAGCTGCATGCCGCTGTGGTTGAACTGATCGCCATGGAAAATGCCGAAATAAAATATTCTACCGTTCAAAACTGGTATCCCGGCGATAAAGACGGCTTAGGTGGCATTTACAACTTTGTAACCAAGCGCGGTATTTGCCAGGGCGCTCATGCAAAAATTTCGTGGACGCAGGTAGAAACCGGTTCAGCCATTACCTGGAAATACCCCAGCGTTATATTAAAAGGTGATTATTCGGTAGGTGAATTTTATTCAGTTGCCGTAACCAATAACCACCAGCAGGCCGATACCGGTACCAAAATGATGCACCTCGGAAAAAACACCCGTAGCCGCATCGTATCGAAAGGTATATCGGCCGGTGTTAGCAACAACAGTTACCGTGGTTTGGTGCATGTAGGTAAAAACGCCTCCAATTCCCGCAACTTTTCGCAATGCGACTCATTATTGCTCGGCGATAAATGCGGCGCCCATACTTTCCCCTACATCGAAGTAAAAAATAGTACCGCTGTTGTTGAACACGAAGCCACCACTTCGAAAATTGGTGAAGACCAGATATTCTATTGCAACCAGCGTGGTATTGATACCGAAACTGCCGTAGCACTGATCATTAACGGCTTTGCCAAAGAAGTAATGAACCAGTTGCCTATGGAGTTTGCAGTAGAAGCGCAGAAACTGCTGGCGATTAGCCTTGAAGGAAGTGTAGGTTAATGTGCCAATTAGCTAATGTGCTAATGAAATACAACGGTTCAATTGCAGGCTAATTTGAAAATGAAAACCTGCTGATTGCCGTTTTACGTTTGCCGATTGACGATTCACGAATAAATTATATTATCAAGTTATGTTATCAATTAACAACCTGCACGCAGGTATTGAAGAAAAGAAAATTTTAAAAGGGATTAATCTCGAAATAAAAGCCGGCGAAGTGCATGCTATCATGGGCCCGAACGGATCAGGCAAAAGCACGCTGGCATCGGTACTGGCCGGCCGCGCAGACTATGAAGTGACCAATGGCTCTGTTGAGTTTTTTGGTAAAGACCTGCTTGAACTATCGCCCGAAGACAGGGCCGGTGAAGGATTGTTTCTGGCCTTTCAGTACCCTGTAGAAATACCAGGTTTAACCACCACCAACTTTATAAAAACAGCCGTTAACCAGGTACGTAAGTATCGTGGTGAAGAGTCGCTGGATGCCGTTGCCTTTCTGAAACTCATGAAAGAAAAAATGGCATTAGTAAATATTGATCAGTCGTTACTGAGCCGCTCATTGAACGAAGGTTTTTCGGGCGGTGAAAAAAAGCGCAACGAAATTTTTCAAATGGCTATGCTGCAACCCAAACTGGCCATTCTCGATGAAACCGACTCAGGGTTGGATATCGATGCCATTCGCATTGTAGCCAATGGTGTAACTAAATTACGTAATAAAGACAATGCGGTGTTGCTGGTTACCCACTATCAGCGCCTGCTTGATTATATCGTTCCTGATTTTGTGCATGTACTGTATAATGGCCGTATAGTAAAGTCGGGTCCCAAAGAACTGGCCTATGAGCTGGAAGAAAGAGGATATGATTTTATTAAAAGCGAGAATGTTGAGGCGTAAGCGTAATACAAGTAATAAAAAGAGGAACACCTCATTTTGAACTGTTAACAATGAACAATTTAGAATATTTAAAAGAGCAGTATAATCAGTTACCTTCTGTAAACGGCCTGAATGGCTTAGGCGTTATTCGTCAGAAAGCATTTGAGGCGTTAAACAACATGGGTATTCCCACTACCAGGCACGAAGAGTGGAAATATACCCGTATAGGTAGCTTTTTTAATAAAGAATATCAATACCCGGTAAATCAAAAAATAGTGTCGTTAAGCGCTGACGATATAAACGCGCTTCGCTTACCGGGTTATGAACAGGCCAATGAACTGTTCTTTATCAACGGCCGGTACTCGAATGAATTTTCGGTTGTTCGCTCAAAAGGGTTAACCGTACAGCCATTACAGGAAGCTGCAAAAAATGAGTACACCGAAATTGTTAGCAAACACCTTGGTCATAGCAGCAATTACTTAAAAGACGGAATCAATGCCCTGAGCACCGCATTTGTACAGGATGGTGTATTTGTACACGTGAAAAAGGGCCAGGTAATTGAGCATCCCGTTTACATATATAATATAACCGATTCACGGCAGGCCAGTATTCTGGCGCAGCCGCGTACGCTGGTTTATGTTGGGCAGGCTGCACAGGTACAGTTTGTTGAAAAATTTAACACACTGGGCACACAGGAAAGCTTTACCAACCGGGTGATTGAAATTGTGGTTGAAAGAGATGCCGTAACCGAGTATTACAAAATACAAAACGACGCTTCGCACGCCAGCCAGGTAGCTACTACCCATATTCAGCAAATTGGCAAAAGCTATACGCACACGGTAACCATTTCGTTAAACGCCGGTCTTGTTCGTAACAACCTGAATATTGTGCTCGACGATCAGCATTGTGAAGCCCATTTATATGGTTTTTATTTACAACATGGACAAAGCCATATCGATAACCATACCATTGTAGATCACGCCAAACCCAATTGCGAAAGCAATGAGTTGTATAAGGGCATTATGGGTGATCAAAGTACCGGGGTTTTCAATGGAAAAATATTTGTAAAGCCCGATGCGCAAAAAACCAACGCTTATCAAAGCAATAAAAATGTATTGCTGAGCGAAGGCGCCAGTGTAAACACCAAGCCGCAGCTGGAGATCTTTGCCGATGACGTAAAGTGCTCACACGGTTGTACAATTGGCCGCCTCGACGAAGAAAGTTTATTTTATCTGCGCTCGAGAGGTATTCAGGAAGACACCGCGCGTTCTTTATTGTTGCATGGATTTGCCGTTGATATTCTTGATCAGATAAAACCCGCACCCATAAGAGAGTATGTAGATAAACTGATTTCAGAACATTTGGAATTTGATTTAGCATGATAACAATATCAAAAGACCTGGATGTTTATGCCATACGCCAGCAGTTTCCCGCGTTGAACCGGCTGGTGAAAGGCCATCCACTGGTATATTTAGATAATGCCGCTACATCGCAAAAGCCGCAGGTGGTAATAGATGCGCTGGTAGATTATTATACCAACTATAATGCGAATGTGCATCGGGGTATTCATACATTGGCTGAAGAAGCTACAGCGGCTTTTGAAGCCAGTCGCGATACGGCCCGCCAATTTATCAATGCCGCTTCACGCGAAGAGATCATTTTCACCAGAGGAACGACCGAAGGTATAAACCTGGTGGCATACACCTGGGGGCGTAAAAATATTCAACAAGGCGATGAGATCATCATATCTGAAATGGAACATCACTCCAATATTGTTCCCTGGCAGCTATTATGTGAAGAAAAAGGAGCTGTATTAAAAGTAGTGCCGCAGCAAAACGGCGAACTGCTGATGGATGAATACAGCAAATTGCTGAGCCCGAAAACCAAACTGGTTTCCATTGTACATGTATCCAATGCACTGGGCACCGTAAACCCCGTTGAGCAGATCATTGAAGAAGCTCATAAGGTAGGCGCAGTAGTATTGATCGACGGAGCCCAATCTTCGGTACACCTTGATATTGATGTGCAGGCAATGGATTGCGATTTCTTTGCTTTTTCATCGCACAAAGTATATGGACCAACCGGTATAGGCATTTTATATGGAAAGAAACAGTTGCTCGAAGCCATGCCTGTATTTCAGGGTGGGGGAGAGATGATCAAAGAAGTGACGTTGGAGAAAACCACCTTCAATGATCTTCCTTATAAATATGAAGCCGGTACGCCCAATATTGGTGATGCGGTAGTATTTAAAACGGCGCTTGATTTTGTAACTAAGATCGGGAAAGAAAAGATACGCAATCACGAAAATGAATTGCTGGCATATGCTACGGAACAGCTGCAACAAATACCCGGATTAAAGATCATAGGTAATGCTGCCCGTAAAGTGAGCGTGGTTTCGTTTGTGATCGATAAAATACATCCGCAGGATATTGGTATTTTGTTAGATAACCGGGGCATTGCAGTAAGAACCGGTCACCATTGCGCCCAGCCGCTGATGCATTGTTTTGGAATACCCGGAACTATCAGGGCTTCCTTTGCGATGTACAACACCAAAGAAGAAATTGATCAGTTGATAACGGGATTGCAAAAGGCTATTAAAATGTTATTGTAAGCATGAGCGAGCATAAAACCATACAGGAAATTGAGAACGAAATAGTAGAAGAGTTTTCGCTATTCGATTCTTGGGACGATAAGTATGAATACATTATTGACCTGGGAAAGAAATTGCCTGTACTGGAAGACAAGCATAAGTTAGATGAGAATAAAGTGAGGGGATGCCAAAGCACAGTTTGGTTGGTAGCTGATTATAACGATGGAAAAGTATTTTTTAAAGCCGAAAGCGATGCCATCATTGTAAAGGGACTGATCAGCATGTTGATCAGGGTGCTAACGGGCCATACGCCGGATGAAATTATACAGGCTAACCTGGGATTTATTCAACAGATTGGTATGACCACGCACCTGGCGCAAACCCGATCGAACGGATTGCTGGCCATGGTAAAGCAAATGAAAAATTTTGCGCTGGCTTATAAAATCAAAAACTCGATGCAGCATGGAGAACGAAGCGCTGAAACAAAAGGTAACTGAGGTTTTACAAACCATTTTCGATCCCGAAATACCGGTTAGCATTTGGGAACTGGGATTGATATATGAAATAAATATACTGCCGATCAACAATGTTCAGATCGTAATGACATTAACGGCGCCCGGTTGCCCCGCTGCACAGTCGTTACCGGTTGAAGTTGATCAGAAAGTGCGTGAAATTGAAGGGGTGAATGATGTACACGTGGCAGTAACCTGGACACCGGCCTGGGACAAAAGCATGATGTCGGAAGCAGCGCAGCTGCAGCTTGGATTTTTATAAAAAGGCAATAGGCAGTGAGCACAAGGCAATAGAAAACTGAGGCATATTGACCATTCACGATTGACCACAAAAATAGTACATGAAAATTACTGCACAGGAAGAATACGGCTTACGCATATTAATTCGCCTTGCGGCCTGCAAGGATACGAATGGAATGAGCATTCCGCAGTTAAGCGAAGCGGAAGGGCTTACCGGTACGTATGTAGCGAAGCTCACCCGTATTTTGCGCATGAAAGGATTTATAAACAGTACGCCCGGTTATAAAGGTGGTTATGTGCTGGCCAAACCGGCAAAGGAAATAATTATAAATGATGCGTTGAAGGCATTGGGTGGCCCCATGTTCAATAATACCTTTTGTGGTTCGCATACCGGAACGATGAAGCTGTGCACCAATTCGGTCGATTGCAGCGCCCGTTCCCTGTGGCAAATGATACAGTATACACTCGATCAGTTATTAGATAAAGTTACGCTGCACGACCTGGTAAATTCTGAAAATGAATCGGCCCGGCTGTTATACCAGATGCTGGAGCCCGATCCTGCGTTGAAAAGAAGTATCATGAGCATTGTTTCGCCCCAGGAATAACATTCGCGTATTAAACTTATATAAAAAAAGCCCCGTTGCCGGGGCTATTCTTTTTGTGGACAGGTGCAAATAGAAGAAGGCTTGTAACTATTTATCTTTCTTATCGGGGCCTTTTTTATCTTTTTCTGCGCCGCCGTCTTTGTCGTTTTTGTTCTTTTCTTCAGCATCCTTTTTTTCTTTCTCTTCACGTTCTTTTTGCTCTTTGGCAGCGCGTTCTTTTTCTTCACGCTCTTTCTGCTCTTTGGCAATGCGTTCTTTCTCCTCTCGCTCTTTTTGTTCCTTAGCTACGCGTTCTTTTTCCTCGCGTTCCTTTTGTTCTTTGGCTATGCGTTCCTTTTCCTCACGATCTTTTTGCTCTTTGGCGGCACGCTCTTTTTCTTCCTGTTCCTTAGCTACGCGTTCTTTTTCTTCCTTATCTTTTTGCTCTTTAGCGATGCGATCTTTTTCTTCGCGATCTTTTTGTTCTTTGTCTGCGCGTTCTTTGTCCTCACGGTCTTTTTGCTCTTTAGCTACTCGCTCTTTATCCTCGCGATCTTTTTGTTCCTTAGCGATGCGATCTTTTTCTTCGCGGTCTTTTTGTTCTTTGTCTGCACGTTCTTTGTCCTCACGGTCTTTTTGTTCTTTGGCAATGCGATCTTTCTCTTCGCGATCTTTCTGCTCTTTAGCTGCACGATCTTTATCGTCGCGGTCTTTTTGTTCTTTAGCGATGCGATCTTTTTCTTCGCGATCTTTTTGTTCTTTGTCTGCACGTTCTTTGTCCTCACGATCCTTTTGTTCTTTGGCTACGCGATCCTTGTCTTCACGGTCCTTTTTTTCTTTGTCAGCACGATCTTTATCCTCACGATCTTTTTGTTCTTTGGCTACACGATCCTTGTCTTCACGGTCCTTTTTCTCTTTGTCAGCACGATCTTTATCCTCGCGGTCTTTTTGCTCTTTGGCTATGCGATCCTTGTCATCACGATCCTTTTTCTCTTTATCTGCACGATCTTTATCCTCGCGATCTTTTTGTTCTTTGGCTACGCGATCTTTGTCTTCACGGTCTTTTTTCTCTTTATCAGCACGATCTTTGTCCTCGCGATCTTTTTGTTCTTTGGCTACGCGATCTTTGTCTTCACGATCCTTTTTCTCTTTATCAACGCGCTCTTTTTCTTCACGCTCTTTCTTTAATTTTTCTTCTTTCTCTTTAAAAATACCAGGAGGAAAGTTTTCAGGACGATCTAATTTTTTTTGCGTGCCCCATGCATTTCCTCTGGGCAAATGGCCATTATTGCCAGGAGGCGTAGTATTTGTTTGTGTTGTGGTTGTATTGGTAGTTGTATTTGTGGTTGTGTTTGTTTTGGTATTGTTGGTAGTAGTTTGTTGTGTATTACTCACTGTTACCACACGCGTATTGCGGGGTTGTTCCTGAACGATCACTGTTTTAGGCTGTTCTTTTACAACTACAACCTGGGGTTGTTGTTTCACCACAATAATTTTGGGTTGCTCTTTTACTACAATTACCCTGGTTGGCGGAGCGGCATTGGAATATACAACGGTGTGAGTAGGACGGCAGGCAATTAGTAAAATTACGATACCGGTATATGACCATATCGTAACCATTGATTTGGAATTCATGAGGTTCAGATTTTTTAGGGTGTACTTCAATCTGTTTTTCAGGTAATTGGAAAACAGATTATGGAATAATTTATTAGTAACGCTGATTATTCTTTTTTAGTATATGTGTTTTTTATTATTCGTTGGTACAGGAAGTTACCTGTTTATCTATGCGTGCAAAACGAAAGTGGGTATTCTGCCAACAGGCAGAACACCCACTTTTCAATAACCGCTACCTGATTAGTTAACTAACCGGGGCACCGGGTTCGACGTAACAGATTGTCCGTACAAGCCAATGGCAATAACACGGAACCAGTACATAACAGCCGGCTTCAACCCTTTAAAGGTATGCTTTCGGTGGGCTGTTGTTTCGCTCACCCAAACGGTGTTAGCGTTGGGTGGGTCAGTGGTGTACTGGTGTATGTACGCCCTGGCGCCGACAACTCTGTTGGCGATAATGCTGGCTTCGCCCGGCTCGATGGTTTGAACCACCACCTTTTCAATAGGTGACAAGGGAGCCGAGATACCCCTTTCTTTTGCAAGATCAAAACCGGTGCTTAATAACATCGATTTATCGCCTTTGCTAATTCGGGATACATAGAAGGCCAGTTCGGTTAAAACCTCCTCCAGGGCTAATCGCTTGTCGTCTTTGATGGAAATCAGTTTTCTGCTTCCATCGCCGGCAGCATCTAATGCTGCCTGGAATTCCTGCAGGCTCTTTTCAAGTGCCTGTACAAGGGTGGTGTCGGGAAAAAAGGAATTGCCTTTTATACTGCTAAGTATGTGACTACCTTTTTTCGCCAGCTCGCTGTCGCGGCTTCCTTTGAATGATAAAACAATTCTATTCATAAAATGAATTTTTAAAAGTGAACAAATTGGTTAATGAACGTGCTACTAAACATCGCTTACAACCTATTGGCCAATAGTGCTGCATACAAGATTACTGATTTGTATAGCCGGTTTTGCCGGGAGGATCCTTACTACGTTTGAAGTTTATGGTTTATAGTTTGTGGTTTGCATTTCATACTAACTGTTAACTATAAACTTTAAAATGCTGTAGCGCCTTAAAAATCGGTTATACATCTTAGTTTCCTTGTTCAATACAAATGTAAGGTGGTTGTTAACCCAAATCCAAATTTTTGGCGGAATTGGCGGAATTGGCGGAAATTTGAGTTATAACCCTGCAGATAAGGGGAGTTTCGTGTAGGAATTACATAAGTTGATAGTCAGTACAACCTGCATTTTCAGGTAGTTTGGAATATAGCTGCCAATGTTGTACCGCCCTGGCCTCATACTTTATTTTCCTTTTGCCAACAGGTTAATGGCTTATGGCAAACGGTACATTTATTTTGGGAATTTGATAGTAAAGAGGGCGAAGCGTTGTTTCATTTTCCGAATTTGAAAATAATGAAGGCGATCAATTATTTCAAGGCAGGCGCCGGTTGTTTCATTTTGATGAAAAGGTAACTCCCGACGCCCATCGGAAAGTTCGTTTTTGTAATTTGAAACTAATACAGGCGAAAAGAATCTTTGTATCATGAATTTGAAAAAAAATAAGGCAACCGGTTTTTTCTTTTTGCCGAAAAGCAAATCACTGGTTACCATACGTACCTTCCTTTTCTGATTTTATAATTAAAGAGAACTACAAGAAATTTTGTTGTGGGAATTCGAAAAAAGTAATGGCTGCAGGTTGATTCTTTTGACCGTAAGTAATTTCCTTTTCCTGCAATATTGAAGCCTTCCGGAGGTCTAATATTTCGTTTTGGGCAATTGAAACAAAGAACGGCGATAGAATAGTTTGTTTTACAAATTTCTGTTGCGAACAGCCTCATTAAAACTGGTAACAGCAAAAATGCTGTTGTCCTTTACGCTGTTTCAACAAAAAAAGATACTCCGGGTTATGTAAATTTCATTGCCAAAAATGCTGCGCCGGTAGCTTTTCAGTCCTTTTTAGATAAACTTCGTTAGCATTGAGTTACGTGCCTGTAAAAAAAATATATAACCGGGTTGATTACCTTTTGCCCTGAAAAGGCAACTATAATATGGTTAATCTTATCCACTACGACTGTGAAAAATCGATAACAATTTGGTTTATATTTTTAAAAGCAACTATTTTAGTGGCGGAAATAGCAACTCAACCAATGACCTCCATCAACAGCAGTTAACATACTGTAACAGGTATTGCATGTACCTGAATATAAGAAGATTCCATTCTTTTTTATTATATTTATAGTACACCTATTTTCCTGCCTCTCACTTATCCGAAACTTATCCGAGACCTATATCCTCTACAGTTTCATAGTGTAACACCTTATTCCTGTTTGTTATATAGGTAAAATTACCCAAATTGAAAAGCTTGATGCAATACCAGGACAATGATCTTATGTCCCGATTTTCGGCGGGAGATGTTCACGCTTTTAACGAAGTGTACAAAAGGATGCATCAGCGTATTTACTTCTTTTGCAAAAACCTGGTAGGCGCCGACGAGGCCATTGATATTACCGCCAATTGCTTTTCGAAATTGTGGTTACTGCATGCACAGTTTAATACGAAAGAAAATATACAGGCATTTCTTTTCATTACCGCCCGCAACAATTGCCTGAACTACCTGAATCATATAAAAGTAAGATCTCAAAAAGAAAAGGAGATCAGCGAGCTCACCAATGAAGAGATCTTTATCAGAAATGCTGAAATAGAAGCCGATATTATTACCCGCCTGCGCGAAGAGGTAGAAAAACTGCCCGACCAGCATAAAAGGATCCTAAAGCTGTCGTATTACGATGGTTATGCCAACCAGGAAATAGCTACCATGCTGGGCATGAGCGAAAAAACCGTGCGCAACCTCAAATCGCTCGCCCTCAAATCATTAAAAGCTATATTCATCGATAAGAACATGCAAATCAGCTTTATTGCCATTTTTTTGTACAGATTATAGGCTGCGGCTGAGCTATACTACAACACTTCGTTAGTTTTCACAATATTAAGATTGTATTATTTTTTTTTGAACATTTCGGGACAAATGAAAACCCTTACCTGTTTTAATATAAAGAGGGATTCTCAAAACCAGCGCCGCGGACCATTGCATGGTTTAAAACAGAGGGAAGTAATGATGCCTGAGGATGGAAAGTTTTATATCCCTTAACAATTTGCTTTATGAATGACGCACAAAGAATAAAAGATTTAATAGAAAAATATTTAGCAGCTGAGAAGCTGAACGATAGTGAAAAGAATGAATTGGATCAATGGATAAATGATTCAGAGCATAACCGCCGGTTGTTTGACCGGTTAACAGATGGAAAACAGCTTTTTGAAATAAAAGAAGATTCGGCCATTGCTGAAGAAAAGATAGCCCGGCTGCTTCGCGAAAAACATCCCGAATTAACACTATTAGGTACGGCGCCGGTGGTTCCGATGCGAAAATTAGTTTGGTTTAAAATGATACCGGCTGCAGCTGTAGTAATTGTAATAGGAACAGCAGGGTATTTATGGTTTAAAAGTAACACCCCCAAAGAGATTGCAAAAACCGAAACCCATGCAGCTGTTACCGACAGGGCGCCGGGGCGTGACGGCGCCATTTTAAAGCTATCTAACGGCGACGAGATAGTGCTGGATGATGCGGCCAACGGAGATTTGACAAAACAGGGAAGCACTCAAATTACAAAGCAGGGTGGGTTACTGGCATACAATAGCCAGGGAAAAAGCACCGAAGTTCTTTACAATACCTTAAGTACGCCGCGAGGCCGGCAGTTTCAGTTGGCGTTACCCGATGGAAGCCATGTTTGGTTAAATGCAGCCTCCTCAATAAAATTCCCTACGGCATTTGCCGAAAACAACCGCGAGGTTACCATTTCGGGCGAAGCTTATTTTGAAGTTAAAAAAGATGCCGCCAAACCATTTCGTGTATTGGCCAACGGCACACAGATAGAAGTGTTGGGTACGCATTTTAATGTGAATGCTTATAATGACGAAGATGCGGTAAAAACAACCCTGGTAGAAGGGAAAGTGAGGATAGGGAATGCGCGAAAGGAATCAGCCGCTACGGGTAATCTGCAGCCGGTAATACTTATGCCCGGACAGCAGGCGCAGGTAAAAGAGAGTAAGATAGATGTAGTTAAAAATGCCGACATCACTGCGACGCTTGCCTGGAAGAACGGATTGATCGTGTTTAGTTCTGCCGATATAAAAGAAGTGTTGCGTCAGGTTAGCCGGTGGTACGATGTTGATATAGAATACCAAAGTGATATAAAAGTACCGGAGTTTTTTGGTGAAATACCGCGTACTGTAAATTTGAGCGATGTACTGAAAATAATTGAGCTCAACAGCAGGCTGCGCTTCACTGTTACAGGAAATAAAGTTACCGTTACGCAGCCTTAGAAAGTAAAATATAGCTATGGAAAAAGTGTAATTCATTTTTCATAAATAATAGTAACATGTTTTGATGTGAGTTTGTTTTTCATGTTGGTACGATACCTTATTAAAAGTGAAAAACCCTGTGTTACTGCGTGCCCGTTACTATTAACCGATTACCACCTTGCCTATATGGGTCATCATTTGCCGGTCATGTATCCCGATTGTCCGTTCGGGATGCATGAGCTGGGGAAACTGAAATGGTAAACATTACCTTTAACATTAGCCTGCGATTGTATGCTAAACCAAAACCACCATACTGCCATTGAGGGAGGGTTGAAAAAGGAAACAGACCGGGAAAAGATCTTTCATTGCCTTTATACCGGTTTGTTCGAAAAGGTTTGCTTCTCAGCCTTTAAGGTTTGTGGAACCGAAGAAACGGCCGAAGATCTTACACAGAATGTATTTATGAAAGTGTGGAGCCAGATAGACCGCTTAACGGCAAAGATCGAAAACTGGAAGGGTTGGGAGAACTATTTGTTTATAATGGCAAAGAACGAAGCGTTGAACTATAAAAGAAAACAGGGTAGGGAAGTGAAAAGTAAAACCGGTTATTTCAGAAATGTAAGTACCCTATGGAATCACGATGCGTTGCTGGAAAAGGAATGTGAGGTGTTATTTACGAAAGCATTCAATGATTTAACGCAACGGCAAAGCGAAATTTATTTATTAAATTATTACGGCATAAAAAGAGATACTATTTCAGAAAGACTGGGTATTACGTATACAACCGTTAGTAATACCCTGAATGATGCGCGAAGGAAAATGCGGAGTTATGTTTGTGAGCGGTTGCAAATGACTGTTAAAAAAAGTTTCTCTATTGCCGGTTGACTGATACAGGATTAATGCTTATATTACACGTAAGCTTATTCGATAGTTGGTTACACATTAAAACCCTTGTCCACGCCCCTGGTATGGGCGTTATTAAGGTTGGATGCAAAGCATCTATTGTCAACACACTGAAAAAAATCTTGCTATGATTGGTGCAGTACTTCGCATGCCTGAAAGCGTTGCTTTAGGTTGTATGGTATTAATTGGTAGTTTAACTTCTTTGGCCTGTAAACTGGCAAAAGCAACTTATCATCTCTCTGTAATATTTCAAAATAATTTGCTACATGTAACAAGACCACTCACCGATGGTGAAGTGGTTTTTGTATTTATACAGAATAATAAGCTGGCATCAATATATTTTGAACAGGGCCTTACCAATAAAATAAGCCGGGCAAGCTACCGGCTTATATCCATATGAAATACCATTAGGTTACTTTGTTCGTAAATAACTTATCCTTCACTAATACCTTTGCGAGCTATATAAAAAAGGACCATTACCCATTATAACCATTATTCGCAGCGTTGACCATTTTTGCCACGGAGAGGCAAACAAAAGCCGGAAGTGTTGGAGCACTACCGGCCGGGAAGGTTAACTAAAATAACGTTAAGCGTAATTATTTCATTATTAACCTAACAAAGCAAAACTATGCAAGATTTCGATCTTGGCAAAGCGCCCGTTTGCCCGGGTGCCAGACCAAAACTGCCTATTCTGCGAATTATGAAGTTAACTGCACTCATATTGTTAGTTGCCTGTATGCAGGTAAGTGCCAATGGGTATTCACAAAAGGTTACTCTTTCGGCAAAGAATGCTCCTTTGATAAAAGTCTTTGAATCAATCACTAAGCAAACAGGTTTTCGCTTTTTTTACAACCAGGAACAATTACGCAAATCGAAACCGGTTTCCATGCAGGTAAAGGACGCAGCCCTGGAAGAAGCACTGACAGCTTGCTTCAAAGACCAGCCGTTTTCTTTTTCGATTGTGAATCAGGTGATAGTGGTGAAGGAGAGGAGTTTGGCGGGTATTTATAATTGGAACGCGGTTGAGAATAACCCTCCTTTTGTTGATATTAAAGGAAGAGTGACAAATGAGAGAGGAGAACCTGTTCAAGGGGTAACTGTTAGAGTAAAAGGCTCTGACAAAGCGGCTGTAACAGATGCAAATGGTGATTTTTCAATGGTTACAATAGATAAAGATGCTATTTTGGTTTTTACTCATATAAGCATGGAGGAGTTTGAATTAAACGTGAGTGGCAAAACAGAATTGGCTATTAAGCTAAAAACGAAAATAAGTGCATTAGATGATGTAACCATTTCTGTTAACACCGGTTACCAAAAAATAAATAAAGAACGATTTGTAGGTTCATATTCTCAATTGGATAGCCAAGCCTTTCATATGCGGCCCGGAACAAATATTATTGACAGAATTGATGGTATAGTACCTGGCGTATTATTTAATAAAAAAGACGGTAATATTCCTATTCAAATTCGAGGTTTAGCTACTCTGGGAATAAATGGGACATCAACAGACCCATTAATTATTCTCGATGACTTTCCTTTGGCGCAAGGATTTGATCTAAATAAAATTAATCCTAATGATGTACAAAGTATTACTGTTCTTAAAGATGCTGCCGCTACCTCAATTTGGGGTACAAGAGCTGGAAATGGAGTGATAGTAATCACCACAAAAAAAGGATCATTTAATCAGAAGTTAAGAATTTCATTATCCTCAAATATAACCATAGAAGAAAAGCCAAATTTGTATTATGTTCCTCGGGTAAGTCCCTCAGAGTTTATTGACATTGAAGAATATCTTTATAACAATGGGTACTATAATGCAAAGTTAAGTGACAATGTAACCTGGCCGGTTGTTTCCTCTGGAGTAGAACTTCTCGATAGAAAAACTAAGGGCATTATATCGGCTGCGGAAGCAACTTCGCAAATAAATGATCTTCGACAATACGATATACGAAATGAACTTAATAATGAAGTGTATCGGCGTTCTGTTCGGCAACAGCATTTCTTCAGCATCAATGGGGGAAATCAATCTTTAGCTTACCAATTATCTTTTGGCTTCAATAGAAATATAAACAACGTTCGGGAAAGCAAACCTGATGATCAGTATACAATCAACAGTAATGTAATTTTTAGACCTATTCCCAGGTTAGAAATCGAAGCTGGAATAAATTATGTCCAGGAGAATATTCAGAGAATTAATTTTATTGCATATAATCCATTGTCACCTTATTCTCAATTAATTGACGAGTTTGGAAATGCTTTAGCTGTTCCATTTAAATATCGCCAGGGTTTTGTTGATACTGTTGGGGGAGGAAAATTGCTTGACTGGCATTATCGACCTTTGGACGAGATTCATAACGCCGATAAAAAAGCATTTAATACTAACAATAGATTAATTATAGGAGCTTCATACAACTTTACAAAGTGGTTAAAGGCGAAAATAAATTATCAATACTCATTAAGCAATATTTCATCAAGAGATTATCAAAGTGCAGTGACATTCAATACAAGGGATTTAATAAATCATTTTACAAATCCATTTCAATCTAATCCCAATTTACGTTATCCGGTTCCAATTGGTGGAATAATATACCTCGCCAATAATAAAGTGAATGCATACAATTTAAGGGGCAGTTTGAATATAAATAAGATTTGGGGACAGCATCACATAAACAGCTTGGTGTCCGCTGAAGTTTCAAGCACCAATGGATATAACAATTCGCAGACTATTTACGGTTACAATGATTTAAATGGCTCCTCTAGATCGAATATTGACTATTTTAACTATTACCCAATCAATTATGCTGCTTTCCCAGGCGCTGTAGATTTAATTCCAAATAACAATGGACAGGGAGAAGCTTCTATTATTCGATTCGCTTCTTTTTTAGGGAATGTTAGTTATGACTATAAAAACAGATATTATTTTTATGCCACTGCAAGAAGGGATGGTGCAAACATTTTTGGTGTAAATACCAATAATAAATGGAAGCCGCTTTGGTCAGTAGGCGGGGCTTGGGAAATTTCAAACGAATCTTTTTACCATATAGCCTGGTTACCATATCTTAAACTCCGTAGCTCTTTTGGTTACTCGGGAAATGTAAATAACGCATTGAACGGAAGGTTGGTAATTCGTAACAGCACGACACCTGCGAGGTTTACAAATCTGCCCGTTAGTTCAATAGCAACAAATTCGAATCCAGATTTAAGGTGGGAGGAAGTAAAGACTATAAATTTCGGTCTGGATTTCAAATTATTTAATGATAAGCTTACGGGAAACTTTGAGGTCTATCGAAAGAATTCAAATGATATCATTGCAAATGAAAGGTTAGCACCTAGTGTAGGGATTTTCTCATATCCTTTAAATAGTGCGGCTCTAAGGATTAATGGGTTTGATTTTCAGTTAAACTCAACCAGGTTAAAGTTATGGATGTTCAATTTAAACAGCATGCTTGGACTTAGTTACGCAAAAACTAAAGCCACTAAATATGCAACGTTGGTAAGATATAAGGCGCAGGATTTTATTGATTATGGATTCAATACAACCGCAGGGCAAATTTTATATGGGCTTTCAAGCTTCAAATGGGCTGGCCTGGATCCCAGTAATGGTGATCCTCAGGGGATTCTTAATGGAAGCGTCAGTAAAAATTATGACGCTATTTTTGACGATTCCGTAGGCAACCAGGTGTTTCATGGATCAGCCCTTCCTTTGTACTCAGGATTTCTTACAAACACAATTTCTTACAAAGGGTTTGCTTTAACCTTTAATATAACTGGAAGGTTCAAATACTATTTTCGGGAGCCAGCTCTGAATTTGACATATAATGAAATCTGGGCAGAAAACTATTATTTAGGAGATTATAATAAGAGATGGCAAAAGCAAGGCGATGAAAATTTCACAAATGTTCCCTCAATGATCTATCCAAACCCAGCCAACAGTTTTTCAAGAAATGCTTTCTATTCGTATGCCTCAATTCATGTTCGGCGTGCTGATAACATAAGGTTACAATTTATTAACCTTTCCTATCAATGGGATAATAAAAACCTTAAAAGAGTTCCTATACAAAATGTTCGTGTGTTCTTATACATTAATAATTTGAATATCATTCTATGGAGAGCGACTAAATCTCATTACGATCCAGAATACAATAGTTTGGGAGGTTTAGGAAGTGAGGGGCCAACACCTAAAACATGGAATGGAGGAGTTACAATTAACTTCTAATTACTGGCAACTGAATTATTAATTCTAAAACTATGAACGATGAACAAAAATAATAAATTTAGAAATATAAAAAAATCACTACTCTATTTTATTGTCGCCCTATCATTTTGTCAATGCAAAAAATTTTTGGATGAAAAAATGAGGAAGACAGATATTGTACCGAACACGCTAGATCAATTGCAAAGTATAATAGATAATGTTACGGTTAATGGTTCTGACCCGTACTTGTTGGAGGCAGTTGCCGACAACTTTTATTTGAAAGCTTCTGATTGGAGTGCCCGATCGTCTACGAGTGGAGCTCAACATTACATCTGGGCGGTAAATGCAGTACCGGATGGGACGAGTTGGACGCTACCATACAATTCAACAATATATTATTCCAATGTGGTACTGAATCAACTGCCCCAGGTAAAATTTAATAGTGTAGAAAATGAAAAATACAATTCAATTAAAGGGGCATGTTTGTTTTATCGAGCATTTTCTTTTTATTCCCTGGCCCAACTATATTGCAAGCCTTACAGCAATCAAAACGCTGACAGTTTGGGGATAGTTTTGCGATTGACTTCAAACCCAAACGTTAGGTCAAACCGCTCAACGGTGGAGGCAACCTATGATCAAATAATAGGAGATTTGTTATCTGCAGTAGAGCTATTGCCTACAACAACAAGTTTTCCTACAAGACCCACAAAAGCTGCTGCATATGCAATGTTGGCAAGAGCATATTTATCTATGAGGCAATACGATGAAGCGGGGAAATACGCGGATTTAGCACTTCAGCTAAAAAATGATTTAATAGATTTCAATGCCCTCATTCCTATAGGAGCACCTCCAATTATAACCTTTAACCCTGAGGTTATTTATCATGGCTATTCTCCGAGTAATGCGCTAATAGGTGCAAGCATTGCAAAAATTGATTCCTCATTATTTAATTCTTACGATAATGATGATCTTAGAAAGACTGTTTTTTTTCGTGCAAATACAGGTGCAAATGCCGGCACTTATTCATTTAGAGGAAGCTTTCACGGCAATCTGGGAGTAGATATAATGTTTACTGGTTTAACAACGGGTGAACTCTATTTGGTAAGAGCAGAGTGTTTTGCCAGACAGGGTAAAACAAGTGAAGCTTTAACGGATTTGAATACGTTAATTAAAAAACGTTGGAAAGACTCTGTCGCTTATCCGCAAATTACGGCAACGGATGCATCAGATGCACTAAATAAAATCTTAATTGAAAGAAGAAAAGAATTAGTATTCCGGGGCCAAAGATGGACAGATATTAGGCGACTAAATTTGGAAGGCGCTAATATTACTTTGAAAAGAATAATTGGAGCTACAACTTACACATTGCCTCCCAACGATCTTAGATCGGTGATGCTAATACCCTTAGATGAAATCAATAAATCCAACATTCAACAAAATCCCAGATAAATTGAATCGGATAGAAAATTATTTCTAAAACCTTTAATTATTAATACCTAATTGACAAGTAAATTATGCGAATGAAAGCTATTGGGCTCATAGTAGTAACCGGATTCTTTTTGTTTTCTTGTTCGGTTTTCAAGGAGAATAAAAAAACGTTAAGGTCAACTGCAAACGTGGACCAGATTGACAACAAAAAGAAAACTACTGACTCGGCTGCAGCAAAGAAGCCAAAACCATATCCAGAAATAATAACCAAGAAAGCAATTACTGATAGTGGTTTATTTGTGGTGCATAAAATTGATGATAAATATTTTTTTGAAATTCCAGGTTCATTATTAGAACATGACATTTTAATTGTAAGCCGTATCGCAAAAAGTTCTTCAAATTTTCAAAAGAACTGGTTTGGCTACGCAGGAGACGAGATCAATGAAAATGTGATAGAATTTACAAAAGGTCCCAGTCATAAACTTTTTATCAGGAAAATTTCATATGACGAGCGTTCCTTTGACAGTTCAGGAAATGGGATGTATCGTAGTGTTGAAAATTCTAACATGCAACCAATCATAACTTCTTTTGATATAAAGTGCTATGGCTCCGATTCGGCTATGGTGATTGATGTAACTGATTGGCTAAATATAGACAACAATCTTCTTTTTTTTAATCATAACTACAAGAGCGTATTTGGCATTGGTGGATTTCAGAAAGATAAATCATTTCCAATCGGAGTTCAATCATTTCCTTTAAATGTTGAGCTACAGTCCGTTACCTCTTATCTGAATATGGATGAACCTTTAACATTTGAGCTTAATACATCTATGGTATTGTTACCAGAAAGTCCTATGAAGCCTCGGTATTATGATGAGCGTGTCGGGTATTTTGGTGTGAGTTATAAAGATTTTGATGATCCTGGAGGAGTAAAAACGTCTATCATGATCAACCGGTGGAGGTTAGAACCTAAACCTGAAGATCGTGAAAAGTACCTGAAGGGCGAACTGGTCGAACCTTTAAAGCCAATTGTTTATTATATCGATCCGGCAACACCTAAAAAATGGATTCCGTATTTAATGCAAGGAGTGATCGACTGGCAAAAAGCATTTGAAAAAGCTGGTTTTAAAAATGCCATCTATGCACTTGAAGCTCCTGAAAATGATCCGGAATGGAATTTATTTGATGCGAGGCATAGTGCAATAATTTATAAGTCATCCCAGTTTCAGAATGCTAGCGGGCCACATGTGCACGATCCACGCACTGGCGAAATATTGGAAACGCATATAAATTGGTACCATAATGTAATTCAATTATTACATGATTGGTACATGATTCAAACCGGCCCCAATGATCCAAGAGCAAGGAAAATGGTGTTTGATGATGAATTAATGGGGCGATTAATACGGTTTGTTATTTGTCACGAAGTTGGACACACGCTTGGATTGGCACATAATTTCGGCGCTTCGTCAACCGTTCCGGTGGATAGTCTCAGAAGTAAAAAATATTTAGATTCCAATGGATTTTGTCCTTCGATCATGGACTATGCCAGATTTAATTATGTGGCGCAGCCCGAAGACCATTTTGAAGCGAACGAACTGTTGCCTGGGATAGGTGTTTATGATGAATGGGCAATTAACTGGGGTTATCGCTGGTTACCGCAGTTAAAGACAAGAGAAGATGAAAAAGTGTATTTAGATCAATGGACTTCCCGGAGTTTAGATAGCGATAATCGACTGTTTTTTGGCAGGCAACAGGATTTTGGCGCCGTACTTGATCCGAGAAGCCAATCTGAGGATTTGGGAGATAATGCCATGAAATCCGGAAATTATGGTATTGAAAATCTAAAGAAAGTAATGGCGAATTTAATCGAGTGGACAAGGGAACCAAACGCCGATTATTCCTCTCTAAGTAGAATGTATAAGGAAATGATTAATCAATATTCCCGCTACATTGTTCATGTTGTTAATAATATTGCAAGGTACACGTGGACTCCCAAAACGCAGTCACAAAAAGAGAATGTACTGGGATTTATTTCAAGGGAGAAACAAAAAGAAGCGGTTCAATTCCTGCAAGATCAGGTGTTTGCGACACCTTTTTGGTTAATCAATAACGATATAACCTTACGCGTCGGCGGTTCCAGCACCAATCTTCCCGGAGACATACAAAATGCTACACTGAAATTTTTACTCAGCGGATATGGCATACCATTTTATACGTATAATAGAATGATGCTTGCCTATCAAATTGCTTCTCCGGGAAACCAATACAGTTTTGACGAATTATTAACCGATGTAGAGGATGGAATCCTAAAAGAAATTAAATCCAGGTCCAATATTGACTACTATCGTAGAAGGTTGCAAAAAATATACATTGAAAAACTCATAGAGATGAATGATTTTAGTATTTCCAATCATCTTTTTGAAACAAATGCTGCCAGAAGTGATTTTTTTACCATCGTACAATCGCACATGAAAAACATCATCAAAAATATCAACAAAGCACTGCCGGATTTAAAAGATAGTGATACAAAAGAACATCTTCTCACGCTAAAAACACGTTTGCTCAATTCTTTAAATCCAAATACCTATATCCCTAAATTAGGGCAAAGTGGCTCTAATACCCAGAGTTCAAAAATAATGATTGACGAACCAATTTTATTTCCGCAATTTAATCCCAATGGTTGCAGGAAAATGTTAAATGCAAGTGATATTGATTGCTGGCAGAATGTGAATCCTTTTTTGCAACAAAAGACAATTCGAATTGATTCATTTTAAATTCACGTTTGTTTGGATATTGACAACTTTTAACACAAGCTCGCACAAAATTCATATTATTGATAAGTCCAACTCTTTAAGCCTTCTTGCCTAAAAAAGGTAAACGCCCGAGAAACTACATATCCAGATAAAGGCTATTAAAGAATAGCTTCGCTCTTTGAAATATTGGTGATTATGGAACAAAATCAGCAAGTGGCTGGTGGCAAATCTATCGTGCGCCGGTCGGAAGAAGAAATACTAAAGTATTTAAACGAACAGGAGCAAAGTGGTCTCACGGTAAAGGAGTATTGCGATATGTACGACATCGTGGAGCAAACATTTTATGGTTGGATAAAACGATATCGTGGTAAGGTTGCCGAAGACGTAAAGGATCTGGCTTCGGAACCAAGGGGCTTTGCAAGCATAGAAGTAATTCCTGCGCTGGTCCCTGACAGGCCGCAGCTCTTTGCGGAAATAGGCAACATTAGGTTGTATAAAGAGGTGCCTGCTGATTATTTAAAAATACTTGCATCATGAGTAAGCTATTAGCTATCCGCGATACGGCAAATTATTACCTGTATCGTAAGCCGGTGAAGATGAGCCGCAGTTTTGATGGACTGGCGGCCCTGATCCGGACGGAGCTGGATAAAGATATCATCAATGGAGATGTATTTATTTTCCTGAACAGAAACCGCACCATGATCAAAGTATTTGTCTATGAACAGAAAGGCTTTAGTATTTTTTACAGACGACTGGATGAAGGATCTTTTCAATTGCCGGCCATCGTAGGTGATACCATCAGTTATAGGATGACAGCAGAACAGATCATGTATATGCTGAGTGGTATGACCCTGGAGGAGGGTGGCTATGTAAAAGCAGACAAGTATGAACCATTGCTGGGTTCATCAATGTGAATACTAACATATGTGAATAACTAAAGTAATATATCGTTTAGTCGTCACGTATTGTTGAGTTGTTTTTAAATAGAACAACATTAACAATATAACGCTTGCTTATTACACCCGAACATCAGGAACTACAGGAAAAATACCAGAAGCTGGTACTACGGGTATATCAGCATGATCAAATTGTTCAAGTCAAAGATGAGGCTATTGAGCAGTTAAAAGCGCAGATCACTCCACTCAGGAATGCAAATGAAGAGATCGTGGCACTGGCACGACAACTACAGGAACAAATCACTTCACTGTTCGATATTATCAAAGAAAAAGACAAGCAACTGCAAAAGCTGGAACTGATGGAACATCAGTATGAGCAATTAAAACGATTGCTATACAGCAGAAGCAGCGAGCGGTCATTGGTAGCAATACCAGGTCAATTGTCCCTGGGAATCGATGCCGAAGTGATAGAAGCCTGTAATATCAATGACGGCCAGAAGATCGAATCATATACAAAAATCAGGTCGGAAAAGAAAAAGCATCCTGGTAGAAATGAAATACCGGCACACATTGAACGGAAGTATGTTGACATGCATCCGGAAAATCTTCCTGAGGATGCGGAGCACTTTGATACGATAGAAACTGAACAACTGGAGTATGATCCGGCCAGATTGTTTGCTACTGTTTATAGAAGACATAAGTATAAGCACAGCAAACCGGATGGTTCAACAGAGTTCTTCGTTGCAAGTCTTCCGGAAGAAAAAGATAAAAGCCTGGCAGCTCCTTCCCTGAAGGCCCATGTAACAACAGAAAAATACATGTACCACATGCCGATCTACCGGCAAATGCAAAAGTTCTCACAACATGGTATTGTTCTCTCTGAGAATACGATAGGTGACTGGATCAATGGTACCTGCCGCAGTCTTACAGCAATCTACGATGCATTACGGACAAACATAGTACACTCAGCCTCGGGTTACATGATGGCAGATGAGACACCATTCACAGTACTGGATACAGAAAAGGGAAAAGGAAAGAAGAGTCATATCGGTTACATGTGGTCCTATTGCAATCCAGTTGACAGGTTAGTGTTTTTTGAATACCAGCGAGGCCGTGGTAACAAACATGCAAGGCCGGTGTTACAAGACTTCAAAGGTTATCTTCATACAGATGGATACAATGTTTACAAGCACTACGGGAATCTCGAGGGTGTAACACATGTTAACTGTAATGCGCATGCCCGCAGGAAGTTCCATGAGGCAAAGTTTACCGATCGGAAAAGAGCTGAACACGCCTTAATGCTATATGGCAAACTATACGGCATTGAAAGCTACTGTCGGGAACAAAACTTCAGCTTCGATCAACGAAAGGAAATACGCCAGGCAAAATCGGTTCCAATCTTTGAGGAGTTAGCGGCTTGGGTAAGAGAAGAAATACCTAAGCTAACAACGCTGAGGAGTCCGATTGGTAAAGCAATGGCCTATTTTTCTGAACGGGAGAAGCAACTCGGCTTGTACCTGTATGACGGTATGTTGTTAATGGATACTAATCTTATCGAGAGCACTATCCGTCCAATAGCCCTTGGTAGGAACAACTACCTGTTTGCCGGATCTCACGACGCCGCTCAAAATGCTGCCATTATATATTCTTTGTTTGCGACCTGCAAACTACATGAAGTAAATGCGTACGACTGGCTTAAGTATGTGCTCACTGCCATGCCTACGTTCCCATCAAGCCGGATCAAAGAACTGTTGCCACAGAACTGGTCCCAGGTTCTTGTAGAAGAAGCACTCATCACTGAACCATAGTTACCAATGTTAAAAAAATGAATCGCAGAGTTCATTGGGGCTGACCCGACTTACTCTGCAGTTCGTGATTATCTGGATTAAAATTAAATATTTAACCAAATAGAGCCGGCTGATATAGGCTTATACCTGTAGTTGGCCGGGTGATTACTAAAAAAGTTGTGAAATTTTGAAAATCCTTGTCATGAAAGGTGGTAAGAGTAAAGGGGAGAGGTTTGAATAAATTGAAAAGTCGCCTTTAGGGCGAACTTTCAATTATCTCTATTATTGCAGCTCTATGGTAATGGTATATGTATGCGAAGCTCCATTAACAACTGCTGTAATTGTAAATGTGGTAGGCGGAGTTGGGAACCCGTTCCCATTGTTGATATAGTAATTTTTTAATGCAGCAAAGAAATTTTGAAGAGATGTTTGATCAACATCAGGAGAAGGATCGCCAGAAGCAATATCAATTTGTATTGCTGCCAGATTGGTACTTCCAGAGAAGCCTGGATCGGTGGTTGCTAATGAACTCCAATTCGACAGAGAACTTAAACCATTGATCAAAGATGAGTTAGTAGTTCCATTTGGAAAAGTTGGACCTATATAGGCAGAAAATGTTGTTGTTTGTGCACTTGCACTAAAAGATGAACCCAAAGTTGTAGTGGCAACTACCAATAATCCAAATAAAGCGATTTTTAAATTTTTCATAAATAAAATTTTAAAAAAAATTATTGCTTTTTGAAAAGGTTTTCGGTTTCCCGTTTCATCCTTAAAAAGTTTTGAAATTTAAAAACTCTTTGTGTTGAAAGTGGTGAGCGTACAGGGGGAGTGGTCCGCATTAAATTGAAAAGTCGCCCTTATGAAAGGCGACTTTTCAATTTTAGTTATTGCAGCTCTATCGTAATGGTATATGTACGTGAAGATCCATTTACAACAGCTGAAATATTAAACGTTGTTGGTGGAGTCGGAAACACGTTTCCATTGTTAATATAGTAATTTTTTAAGGCTGTATAGAAATTTTGAAGAGATGTTTGGTCAAAATCCGGAGAAGGATCTCCTGCGGCAATGTCAATTTGTATTGCAGCAAGATCCGAACTTCCAGAAAAACCGGGATCAGTGGTTGAAAGTGAACTCCAGTTGCTTAAAGTAGCTAATCCATTGATCAACGATGAAGTTGTTGTTCCATTTGTAAAAGTTGACCCTTGATAGGTGGCAAATTTTGTTGTTTGTGCACTAGCACTGAAAGATGTGCCGAGAGTAGCAACAGCTACAACGAGTAATCCAAATAATGCAATTTTTAAATTTTTCATAATAATAATATTTAACGATTAATGTTTTGCCTACTCTATTACAGGTTTTCGGCTTCGCCTGTTTTGCTAACTTTTGTGGCCACAAAAGCCAGCGAATTGCGCAAATATTTTTTACTGGTTATTTTAAATAACCCGCAGTAGTATGTTTCTTAATTGAAAAGTTGCGAATTTTAAATACAACATCGAACCGGTGGGGGAGTAATTGTTATTTTAAGCATTGTGATTATATAGTGTATATCGACTGCTAAAGTGATTCCATCTGCTACGCTACCCGATAAGGTCTCATTTTTCATAAACAAGGTTTTAAAACCCGGGAACACGCTACATCATGCTCCCGGTACTAATAAATGTAAATATGAAATGTATATATGTTTGAGGGCATGGACACACAAATATGCCGGGGTAAAATGCTTACTGTAAACTGCCTCCGCTTGGAAAAGTAAGGCAGACAGCAAGCCACTGTTAAAAACCTTCTATAATAGATCAAGAAAGGCCGTTGTTGATTATCATCAATACACTTAATGTTTTTTTTCTTTGATTCGGCTGTGCGCCGCCCTGCTTAAATAAGCAGGGCAGCTCAGCCACTATCTACTGTTGTAATTTGAGCACCTCCTGAGTTTATGGTTGGCTAAACCGGAAGTCCCATATGAGTATAACCGTCCGTTAACTGTATTCCTGGTAAAAGTTATTATAGTGCCTTAACTAAACAGAAAAGGCAGAATAATAACAAACCTTATAAATTGCCCTCGCGGGCAATAGCCGGTCTGATCTATGCCTGTCAGGTACCGGCATAAGTTGAATATGTTCAAGATCTTACTGTAGCCATAAGCCGAAACGCCGGTGAAAATCATTCTATACCTTGCCTGGCACCGCCTGCCCGAGCGAGAGGCAGCGGTTTAATTCATCATGTGTTGTACTACGTGTGTAGCAATGTATTGTATAGCGAATTTGACCCCCACTATGTTTAAGGTAAACCCCTTCATACAATACACAACACATCACCGGTCATCCCGGGTTATAGCTTAATGTATTGCTGTGTAATCGTAATAAAATTCAATCCATCAAAAAAATTGTCTTGCCCTTTATAGTGAATTAGGTGGAGTTTGCAGGCATCCCTTTCCTGCTGTAGCGTTTTCATTGGTCAGATGATAATCAAAAAAATGAAATGACGTCATGTGTATTTATCAAAGTACGGTTTAACTTGCTTCATAAGCTTACCGTAGCTGCCCTTACTAAACAGAAAAGGCGTTACGGTAGGTTGTCAACAAACTGAATACTGATCAGTCTGAAATTCTTGTATATTAATGAGCTGTTTTTCTTGCTTGCCTGCCGTCCGGGTGTCGCTGAAGCTTTAGCGCTTCTTCCTTGTGCCTTGTCTCTTATTCCTCGCTGTCTGCTTTCTTTATCTAAGTTACAACCTCTCATTTATCGTATTTGCACAACTTCTTATCATTTCTGCACTTTTTTTATTTTTCTGCTGTCTCAGCTCTTTTTGTTGTGAACCTGTATGCAAGTTAATACCTCTTATTTATCGTATTTGCACAATTATTTATCAAAACTGCACTTTCTTTGCAGTGCCTATTTGTATAACCGTTATATCATTGGCATAATGTTGACGAACCCATTCCAATGGCGTCATGAGAAAAACAGATTTATAATCCCTGGTAAAATTGTTCTGTTTTTTATAACCGCATTTCGAGGCTACCTGCTTAACCGATATGCCTGTCATTAATATATCCCGCGCAGCTTCCATGCGTTTCTGCAGCCGGTAATGCTTTACCGTCATGCCGGTGATCTCTTTAAACACCCGCTGCAATTGATTGCGGCCAATATGTATGTCAGGGACCAGGTCGTGAATATTTTTTCTGCTTAGGGGAGTGGCGTCGATGGCATTTCTAATAGTGGAGGCTGCGTCGAAAACAATGTTCGTCTGGGCTGATTTTCTGGTCATAATGGATAAGGTTTGATAATTACTGAATTGCAATAGAACAAATTGGTCTACTCGCTATTACTATAGCAATACAAAATTCGAAGATGTTTTACAGGACGGATGACGCTTGGAGGAGTTGCTGTATCTGAATCAAATTTAGTTTTTTTCTTTTTACCAATAAAGGTTAAAAACTAAAAAATTGTTACGGAATTTTCAGGTTATACATGCTTCTGCTTAGGATTCGTTCTCTGTTATTTTATTGGATTTGTTAAATAACGGTGAAATACACTCACTGTTAGCAACCTAAAAATTCGCATTTTTAATATATGTATTATGTAGTACCTGTTCGTGGTACAATACCGGCTGGTACTGCACTTTGTCACATGCCGTGCATAACGGCATTATATAAGCCAGTTTGTTTTTTCGTGTTGGCAGGAAGGTCGAAATCAGGTTATCCTATTAATAATACACCATTTTTATAGGGAGTGCATAATAAAATGAGTGTGTGCAGATCATGAATAGATAAAAGCGTTTCCGGATACGCCTTTTAATGCTTTAAAATAACAGCGGTTACTAAAAATATGGATTCTATCTGGTCCCATTGCCGTGTAATAGGTGGATACTGAGCATTTTCAGATACCAGCAAAATGGTATCAGCAGTTTTTCCGGGATAAATTCGTCTTATAATGCCTTTCAGATTTTTATCGATAACGAAGAAATATTTTCCCCAGGTAAGTAGCCGTTGATCGGCCAGTCGGTAAATAGTTGCTCTGCCGCCCCGTTTAAATACCGGCTCCATACTATCGTCGTTTATTTCAATAATTCCCTCAATGTTTCCCAAAAAAGGGGCATCAATGCATTCTGCAATAAGACAGCGCTCATCACCAATAAGCATAACGGAACCTGCAGGAGCCTTTTCATTAACCGGCTCCGGCAGTTTGCGGGGATCGCTAAGCGAGATCTTTACTTTTAATGGTTTGTTTCGGGTTGAATATTCTGTCGTCGGTTCCTCAACCAACGGCAGGCCTGAAAATTCATTTAATACTCTGTCAAGGTAACTTATTAATCTGTTGTACACCATGGCATCGCTTGGTCGTGTACCCTTATACCATTTGTACATGTTCTCCTTGGGAAAACCGCTCGCTTTTGCCAGCTCTGCTACCGATTTTCCGGTTTTTATTAAGACATCTTTTATCTTTTTTTGTAGTAACGAGTCTTCCATTTGACACAGATCATTTTTGGTATAAAGAATTCCATGTTTTGTGGAATTATTTACAAATCGCCACGTAGCTTATAAAATAATATTAAACTAATAGATGTTCATGACTGTTAATCAATTATATATTTTTACTGTAAAAGACGAGTATTCTAATTGACCTCAATCAATTAATATAAAACATTCCATATAGTGTGGATGGTATTACAGAATGTTGCTGTATATTTATCTAATATTAACTAATGGATGACCATGTCTGATAGCCAGCCATTTCCATATGAACCTATTTGTCTCGATTCCGAGTCTCGTGAAGTTTTGGATCTTCTTTTTTGTTTTAAAGAACCGAGGATGATCATATGGGATATTTGTCACACAGCCAGGGATCTGGCAGATTTATTCAATATTATTTCAGTGATGGTTACGCTCGACATCGGGGAATCCGGAGAAATGGATAAAGAATTAAACATTCAGCCGGGATCAGTTATTCCGGAAAAGACAATGCACGACGTCATACACCGGTTAAAAGAAAATGGGATCTGGGATCAACTGAAGCGAACTTTTAAATAGCAGCTATCAGATGATTGATTCAATTTTCTGTTGAACGGTATACTTAATCAATATCAATAATTAATATAAAGTAACAGGTACCTGGAATAAACCCGATATCTTTAAGATCATCCCTTCAGGATATATGTTTAGGAGTCTTACCTAAACATCAGTAAAGTGTAATTGCGATTCACTATGTGGTGCTAACACTGATAAGGTGTTACTCATTGTAAGTAAACGGCCGGCTTATCAGCATGGCAGTGAAATATTGGTAAAAATGCAATTACTACTTTATGTATAATAATAACTTTTCTCACGATCCAAACAAAGAAATCCAAAATAAGTTAGACCGAATATGCTGGTTGTTGATTGCTGTTTTTTGTTATCTGTATATTCTGTATTTATTCTACTTAAATAACAACTCCGGTAGGCATTGAAATGTTACCGGTTCCAAATTATCGCATATTTTATAAAGATATATAAAAGATGGATTTTAATCCAAATTATTGGAATTAATTACACTTTAATTGATCGTGATTAATTTTTGAAGTAATGACGATTAGCGAACCCAATCAGCTTATTTCATTATGAAACCTGCTTATCAAATAAAACACAACTTTTTTTTGCACTCTTTTAGTACAGCAATACTGCTTAACTGTTTTAATAGTGTACATCCTCAGTTATGGCAAAAATCCCTCGCCGGACAATGCCATTACCTGGTGAGGTGTAGTTGCGAACTTCTCATTTCTATTTTTTAGTGTAATTGTATAAAACAGGTTCAATGTAATACTTGAGCCTGTTTTATCTTTTTATACGACCTGTTGAAAGGAATCTTTACCCCCTTGAATACCAATAGGTGAATTATTGATTTTTCGCCGGTTTTAATTCCTTTGTGTATCAAGTATATCACTGTCTGATAATCCGGATACCTCCCGTATAACCTGCATGGCGGCAGCTTTCGTAAGGTTATCGCTGTTCTTTTGAATGTATCGGGCAATGGTAAATTCCGTACAACCAAGCACATCCATCAGGCGCCGCCGGGTAGCCGGATTGTTGATTGCCTTTAATGCTTTTTGGCTGAGTTTCATTATTGCTTAATTTGGTGCAGCAAATTTGCTTTACAAAGGTAGACGAACGAATTGTAAAATAAGATAAATTATTGTATTGTTTTATAATAAATTGATTGTAGTCAATGGACGAAACGCTACAGCAAAAAATAAAAAGTGTAATTGCTAAAACAGGGTGGAATTATAAACGTCTGGCTAAAGAGTTGGGAGTTTCGAGTAATAATATGTATAAATGGAAAGATGCTTCCAATCCGCGCGATCATAAGGAATATGAAATGATGGTCAAAAAGCTGGATGATCTATTGGCTGGTACATCTGAAACCAGGTCAGAAGATCCGCGCAGGAATTATATTATCCAGTCCCAAAGTGATGCGCAACCCGCAAAACCTTTAATGGTAAGTATCCATCTTTCAGAAGATGACGACACTTCTGCATATACTGATGAAAAAGCTGTTCCGGGTAATGTAATTACAATCAATGGAAAACCCGCGCTTATTGCCTACAGCAATAACCTGCCTTTGCTTGGTGAAGTTGATGGATTGATCAGTGTTACGGGCGAAAGTATGGAGCCCCGGTATAAAAGCGGTTACTGGATTGCCATAAAAAAGCTAAAATTCATCCGGATGATCACCGCAGGCGACTATTACTATATCATTGATAAAAACGAAAAAGGGTTCTTGCGAAAAGTACGTCCTTCAGGTGAAAATAACAGTATTACTTTAATTCCTGAA